>Ga0187782_10002446_pt1 | contig 13684 bp, 10 predicted proteins | sample 0715_SJ02_MP15_2_FD_132454 | JGI IMG/M metagenome (GOLD analysis project Ga0187782, IMG submission 132454) | Tropical peat soil microbial communities from peatlands in Department of Meta, Colombia - 0715_SJ02_MP15_20_MG | ecosystem: Environmental > Terrestrial > Soil > Wetlands > Peat | place...
AGAGAACACCGCCGAGAACCGGGTCTCGGGCGCTGAACGCTATGCCCGTGTCTACAACATCGATTACAACCGCTGCATTTTTTGCGGATACTGCGTCGAGGCCTGCCCGACCGACGCCATTACGCACGGCCACGGCTTCGAACTGGCCACGTTTAACGCTTCCAATCTCGTCTATCGCAAGGAGCAGATGCTGGCCCCCCGGCCAGCACACATGGGAGCCAACGTCATTTTCAATCAGGCCGACGTGAACGCTGGGGCGCCGGCAGAGTTGGTGCCGGGGAGCTGAGTTCCAGAAAAGTTTCAAGATCGATCTCACGCCGGTCCACGCGACCGGCGTTTGTTCATGGGAGTAGATGCAGATGACCACTATAGATGCGTACGAAATAGCTGACCGGCTGTACGAAAACACGGAAGTGCGACAAAACTGGTCTCAACCTTCTTTGAGGACGTGGATACTAGAAAAATGTCGTTGCGCATATTGCGACACCGATCTCCTTTCGACCCGCGGGACTTGCTACTGTTATTTTAGCGAGGATCACCTCCTGCCGAAGTCACTTTATCCGGAACTCGAGTTCGAAAGGGAGAACTTGATCCTCTGTTGCAGGCATTGCAACCTGCTAAAGCTCAACTATGACCCGAACAAGGACGGCCAACCGATTTACACGGAGGCGGAGAACAGAAAGCTGGACCGGAAACAGATAGACGAGTTGAAAAAGCGAGCGCGCTGCTATGTGCAACGCGAAAAGCAGCGACTCGAACCAAGTTTCGAGAAGGCAAAAGAACTGATTACTGAAACGCTAAGGGCTAATGGCTGACTTTTTACAAACCGTTGACGAGCGCGTCGTGATCTACGACGGCGCCATGGGCACCAACATCCACAAGCGCAATCCTACGCTGGACGACTACTGGGGCAAGGAAAACTGCAGCGAAATCCTGGTGCTCAGCCGGCCTGACATTATCCGCGATATTCACGCGGATTTTTTCCGCGTCGGCTGCGACGTCGTCGAGACCGACACGTTCGGTGGAACTCGCATCGTCCTGGCCGAGTTCGACCTTGCCGATCGCGTGCATGAAATCAACGTCAAAGCCGCCCAGCTAGCCAGAGAAGTCGCGCAGCAATTCTCCACCCACGACAAGCCTCGCTTCGTAGCCGGTTCCATCGGCCCTTCCACCAAGCTTCCCTCGCTCGGCCACATCTCGTTCGATGAGATGGTCGCAGCCTACGAGGAACAGGCGGCTGCGCTCATCGAAGGCGGAGTTGATGTCTTGTTAGTCGAGACCTGCCAGGATTTGCTTCAAGCAAAAATCGGCGTCATCGGCGTGCTCGATGCTTTGCGCAAAGCGGGCAAGCGGATTCCGGTCACCGTGCAAGTCACGCTGCAGGAATCCGGCACCATGCTGCTGGGAACCGAAATCAGCGCTGCCCTCACTGCCCTGGAGCCCCTCGATGTCGACATTATCGGCCTCAACTGTGCCACCGGCCCGAAAGAAATGAACGACGCGGTCCGCTACTTGTGCCTGAATTCGACCAGGCGGATTTCCGTTCTGCCCAACGCCGGCCTGCCGGTCAACGAAAGCGGACACGCAGTCTTCCCGCTCAAGCCGGCCGAACTCGCGGAATATCACAAACACTTCGTCAAAGACTACGGCGTGCGCATCGTAGGCGGCTGCTGCGGCACATCGCCCGAGCATCTGAAAGCCGTGGTGGACGCGGTTTCCGGTTTGGAACCTGCCAAGCGCGACGTCAAGCGAACCGCAGCGGCTTCCAGCGCCTACACCAGTGTTCCGCTCGATCTCGACCCCAAGCCTCTTATCGTCGCCGAGGAAATGAACACGACCACCCGCGTCGAGCATTTCCGCAAGCTGGTGCAAAACCGAAAGTACGATGACATTCTCGCGCTCGCCAAAAAACTCGTCGCCGACGGTTCCCACATGCTCGACCTCTGCTGCGCCATCGTCGGCGAAGACGAGAAGAGTTACATCACGTCGATTCTGGAGAAGATTGCAACTCGCGTCCCCGCACCGATTCTGGTTGATTCCACTGAGGCCGATGTGGTCGAGGAAGCCCTGAAGCGCATTCCCGGCCGCGCCATCATCAATTCCATCAACCTGGAAGATGGCGAAAAGCGCACCTCCAAAGTTCTGCCCATGGCCAAGCGCTACGGCGCAGCCGTCATCGCCCTCACCATCGACGAAGACGGCATGGCGCTCACCGCCGGTAAGAAAGTCGCCATCGCCCACCGCATCTACGATCTCGCCACGCAAAAGTACGGGCTCGACGGCACCGACCTGATCTTCGACGCCCTTACCTTGCCCATTTCCACCGGCCAGGAAGACTACCGCACCGCGGGCATCGAAACGCTGAAGGCCGTCGAGCGCATCAAGAAGGAGCTCCCGTCGGTCAAGACTATCCTCGGCGTCAGCAACATTTCTTTCGGGCTCGACGCCTACCCTCGCCGGGTGCTCAATTCCGTCTTCATGCACGAAGCCGTCGATCATGGCCTCGACATGGCCATCGTCAACTACACCAAAATCTATCCGCTCTACAAAATTCCTCATGAAGAAGTCGAACTCGCGCGCAAGCTGATCTACCGCGACGAATCCGCCGGCGATCCTTTGCAGGTCTACATGCAGCATTTTGCCGGAATGAAAGGCAAGCCGGCCGCCTCCACCACGGCGCACGTCGATACGCTTTCGGTCGAGGACAAGCTGAAGTTTGCCATCATCAACGGCGAAAAATCGGTCGGCGAGGGCGTGAACAAGAAATCGCTCGAGAATCTGCTCGAAGACGCCCTCGCCACTTATTCGCCGCTGGAATTGATCAACACCGTTCTGCTCGATGGCATGAAGACCGTCGGCGATCTTTTCGGCGCGCGCAAAATGCAACTGCCCTCGGTGCTCGACTCCGCTGGAGTGATGAAGCAGGCCGTCGCCTACCTTGAGCCCAAGATGGAGAAAAAATCCGGCGCGCAGAAAGGCACCATGGTGCTTGCGACCGTGAAGGGTGACGTCCACGATATCGGCAAGAATCTGGTCGATATCATCCTGTCGAACAATGGATTCAAAGTCGTCAATCTCGGCATCAAGCAGCCCGGAGACGTCATCATCCGCGCCGCGCAAGAACATGAGGCCGACGCCATCGGCCTCAGCGGCTTGCTCGTCAAATCCACGCTCGAAATGAAGTATGTGATCCAGGACCTGGAGCGGCAGAAGCTTGAGTTCCCGGTGATCTGCGGCGGCGCCGCCCTCACCCGCAAATACGTCGAAGACGATCTCCGCCGCGAATACGCAAACGGCGTGTTCTATGCCGACGACGCCTTCGCCGGCCTCAGCATCATGGAAGATCTGTCCACCTCCGACGGCGCCCGCGAAACACGCCTGCGTGAAGGCCGCACGGTCAAGGAATATTCCAAAGCTGCGGCAGTCGATGAAGAAACCGGCCCGGTCTTTGCCGAACGCAGCCCCGTCGTCGGCGACGCGCCCAACATTCCCACGCCTCCGTTCTGGGGCGTGCGTGTGCGCAAAGACTACGATCTGCGCCAAATCTTCCGCTACATCAACGAGACCGCGCTGTTCAAGAACCAGTGGCAGTTGAAGACTGCTTCGCAAGCAGATTATCTCCGCCTGGTCGAAGAAAAGTTCCGCCCCATTCTGCGTAATCTGCAGGACGAAGTCCTGCAGTCCGGCTTGTTCGCCCCCGCCGTCGTCTACGGATACTTCCCTGCGCAGAGCGAGGGCAACGATGTCATCGTGTACCAAGCCCCGAGCCCCGAGTCCCGAGTTCCGGGCGAACCCGGCGAAGAACTTCTGCGTTTCACATTCCCGCGCCAGAAGGAAGGCCGCCGGCTCTCAATCTCCGACTTCTTCTCTCCCAAATCCTCTGGCAAGATGGACGTGATCGGCCTTTCGCTCGTCACCATCGGCCCAATGGCCAGCGCCGAAACCCAGCGTCTGTTCGAAGGCGGAGAGTACACGAAGTATTTATATCTGCATGGACTCAGCGTGGAGACTGCCGAGGCGCTCGCCGAGTTCCATCACAAGAAGATGCGCGAAGAAATGGGCATCGTCAACGACGATGCATCCGAAATTCGTGATCTTTTCCACCAGAAATACCGTGGCTCGCGCTATTCTTTCGGCTATCCCGCCTGCCCGAACCTGGAAGATCAGGCGAAGCTGTTCGCTCTGCTCAAGCCGGAAGAGAATGTGGGCGTGCGGCTGACTTCTGCATTTCTGCTCGAACCGGAGCAAAGCACGTCGGCGATCGTGGTGCATCACCCCGCAGCGAAGTACTTTGTGGTCTAGCTTAGAGCGCGCCCGGCGACGCCTCTGTCCCCCCTCGGTTGTGATTGGGGCGTGGTCTAGAACGTCGTCGTCAATCGCAGCGAGAAGGTTCGCGAAGGGCCAAGCGCATTGCCGGAGAACAGCCCTCCGAAGTCGATGACTTCGAGTGTGTTGCCCAGGTTCTGAACGTCAGCCTGGAAGCGCAGCGACGTTTTTTCCCGTTCGTACAGTTCGACGCCCACCGAAGCATTTTGCGTGGAGTACGGACTGATGCGGTCGCGATTGAAATTGAGGTGATGAATCACCACTGGACCGTATTCCGTGGCATATTGCTGAGGGGTTAAATCCGGTTGAAATGGCAGCCCGCTATTGTAATCGGCGCCCAGGGCGACCCATACACGCGGGGCGATCTGATAGCGGACGCGAGCGCGCACGCTGTTCCGCTGGTCCTGCGAGTCAGGAAAATGTCCGGCTAGCTGCGTGGCGGCACCGGTGGCATCATCGCCGAGAAACAGGCCGCCGGTTACCGGGTTCCAGACATTCCCCACAATGTAGGAGTAACTGGCAAAACCTGAGAACCCCCGCCATTGCAGGAGTTCCAGTTTGCCCTCCGCGCCGTAGAGAATCGCCTTCCGGAATGCGATGGGAAAACTAATCCCTGTGCTCAGGACTTGAGAATCATCCGCATAATTGTTCACGTCGCGGCGGAACAGATTCGTGTCCAACCGTAGTTTCGCGAACAAGGCTTTGGTGGCTCCCAATTCGTAATAGTTGCCGTGAGATGGCTGGACCGGCAGTTGCACCGCAGGAACACTGGTGTCCAAGGCTTCCGCAGAAGGAGAACTGGACAACAGAACGTTCTCGAACGAAGGCGTCTGGAAGACCCGGTCATAGGAGGCATGAATACTTGCACTGATCGCGGGGAAATAGCGTGAAATGGCAACCCGGGGGCTGACCGCATTCTGGTTCAACAACAATTGGTAGTGATCCCACCGCAGCCCCGCATTGACAGACCAGTTACCCAGCCGAATTGCATCCTGAACGTAGGCCGCTTGTTCAAGGTCCGGGCGGGTTCCGGTGAACGCAAACGTTGTCGCGCCGGCATCCAAAATCCCCAGATTGATCGGACATTGTGGGTTCGAGAGATTGACACAGTCGGGCATCGCGTAACTGAAGTTTTCGTGCAGAAACATGGCGTCGGATTCAACACCCACCTTCCATTCCTGCCGGCCATGATGCACGGCGACGCTTCCATTGAAATAGATCTCGTTGAAATAATTGTGTTGGGTTGCGATAAGCGGCCAGGACTCCGGATTGGAATAAAAATCGTTGGAGTTGTCACGGGACAAGAAGCGCAGCCAGCCTATGGTGTTGGAGGAAAAGATGTGCTGGTAAAAAGCACTGCCCATAGTTTCAAAGTTGTCGCTTGTCTGTAGCTGGCCCCCGGGAATAAAAACGCAATCGTTTGGCTCCTGGTCCGGGGGAACGGGTGGGCACCCGGTGGTATTGTTCGCGTTCGGCAGATAAGCTCCGTTCTGCTGCACCAGCTCGTTGGGGATTTCATAGCGCGCAAGCTCGTGTCGGACGCTCAACGTGAGGTGGTCTTTCGGAGTGAAGTCGCGCTCGAAGCTCACCGAAAAATCACCGATGGTGCCCCGGTTCGTATAGTTCTCCGGCACAACGGGATTGAGGTAATGCGCAGTCATGGCGCCCGATGAGCTGAAGCCGAGCGTGTTATGGCCCCAGCTGTCCTGAACACGGGCGAAAGCTCCTGCGGTGTCAAAGCTGCCGCCGGAAAGAATCAGATCGCCGTGCAGGCCGGGCTGGCTGTCGCGCAATGTATTTAATTCCACCACGCCGCCCATCTTGCGTCCATACTCGGCGGGAATGCCGGCGGTGTAGATCGTCAGGGAGTCGACATCGTCGGCTTCGATTTCGTTACCGAAGCTGGGAGAGCGGTTGTCCGTGAGCGGGATGCCATCGACCACGAACTGAGTCTGATATTCGGACCCGCGGGGGTGAAGCACCGCGTTGCCTTCATAGAGCCATCCCGGCTGCGAGTTGACCAAGTCCTGCAAGGATCGGCCGGGCAATGACGTGGTTCGAGTCTGGATCGTCTGACTGCCGATCTGGTTCGAAGCCCCGGCGCGATCCGGGTCAATGAGAGTGGTTACGTCCTGCACCGTGACCGATGTCGTGATCGAAGCCAGGGTTAGATGGACAGGATAATCCACGGGAATCGCCGAACGAATGTCAACCGACGCGGAAACCTCGGCGAATCCGCGCTGCGCAATCTGCACGCGATACTTGCCAAAGGGCAGACGCTTGGCGATAAGTACGCCCGCATCGTCAGTAAGCAATGCGCTGCGATATTCGTTGGCCTCGCTGACCAGCGTGACGGTGGTCTTAACTCCAAGACCCTGCGGATCGGTGACCTTGAGGCGCAGTTCCCCGCGGTTGCCCTGCGCCAGCAGCGGGAGCGCAACCAGAAGCACGCCGAGATTCAGTAGAAAGCGCACAGTCGTGGCAAGGGGGAACTCTCATGATATCAGCGGGCAGAAGGGCTTCTCATTTACCAATGACACCCCGCTCCCCTTCATTTTCCGGTCCGTCTTTTACAAATTGCAGACATACTCATGACAAATCACGCGCGCGCGTGTAGCAAGCTTTGATCACATCCTGATTCGGCCGAACTCTAACCGGGATCCTCGGACGCAATTCAGGACCACGATCTTCAGGCCTTCCGTCACCGGGAGGGCATGGGGGAAAACAGGCGCTCGCACCGCAGGGGGTGCGAGCGCCGTTTTGTTTCGAGTCCTGAGTAGCGAGTCCTGGGCCCAGCTACCAGCTGCTGATTCGGAAAACTGCTTCCGAAAATGCCCTGAACCTCATGGCTCACTGCTCATCGCTCATGGCTCACAGCTAACTGTTACAATTTTCCTTCACCCTGCTCTATGAAATGCCCTTTCTGCGGATTTTCGAATGACAAGGTCGTCGACTCGCGCGAAAGCAAGGAAGCCGACTCCATCCGCCGCCGCCGCGAGTGTCTGAAGTGCGAAAAGCGCTTCACCACCTACGAGCGCATCGACGAAATTCCCTACATGGTCGTCAAGAAAGACGGTCGCCGCGAGAAGTTCGACCGCCAGAAGGTCCTGAACGGCCTGCTCCGCGCCTGCGAGAAGCGGCCCGTACCCATCAGCAAGCTCGAACAGATCGTCAATGAAGCGGAGTCGTTCGTAATCGAGTCCCCGGAGCGCGAGCGCAAAACCAGCGAACTCGGCGAACTCATCATGAACCGCCTGCGCCGCTACGACAAAGTCGCCTACGTCCGTTTCGCCTCGGTTTATCTCGATTTCAAAGACGTAAAGGAATTCATGAATGAGTTGAAGGATCTGGTCAAAGTAAAAGGAGCGTAAACAAGCGGCTAGGGACTAGAGGCTAGAGGCTAGTAATTTTTGAATGACACCATCCGCCACGAGCATTTCCTATTCCCTAGCCTCTAGTCCCTAGCCCCTCTTCAGCAAAAACTATGGCTCACAAAATCACTCTCATCCCCGGCGACGGCATCGGCCCCGAAGTCACCCAGGCCACGGTCCGCATCCTCGAAGCCACCGGCGTCAAGTTCGAGTGGGAAACCTTCGCCGTCGGCGCCGAGGCTTACGAAAAATTCGGCGCCTACTTTCCCAAAGAGCTCACCGAATCGATTGAGCGCACCCGCGTAGCCTTGAAAGGCCCGGTTACCACGCCCGTCGGCGGCGGATTTGCCAGCATCAACGTTGCCTTGCGCAAGAAGTTTGAGCTCTACGCCAATTTTCGCCCCATCCGCAATCTGCCCCACATTCCTACGCGCTATCCCGACGTCGACCTCATCATCGTCCGCGAAAACACCGAAGGCCTCTACTCCGGCCTGGAGCACGAAGTCGTTCCCGGCGTCGTAGAAAGCCTGAAAGTCATCACCGAAAAAGCCTCCACGCGCATCGCCAAATTCGCCTTCGAATACGCCCGCAAATATCAGCGTAAGAAGATCCACGCCATTCACAAGGCCAACATCATGAAGCTTTCGGATGGCCTATTTCTGCGCTGCGCCCGCGCCGTGGCCAAAGACTATCCCGAGATCACCTACGCCGAGCACATTGTCGACAATACCTGCATGCAGCTCGTGATGAACCCCTATCAGTACGACATGCTGGTGATGGAGAACCTCTACGGCGACATTCTTTCCGATCTCTGTGCCGCTTTTGTCGGCGGCTTGGGGTTCGTTCCCAGCGCCAATCTCGGCGACGAGTGCGCCGTTTTTGAAGCCGTCCACGGCTCCGCCCCCGACATCGCCGGCAAGAACCTCGCCAATCCCACGGCTCTCCTGCGTTCTGCATTGCTGATGGTCCGCCATCTCGGAGAACACGGCGCGTCCACACAGATTCGCAATGCCCTCGAACGCGTGTACCGGCATCCCGAAAAACTCACCCGCGATATCGGCGGCAAAGCCGGAACCTCCCAATTCGCCGACGCCGTCATCGAGGAAATGAGCAACGAACCACCACAGTGATACACTGGCCTCCTCATACCTTCAACTCGGGAGCCTCGCCTGCATCGAGGTACAAGGGGTGCTTATGAAGAAGTGGATCATTCGAAGTGTCATTGGTGTTGGGAGCTGCTTGTTCCTGTTCGCGATTTCCGCTGCCGCTCAGGGCGGTGAGCTGGTGAGGGCAGAATATGGCGATGGCGCCCGCCGCGCCGACGTGACTCAGCAAGTACGCGCATTCATTCACGACGGCGTCCTGCGCATGGACGTGACCGATGGCGTTCTCCACGTCGATCCCGCCTACGGCCATCTCAAGGAATTATTCATTGCCGTCCGCCATTGGGACGGCCAAATCGAAGAGTTCCGTTTCCCCGAGCACGCCCACATCAACCTGGTGCTCGATCCCGAAGGCGGTTACCGCTTTGAGGGCCGCGAACTGCACATCATGCGCGCCTTCTACGGGAATAACGGACACTTTAATGACGTGACGGAAATCATTCGCGCGTCGAAGCGCCCCGACGGCACGGTATTCATCGGGCTGGTGAACAACAATACGATGCACGGCGACCCCGACCCCTCGGTGCACAAGGTGCTGCGCGTCCTGTACTGGTTTGAAGGGCAGCGCCGCCAGGTCGTCGTTCAGGAAAACGGCGAGCTGCGGTTGCCGTAAATTCGTCAGCGCCGTTTCAAGGCTTCCAGTTCTTCCAGCGTGCGCGGCCAGTCCGAGCCGAGCAGGCGTGACAAGCTTCTGTCGGCGAGGACTTTGCCACCCGTCTGGCAGCGCGCGCAATAATTCGTTTCTTTGTCCGCATATCGAATTCTCAACACTTTGTCCCCGCACCGCGGACACGGCAACCCGTAGCGCCCATGCACCGCCATTTCTCTGTGGAATGCCGTAACTTTCTCCGGAAACTTCCTTTCGGCCTCAGCCCGCAACCGGTCGATCCATAAAGTCAAAGTTTGCCGTGTTGCTTCGAATAATCTCTTCCATTCCTCCGGCTTCAGCTTGTTGGTCAAAGTAACCGGCGAAAGCTGCGCCGCGTGCAGGATTTCGTCGGAATAAGCGTTGCCGATGCCGCTCAGCAGGCGCGGATCGGTCAGCGCACGTTTCAGCGTGTGATTCTCCGCCGTCAACGCCGCCCGAAACGAATCCAGATCGGCGGCGAATACATCAATCCCGCCCGCGTCGAGCGAACTCAGATTCTCTTCGCCCTGCATCACGTGCAGCGCCGCTCGCCGCTTCGACCCGGCCTCGGTCAGCACTAGCGATCCGTCGGCAAAATCAAAAGCCGCCAGATTCTGCCGCCCGCCCAACTTTGCGTCCCGCACTTTCCAGTGCAACCGTCCGGCGATCATCAAATGCAGCACCAGCCACAGGTCACCCTCCAAGCCAATCACAATGCGCTTGCCGATCCGGCGCAGCCTTTCCACCTTGCGCCCTTCCACCGAAGCCAGCGGAGGCTCAACCGTCCGCAGCAGAAACGGACTCACCAGCCGTACTCGCTGTAGTCGCTGACCGACCACGCGGGGCTCCAGCGCCGTGATATAAGCGGCAATATCGGGCAGTTCCGGCATCTCCACAGCTTGCACGCCAGAGGCGAAGTTTGCAATCCTCCGAGAAATCACAAACCACGCCATATTCCGCGATGGTAATGTAGACGCGTGAAGTTATTGCGTGTCGTCCTTGCCGCTGTCGTGGGATGTGCGGTTACAATGCTCGCTTCGGCTTTACAGCACCGCTTTAAGGCAGGTTCCCCCGCCGATTTATTATGCGAACTTGCTCTGCTGCCCGGAGAACTCGTCGCCGCACCGTTTCATGATAGAGGGACAGCAAGCCCGGAGTTCTTATGGCGATCCCGGCTGGCAACGGCGGCATTTTTCAGCTTCATTGCATATTGGTTCTTACGGCAAAGAGAGACTTCAAACTGATACACTACCTCCGCGATTCTACGATTTGACTCGCACACGCCCTTCGGGGTAACCTGCTCTGCGTTCTGGGGATTGCGGGGAATGACGCGCACAAATCGGCGTGTGGGGATAGTTCTCTTTCAGCTCGGTGGACCCGACACGCTGGAAGCGATCGAGCCTTTTCTCTACAACCTCTTCTGCGATCCCGACATTATCGACTTCCCTTTCGCCCGCATCGGACGCAAACCTCTGGCCAAACTGATTTCCACAACCCGTGCACGAAAAGTGCAGCATCACTACTCGACCATCGGAGGAGGTTCGCCCATCCGCCGCAACACTGAGCGCCAGGCCCGCGCCCTCGAAAAAGAACTGCGCACTCAGGGAATCGACGCCCACTGCTTCGTCGCCATGCGCTACTGGCATCCCTTCACCAGCGAAGCCATTGCGCAACTGCAGTCCGCCGATTGCAACCAAATCGTCCTTCTGCCGCTGTATCCGCAGTACTCTTCCACGACAACGGGATCCAGCCTGAACGAATGGCGCCGCCGCTATACCGGCGAACTTCCCGTGCATTGCGTCGAGACATTCTATCGTAATACGATATATCTAGACGCGATTGCCGGGAAGGTGAACGAAGCCCTCGCGCGGTTCCCCATGCCGGAAATACCGGAAATCGTTTTCAGCGCCCACAGCGTTCCTCTGTCGGTCATCGAAAGGGGTGATCCCTACCAGGCGCAGATCGAAGAAACTGTGCGCCTGCTGACCCGGCGCGCCGGATGGCGTAACCCGCACCGCCTCTGCTACCAGAGCAAGGTCGGCGCCAGCCGCTGGCTGCAGCCTTCCCTGCACCAGACTCTTCGTGGTCTGGCTGAGGAGCAAGCCCGCGAGGTCTGCGTGGTCCCCATAGCCTTCGTCTCCGATCACGTCGAGACCCTGGCGGAAATCGACCACGAAGCCCGCCACGAGGCGCATCGGCTTGGCTTCACGCAGTTTGAAATGAGTGCCGGCCTCAACGATTCCCCAAAATTCATTGAAGCCCTTAGCGACATCGTTTTGGACGCTCTGGGCCAAATGGTTCCAGCATCAGTTTCGGTGAAGGGCAATGCACTGAGTTTCGCGGCGCCCGGGTACGCCGCCGCAGCAGGAGATTAGTCAAGACGCTTATTTTCTGAGTTCGAGGAGGACACGCATGGCGGAGTTGGAGGCCCCCAAGGCCAATCCGAATCCGGAAGCAGTCAAGCCCGCAGCTCCGGCCGCACCACCGGCCGCCGGCCAGATCGCCGGAGGGAAGACCGACGCCACCAAGTACGTCGGCACTCCCGCCGTCGGAACTTCCAAAGCCGCCGCTGCTGGCGGCGTTGGCGGCACCGCTCCCTCCACCGAAATCGATGGCCGCCGACGTCGCTTCGTCTGGGTCATGGTCACCGGCTTCTTGACTGCCTGGTTCCTCGCCTTCTTCCGCTTCTTCCTGCCACGCACGCTGTTCGAACCCAACACGGTTTTCAAGATCGGTTATCCGTCAGAGTTCGCGCTTGGAGTCGATACCAAGTTTCAGCAGAAGTACCGCATCTGGGTCGATCGCACTCCCGATCGCCTCTTCGTCATCTACGCTCGCTGCACCCACCTCGGTTGCACGCCCGACTGGAAGCCCAGCGAAAACAAATTCAAATGCCCATGCCACGGCAGCGGATACGACTCCGAAGGCATCAACTTCGAAGGCCCCGCCCCGCGCCCCATGGATCGCGCTCACATCGAACTCGCGCCCGACGGCCAGATTCTGGTCGACACCTCAAAACTTTATTCCTGGCCCAAAGGCCAGCCCAGCAAATTCAACGATCCCGGTGCATTTCTGACGGGAGTGTAAAACGCAGCGGCAGGTTCCTCGCCGGTCTTTCAGACCGGTTCGGAATGACATCCAAGTTAAGGTCAATATGGCTGACGAGAAAAAGAACGGCGGCAACGGCGCAAGCAGCGGCTCTAGCAAGAACGGTGGCAAGGTCGGTGTAGTCGAGCGCGTGACCTCCGCGGTCAAAGACGACATTCAGTCACTCAAGACCGATATTCCCACCAAGGCGAAAGAACAGATCACAGGCCTGAAAGATCCAACCAAGACCCAGGTCTACACCTCGATCTTCCGCCACAAGCACGACGACACGCCGCGCAATCGCGCGCTGGGCGTGCTTTCCAACGTCTTCCTGCACCTGCACCCGGCCAAGATCAATCGCGACGCCGTCCGCTACAGCTACACCTGGGGCATGGGCGGCATCACGTTCTATCTGTTCCTGGTGCTGACCTGGACCGGCGTGCTGCTGATGTTCTATTACCACCCCAGCAAGGTGCAGGCTTTTCGCGACGTGCTCTATCTCGAGCACGACGTTCCCTTCGGCAAGATTCTGCGCAACATGCATCGCTGGGCCGCTCACCTGATGGTGATCGGAGTCTGGCTGCACATGTTCCGGGTCTTCCTGACCGGCTCTTACAAGAAACCGCGCGAATTCAACTGGAACATCGGCGTGTTGCTGCTGGTATTTACGCTGCTGCTTTCGTTCACGGGATATCTTCTGCCCGACGACCAGCTCGGATTCTGGGCCGTCACCGTGGGCACGAACATGGCGCGCGCCACGCCGCTGCTCGGGCACGAAGGCCCGTTCGGCCCACAGTTAGGCATGACTCCGTACAACGACGTGCGCTTTGGGTTGCTCGGCGGATCGATCGTCGACGCGAATGCCCTGCTGCGTTCGTATATCTGGCACTGCATCGGAATCCCGATCGTGGCCAGCGTGCTGATGATCGTGCATTTCTGGCGTGTAAGAAAAGATGGCGGCATCTCCGGCCCAGCCCCAGTCATGCTGACCGAAGAAGCCGACAAACCGCGCAGAGGTCCGAAAGCGGCGGGAGAGTGAGTAACGAAGTCAGAAGGAAGAAGTAAGAATTCAGAAGGAAGAAGTAAGAATTCAGAAGGAAGAAGTAAGA
>Ga0187782_10002447_pt1 | contig 13677 bp, 15 predicted proteins | sample 0715_SJ02_MP15_2_FD_132454 | JGI IMG/M metagenome (GOLD analysis project Ga0187782, IMG submission 132454) | Tropical peat soil microbial communities from peatlands in Department of Meta, Colombia - 0715_SJ02_MP15_20_MG | ecosystem: Environmental > Terrestrial > Soil > Wetlands > Peat | place...
AAAGGTAGCCCACAGCGGAACAAACAGCATCCATGCGCTAAACTTCATCCGTCCGATGATAGCCCCCGAGATAAGTGCTACTGTGATCGCTGCGAACGTCATTTCAAAAGCCGCATAAACGCTCGTTGGTATCGACCCAACCAACGTATTCGATTCCACCACATTATGGAAGAAGAACTCTCCCGGAGCGCCGATAAACCCGTGCACGTCAGGGCCAAACACCAGGGGGTACCCATAAGCAAACCAGATTATGCTCACTATGGCGTATGCCGAAAAAGACAGAAAGATGGTATTCAAGACAGTCTCTTTTTTTACGAGCCCGCTATAGAATAAGGCCAATCCAGGAATCGTCATCAACATTACGAGAGCCGTGGACATAAGCATCCACGCGGTATCTCCCGAATTGAGAACAGCAATAACCATATGCTCCTCCGTGTTCGAATCAACAAATCTTGTGTGTGGGGGAAGTAAACAGTAGGAAACCTACTTCCGTCACCCAATTTTATTAAACTGTATAAAAGGCTTGCTATTGGCTCCGGAGGAGCGCTGAAAAAAGCTCTGTCATTTCAGAACGAATGGGTGGCGCATATAACCCCGCGTCGAATAGAGGGCAGATTAATTTTGTGGTACGGTCATCAGTCGCCAGATATGTTCACTGACGTAGGGGATATGTCCGATCGTCTTCAGATCTTCCGCCCCTATCTTGTGCCTAGCATTATAGGCGTAGTCGAAGACGATGTTAGTGATGTCATGCTCGAGTTCAGCGGCAAGGTCTGCAAGCTGTGGCAGTTCGTACTGCAACGCAGGGGTTAAAGCGACGCGAACTGCCGGCAAAAGTCCTGCGTCATCCATAACCAGGAGTGAATCGTTGATGCAATAACCGCGCTCAGCGCAAAAAAGCCATGCGTAGCTCTTCAGCTCCTTCTTTATTTCCGAAAGGACCTCCTTAAAGAGCTTTCTCAGTTTCTCTACCTTCATTCTATTTGCCTCGGTGGTATATTATTGGCAATCTAACACCGCTACGTATTTAGGTTTGAGCCAATTTGACCGTAAACAACCGAGGGAAAATCAAGGATAGCGCGAGCTACGAAGCATTCGCACGCGAAAAAGGCGACGTTACCCTCGCTACGAGATGCGACCTTAGCCTTAGCCGTTGTTATTACTCTTCGTCGAGCCCGCGGTGCTGCGAATTGGCCTGCTGGGCAAGCTCTGTGAGCTTATCGAGCAGCAAAACGTAACCGTTCCGTATCGCGTCTTGGAGACCATCGCGTATGCCCGCTTGATTGTACTTGTACGCGACGAACCGGTTCCAGTCTTGTTCGAGCAACAACTGATCATCTGAGACGGACGGTGCGGCGACCACGCGTTCGTAGAGTTTAGACTCTTCCACGTAGTTTTCAAATCGTAAAAACTCGTCGACGAGCTGATTCAGATCTATTTCCGGGTTCATCAACGATGAACCTGCGGAGGACGTTGTATATAAGCTTCTCCACCGTCGAGCTAACGGGTAAACGCTGTGGGCCGCGAGCAACGCGTTTAGCCAGCCAGTGCTAGCAATGTTTCCATTGGAGCGCACTTCGGCGTTTGCGCGTTTTATCTCTTGGATCTACCTGTATGGAGACTACAGCGCCGTTTTTTTGTTTTCTAAGCAAAAGAAAAGCTTTAAGTAGGAGTTAGAATTGAATTACGAGAAATGAATTGCCAAGCATCGACCTTTGAGACCGAGCTCTTTGGGCTTGAATTTGAGGAAGATTTTGAAACTTTTCTAGATCTCATTGACCTCAAAAACCCGAACTTCTCTCGATACGTAAACGAAACGAAGATCGACTGACGGTCAATGACGCCGGGGCGACCGCTGTCGTGTGTACGTCGAGCTTGCGTAAATGCTTGGCGCCTCAATTTGATTGCACTAGAAGCTGAGCTGCAGCACGAGCAAATTAGTGTAGCTTGTGCTCAACGTTCAGCAAAACGCTCAAAGAGCACTCGCTGCGGAATTGGACGAAGTAATTCCCTCTGGCGTACCAGTCGCAGTAATCTGCAAAAATGAAGTAGCAGTGCTGCTCTCGTAACTTGTGTCTCCGTAGAAACTCACCTTCACCTGATGTACTCCGATGCCTAAGCTTTCGACGTACTCGCCCGTCAGGTTCATCATTGTGACGCCACCTTTCACTTGGCTTTTTCCGACTGACACGCCATCAATGAACCATTCGACGATCTTGTCATCCAAGACCCGCCCGTTTCCATCCTTCAAGGTCGCTTGAATCGATACCGGCTCGCCGAACGCCGTCAGAACTGAGCTCACCGAGAGTTGTGATGCTTGAGGACCGTTCGATCCTCGGCTGCTTACCGTCTGATTCGGCGCACTGGCCGTGCAACCGCTGACCAGACAGCAGCACGATAAGATGCACAGCGTTAACACAATCTCCTTCCGCACGCTTGCTACGAAGGACGCGGCCGACATAAAGCTTCCTGTAACGACCGACGCGCGTTCTGGTGCCTCATCTTCACTTGAGCGCGCACAGAGCGGCGGGGCCTTGGCCAAAAGCGCATTCCGCTCGCGTTCTTGCGCTTCATGCGCGTCGCTTACGCGGTTGGCGAGTCGAATTCCTTAAACTCTTTCGCTATCCGGCTTGAGATCATGAGACATCGTTTTTCCATGTCATGCGGCAAACCGACAACGATCTCTCCACTATCTAGCGTGTAGAGAACCTCCAATACCCCAGTTTCGATAGACAAACTCAACCAAGCCGGAACGTAGCGCTCGAAACGCTCGAATTGCTTGACGTTAATTAAGACCGTTGGAACGTGGACGGAACCGTGCTTGGCGAGATCTGCTGCTTCGTCAATGTCGTCTTGCGCAACGTTCCCAACGTCAATGTCGCCTATCCTAAGCCCATATTTAATCAAAGCTGCAATGATCAGCAGTTTCGTTAACCGCCGCCTACTCTCAGCCAACCTGCTTCGTCTCGTACCGCCTGCCATGTACCTCCTTCATCTAGCGCGTCAAGAAGCCGCGCAAACTCAATGAATCGTGACGCTCCCACCGGCCGGGGTGTTCCGCTCCGTTATAGGAGCTAGAAACCAATAAATATAACTCGGCTACTGTGATAAGCGGCGTAGAAGCCGAGGGGTGATTATGCGAGAGATGACGTATTACGAACGTCCTTTGGAGTACAAAAAGATTCTTGACGTAAAAAAGACCGCAACGCTGAACAAATCTCTTCGGGAAGGCATGGGATCGATGAAGCCGATCCGAGCCAGCCTCGATATGCTCAATTTTCTTCCGTCACAACTGTATTACTTCCCTTTAAACTCAGAAGAGCCAGTCAATACGAACACCACGATAGGCAAACGCTCAAAAAAGGCGATTCAGCTCGAAACACCAATAATGATCTCCGGAATGAGTTTTGGCGCCTTAAACAAAGAACAGAAAATCGCGCTTGCAAAAGCGTCAACGCTCGCAGGCACGGCTGCAAATACCGGGGAGGGCGGCATGCTCGACGAAGAGCGAGAATCCGCTAAGTACCTTACGCTGCAATATTCGACCGGCCATTTTGGCGTCTGGGATGAACGGCTCAGACAAGCAGACATGGTCGAATTTCGGATCAGTCAATCTGCGTATCCTGCCACTGGGAGCCTTGTTCCAGCGAGCAAAGTTACCGAACTCATAGCCAAGACCCGTGGCATATCCGTGGGCACCGACGCGCGAAGCCCGGCGCGGCACCCAGATGTCAATAGCGCCGAAGACCTTAAGCAGAAGATAGACACGCTACGAGACATAACCGAGGGCAAGCCAGTGGGCATTAAGTTTGCTGGAGGACACGTCCAGAAAGACCTCGACGCAATCATTTATGCGGAGCCAGACTATATAGTGGTTGACGGGTTTGGAGGGGGTAGCGGCGCCCCCCCTAGTCATATCCGAGATAACTTCGGGCTGCCTCTCATTAACTTCCTTCCTCGGGCACATCAGTATCTTAGAGAGGTTGGGTACCGAAAACATGCAGAGCTCATCGCGGCCGGAGGATTGCGCACATCTGGTGATTTTGCAAAGTGCCTAGCACTGGGCGCGGACGCAGTCTACATCGCAACAGCGGCGCTCTGGGCAATGTCCTGCGAGTACTACCGCATATGTCAAACCAACCAATGTCCTACCGGGACAACAACGCAGGACCCCGACCTCGTCAAGCGATTTAGCATCGATCGCGGCGCCCGGAAGCTTGCTAATTTTATCCGAGTTTCGACGTTGGAACTTGCCGATATTTCTAGGGCGGTAGGTGATGATGACGTGCACAAGCTAGGCGTGCACGATCTGGTTGCCCTAACGTCCGATACAGCCGAACTCTCAGGTGTACCTTACCCGACAGTGATGTGACCCGACTCAGGACTCAGAGCTGTCGATGTTCGGACCGAAATCGTGTGATGCGTACGCGTGCAATTCACAGTGGGGCAGCTGGATCTGAACACTTTGCATCCTACGCCCGTAGCGCCGCAATTGTCGTTTGTGTTCTACCAGCTGCTTGGTGGGCTTTTTTGCGTGTAATCTTTAAGTAGTCACAGATGCTTGAACAAACTTGGCATCGAGCCCCGCGACCGCTCATTTTGTTCAGCACAAGGCTTGCGAATGATCGGTCTTTGGCAGACGCGAAAGGAGGTTTAGCAAACGTGAGTCGCGAGATGACAGAAGGGGAGACGCAGCGGCTTGTGGCCGACATAATCATTGAGCAGCTCGTCGAATGGGGCGTAAAACAGGTATACGGAATTCCCGGCGAGACATCGCTTCAGATCGTTGATGCAGTCAGGAGGAGGAGCGATCAAATACGCTTTATACTCGTGCGGCACGAGGAGGTCGCAGCCTTCATGGCATCTGCATATGCTAAGCTCACCAATGACTTAGGAGTCTGTCTCTCCATAGCCGGACCAGGAGCAACGAACTTGGTCACTGGTCTCTACGATGCAAAAATGGACCACGCACCGGTGTTGGCTCTCACCGGGCAAGTTGGGCTCCAGTTCTTGGGCTTAGGATCGTTCCAAGAGATCGATCAGCACGCGCTCTTTGAGGCAGTTGCCGATTTCAATGAGATAATTGACTCACCAGAGCAGGTAACCGAGCTTCTTACGTCAGCCATGAAGCGAGCGATTGTCGGGCGCGGTGTCTCCCATCTGGGCATACCAACGAACGTGCAGACGCTCCCAGTGCTTCCCAACGTCAAAACTAAGCCGAAAGAAGGACGATTGCCCGATTTGCGACTGATGCCTCATCCGCAGCTGATTACAGCGGCAGTGAAAGCCATTGATGCAGCGGAAAGGCCTGTCTTGATCGTTGGATACGGTGCTCGAAGACAAAGAAACGCCGTCTTACGACTAGCAGAAAAAATCGATGCCCCGGTTGCCACGACATATAAAGCCAAAGGCGTTATCCCAGAGGATCATGCCCTCGCCTTAGGCGTAATGGGGGATATTGGCACCGATCCCGCGAAGAGAGTAGTGTTTGGCGCGGATTTGTTGGTGACCGTTGGATGCTCCTATTCAGATAATACTGCGGTACCTTCGTATATATCGCAAGTTCAGATTGATCTCGAGCCAATAATGATCGGGCGTAAATTCCCCGTTAGCGTCGGACTCGTCGGAGACGCAGCGATGGTGGTGCCTGCGCTGCACCAGAAAGTGAGCGACAAGCACGCGGAAGGCTACCTGGATCAGGTGGCCCGCATCAAGAAGCGCTGGGAGCAGAAAAAGCAGCAAGAGATAGCTTCAGACGCGTCGCCTGTGCGGGGGCCACAAATAATGGACGCCCTGCAACAGCTTATTGATCACGATGCCATCATTGCAAACGACGTGGGGGACAATACGCTCTGGTTTGCCCGGAACTTCGTGGCGACAGATCAAGAGATCTTGATATCCGGGTATGTCGCCTCTATGGGGTTTGGGCTGCCAGCAGCACTAGTTGCACAACTGGTGTACCCCGAGCGTCAAGTCGTCTGTACGACCGGCGACGGGGGCTTCACGATGGTAATGGGCGACTTTGCCACTGCTGTAGTCAACGAGCTGCCTCTAACTGTTGTATTGCTGGATAACGCCAAACTCGCCATGATTGAACATGAACAGGATGAAGCCGGCGTTCCGCATTTTGCCACCGATTTGCACAGGATCGATTTTGCTCGCTATGCAGACTCATGCGGAGGAGAAGGATTTACAGTTGAAGAACCACAAGATCTCAAACAGGCGTTAAAAAATGCTCTCTCCGCGAAAAAACCGACCCTTGTTGACATAATGACCGATTCCCGGCGACGATGGACGTAATCCATCGATGTTGCGAACAGCTCGGCCATCCTAAAAAAGCAGGAGAATCGCAGGGCACTTGCATTTGTCTCCTCTAGGAAGCGTGCCTGCAGCGTGCAAGATTACCCACAACGGAGTAACAGAGCGAGAGGGCAGAATTCAGCTCTCATGGTTCGTTTGATGCGCGCAGACTTATTCTTGCGCCTAGATCTGTGGTTACTCTTGATAAAGTTTAGAGGAAAGACGTAAGCCACAGAGCAGGAGCGAAATTTTTGGAATTTAGACTATGCCTAACTCCAACCAGTGAACAGAGCGAAACTACGGATGGGTCAAGTCTCCGAAAATGGTTCCAACTACGACAGCTGCTGCGCAGCGCGGCTCACATCATCAGAAATTCTCTGTAGGTTTTCTCTCTATTCTTCCACGCCACTTTAATGTCTTTAACTACGGCCGCTCGTGGGCCCTCTCGCAACCTCTCAATGAAACGTGCGAGATTCTCTTCCGCGCCTGACGCTACGACTCTCACATTTCCGTCAGGCAAGTTTTGAACAAAACCAGTGACGCCCAGATGATCGGCATGTCGCTTAGTATACAGGCGGTAACCTACTGCTTGTACATAGCCGGATACAAGAATCTCGGTAGTTTTGTGCATGTGAATAAATAAATAGGCAATTTTAATTAATGCTTTGCCAAATAGAGTTCTGCGAGTGCGAGGCGTTAAGATGTCACGAGCCGTTGTTTTGCTGTCCGCAGGCTTAGATTCGGTGGTATGCTTCAAACTCGCGTATGATGCCTATGACAGTATTAGGTGCTTAACGTTCGATTACGGCCAGAAGGCGCGGGTCAAAGAAATCGAATTTGCTTCCAAAATATGCGCGTCATACCGCGTGGACCATCATATCATCGAATTGCCGTGGTACGCGAGTTTTGAGGGAGCACTGACCGCCGACAACGAACTGCCACAGCTCACCAAAGAGACGCTTGAAGACTATGCTGTAGTACGTGAAACTGCAAAAGCTGTGTGGGTGCCTGCGCGAAATGCCGTTTTTCTCTCAATTGGGACTGCTTTCTGCGAAAATTATCGTTATGAAACCCTTGTCGTCGGATTCAACAAGGAGGAGGCGGGCACGTTCCCAGACAACTCTGCCGATTTCGTGACTTCTTTCAACCATGTTCTGCAATACGCTTCCCTAGCTCCAGTAGAGGTTGTTGCCCCGCTTATAGAACACGACAAATCAGAGATTGCGGCAATCGGCTTACGCATTGGAGCGCCTCTCGAATGGTCATGGTCGTGCTATGCTGCCGAAGACGTTCCGTGTCGTGTGTGCGAGTCCTGTGTCCGCAGACGCCGCGCATTTCAGGATTTGAACGCGGAAGACCCTCTGCAAAAACGGCTAGGCGATACTTAATCCATACCAGCAACGATGGTAGCGACAGCAAACGTTTTTGAAGTGTTCAACTCGATGCAAGGAGAAGGGCCCTATGTCGGAACGCGTCAAGTTTTCGTTAGATTCCAAGGGTGTCCTCTTACGTGCATTTATTGTGACTCAGCATCTGCGAGACGTTGCGACAGCGGAGGTCGAGTGAGGTGCAATACCGGACAACTACTTTACAATCCAATTTCAGCGACCAACCTCGCTAAACTTGCAGAAAGCTTGTGGACGCCAGCAACAAAGCATCTTAGCTTGACTGGCGGCGAACCCTTATTATTTGCACAGTTCATCTTAGAGCTCGCGCAAGAGCTGCCCAAGCCACTGTATCTTGAGACCAACGGAATGGATTCGCGCGGCGCGCGGTACCTCAAACACGCGGTGGACGTTGCTGCGTGCGATATAAAACTGCCCGAACACGGTGCTAGCCCCACTTATGATTTGTTACTTCGGGAAGAGCTGCGGACCATCCAGGAATTCTACCTTTCCCAAATTGACGTTTTTGTTAAAGTCGTTGTACTAAAGCAAACTTCGAGCGAGACGATTGAATTCGTTGCGCAGCGCCTCGCGGCAATCAGCACTGATCTACTTTTGGTGTTGCAACCAGTTACTCATACTATGCGCACCGTTCCGCCGGACAGCGGCGACCTTTTTCAGATGATGGATATCGCTGCTAGACATTTAAGTCAGGTAAGAATCATACCGCAAGTGCACAAGCTACTGGGGCTCTCATGAACAAATGTTAGGCTACAGCACGGACAACTGGGGACATCCACGCGCAGAAAACAGAGACAGTTACGGCTCCTCCTCAACAACCGAATTCGCCACGGCTGTACGGACACTTGACCTATTGATAGAAAAAGCGCGCCGTTTCTATCAATCAGGCGATTATGAAGAGGTCATTCTAAACGCTCACCGCATTAAAGAATTGTATCAGCTCTGCATCCAAGATGAATATAGGACTCGAGGACGTTTAGCTTTCAATCCAGCGTTGCGAGCTCACATAGAGAGAAACGAAGACTCACTAGATTACTGGTGGGAATCCGGTGTCGTGGCTTTTCACAAGATTAAGATTAGCCCCGAAATCGGAAGAATCGCCTTGACGGTGTCAGAGGAGATGCACGATTATGTCGCGACTTACGTCGACGATCGCACGGCGGAAGTATCACATTCTGCACAAGCCACTCGCGGCCGCGAATTCTATGACGCCCCCGATGACACTAGGCAGGTCAGCGCCTCCCTAACCGCCTATCCGATCGTCAAAGGCGGATTGGATGTAGACGATGAGGAACTCTTGTATTTGGCCCGTCCCAGTATTTTGGGTTGTGCGCTAAAACATAAGGGACTTGTACTCCTACTAGCGGTCTTCCTTTTCGGGTCTTTTTTCGTCCAGAGGCTCATCGACGTAAGCTTAATCGCTACCGCACTTAGAGGGGCCGCGGTGCTGCTTTTTCTTTTCCTCGCTGCTCGAACGGCCTTCACCGTTTATTCGGAAAGATATGGGATCACTTCGCGTGATATATCCATTGAAAACGGCCTTTTTTTGAAGAAGAGAGCAGTTATACCGCTTAATAGAGTCGCGAGGCTCGCAAGGCAACAGAGTTTCTTAGAAAAGCTGTTGAGAACGGGAAATGTCATTATTAAGACCACTAGTGGTCACATTATGGTGTTTAATGAGATTTATGATCCAGAAGAAGTGGCCGATCTAATCACTGAGTTACGTGGAGGCAGGCTAATCGGTCACGTGTGATCGAACCTCGATGCTGCTTCAATAAGCTTACAGACCTTTCCGAGTCGATATCCGGCCAACTTAAATGCTATCTGGTCTAGTCTCGTGAAAGCGAGATTGCCGCCAGCAGCGTGCGGATGTCCTCCTCCGTTAAATAGCATTGCGATTTGGTTACTCACCGGAGCGACTGTTCTGACTGAGAATAGACCATTCCCTCGCAAAATTAGCTCCGTCGTTGAGTGATATTCGTCCCTAAGCGTCGCGGCCACATCGCTCGTGTAGCCGTTGCTGGTCGTGATCGCCGTATGGCCCAGCAGAACCGATTTTCGGATCGCCTTGCTAATGGCTTTGTTCTTCCGACCGATTTGAAGCGCATACATCGCTTCGATCTGAGCGTCTGCAAAAGCCCCGCGTGATAGTTTTACTGCTATCTCCTCTCGCGACTTGTCATCACTTATCGCAGTAGAGAGCACTTCAGAACGTGGGTCATTGTTGATCCAGAAATCTCTATCTCTCCCTATGGCTGCGACTTCCTTGGCGATCACATCGCCTTCTAGGAGGTCTGTATATACGATTTCGCACGCACATAGCTCACGATCGACCCGCAAGTAGTCGACGACGCTCTTGATATCTGCGAAAAAGCGCTCATCCCACACGTGATGGTCGCGCCACTCAATGCGCCATCCTTTGCTTTTCAACCGCGCAACACCTTCAAAAGCGTCTGTTCTGCCCCCAAGATCAGAAAGACACAACGTCATATTCGCCTTCTTCTTGGCTTGAGCTAGAAGCTCTAAATAGGAGCTGTAATCTTGAACTGATGAAAAGATCGTAAACACATTTCCATATTTTTTCCTAAAGAGCGCGTCACAGCACACCGCATCTAGATCCGTATGCGTCAAGTGAACAACGTATCCATCAAATCGGCCCAAGCCTGCGAGAACCCGCCTCTTAACTCTTGTGCGCATCAATCTATGACTCCGCTCTTTTCACGAAAGTTAGTGCTTTTCACGCTTCTGAGCAAGGTCGGACGAACCTGACGCTTTACGTCTTCATCTGCTTGGGAATACAGCGTAACCACGATTGTGACTCCTGATGAGTGGCTCTGCAAGATGACGCCTCGCAGACGGCGTTACTTCATACGCGCCAGGCACAACTTCTCTTTTTATCGATACTTGGCTTTGAAGTCTAACATCCTTGACAGCCTTGCACTTTGGGCACTTGTAACCCTTATCGCGCCCAAGCGACTTCATGCTTTTGTCGCAGCAGATAGGATTCCCCTTTTTATATTGATCGCAGAGTTCCAGAACTTGCAATTTCTCCAAGTGCAGACAGTTTTTGACGTAGCTGCCTTGAACGACTACCTTATCGCCAATACACAACTTACGAACCGTAGTACGGAATTGCTTGGTAGGTTCGAATGCGACGCATAACAGCCTGGCATCGTTGTCGCCTACCAGGACAAAAGTATGCCCGCCTGTTATTGTCCACGGTGCGCTGGCAACCATTGCAGTCACCTTGTAGGAGCGGCCTTCTTCCAACTCTCGAATTTGAGCGGGCCGAACGTGTGCGTCTGTACCCTGATTGGTCCTGTAAAGCGTGAGATATTGAAATGGTTCTGAGATAATTTTGCTCTGCGCAGCTAGTATTTTGTTGGGATCGTCTCCTCTGATTCCGTACAGTATCGGATCCGGAGAGTGTGGGGCACATATAACCGCTTCACCTTTTCGATCGAGCGTATCCCACGTGTAGGGGTAAGTAGCCGAGTCAGCACGCCAAACTGATTGCTCATTTATGTAACGTCTTTTTGCAAAATTCTTCTCAAAACGATACGCAATAAGTTCGTATGAAGAGCAGTTTTCAACGGTCGCTCCTATGGCAGCAAGCGCCCCAATTAAGCCTCTGCCGCTCTTAAATGATAAAGAATCAAGCCCGTGTCTTTCGATAAGCTCGGTAGCTCTCTCTAAGCGGAGCTCTGCGTGCACTGCGTCGCGCGCAAAACACCTGATATCAGCCGGAATTGCGTCTTCCACAAAAAAAACAGCCCCGGGATGTGTATTGTCATCATCAAGGTGCGCCATTCGTTCGATGTGCTTTTGCACTATATCTTGAACGTCATACGAATGCCTTATGGAGATGCAAATTGATGCGTTTCCTCTGGTCTTAAATCGTATTGTCGGATCGAGCCGCACTAAGCGAAGTTCAATAATCTCGTTCAGTTCTTGTTCAAGCGCTTTTTTTAGCAAAGTGCCTAAGTAAGTGGTGCACATCCCGCGCTTTGAATCAGTATCGTCGATTCCAATAAGCATGCCAGTAGGCGCCTGTTTTTATCGACACAAGTATATAAGTATCCTTTTGAACATGTTAGTTAAGGTAAGGAACAAGCTCTAACGGCTCGCAATCACGTAGGAGAACTCCAAAAATGCGCCAGGATCTGTTAGCCGATCAAACTGCTGAGGTGCTACACACGGCAGGCTTCGTAACATCGAAGAGATGCGACGTTCGCTCCAGATGTTTTGACATCGCTGCTAGAAGGGGCTCAATCCTGCTTTTCTTGAAGATGCTTTCAAATATTGATGGCCTAAGTGAAGAAACAGCCTTTGAACTGAAGAAACTTGCAGAGTGCTTCTATGCCTCGCCTTTGCTTGTCGGCGAGAAAGCCCGAAATCACGAACTCCAAGAGGGTGCTGTGTATGTGCGTTATGGGGTCCCTGCTGTTAACGTAGACACACTGTCGGATTTCTTCATAGATGAGCTTCCGCCGCTTATTTATGCCGCTCCCGGCGGACTGTACGTGAAACTAGATGAGGATGCTCTCTACGCGGCTCGCACTGAAAGGGACCTTTCTTTAGGTGCAATAGCATCGCAGCTAGGCGTTTCGCGAAGAAGTATCCGCAAGTACGAAGAAGGAATGGATGCTAAGGTCGAAATAGCCGTTAGGCTAGAGGCGATTCTAGACGCGCCGCTGGCTGTGCCCATAAGCCTACTTACGCGACACAGTTTTCACGAGGAAACAGCGAAAGCTGATTCACTTTCACCCATAGAGAGACAGGCAATATCGCTGCTCGTTGACTTAGGATTCAAAGTGCATCCTATGTTCCAGGCACCGTTTGACGTGCTGTCACAGACCAATAAAGAAACCTTACTGACCGGAATCAGCAAGAACGCGGGTCTGATGGCAAAAAGAGCTGAACTCATGAGCAGCATAGCACGAGTTGTATCCGCGCACTCACTGTACATAACTGACGATGAGCCCAAGTGTTTTAGGATTTTACATACCGTTATCGTGCGTCTGCAAGAGCTCGAGGACTTAGACAACTCGACTGAATTGATGCATCTCGTCCGAGAGCGATCAGAAGAATAGCCGGGCTTTCGCTCGGGGGCGTCGGACAGGTTCTGTCAACTCTCCGGCATCTCTCAACTTTTCAAAAAGCTGTCAAGAATCGGCATCTGGTTTTCAGAACAGCGAGCGGAGCTTTTCGACCTATTTTAAACTTTTTTAGAGGCGAAGAGGAGGTGACAAAATGAAACAAGAAGGAGACTTAAAGCTCCGATGTGAAACACGTCAGCATATTATAATCGGTAACTTTTTCATCGGTGGTAGCACTACTTACTACGCTCTCGCGTGGAAGGAAAGGGATTCGATGGCCAAATCTGACGATTATCGGAATATCGAAAAAATGCCGGCTGTGCCCGAATATGAATCCTCAGAATTTGAACCCAGTATTCAACAACTAGAGTATGAAAAAGCAAGGACATACGACCTTGTCTCTATAGGAAGGAGCGTGCACACGAGATATGCTACTGAGGATGAACGACAACCCGTATACGTCGAAGACGGTTCGATAATCACAGAAACAAAAGAAATGGAAGCCTACAAGCGATATCTTGTAACAATTAAAAACATTAGATACGTGGTTGTCAAGAACGAAAAGGGGCAAATAGCCATCTATGAGTGTCCTTCCGATTGAGGCAACGATAATTGATACGATATCCTATTACGACGTTGGAGCTGGCATTGTAATCGGCCTTGGGAGCAACGCTCTGTATGACTTACTCAAACGAATAGGTAAGACAATCGCAGCACGGTGCGTGGTAAATCCGAGAGAGAGCATATACCCATCCGATGCTCTGATAGAATGTGTGCCTAAAGTAATTATGCAGAGACAGCAGATTGGTGACAATTACTTTGAAACACTGTGGACAGCACACCTTATGAATGCTCGCAAAGGCACAATAAAA
>Ga0187782_10002448_pt1 | contig 13676 bp, 12 predicted proteins | sample 0715_SJ02_MP15_2_FD_132454 | JGI IMG/M metagenome (GOLD analysis project Ga0187782, IMG submission 132454) | Tropical peat soil microbial communities from peatlands in Department of Meta, Colombia - 0715_SJ02_MP15_20_MG | ecosystem: Environmental > Terrestrial > Soil > Wetlands > Peat | place...
CCCCGAATGCTCCAAGCATGACGGTGTGCGAGTCTGCCCCGACTGCGATCTCACCGGGCAGGACTGCACCTTCAGCCATCAGCTGGTGGCAGATGCCGCAGCCAATATCGGAAAAGTGCATGGAAAACTGCCTGGCGAAACGTCGCAGCTCGTGCTGCAGCGTTGCCGTGGTGCCGTTGTTGGCCGGGACAATATGATCGAACTGGATGTAGTATCCGGTCTCTTTTCCCAGCCGGTCTCCCCCCATCTCTTTCCAGGCTTCGAGAGCAAGAACCCCGGTGCCGTCATGGGCATAGGCCCGGTCAACCCTGCGATCCACGTATTCCCCTTCCGCAGCTCCAAGAATCCGTTCCGAAAGTGTACTCATGCCTCTGTCTCCTGCTGTGCCCGCCGGATCAGCTTCCGGAGAATCTCCGGCGTAATACTGCATTTTTGTTCGGAATAGTCCTTGACAAGATCAAGCACCCGGCAGACCTGAGTATCCGTGAGTGGCTCACCGAGCGATGAAAGCACGTGTTCGAGTGCTTTCCTCCCGGTGTGCTTCCCCAGGATAAAGTGCCGTTCGCCTCCGACAAGAGCCGGGGGGAAATACTCGTACGTCGCGGGATCCTCAAGGATCGCCGCGATATGGATGCCACTCTCATGGGAGAAGGCAAGATCCCCGGTAACGGGTTTGTTCTTCGGGAGTGCAATGCCGGAGTATTTTTCCACCTTCCGGGAGAGGGCAGAGAGATGCGAGAGATCGTACCGGTCAATACCACCTTTGGTCCTCAGGATAACCAGCACCTCCTCGAGCGAAGCGTTGCCCGAACGTTCGCCGATCCCATTCACGGTCGTATGGAGCTGGAATGCACCGGCCTGCGCTGCGGTGATGGTGTTTGCTACCGCACAACCCATATCATTGTGGCAGTGGGCGCAGAACGGACGGTCAATTGACGAAGTAAGATCGGACATGATCGTGCGCATTTCATCGGGGATAAGGCAACCTACGGTATCTGCAAAACTGAGCAGTACCGCCCCGTGGTCGGCCGCCCTGCGATATACCTCCTTGAGGAACGTTATATCGGTCCGGGACGCATCTTCTGCAGCAAACCGCACTGCTACCCCCTGATCGCGGGCGAAATCGATCATCGCCAGGGCATCCTCAAGCACCTTTTCCCGGGGTTTTTTGAACTTCACCCGGACATGGAGATCCGATGTGGGGATAAATATGGAGACCATGTCTACGCCACAGTCGACCGCCGTGGCAATATCCTCTTTTTTTGCCCGGGCAAAACCGCAGATCCGTGAGTCCAGCCCAAGACCGGCAATGGTCTTTACACACTTTTTTTCATTCTCGGAGACTGCCGGGAAACCGGCTTCGATCACTTCTATTCCGATACGGTCCAGGGTCCGGGCGATATCCACCTTCTCTTCGCAGGAGAAGGATACCCCCGGCGTCTGTTCGCCATCTCTTAACGTTACATCGCAGATCTCAACATTCCACGGTTTCATGATATGCTCCTTTGGGGCATTCTCCTTCTACAATAACGGTACCCGGACCCTGCGGATCCCGGATAAGCTCACGAAGGTGGGCTTCATCATCTGCAGGACAGATCACCGGGTCAGCCCAGCGGATATAGGGGAGGGGATCGCTCACCCGCTGGCCCCCGGTCATTGCAGCGCAGTGGTTCTTCATCACGATACAGAGAAGAGGAAGATCCTTCTCATAGACATCGATAAGGGCATTGATGCCGGAATGGAGCAGGGCATAATCCCCGATCAGTGCCACGTGGGTGCTCCGGGCGGCAACCCCGATGCTCGCACCCATGCCATAACTGGCAATCCCCACCCCGTAGGGAGGATTCATGGAGAAAACGGAACAGCCGGCATCGCAGATCGCCCGCATTCCCTTTTCCTTTAAAATGCGCAACAGGGAATGGTAGGGACAGGCAGTACAGAATGTCCGGGAAAATCCCCGGTCCTTCCGGGACTCCGGCTTTCCCTGGGGGCCAGGTGCAGATACGGTGCAGTGATCCCTGACAAAGGACCGCCCGATCTCCTTTATCTCAGGGAACCTGCCGGCCCGGGAAGGGACCGGGTTAACGGTTACCACCCGTGTATCCCCCGGTGCTGCCCCCGCCCCCGATGTGTTCCCGTTCCAGCGGTTTAAGGGAGAGACGTCCGACCATGCAAAGGCTTCCCGGTAGAGCTCGGCCGCTGCAGTGACCCTGCCGTGCATGGTCAGGGCCGGATCCGCAACCCGCCCGCTTCCCTTGTTCCTTGGGACAGGTACCCCGGTGACATCCGCATCCAGCAGCCGTGGCGTAAGCCGGAGCATGGCCACCCGGGAAAAATTTTCCGATGCCGCCAGCGCTGCCTCAACCCCGGTAAAACAGGCGGTCTCATCCGGTTCTACCACAGGAATCTCCGCAAGTTCCCCGTAATAGCGGGAATCCTGCGCAGTCTGGGAGCCTTTGGCTTCGGGATCATCCCCCACGACAAGGAGAACACCGCCACGGATGCCCTGTACCGTTGCCTGTACCAGCGGATCAGCGCATGCATTCACGCCGACGTGTTTTACGATCACGGCTGCACGCCGTCCGGAAAGGGAATCGCCCAGAGCATATTCAAGGGCGGTCTTTTCGTTTATGACAAGTTCTGCCCCGGTTAATGCACCCAGTTCCGTTACGGGAAAACCCGGGACGGTATACTGCCGGTCCGTCCCGGCCGCTATGGCCGCTGCGAGCGCCTCGGCACCCTTCATTCGTCCCTCCCGGGCACGAGATCGCAACCCGCACAGGTCGTACACATGGTCAGGGCGGCAGCGGTGTCCAGTCCCGCACGGGCCAGTGCCTGGCGGTGAATGGCAAAGAGGTGACGGAGCCGCTCCGAGGTTGGCCGGGACATCCCGGTGCAGTCCGCAACCGGGTTGAGCGGCCGGAGTACCGGGATCACCCCCCGGGAGGTGAGCCGGTTGATACAGGCCTCCATCTCAGCGTCAGTCTCACCCAGGCCGACAATGACATTGGAAAAGACCCTGCCTTTCCCAAACAGTTCCACGGACCGGTCAAGTGCCTGCCAGATCCGGTCGTAATCAAGTCCCGGGCACATCTCTGAAAAAAGCTCCGGGGTAGCTGCCTCTACATTGAACTTTACCTCGGTCACACCGAGGGCATGGAGCTTGTCCGGGGTCTTGTCAAACGGGTAAATTGACACGCCAATGGGCAGGTCGAAGAACCGCAGGTGGCCGATCACCTCGCAGACATAGGCCTCTTCCTCCTCAATGCTCCCCATCACCCCGCTTGTAAGGGAGATGGCACTGATACGGTGGCGGACCGATTCCACCAGATCCAGAATCTCCTCGACGGTCTTGCGCCGGGCCGGCATCCGGGGGACCGTGCAATAGCGGCAGGAGAAGAGACAGCCCTCCGTTATGGTGATGAACGCCTGGTCCGGGCAGTGGAGGCCGGGCCGCAGAAGCCTCCCCGGGATCTGGCGGTCCCCGAAGTAGAGATCGGCAACACCGTTTCCCCGGTGGGCGATCTCCAGGGGAGAGGCAGGGTTGATTGCAAACTTGACCCGGTGGTTGCCCATGGCAAAGAAGACCGCCCCTTTTCCCCCGGCGCCCGGGCCGGCTGTGGACTTTGCAATATACCCGTCCGCAGGTTCGCCGCTCAGCCGGGCAGAGCCCGCCTCGAGCAGCCGTGCCTTCAGCTCTTCCCACTGCATAGTTCCAGCGCCTCCTCGTACCGGGTGAAGAATGGCAGGGCCGCCACCGCTCCCGTGATCCCCCGGCCGTTCAGAACAATGCGAAGGTGAGGATCGCGGATATTCTGTACACGATCCGGCGTTACCTCTCCCCGTTTTACGCTCCACCCGTAGTCAAGGAGCTCAGCGGAAGGGGCAAAACCGGTATACACCGCCATGCCGGTCTTTTGTGAGAGGGTATACTTCTGAAGCAGTTCCCTGAAGCGTTCGGTGAGCCGTTCCGGTTCCGTGGTGGCAAACTCAGCCACGAGACCCACACAGTTCTTGGTGCGGTATGCTACCGGAAAGAGCTGGACAATGGTATGGGAGAGATATACGGACTGTTCATCTTCCACTGCCTTTGCGATATTATGGACAAGAGTCCACGTGGCGCCTGCTTCGGCAGTATCTGTATCGTCCACCCCGATCAGCACCCGCTGCCGGCGGGGCAGCCAGAGGGTCGCACTTGCCACTTTGCCCCCGCCGGAAGGCTCACACTGTTCCCGGAGCACCCCCCGGGCCGCCGCACGGCAGGATGTCGCCCCGACACCGCCTCCGCCCATACCGATATACGTAACTGCAATCTCATTCCTGGTGACTTCTGCACCGGAGATCCCTGCCGGGAATCGCGACCCTTCAAGGGCAAGGTCCACGGTGCCGGGCCGGAGCAGGAACCGGGTTGTGGATCCCACACAACGGACGTTTTTGACCAGGGGGCTCTTTGCATAGTGGTGCTGAGTCCACATGGCGCCGCCAATACAGTCAAAGAACTCGATGAGTTCGATAGTGCTCCCGGCTTCGTCCGCTACAGCGATGATCTGGGGGTAGCGGATCACATACGGATCAGAGATGCTCGCCATATAACCCCGCTGCTTCGATGCCCCGGTCCGCCCAGAGCACGGCCCCGAGCGCCCCGATCCGTCCCTTTCTGCCGTTAGAGTCCAAAAATTCGATCCCAAGCCGACGGGCCTCCTCTTCGGCGTTTTGCACGGTCAGGATCCCGGTCTTGACGGCCTTGTGGAAGGGTGAGTCCTGCCCCGTCCTGATTCCCCGCGAAAATGCGATCCCGGTATCCCGGGAAAAGGTATGCGCTTCCACAAACCTGCGGACAAATTCACGCAGTGCACCGATACTCCCTGGCTTTGCAGCAAAATTGAGGGCTGATCCAACACAGTTCGTGGTTTTATTCGGGACTGCCGGGTTGAGCTGGACAAGACGCATGTTGAGGAATTCAACACCCTCAATATGGCAGGCTTCCGCACATTTCAGGGCCATCACCCAGGTTGCCCCCTCCTGTTTGGTATCTGTATCGTCAATCCCGAATGAAACCTTCTCGTACCGGGGGGAGACGATCCGTACATGGTTGATCCGTGCCCCACCGACATTGAGATCGTCCTCCGTAGGGTATTCGGCACGGATTACTCCCGGGGCCTGGGGGAGACATGCAGCGATCCCCACACCGGCACCGGCGATTCCTGCCCAGGTGGTAATCACCTCGTCACCGTCAACCTCCACCGCCTCGAGTGCCTGACCGCCGATGGCACCGGCAGCAGCCCCGAAATTGACCGGGTGTTGCCCGAGCCGGGCATGGATGGTCATCGTACTTCCTTCCACTGCACACGCTGCCACGGCACCTCCGGCCCGGGAGCGGTTCATGGCATCCCACTCAATGGTCCCCCGGGCATGGCACTGCTCAAGGATCTCGGCCCGTCCTGCAGTTTCGTCAACCATCACCAGAAACCTCTGAGAGAAGAGCGGACCGAACCGCTGCTTCACGATATCGGGTGTAAGTGTGATCATGTTATCGCCGAAATTTTCGTTAACAACCTATTCGGCAATAAAATATTTATACAATTCCATGAGTGAGAGAAAATTTGCACAAAAAAGAAGATTAAAGGACCTTGGTGAGTTCAAGCTTGAAGGGCCCAAGGCTCCCGCCAAAGTTGCCGGCCGAGATAAACTTCACGCCGGGTACCATAACGGCAGCCCTGACGCCGGCACCCATCGCTGCGGCAACACACTTCTCGTCAATACCATCAATCACAATCTCGTACACAGCCTTAACTCCCTCCGGAATCTTGGTGTCTGCGACTTTCTCACGGAGCGTGGGACAGTACTTCTCGTTTGTCGAGGCCGGCATGAACTTGTACTTCAGGCTGCCAACCTTGGAACCGCTTGCCACGATCCCACCGGGGAAGCTGGTAATGACTCCCTTAACATCAGCAATTGCATCAACGGCTGCCTGGGCCGCAACAAGGGCCGCCATCTGGCTCTCGCCCATGATAAAGAAATTGCCGCCGGCAACACCTTTCACGATACCGAACTCTTCTTCCCCGACGTATTCGCCGTTCATGATCGGGATAACCCAGCACTTCCTGCCGCCGACCTCTTTCTGGTACTCAAACCCGTCCCCGAAGAAATGGAGCTTAACCGGGATCTTCTCTTCGGCCGTGGTGATGCCGTTGAAGACAGCCGTTGTGGGTGCAGTCAGCACACACTCTGCAAGGCGCTCCACAACCTGTTCCTTGAGTTTCTTTTTGCTTGCACAGATAAGGATCGAGACCCCCGGTCTTCCGTCAGGTGTCTCACTGCCGGGGAGGATGCTTTCGATACCGGCTTCGCAGGGGCACCCGATTGCAGAGGTCGCAAAACCGGTTGCTTCGGTTGCGGCCTTCAGTGCCCAGTCCTTTGTCACTGCGGTGATAATCACCCTGCAGACCCAGGTGGGGAACGCTTCCGCATAGGTGTCGTCGATTTTTACGCCATTGAGTTCCATAATGATCAAACCTCAGATTTACCAAAAGTACCATGATTATTATGAATAAATTTTCTCATTTGATCGCAGGTTAGTGCTTAAGAGCGCACCGGAACACATCGGAAACGTATATCATATGTGATTAACCTCCTCAGCAGACATATAAACAAAAATTAAAAAAAAATAATAAAAAGGCCGGGTTACAGCGATATATTTCAGAACATTTATCTAGATACTTCCACCACTCTTTTGATAATCGATTCTCTAATCGATCATAGCTGGTGCGTGAATCTATGGTATTTGCAGTGCAGATCAAGACCTACCATCGCACCCGCTGTAGCAATTGTGTTGTTGCATGTCCTGTGGACGCGCTGGAACTGCAACCGGTAGTTCCGGAGCAAGGCAAGCCTATCTGCACACCCCGGGAAAATGATCTCAAAACCCCGGATACAAACGAGGTACTCCCTGCCGGGTGCAGGGTATGCGTCCAGACGTGTCCGCATGATAGTATCAGGCTGACAGGGCCCTGGGAAACCAGAGCAAAGGCAAAGGTGCAATAGAGGAACAGCGTGAGGGTTATTTCATGGCATTGTTTCCAAAGTTTTCCAAAAAGAGGGATGGTGTCAACGTTGTGATGGAGCAGCGGCTCCTTCAGAACGTGAACAACCTGATTCTGAATTCAGAGACCTGCACGGGATGCGGGATCTGTGTCGACGCCTGCCCTGAGGAGGCAATTGTCCTCGGACTTGTCGGTGCAGCCCGCCGCGGTGCCATCAATTACGCAACGCCCATCGATGTAGACGAGACCAAGTGCTCGTACTGCGGTGTCTGCGTGATCATGTGCCCATTCAATGCACTGACTCTGAAAGTCGACAATCAGGAGCGGCTCCCCATCTTAGAGAAAGAGGGGTTCCCGCAGTACGACATGAAGGCTGAGATCAACGAAGAAAAGTGTGTACGGTGCACTATCTGCGAAGAGGTCTGCCCGCGTGATGCAATCGACCGGAATGTCCCGGCCTACGAAGGGACCTACAAGGGACCGGTTGCCGGGGCAAAGGACCGCCAGACCGCACTCAAGGCAAAGACCACTTTTACCGTTGATAAGGAAAAATGCACGACCTGCGGCATCTGCGGTGCACTTTGTCCTGCCATCAAGGTCAAGCACAAGGAATACACGGCAGAAGTCGGGAAAGTCGAAGGCGACGTCATCTGGGACGAGACCAAATGCGATGCCTGCAAGGTGTGTGTGGAGGCCTGCCCCCAGGAATGCATCACCGTCGAACGCGAGGTTATTTCCGATAAGCTCGACGGCAAGGTCAGCATTGTCCAGGACAACTGCTGTACCTGCACATGGTGCTCCCGGAACTGCCCGAGCGAAGCCATCACAGTCGAAAAGATTTTCGAGGGCGATATCGAATTCCACGCCGAGAAATGCCCCGGCGGCTGTTCGACCTGTGCCGAGATCTGCCCGGCAAATGCAATTTATCTCCCAACCGAGAAGCCGGCAGCGGATATGAAACACCAGGTCGAACCCACCATCGCGGTCAACAAGGACTACTGCATTCTCTGCGGGGCCTGCGTGAACGCCTGCCCCGGCGAAGATATCATCATCCTCCAGCGGACCGGTATCCGTACGAAAGGCAAGGAGACAGATCTCTTCAGGAAGATCAAGGACAAGCTCTTTGCAAAGAGGACCTCCAAGGTTAAGGAAAGCGTTACCGGACAGGTCGGAATAAAGCTGATGGAGAAGGCGTGAGGGAGGACGAATATGGCAAGAACAAAAGGTTACCCGGAAGCGCTGGAGAAGAAACTCCACGATCAGCGCTACTACCGTGAAGACTCGACTGCTGATTTTATCAAGAGGGTCGAGGCTTCATCACGCACTATTGCCCATATGTGCTACCAGTGCGGTACCTGCACCGGCTCGTGCCCGTCAGCACCCCGCAGCACCTACAGGATCCGCAAGTTCATGCGGAGAGCAGTCCTTGGCTTTGAAACCGAAGCGCTCACCGATCCCGATCTCTGGCTCTGCACCACCTGCTACAGCTGTACTGACCGGTGCCCGCGTGATATTGCTCCGACCGACGTTATTATGTCCATGAGGAACATGGCATTCACCCACGACATCATACCGGTGAACTTCCTCAAGACCGTGACGGCCATCTATGCCTCCGGTCACGGTGTGCCCAACAATGATGTCAACCGGGCAGCCCGCGAAAAGCTCGGCCTGACCAGGGATCCGCCAACCACCCATATGTACCCCGAGTACATGCCCGCAATCCGGAAGATCCTTGACCACTACCACCTCAAGGAAAATGCAGACCGGATCATCAAGGAAAGGGAGGGATAAGGCAGCATGTCAGAATCCAAAGCAAACCACACGTTCGCATTATACCTTGGCTGCATTGCGCCCAACCGGTACCCCGGCGTGGAATCAGCAGCAATCAAGGGCTGCAAGAAACTGGGCATCGAGCTTGTTCCCCTCAAGGGTGCAAGCTGCTGCCCTGCGCCCGGTGCATTCGGTTCCATCGACCTGAACGTCTTTTATGCAATGGCAGCACGCAACCTCGTGCTTGCCGAGCAGATGAAGACCGATATCGCACTGGTCTGCAATGGCTGCTACAAGTCGATCTGGGAAGTCAACCACAAGCTCAAGCACAACCAGGACCTCCGTGACGGTGTCAACGAAGTGCTCAAGGAAGTTGACATGGAGTTCAAGGGGACCATCAATGTCTACCACCTTGCCGAACTTCTCTACAACGACAAGTATGCCGGTGTTGCAAAGATCAAGGACTCGGTTGTCAACCCCCTGACCGGTGCCCGGATTGCCGTCCACTACGGCTGCCACCTCACCAAGCCCCACAAGGACCGGGAATTTGAAAAAGAGGTCATGTTAAACACCGAACACCCGGTCTGGATGGAAGAACTCGTTGCAGCCCTCGGCGCAACCCCGGTCGAGTACCGCAACAAGATGCAGTGCTGCGGTGCCGGCGGCGGTGTCCGCGGATACGATATCGTCCACTCACTGGATATCACCAACGAGAAACTGATCAACCTCAAAGAGGCAAAGGTGGATGCACTGACCGACATCTGTCCGTTCTGCCAGCTCCAGTTCGACCGCGGCCAGATCGAGATCCAGGAAAAATTCGGTGTTTCCTATAACCTGCCCGTGCTGCACTTTGCCGAACTGCTCGGCCTTGCACAGGGCATGAGCCCGCAGGAACTCGGGCTTGACCTGCACGGTATCAGCTGTGAACCATTCCTGCAGAAGGTGCTCTAGAGGTGGGAATGATGGTCGAAAAGAAGAAAACTACTACAAAAAAGACCGAGACCAAAAAGCAGGAAACCAAAAAGGAGGCCCCCGTGAAACAGGAAGTCAAAAAGCAGGCTCCCGCACCGGCAGCAGCAACCAGTCCCGCACCAACCCCCGGCGTCACCACGAAGCAGGAGGCCCGGATCGGTGTTTTCATCTGCCACTGCGGTACCAACATTGCCGGGTCAATGGATATCCCGGCAGTCGAGGAATACTCAAAAACCATCCCCCATGTGGCCTACGTTGACAATTATAAGTACATGTGCTCGATGCCCGGGCAGACGGTCATCAGCAAGGCGGTTCATGAACACAAGCTGACCGGGGTCGTTGTCGCAGCCTGCACTCCCCGTCTCCACGAACCGACCTTCCGTACGGCAACCAAGGATGCAGGACTCAACCCCTTCCGGTTCGAGATGGCCAACATCCGCGACCAGAACTCATGGGTGCACATGCACGACCGCGAGGGATCGACCGAAAAGGCAAAGGACGCAATCCGGATTGCGGTTGCAAAAGCTGCACTCCTCCAGGATCTCTATCCGAAGTCCGTGCCGGTCGAGAAGACCGCCATGGTCGTCGGTGCCGGCGTCGGCGGCATGCAGGCAGCCCTTGACCTTGCCTCGGCAGGAATCAAGACCTACCTCATCGAATCCGATATGAGCATTGGCGGACGGATGTCCCAGCTCGACAAGACCTTCCCGACACTCGACTGCTCGCAGTGTATCTTAACCCCGAAAATGGTGGATGTCGGCAGGAGCGACAAGATCGAGCTCATGACCTGGTCAGAAGTCCACGAGGTCGAAGGTTACATAGGCAACTTCGATGTCACCATACGGAAGAAAGCCCGTGGCGTCATGACCCCCAAGGAAGCGGAAGCCAAGGGTATCGTTGGTGGCGGCTGTAATGGCTGTGGAGACTGCGAGAACGCCTGTCCGGTCATCAAGCCCAACGAATTCGAGATCGGGATGAAGCCGCGGAAGGCCATCTATATCAACCACCCGCAGGTCGTTCCCCTTATCTATACCATCGACTTCAATTCCTGTGTCAAGTGCGGACTCTGTGTTACTGCATGCGGTCCCGAGAAACGCGCCGTTGACCTCGAAATGAAAGACGAGTTCGTCAAGGTCAAGGTCGGAACGGTTATCCTCGCCACCGGGTACGACATCTTCCCCATCGAGAAGAAAGAAGAGTGGGGATACAAGCGGTACGAGAACGTTATCACGAGCCTTGAATTCGAGCGGCTCATCTGTGCATCCGGCCCGACCGGTGGTCACCTGGTCCGCCCGAGCGATGGCGAAACCCCAAAGAGGATCGCTTTTATCCTTTGTGCAGGGTCGCGTGACAACACCGGTATCGGCAAGCCGTACTGTTCCCGGTTCTGCTGCATGTACTCCTTAAAGCACGCCCACCAGATCACCGAGAAGATCCCCGGAGCAATTCCCTACATCTTCTACATGGATATCCGCTCGTTCGGTAAGATGTACGAAGAGTTCTACTACCGTATCCAGGACGAGGGCGCGAAGTTCATCCGTGGCCGTGTGGCAAACATCCTCGAGGATCCCAAAACCAAGAACCTCCATGTCTATGCTGACGACACCCTGCTCGACCGCCCGGTCGATATGGAAGTCGACCTTGTCGTGCTCGCAGCGGCAATCCAGCCCAAGGAGGACACCAACCGGACGCGGAAGCTCTTCGGTGTTTCCTGCTCCATGGATGGCTGGCTGCTCGAAGCCCACCCGAAACTCAACCCGTGCGGAACCACAACGGCAGGAGTATTCCTTGCCGGTGTCTGCCAGGGCCCCAAGGATATCCCTGACACGGTAGCACAGGCAGAGGGTGCGGCATCGGCTGCAAGTATCCCGATCCACATGGGAGAAGTCGAACTCGAGCCATACTTCGCCATGTGTATCGAAGAGAAATGCGCAGGCTGCGGCATGTGTGTCAACCTCTGCCCGTATTCCGCGCTTTCTCTGGTAGAGAAGGACGGACGGAAGGTCATGCAGGTCACCGAAGCAAAGTGCAAGGGCTGCGGTACCTGTGGAGGATTCTGTCCCGGCGGCGCTATCTGGATGCAGCATTTTGCAACCCCGCAGATCGTTGCACAGATCGATGCGTTCCTGCTCGGAGGTGAGCAGTAAATGTCTGCACCTGGAGATTTCCCCATTCCAAAGCGCGGGCCCGGTTTCTGGCAGCCCAAGATCCTCGGCATGGTCTGCAACTGGTGCTCCTATGCAGGAGCAGATCTCGCCGGCGGTGGCCGTATCCAGTACCCGCCCGATGTCAGGATCATCCGTGTGATGTGCACCGGCCGGTTCGATGCACTCTTCGTCCTCAAGGCATTCGCCGACGGGGCTGACGGTGTCCTCGTATCCGGCTGCCACTTCGGTGACTGCCACTACCTTGAAGGCAACTACAAGGCGGCAAAGAGAATGTTCATGGTCAAGAGACTCATGAAGAGCATCGGACTCGACGACCGCCGGTTCCGGATGACCTTTGTCTCAGCATCGGAAGGTGCAAAGTGGGGAAAGGTTATCACCGACGTTGTAAAAACCATCAATGAGCTCGGCCCGAGCCCGATTACGGAAAACAACAAATAACCAACCCAATAACCTTTGCAAACCCTGTCAACACCCAATATTTTTTATAAGAAGCGCACCGGAAAACAGGTGCTTTTTTTATCCAGAATAACAATGAGTGCTACTTTTTTTGTTTTGCGTAATACTGCGTAAAACAAAGAAAGGCGAGATATATGTAATATTTGAACATTCCTTCATTTTTCCGTAATATTTTTGATCTTCTATAAAACAGTTTTTCGAGATAAAATCGGAACGCTTATAAGGGGAAATTGGGAATTAATCAATGTCCCGATTTAGGGGACGTGCAATAGCGACTCTCATTCATTATCAGTGACTCCTGTTAGTGACTACCAGCGTTCAGATACTGTACGGTACAGCAGTTACAACCAACTTTGGAGGAAATTACATGGCAAAATATAAGGATTCGATCGACCTCTACGACGACGAGGGTAAGCTCTTAAAGAGCAACGTCACGATTGACAAGATCAGCCCCTTAACCAACAAGGGTGCACTCGAGCTCATCGACCTCACCAAGAGGACCGTTGCAGTCAACCTCGGTGGTATCGAGGAAGCACTCAAGACCGGTAAGATGGGCGGCAAGTCCAACCAGATTCTCGGCCGCGGCTTAAACTACAGCATTGTCAAGGATGCCGACGCAATTGCAGCCAAGATCAAGGACATGATCCAGGTCACCGACGGTGACAACACCAAGATCACCAAGATCGGCGGCGGAAAGATGCTCCTCGTCGAGGTCCCGTCTGCACGTATCAACGCAGCAGCAACCTACGATGCAACGTCAACTTCCGTGGCATCAGCAACCACCTACGCACTGATTGACCAGTACAAGGTCAACATGTTCGATGGTTCTTATGTCAAGGGAGCAGTCTGGGGTACCTACCCGCAGACCATGGACATGCAGGGCGGCAACGTCGTCTCGATCCTGTCCATCCCGCAGAACAACGAAGGCCTCGGCTATGCACTCCGTAACATCCCGGCCAACCACGCGGTCATGATGACCCACCGGAATGCAATCCAGGGTGCAGCACTTTCGGCCACCTTTGAGCAGGCCGGAGAGTTCGAAATGGGTGCGGCAATCGGCCCGTTCGAGCGTGCACAGCTCCTGCTCTACGCATACCAGGGCCTGAATGCAAACAACATGGTCTACGACCTCGTCAAGAAGAATGGCAAGACCGGTACCATCGGTACTGTCGTGCAGAGCCTTGTCGAGCGTGCCATTGAGGACAAGGTCATCAAGGCAGGCAAGAAGGGCAAGAGCGGCTTTATCTTCTACGAGACCAAGGACCCG
>Ga0187782_10002450_pt1 | contig 13672 bp, 12 predicted proteins | sample 0715_SJ02_MP15_2_FD_132454 | JGI IMG/M metagenome (GOLD analysis project Ga0187782, IMG submission 132454) | Tropical peat soil microbial communities from peatlands in Department of Meta, Colombia - 0715_SJ02_MP15_20_MG | ecosystem: Environmental > Terrestrial > Soil > Wetlands > Peat | place...
GCGTTGGCCGCATTCGAGCTCATCGACTGGCCGGTCGCGTTAGTCATTGCCGCTGGCCACATTTTGGCCAGTAACCACCACAATCGCATCCTCGAAGAGCTCGGTGAGGCCATAGAAGACGTCGAGTAGAGGTTTAGGTCGCGTTCTCCTGCAGGACGCGGCGCGCCGTCTCGGCATCGTGGTGAATCGGCAGACACATCAGTTCGGCCACCCTGTACATGAAGCTATCCGGCGACAGAACGAGGACGACAGCGTTCTGTTCGAGCAGCCGATCCAGCGCGGCGAATCCGGCGCTATCCAGGTATTTGACACCGCTTATTTCAAGGATGATCGGGCGCGGGCCCGGCACGTCCAGCACCGATCGGGTGAACTCCTCGACGTTGGTCACGTCGACCTCGCCGGTGACTGTCACTTCAGCGGGGCTGGCCGCCCCGGTACCCCCTTCGGGGATCTGCAGTTGGAAAACCGCCCGGGTCATCGTGTTGCGCCCTCCACCAAACTGGCCCCCGAGACAACGGACTTGTGGAAATCCAGGGTAATGCGGGTGCCGTGAGCGGTGCGCACGGTCCTCACGTGGTCCGCGAGTCCGTTGATCATGGTGAGCCCCCGCCCACCCCGCAGGCTGCGTTGGCTGGCCGAGGAATCGCCCGACCACCGGCCGGTATCGCTGACCGTCGCGGTGACGACGTGATCGCGAACGAAAGCCTCGATGGAAACCGTCCTGAGCGAATCACCGCCGCTGCCATGCTCGATCGCATTACTCACCGCCTCCCCGATGGCCAACAGGATGTCGGCTTCCCGACGCGGATCTACCGGGATACCGGTCAGCCAATCCCGCAGCCGGTGCCGGGCCGCCGGAATATTCACCGGTGCGGCGGGCAGCACGGTGGCGAAACTGCGCGCCGTGCAGTGGTTGGGGCGCACCGCCAGTAGAACGACATCGTCGGTGTAGCCGCTGGGCGGTGCCATCCGGTCGAGTAACTCATCACAGAAATCTCCGATCGGCAGTTCCGCACGATATGCGGCCGCGGCCTGGAGCCGGGCGAATCCTTCATCGAGTGTCTCGCCCGGCCGCTCGATCAGTCCGTCGGTGTAGAGCAACAGCAGGCTCTCCGCGGGCAACTCCTGTTCTGCCGTATTGGACTTGAGCTGGCTTTCGCAGGCGGCAACCGGTGGGCGCCGGCCGGCTCGCAGAAAGATCGGCGCTTGGTCCGGCATTACCAGCAACGGGTAGGGATGACCCGCGCAGCTATAGCTGATGCTGGAGGTGCCGTCGCCCGTGCCCGGTTGCCCGGTGTCGATCACGGCATAACTGACTGTCGCGCAGCGCGCACCGGGGACCGCCGCCGCATATCTGTCCAGCGAGCTGAGCACCGCACCCGGATCGGCACCGGTGAGGGCGGTGGCGGACACCGCGGCGCGAAGTCTGCTCATCACGATCGCGGCGGGCAGCCCGTGCCCGACTACGTCGCCGACGGATACTGCGATCCGGCCCGGTTGCTGTAGCGGCGCCACCAGATACCAGTCGCCGCCGACGCGCATCGCCTCGCCGCCAGGTTGGTACACGGCCGCCACCACTGCGGCCGTTGACCCGCGGTCGAGATCGAGCAGATGCTCTTGAAACTCGACGGCAATCCTATGCTCGCGCTGTGCGCTGCGGACCCGCCCCACCGCCGCCTGGGTGATCTGCGCAGCGCGAGCGAACATCTCGAGCTCGCTTGCGTCGAAGTCCCGCGGTGTGGGCCACAGCAGCCCAAGCGAGCCGATCACGTTTCCGTCATGACCACGCAACGGCTGGCTGACGCACGCCCGGACGCTGTCCGCGGTTTCGGCCACCACGTGGCCATAACGCGGGGCGAGCGCCAACGTATCGGTGATGACCATCCGCTGACCGGTGTTGATGACGTCAATCGGCACCAGCGGCGTGTCCAGGGTGGCGACGTGGTAGCGGTCGCGGAATTCCGCCGGGACCGGACCCGCGTACTCGAATCGGACGTTGTTCTCTTCGGTGTCGAGGAGGCCGATCACGACGATAATGGCACCGCCCGAGCCCAGTGGAGAGGCCAGCAGCGCGTCGGCGATTCCGGACACCGAGTCGGCGGCCTGCAACGCGGCATCCAGCTGGGCGGCGGCGGAGGTATGCCGAAGCTCGGCTTCACGCTGTTGCTGACCGGCACGTTCGCGGTTAGCGGCGGACAGCCGCGCCGCGACCCTCTCGACCAGCTCCTGCGAGCGGAATGGTTTGGGCAGGTAGTCGTCCGCGCCGCCGGCATAGCCTTCGCTGACGGCCTCGTTTCCGGCACGGGCGGAAAGCATGATGATCGGAGTGGCGGCCAGTTCGGTGTCCCGACGAATGGCCGATACGAAGTCGAAGCCGTCCAGCTTGGGCATCATCACGTCGGTCACGATGGCGTCTGGGCGAAGCTCGCAGGCGGTCCGCAGAGCCGCTTCGCCATCGGCGACAAGAACCGTTCTCCAGCGCGCCGACAACACCTGGTCCAGATGGGCTCGCATATCGGCGTTGTCGTCGGCGATCAACACCAGCTTGCGGTCGTCGTCGGCGGGTGCAGCCTCAGTCGACAGCGGCGCCACCCATTGATCCGCCTCGACCACGTAAGGGTTGTCCAGCAGATCGGCCGGTGAATGGTCGACCGGTGTGCCGGCAAGCGATTTGGGCAGCGTGATCGCGACGGTGGTGCCGCGGTCGAGTTCGCTGGTGATCTGCATACTGCCGTGTTGAAGTTCCACCAGCCCGCTCACCAGCGACAGCCCGATCCCAGTGCCCTCCACACTGCGGCCCAGCGCGGTGTCAGCCCGAAAGAAGCGCTGGCCCAACCGTTTCAGGTCCGCTTCGCCGATACCGACACCGGTGTCGCGGACGCTGATCAGGCACTGCCCCCCGCCGCTGTGCACCGCGACGGTGATCGAGCCACTCAGCGTGTATTTGACCGCGTTGGACATCAGGTTGAGCATGACGGTTTCCCACATGTCCGGGTCGATGTCGGTCAGCGCCCGACGACAGTCGAGGACGAGTTCAAGCCCGGCCCGTTCGCACAGTTCGGTGAACGATGACGCGATCTGCGACGTCAGCGCCCCGACATCGGTGCACACCAACCTTGTGGTCGCGCGGCCTGCTTCGATACGGGAGAACTGCAACAGCGAGTCGACCAGGCGCAGCAGCCGTCCCGCGTTGCGCCTGGCCATCTGCAGCCGCTCGGCGAGAACTGTGTGCGAACCCACGTCGGAGAGCGCGTCCTCGAGCGGTCCCAGCAACAGGGTTAGCGGAGTGCGGAATTCGTGGCTGACATTGGTCAAGAACGCCGTCTTGGCGCGGTCGATTTCGGCCAGCGCATCTGCGCGCTGCCGCTGTTGCTCGTGGGAGACCACGGAGGCCAGCGCCGAGGACAACTGGTCGGCGAGCAACTGACAGAAGCCGAGGTATTGCTCGTCCAGCGGGCACTGCGGGTTTGTTCCCACCACCAGCGCCCCCGCGATCGCGTTCTCGCCCAGCGGCAGCACCAGCGCCTGGTCGGGGCAATCGCCGCCCAATACTTCATGGAGACCGCGAATCACCGACGAGACGTTTTCGATGATCTGCACCTCCGCCCGCGACCGCGCTGTCGGCTGCCAGTGGGTGAGGTTCTCCAGCGTGAGGGGCAGCAGCGGCAGCACCGACGGCGTCGCTCCGCGCAGGGTGGTATCGGCCGCATCCGCACCACTGACGTACGCCGCGACGAGCGGTACGTCTGCGGGCTGGTCGGCACACACCGAGACGGCTGCGCTCACCGCGTCGTCGACGGTGCGGGTTTCCATCGTCGCCGAGGCCACCGCGTTGAGCAGATGTAGTCGTCGCTCGCTGATCACTCGCTCGGTGGTCTCCCAGGATGGGCAGAAAATCCCGTAGATTTCGCCGTTTTCGCCGACCAGTGGGCTGTAGGTGAAGGTGAAGTAGCGTTCCTGGCGTCGCCCGGCGGTCACCATCGGCAACATCAAGTCGTGCGACCAGGTCGCCTCACCGGTGGCGATGACGCTGGCCAGCATCGGGCTGATCGGCTCCCAGATGTCCCACCACACGAATCGGCCACGCCGGCCCAGTGCGGCGGGGTGTTTGTCACCCAGGATCTGGATGTAGGCGTCGTTGTACACCAGGAACAGGTCCTCAGCACCCAACCACAAGGCGATCGGAAACCGCGAGGTCAGCACCACCGCGACGGCCGACCGCACCTCGGCCGACCACACGTCGGGCGACCCCAACGGGTGCGCGGCCCAGTCGAATTCGGCGAACAGACGGCCCATCTCACCGCCGAGCGCGACGGCCTTGGCGAGGTCGGGTGGCAGGTTCTGCGGCTCGCTTCTCCAGTGGCGGCGGTGGTGCCCGCTCACTGCCCCTGCTCGGTATCAGGGCCTTGCAGCGCATCGCGCAGCGTGTGGTAGAGATCGAGGACGCTGTCCAGGTTCGTCACCTCGATCGGGCGAACCACCAGTCCGTTGTCGGCGACCAGCCGGACGGCGGTCCCGGCTTGCAGCCCTTGCCGGTGACAATCGAGGACGGCGTTGAGTCCGTCGCTGCCGAAGTAGGTCACGGCCTGCAAATCGATGATGAGCAGTCGCGAAGCCTGGGTCGCGGCTTGCTGCAGCGCGGCATTCAGGCGTGCGGTGAGGTCGCCGGCGGTGCTGGAATCCACGTCGCCCTTGGCCTGCAAAACCACGGCTTCCGGTCGTACCTCATAGTCGACCGTCAACAAATCCATCGCGTTCACCCGCTTCGACGCACCGCTAAATGCAATGTCGTGGCGGCTTACCGTCCACAGCTTTGTCGAGCCTAACCGCCGACCAGGTTATCCGTTGGGTTCGCGTGGAATACGCTCATGCACCGTCAACAAAAGATGGTCGAAGGTGCTTTGCACCTCCCCCGACGGCGGTGGCAGCGTGGTTATTTCGCTGATCAGCTGCTGGGCCAGGGCGCGCAATTTGGTGTTGGACTCTTGCGATCGCCACCGCAGCACGCTGAAGGCTTGCTCCGCGCTGACCCGGTAAATGGCCATCAGGACACCTTTGACCTGCTCGATCACCGCGCGGGCCTCGAACAGGTCCGGCAGCGCCTCGTCCAGCGCGACCTGCCGGGTCTCGACGAAGGTGGCAGTCAAGTCGATGTAGTAACCGGCGGTTCCCACCACTGCGCCTGTCTCGTCGGCCATCCGATCGGCCACCACGATCGCGTCGTGCACATTGCCGCCCACGTCAATGAAGCGGTGGCGGCTAGAGAACGAGCTCTTGGAGTGCAGTGCCCGGTCGAGCAGGTCCTGAACGTGGTCGCGGTCTTCTGGATGTTTGTGCGACAGCAGCAGTTCCGTCGTCGGCACCACCGACCCGGGCTCATACCCGTGCATCAGGGCTACCTCGTCAGACCATTCCCAGCGCTGGCCCACAAACCAGAACCGGAAAGCACCCACGCTGACGTCATCGGCGTCGGGTTCCGCCGGCCGCCCAGGTGAGCCACCGGTATCAGTGCTCGTTGCAAGAGCTTCAAAGGCCTCGTGCACGTTAGGCATCATTCCACCGTTTACACAGCTTGCCCACCGGTTAGACGGGATGCGCAGACGTTCTGTCTTGGCGCCCGCTATTGCCCACTCCGCGCATCGTCGCAGGGCTGCACACCGCTTCCACGGCGCGCATCGTCGCAGGGCTGCACACCGCCGCCCGGCTGCGCTAGCGTGGACCACACGACAACGCGGGAGCGCACGCCCAGTGCGCTGAGAGGACGGCTCGGGGCCGTCGACCGTATGAACCTGACCGGGTAATGCCGACGTAGGGAGATGACAAAATGACTGATGTAGTAACTGTCGAGCCGTCCGTGACCACCGGCCCCATCGCGGGCAGCAGCAAGGCTTATCACGACCTGGACGCGGTGCCGGGAGCCAAAGTGCCGTTTCGGCGGGTGAATCTGTCGAACGGACAGCACTTCGACCTGTACGACACCTCCGGCCCGTACACCGATCCCGACGCAGTGATCGACGTGACGGCCGGGCTGCCGCCACGCCAGGGCGTGGTGCAGGACCGCGGCACCCAGCTGCAGCGGGCCCGCGCCGGTGAGATCACCGCCGAGATGGCGTTCATCGCCGCCCGCGAAGACATGCCCGCCGAACTGGTTCGTGACGAGGTTGCCCGCGGCCGTGCGGTGATCCCGGCCAACCACAACCATCCCGAGAGCGAGCCGATGATCATCGGCAAGGCATTCGCGGTCAAGGTCAACGCCAACATCGGCAACTCTGCGGTGACGTCGTCGATCGCCGAGGAGGTCGACAAGATGGTGTGGGCCACCCGCTGGGGGGCCGACACCATCATGGATTTGTCCACCGGCAAGGACATTCATGCCACCCGCGAGTGGATCCTGCGCAACTCGCCGGTGCCGGTCGGCACGGTGCCGATTTACCAGGCGCTGGAGAAGGTCAAGGGCGATCCGACCGAGTTGACCTGGGAGATCTACCGGGACACCGTGATCGAACAGTGCGAGCAGGGTGTGGACTACATGACCGTGCACGCCGGGGTGCTGCTGCGCTATGTGCCGCTGACCGCCAAGCGGGTCACCGGCATCGTGTCCCGCGGCGGGTCGATCATGGCGGCGTGGTGCCTGGCCCATCATCGGGAATCGTTCCTGTACACCAACTTCGAAGAGCTCTGCGACATCTTCGCCCGCTACGACGTGACATTCTCGCTCGGCGACGGGTTGCGGCCAGGATCGATCGCCGACGCCAACGACGCCGCGCAGTTCGCTGAGTTGCGCACCCTGGGCGAGCTCACCAAGATCGCGAAAGCCCATGGCGCACAAGTGATGATCGAAGGACCGGGGCACATCCCGATGCACAAGATCGTCGAGAACGTGCGGCTGGAAGAGGAGCTATGCGAGGAGGCGCCGTTCTACACCCTGGGGCCGCTGGCTACCGACATCGCGCCGGCCTATGACCACATCACGTCGGCGATCGGCGCGGCCATCATCGCCCAAGCCGGCACCGCGATGCTGTGCTACGTGACGCCCAAAGAGCACCTGGGGCTGCCTGACCGCAAGGACGTCAAAGACGGAGTGATCGCCTACAAGATCGCCGCACATTCGGCCGATCTGGCCAAGGGCCATCCGCGCGCGCAGGAGCGCGACGACGCGCTGTCCACGGCCCGATTCGAGTTCCGCTGGAACGACCAGTTCGCGTTGTCACTGGACCCCGACACCGCGCGGGAATTCCACGACGAGACGCTGCCGGCCGAACCGGCCAAGACCGCACACTTCTGCTCGATGTGTGGCCCGAAGTTCTGCTCGATGCGCATCACTCAGGATGTCCGCGACTACGCCGCGCAGCACGGGCTCGACAGCGAGGAAGCCATCGAGGCGGCTATGGCGGAGAAATCGCGCGAGTTCGCCGAACACGGCAACCGGGTGTATCTACCGATCGCCCAGTGACCTACCTTCCGCTGGCGCCGCGCGGCACTACGCCGTTGCGGGTGCTGGCGGTCGCCGGGTCGGACTCCGGCGGCGGAGCCGGTATTCAGGCCGACGTCCGCACCTGCACCCTGCTGGGGGTGCACGCGCTGTGCGCGGTGACGGCGGTGACAGTACAGAACTCGGTGGGCGTGAAAGGGTTTCACAAGGTGCCCGGCGATGTCATCGCCGCCCAGATCGAGGTGGTCTGCCAGGATATCGGGCTGCAGGCCGCCAAAACCGGCATGCTGGCATCGACCGAGATCATCACCGCGGTCGCGCAGAGTTGGCGCCAGCATGGCGCGGGCGTGCCGCTGGTGGTCGACCCGGTCTGCGCGTCGATGCACGGTGATCCGCTGCTCGACCGCAGCGCACTGGATTTCCTTCGTACCGAACTGTTTCCGCTGGCGACATTGGTGACGCCAAATCTGCACGAGGTGCGGTTACTGGTCGACATCGAGGTCGTCGACTCGAAATCCCAGGCCGACGCGGCTCGCGCCCTGCATGCTCTGGGACCGCAGTGGGCGCTGGTGAAGGGCGGCCATCTGCGCGGGTCGGCCAGCAGCACGGATTTGTTGTTCGACGGCAACGACTTTCACGAGTTCGAGTCGCAACGGGTGGACACCACCGACGACCACGGCGCCGGCGACACTCTGGCCGCGGCGACGGCCTGTGCGCTGGCCCATGGCTACACGGTGCCGGACGCGGTCGCGTTCGCCAAGGGCTGGGTGACCGAATGCCTACGTGCCGCCTATCCGCTCGGGCACGGCCACGGCCCGGTGTCCCCACTGTTCAGGTTGTTATGAGTCTCGAGACCATTGCGGGCATCGCCCACGACCCGCAGGGCACCCCATCCGGAGTGGTCGTGTTGACGCACGGCGCTGGTGGCAGCAGGGAATCCGCACTGCTGCAAAAACTTTGCGACGAGTGGGCCCGCCGTGGCTGGCTTGCGGTTCGTTACAACCTGCCGTACCGGCGGCGACGACCCAAGGGCCCGCCGTCAGGGTCGGCGGCCACCGATCGCGCCGGCATCGTTGAGGCGATCGCCGTGTGCCGCGCCCTTGCCGACGGCCCGCTGATCGCCGGCGGTCATTCCTACGGCGGTCGGCAGACGTCTATGGTGGTGGCCGAAAATGCCCAGCCGGTGGACCTGCTGACGCTGTTCTCCTACCCGGTACATCCGCCCGGTAAGCCCGAGCGCGCCCGCACCGAGCACCTGCCGGACATCGCGGTGCCGACGGTGTTCACCCACGGCTCGTCGGACCCGTTCGGCACCCTCGACGAGGTGCGCGCCGCCGCCGCGTTGATTCCCGCACCGACCGAGATCGTCGAGATCACCGGCGCGCGCCACGACCTGGGCTCGAAGACCCTCGACGTGCCCGGGTTGGCGGTGGACGCCGCGCTCCGTGCGCTTGGTGGCAGCTAAGCCTCCACCAGGCTCGATATCATCGAGACAGCATCCACCACAACTACAAACTTACTCTGAAGTAAGGTACGGTCTTTTCATGAGTTCGGAGCATTTCGACGTTGTCATCGTCGGGGCCGGTTTCGGCGGCATCGGCGCCGCGATCCAGCTCAAGCGTCTCGGGTACGGCAACATCACCATCCTCGACCGCGAGGCCGACTTGGGCGGAACCTGGCACGTCAACCGCTATCCAGGTCTGGCCGTCGACATCCCGTCGACCACCTATTCCTACTGGTTCGAGCCCAACCCGTACTGGTCACGGCTTTTCGCCACCGGTACGGAGCTCAAGCAGTATGCCGATCACGTCGCCGACAAGTACGACGTGCGCCGCTACATGCGGCTCAACACGACGGTGGAAAGCGCCCGCTGGGACGAGGACGCGCAGCAGTGGCGGGTCGCGCTGGCCGGCGGCGACACGCTGACCACCCGTTTCCTGATCACCGCCACCGGCTTCCTGTCCCAACCGCACACACCGGACATCCCGGGCATCACCAGCTTCAACGGCAAGGTCGTGCACACCACCGCGTGGGACCACAGCTACAACTTCGCGGACCGCCGGGTCGGCTTGATCGGCACCGGGGCCACCGCGATCCAGCTCATCCCCGAATTGGCGAAGACCGTCGCTGACTTGACGGTCTACCAGCGCACCGCGATTTGGGTGGCACCCAAGCTGGACTTCCGGATCGCCCCGGGTGTGCAACGGCTGTTCGCCCGCATCCCGCTCACCCAACGGGCGGTGCGTTGGGTGACCGACACCCTCCTCGAGTTCATGACCTTCACCGGTGTGCTGAATTACCGCTACTTCCGGCGGCTGTCGATCGCGGCGATGGACCTGTGCAAAATTCACCGGTTCGTCCAGGTCCGGGATAAAGAGGTGCGGCGCAAGCTGACACCCGACTACGACATCGGCTGCAAACGCCCGAGCTGGTCCAACGACTACTACCGCAGCTTCACCAAGCCCCATGTGCACCTGGAGACCAGCGGCATCGACCGGATCGAGCCGGACGGCATCGTCACCAACGACGGGCACAAAGCCGTCATCGACACCCTGGTGCTGGCCACCGGATTCGACCTTTGGGACGCCAACTTCCCGGCCATCGAGGTCGTCGGCCGTGAAGGCAGAAACCTGGGAAAGTGGTGGCGGGAGAACAGGTTCCAGGCCTACCAAGGGGTGTCGATTCCGTACTTCCCCAACTACCTGAGCCTGGCCAGCCCGTACGCATTCTCTGGACTGTCCTTCTTCAACACCATGGAATACCAGATGCGGCACATGGACCGGTTGCTGGGTGAGGTCAAGCGCAGGGACGCAACGACATTCGAGGTCACCGAAGCGGCCAATACGCGTTTCCTGGACCGGATGACCAAACATCTGGATAGCTCGGTGTTTTACGCCGGCGACTGCGCCACGTCGCGGTCCTACTACTTCAACCACAGCGGCGAGGCGACCCTGCTACGGCCCACATCGGTGCGCAGCGCAGTTCGGGACGGCTCCCGATTCCCGTTGAGCGACTACGCAATCAGCTAGGGAGGACTGGGAAAAACAATGTCTCGCAGAAGCAACCGTGTCGCCCGCTTCTCGGGTCTGGCACTGGCCGGCGCCGGCTTGGCCCACTTCACCAGTCCACGGATGTGGGAGTCGATCACCAAGGCCGCGTTTCCACGAATACCCGTCAGCACGTCTACACCAACGGCGGTATCGAAACGGCGTTGGGACTGAGTTTCAGCAGCCGGCAGACCCGCAGCTTAGCCATTGTCGGGCTGATCGGATACCTCGCCTATCTGGGCGGGAACGCTATTCGCCACGCCCAAACACCGTAACCTCCATCAGTTTCCGCACGCAGGCTTGCGGGTAGGCGGAGTTGTCGGCCGGGTGCTCGTAATGCACCAGCCGTCCCACGTCGACCACCAGGGCCATTGCCGCGTGCACCAAAATGCGCGCCTGCGTCGGCGTGAGCGTCGGGCGGGCCGACGTCAGCAGACGCATCCAGCCATCGATCGTCGAGCGCTGCACACTGCGCAACAACTCCTGGTCCACCCGCGTCAGGTTGACCCGCTCCGTGTAGTAAATCGCGGCCAGTTCCGGATTAGCGAACGACGTTGCCACGTACGCCTCGATCAATAGGGTGAGCATCTGACGCGCTTCGGCAAGACCGGTCAGGATCGCCGAGAAACGGCCGGAAATCCGGTCGGCCGCGCGCCGCAATCCCGTCGAGAGGATGTCGCTCTTGCCGGGGAAATACCGGTAGATCCCGGACACCGGGATACCGACCGCCGAAGCGATCTCTGCCATGCTGGTCTCGCTGTAGCCCTTGGCGTTGAACAACACCATTGACGCCTGCAACAGGGCTTCGTAGACACCGGTATCCGATTCGAAGATCCGCCAGGAGGTAGGTCGGCCCAGCGCATCCTCGGGCTTCGGGAGCTCGGTGGCGAGCAGCGCCGAGGCAGCTGCGGCCAGCAGCGCCCGCATCTCGTCGGCTGGCAGCGCAACCCGGTGGTCGACGACGCTGCCGATCACACTGAGCAACCCCGACGACAGCATCCAGCGATGTGACGAGATCAATGTGGGCCGAATCGCCATGAGCGGTTGTTGGATTCGACGATTGACCACCCGTAATTGGTCCATCAGAGCTGACTGGTCTTCGCCGTGCAGATATCGCGCTTGCCACCGGTACAGCCCGCCGGACTCGCGGTTCGCCAACGTCACGTCGATGAGTGCGTCGACCAGTCGGTCCAACGTCGCAGCCGGGTCGGCAGCTGACATCTCGGCCGGTTCGGCGTCGACGAAATCGGTGCAGTCCACCAGTTGCTGGCCCAGGGCCAAGACGGCGCCGCGGAACAGATCGTACTTACTGGCGTAATGCCGGTAGAGAGCCGGCGCGGAGATTCCGACCTTGGCCGCGATGGCTTCCATGCTGACCGCGTGGTAGCCCAGCGCGCTGAACGACTCGGCGGACGCCCGGGCGATCTGAGCTTTGCGGTCTTTGGGCCGTCGGCGCGCAACAGCTACCGGCTCGATGGGCGCGGTCGTCACTGCCTCACCCTAGCGTGGCGATCGGTGACTCAAAAGGCTACCGAAGAGTCAGAATCTTCATTAACATAGTACGTTGTTCGCCAGCTGTTTAAGATGACGTGCGAAATTGGGCCGAAGGGTACCTCCCATGCTGAGCAAAATTCGCCAAGTGCTTGGCTACCAGATCACCATCGCCGAGTTGATCGGCCTCGGTTTGATCGTCGGAACGCCTTATCTGCTGTTAGGGACCATCTGGTCGACGACGCACACCGCGCATTTGCAGCACATGCACGGTGCCGACCTGGTGGTGTCGTTCCTCGGCTCGATAGTGTCCTGGCCGGTGCTGCTGTTTTCGGACGTTTGCATGACATGAGCGCTGAAGCCGCCAGCGCACCGCTGACCACTGCCGATACCCGGATTCACATAACCCACCGCACAGCACGCTGGGACGAGCACCGGGCCACCGTCGCCGACGCCCTCGACTTCTGGTCGTTCGCCGCCGGCGCGGCCAACGTGGTCATGCAGCTGGCCTGGCCCGGGGTGGGCCACGGGGTAGTCGAGAGCAAGGTGGATTCCGGAAACCTGACTAAGCACCCGTGGAAGCGGGCGCGCACCACGTTCAGTTACCTGGCGGTCGCTATTCTCGGCGATCCGGGCGATCGTGCGGCCTACCGCGATGCGGTCGACTCCGTGCATCGTCGCGTCAGATCCGAACTCGGCAGCCCGATCCCCTACAGCGCCTTCGACCGCGACCTCCAGATGTGGGTCGCAGCATGCCTTTTCGTCGGCCTTGAGGATACCTACCAGCTGCTGCGCGGAACAATGTCCGACGAGCTCGCCGAGCATTTCTACCACTCGGCGTTCACGCTGGGCACCACGCTGCAGGTAAGCGAAGACCAATGGCCCTCGACCCGTGCAGATTTCGACCGTTACTGGAACGAAGCTTGTCAGCGGGTCGAGATTGACGACGTGGTGCGCAACTACCTCCACGACCTGCTTGACCTGAGAATGATCTCGGTGCTGCTGCGACCGATGTTCGGCCCGCTGCTGCGCTTTCTGACCGTGGGCTTTCTCGCGCCGGTGTTCCGCGACGCCCTGCGGGTCGAGTGGACGCCCGGCCAACAACGCCGGTTCGAATACCTGTTTTTGCTGGTGGCGTTCGTCAATCGGTTTCTGCCCAAGTTCGTCCGTCAGGGCGGCAGCCAGCTGCTGCTGGCCGACCTGCGCAGGCGAATACGCCACCGCCGCAACCTGATTTGAAAGGAAGTCTGTGAGCAATCGTCAGCTATACCTCGGCATCGTGGGCGCGTTATTAGTCGTGGTCGGGCTGCTGGCACTCTGGTTTCCGGTTTATTTGGACCAGTACGACCAGTACGGGATGCAGATCGCCTGCGGCAGGGGTTTCACCGCGAACCTGTCGCAGGCCGCCGAAGCCAATGGACACGGCCTCGTCGCGCAATGCGGTACGGCGTTGCTGCTACGGCGCATCTGGGCGATCCCGGCTGCCGTCCTGGGGTCGTCGATACTTACCGGCCTGATCGCAATCTGGGTCCGCACCAAACCTCCTGCGGAGGAAAGCTCGCGCTTCTGGGAATTGAGTGGGGACCGCGCACATCAAACTCATCGCGGAATACCCGCTGCCTGATCCACTGCAGGAACCGATTCCGGTGCTCACCGGGAACGGACAGAATGTATCGACCGGAAGCGCTTGCACCGGCGGTGA
>Ga0187782_10002452_pt1 | contig 13670 bp, 9 predicted proteins | sample 0715_SJ02_MP15_2_FD_132454 | JGI IMG/M metagenome (GOLD analysis project Ga0187782, IMG submission 132454) | Tropical peat soil microbial communities from peatlands in Department of Meta, Colombia - 0715_SJ02_MP15_20_MG | ecosystem: Environmental > Terrestrial > Soil > Wetlands > Peat | place...
AGCCGGTAATAAAGATCCTCGCGCAGGCTCTTGTTGGCGAGGGCTTCCTGAATGTTGATGTTGGTGGCGGCAAGAATGCGCACGTCCACCTTGATGATGGAGCGGCTGCCCAGGCGCGAGAATTGCTGGTCCTGCAGCACGTGCAGCAGCTTAGCCTGCAAGCCGTAGGGCAACTCGCCGATTTCGTCGAGCAAAATGGTGCCCTTGTTGCAAATCTCGAACTTGCCGGGCTTGGCGTGAGTGGCGCCGGTAAAAGCGCCCGGTTCGTAGCCGAACAATTCGCTTTCCAGCAAATCTCCCGGCACGGCCGCGCAGTTTACTTTCAGGAATGTTCGGTGCGCCCGCGGTGAGAGCTTATGGATCAGGCGCGCCATGACTTCCTTGCCGGTGCCGCTCTCGCCCAGCATGAGCACCGGAATATCTACATTGGCGACCAGCGCCGCTTGCGAGCGCAGTTTGCGCATGGCCGGGCTGGCAGCCACAAAGAAAGTGTCATCGCTAAGCTCTTCGACTTCTCCGGGATAATTCTGCTGATTAGTGCCCAGACATTGGTCAATGACGGCGTCCAGTTCGGCCTTTTGAAATGGCTTGGTGATGTAGTCGTGCGCGCCCAGCCGAATGGCCTGGACGACCTTGCGCGTGTCGGTGACGCACGACAGCATGACGACCCTGGCGGCAGGATGAATCTGCCGGATCTTTTCCAGCGTCTCCAGACCGTTGATCCCGGGCATGACCAGGTCCAGCAGAATCAGGTCCGGGCGCAGGCCTTTCTTTACCCTTTCGACGGCTTCTTCGCCGGTGCTGGCAGTCTGCACTTTGTAGTCGTCCACTTCGAGCAGGGTGCCGATATAGCGCAGCATACCCGGCTCGTCGTCGACCAGCAGGATGTTAGCGGTTTCTTTCATTTCGTTTTGCCTTTGCTCGCTGCGGCCGCAGCAGGCTTAAGCGGAACTACGAAGGAGAACTTGCAACCGGCTCCGGGTGCGCTTTCCACCCAAATCTTGCCGCCCATGCCACCCACTAAGCGGCGGGCAATGGCCAGCCCAAGCCCCATGCCCGACTGGTTTTCGTTTTGCGATAGCCGGAAAAAATCGTCGAAAACTTCCATGTGATACTCGGCGGGAATGCCCGGGCCGGTGTCCGACACACTGATCTTAACCGAGTTCGGATGAAACGTGCTCTGCCGGCGGCGTTCCTGCGATACGTCCGGTCCAGTCTCGGCGCGGCGTTCCCACATATGCGGCTCAGCATGCAGCCAGACCGTGCCGCCCGAGGGAGTGTACTTGGAAGCATTGTCGAGCAGATTGGAAACCACCCGCTGCACTTTGGCGGAGTCAAAGGGAAATTCGCCCAACTTCTCGTTGGGTAGAAAGTACAGCGCCAGTCCCTTCTCCTGAAACGTATTCGACCACAGCCGGCAAACTTCCGACAGGCAGGCGTTCAAGTCGGCCTTCTCGAAGCGCATCTTCATCTCGCCGGTTTCCAAGGTGCTGAAGCTGAGGAAATCCTGAATGAAGTGTTGCAGCCTTTGCCCGCTGGAGTGCATGTCGCGCAACACTTGCCGCTGGCGTTCGTTCAGCGGACCCAGTTTCTCGCTCTGCAGTACCTCGACATAACCGTTCAGAATCGCCAGCGGCGTCTTCAGATCGTGGGCGGCGGATGCCAGGGCATTCGTGGTTCGCTGGTAACGGGCTTGGAGTTGGTGAAATTGCTGGAGGACGTCTTGGCTACCGGATTGGTCAGCTTTCAAGGCCGCTGATTCGGTTCCTTCCCGCTGAGGAAGACACGTTTTTTCCGGCGTTGCTGCCATATCCTGAAGGTCCTGTGGTTTGGACTAGCCGGGGAGAGGGGATCCAAGAGCCTGCGACATGTCACGAGAATCAGTCTATCTAGTCGATGCTATGTCACGGAAACCCTCGTGTCAACGGAAAACGAATAAAATTGTCACTGATGGTAAAAGTTCTGCATTTTCCTGGCTTTGGCGGGTCCTTCGGGAGTTCGGCCGTGGGCGAACATAAGACGAATCTAAGCCGCCTCTGAGCAGGTCTGGTGACTGAGAAATCAAGGCCTAAGAACAGGTTAGGCTTCCCGGATAGCACTTTGGGATCAGGATTTGGCCACGAAGGTGCTATACAGGGTGCAGTTGCCTACTCCCGAGGTGAACTGCGTGGCATTGCGAAAACTGGAATCCGAGACCAGAAAGTGGCCACGCTTGCCTCTCGCCATACCCATGTTCGTTCGCAGCAAGGAACCGGGCGGGAAGGAATCGCTCGAGTTTGCCACCGCATTGAATATCTCTGCCGGCGGCGCCCTCTTGGCAGTGCGCCGTTCCTTACCGCTTTCGGCAAGGGTTCTGCTGGAGATCCCCTCCGCGCCACTGGTTTCAGGTCCAGTCTTGCCACGAGCTTCCCGTATCCTGGCGGCTAGAACCCTGCGGATCACCCATGCCGACAGCTATCATCTGGTCGCCATGAAGTTCTCCCGCTGCCTGCTGAGCCCGGGCCGGAATGGAGAGCGCACGAAGAAGAAAAAGTCTTCACACCTGTGAAAAATATTGCTCTTTCTGGTCCGAGCAAAAGGGAAGAACGCCTAGAGTCTTTGGTTCCTGCCAACTATCTCTGTGTCGCCATCAATGAACGCAAATAGCTGAATCTAAAGGTCGCGACCCAGGGTAACCAGGGTAACCCTCAGCCGCGAGATTTGGCTTTCGGGATGCACTCCTTACCAACGAACAGGAGTCGCATTCAACCAGATGGCTACTTCTAGCACCACTCAAGTCAATTCTCTGGTTCAGTCGCTGGGCGCGTTCCCCCCTGAATCTGTGATTTTCGGCAAAACCGAAACTATGCAGGCCCTGCGCAGCCGCATGGATAAGGTCGCGAGCGCCAACGTCCCGGTTCTGATTCACGGGGAAAGCGGCACCGGCAAAGACATCATCGCCCGTATGATTCACGGGCTTTCTCCGTGGAGGGGCGGACCGTTCGTAAAGGTGAACTGTCCCGCCATTCCGGGCACGCTGCTGGAAAGCTAGCTATTTGGCTACGAAAAAGGGGCCTTCACCGGCGCCTACGGCATGAAGCCGGGCCGGGTGGAGATGGCGCATCGCGGAACCCTGTTTCTAGATGAGATTTCCGAGCTCGACCCGTCGTTGCAGTCCAAACTTCTGCAACTGTTGCAAGATGGCCAGTTCTGCCGCATTGGGGCGCAGGAAGACAAGAAGGTGGAAGTGCGGATTGTGTGCGCCACCAACCGCCAGTTGGAAGCAGAAATTGAAAATGGCAGTTTCCGTCAGGATTTGTACTACCGCATCAACGTGGTCAACCTGTTCATGCCGCCGCTGCGCGAGCGCCGCGCCGATATTCCTGTCCTGATCGACTACTTCCTCGAGTACTACAACCGCAAGTACAACTGCCGCGCCAAGGCGCTATCCGGCGAGCTGACGGCGGTGCTGCAGAAGTACCATTGGCCGGGAAACATCCGCGAACTCGAGAACCTGATCAAACGGTATGTGATTCTTGGCAGCGAAGACGTCATCAGCAGTGAACTGGTAATTCGCGACGAGAAGGACTTCTACGCTCCCGATATCAACGTTGACGGCCCGATTTCCTTGAAGAAGCTGACCCGCCAAGCCACTCGCGATCTGGAACGCAAGATCATTCTGAAAGTCTTGCAAGCGCACCATTGGAACCGCAAACAGGCAGCCAAGGCGCTGAGCATCAGCTATCGCGCGCTGCTCTATAAGATTCGCGATACGGGGCTGCCCGCCAACCGCGTCCGCCAAACCGACGCCCAGGCGGCTGCGCCCGCGGAAGTCGCCGCCGACTGAATTAACGTTTTCCCTTAAACCTCCCGACCCGCTACTTGCCCGTGGCGGGTTATTTTTTGAGCTCCGGCGCGAAGCAACAAAATTGCGGAAAGAGCGAGTCAAGTGGCCGTGCAAGTATATGCAAATCACAAGGCAGTGTGCCAGCCTGACAGTGCGACAGGCAGCGGCCAGCCCGCCATCCCTTAGCGGCTTTTTGACGTTAGGAACCCGATGGGACGGCGCGGTTTGCGGCGAACTTCCATCAGGTTCCGGATCGCAGCAAAGACCGCACGAATCTGCGCATCATGTTTCTGGTACTTTCGTTCCAACTCATTTAACCGCTGTGACAGATCCTTGTTGGCAGAAAGCCATTCTCGCAACCTTACAAAAGCACGCATGATGACGATGTTCACGGCTATGGCACGTTGGCTGTTAAGCACGCTGGATAGCATCGCGACGCCCTGCTCTGTAAAAATCAGCGGCCGGCGTCGAAGGCCCATTCTGTCCTCTTTGGACATCACAGTTTGTGATCTCCATTTCTTAAACTCCTCCTTGCTCATCTGAAACATGAAATCTGGCGGAAAGCGCCGCAGATTGCGTCTGACAGCCTGATTGAGGACACGTGTCTCGACGCCATAAAGCGCCGCCAGGTCGCGATCGATCATAATCTTCTGCCCGCGCAAGAGATAAATCCGCCGCTCAATCGTCTCGACTGGTACTAGATGCTCTTCCGATTTCATATCGCCGCCCCTATCTTCCACACTAGCAGATGCCCGTAAGAGCGGCTGGTGTCTTTGTCATTTTCATTCTCCCGCTGTCCCAAAATTGGAAATCACAATCTGTGATCTCCATTGGCATTCCCCGGGCTAACTTCCTGCAAATGGCACATTCGCTTGTTTGTGAGGAGTAAGAGAGAAAAAGCCCTAAAGAGATTGCCGGATGGCTTCCCCTAATTTGCCAACTGCCCATTGGATCTGGCCCTCCGCGATCACCGCGGCTGGCGCGACCAACACGTGATCCCCGGCAGTGCCATCGGCGCAACCCTGCATGGGATAGACCAGCACTCCGCGCTGCATCGCGGCTTGACCGATGCGTCCGGCGAAATTCAGTTCCGGGACAAAAGGCGCCTTCGTTTTCTTGTCGGCAACAAATTCAATCGCCCACAGCAAGCCGACACCGCGTACATCGCCCACAGACGGCAGATTGCAGACTGGCCAGCGTACGGCCAAGCTCATGGGCGGGTGAGCTTTCGCGCTCGGAATCGGCGGCCCGCACCAAATCCTGCTTTCGCAAAAATCGCAGCACCGCCTCTCCCGCCGCCAACGAAATCGGATGACAGTTGTAGGTGAATCCATGCGTGAACGCACCTGAACCGTGAGCGATCGCGTCAGCAACCTTCTTGGTCACAATGACTGCTCCCAAGGGCGCGTAGCCGCTCGACAATCCCTTAGCAGTCACCAGAATGTCCGGAGCCACGCTCCAGTGATCGACGGCGAAGTTTCGCCCGGTACGGCCCACGCCGGTCATGACTTCGTCGGCAATCAGTAGGGCACCATACTGGCGGCAGACTTCGGCGATTCTCTGCACATAACCTGGCGGCGGGACCACCGCTCCCAACGTTGCTCCGCTGACCGGCTCGAAGATGAACGCTGCAGCTTCGCCATGAGCGACCTCCAGCGCGCGGTCCAGTTCGGCGGCGTATTCCTGGCCGCAGTTCCTGCATCCGTCGGTGCATTCGTAGGCACAGCGGTAGCAATAAGGAATACCAACGTGGGCGAACGCTCGCACCATAGGGAGATACAATTGCCGGCGGCGTTGGTTGCCCGAGACCGCCAGCGCGCCCAGGGTCGATCCGTGATAGCTCTGCTTGCGGCTGAAAACTTGGTAGCGTTCAGGATGTCCGGCTTCGACCTGGTACTGCCGCGCCAGCTTCAGCGCGGTCTCAACCGCCTCCGATCCTCCGCAGGTGAAATACACGCAGCCCCCGGAGAAATTTTCTCCGGCAAAGGCGAGCAGTTCCTCGGCAAATTCTTCGGCAACCGGCGTGGTGAACTGGCTGCTGTGAACAAATTCCAATTGCCTCGCCTGCGCAGCCATCGCTTCGGCAATTTCGCCAACCCCGTGCCCGATGAAGTTCACCACCGCAGAACTGCAAAAGTCGAGATAGCGATTGCCGTTCTCATCCCAGAGGTAAACGCCTTCGCCGCGCACCGCACGCGGAAAGGTCTTATGAAAGGATCGCCGCAAAACAGCGGAGGCTGTAACCACAGTAGAATCGGCCACGCCTCGGATTATCTGGCGCTTGCGGGAGGACTGTCAAAAGCAGCCCGCCCTGCCTGACAACTGACGACTACCGACTGAGGACTAACGACTACTTCAACCCGTCCACCACCCACAACTCCGACAGCGTGCGGTAGTACGAATAGGCGTATGACTTGCCGTCAGCGCTGAAACGAATGGAGGCAATCGAGAGCACCCCTGCCGGATCGGCAGGGGCAATCTGTCGCAGTTCCTCGCGGCGGTCCGAATTCAGGTAGACCCGCGCGACCTTCGCCGGCACGCCGCCCTGCGTAACCAAAACGCTCCTGCCATCCGGATCGAATTGTATGAGCAGATCGTTGTCCCTTAGTTTGGCTGGGAACGGCACAGGACCTCCTCCCGCCAACGGATACAGCCAGCGTTTGCCATTTTCATCGCCCGCCACCAGATGCTTGCTGTCGGGAGTCACCAGGGTTCCCGCGGTGCCGAGCGGGGTAATCGGACGGCTGTTGTTGCCGTTCACGTCCATCCAGTAGGAGCGAGCCGGGTGGTTCGGTTCAGCGGCAATGTAGACCAACCCGGAGCCATCCGGAACCCAGGCGACTCGTATATGGCCCAGCCCATCATTGGTGAGCCGGCGTGGCTGCCCGGCGCCGGTGGGAAACAACTGTATCTGCTTGGGATACGAAAGATCCAGCGCTGCCACCCACTTGCCGTCGGGAGACATGGCGGCGTAGTCTCCATCCCCAAGCCGCACCGCCGGCGAGCCATCCGTCTTGCGCAGGTACTCGCCATACCTCGCCCCAACTCCCTCACCGGACTCGCCGAAGAGCACTGTTTTGCCATCCGGCGAAATATCGGAGAGACCGGACCAATCAAACCAGGAAAGGTTTTTCTCGGTGGTTTCGCCCGGCGGCAACGCCATGACCTGCATCTGGCTGTTGTCTTCGGTAAGCAGCACACGTCCGTCGCCAGTAATGTCCTGCAGAGTGAGCGTTCCCGGAACGTGCAGCACCATGCGTTCTTTGCCGGAAAGGCTCATGGCATAAATGGCGCGGGCCGCTCCACCCGGACAAGCCGCGAACCAGACTTCTTTGCCATCGCTCGACCACGCCACTCCCTGCACCGAGGTATAAAAACTAGAGATCGCTTTTGGGCGCCCCTCCCGGTCGACAATGACAACCCGTCCGTCGTCCCCAGTCAGAATGTGATCGGCAAACGCCACTAGATCGCCCTTGCGGGAAAACCGCACGTGACTGACCCAGCCATGCGGCTGGTATATGACCTTGCCCGTCGGAAACTCCAGCCGGTTCTGGCCGCCTGGGACGCTGCGCACCTCGGCTAGCTCTGAGCCGTCGGATGTCCAGTCTGCCCATTGAATGCCTTCGAGGACTTCACGTGGCCCGCCCCCCGCCAGGGAAACGCGAGCTAATGTGCCCGTTTGCGTGTGGGTGCCAGTTTGCGGATCAAGCAAAACCGCCAGTTCCCCGGTGCCCGCGATCGACAGCAGTTCCGCTTTTACCAGTTCCAGCGGACGCGAGTCGGTGCTGTCGACACGGGTAGTGAAAAGCTCCACCGGCTTGCCTTCCAGAGCAGCACCATAGACAATCGTCTGCCCATCCGGCGAAAAACGCGCCGCCGCAATTGTCCCTCGCCGGTAAGTCAACCGATGGAAACTCGGAGCAAGTGATCGATGCCGCAGGGCTCCCAGAACATACGTCCCCGTGCAGGCCGCCACCAACACCAGGCCCGCCAGCGCCGGTCCCAGCCAACTCGGTGCCGGGGCTTGCATCGCCTTTACGCTGGCTTTACTCGTTGCCGTTGCGTCCGTCAGCGCTTCCAGGTTGAAGGCAACGTCACTGGCGCTCTGAAATCGCTGCGCCGGGTTCTTCTCCAGGCAGTGATTGACAATCCGCTCCAACCCCGGCGGAATGTTGCGCCCAGTCTCGGAAAGTTGCGGCGGATCTTCCTTCAGGATGGCGCTCATCGTGTCGGCCGGTGTTTCGCCGCGGAAGGCGCGCTTGCCAGAGAGCATTTCGTAAAGGATGGCGCCAAAGGCGAACAAGTCCGAGCGCGCGTCCGCAGCCTTGCCGCGCACCTGCTCAGGAGACATGTAGCCAACCGTGCCCATCACCAGACCGGGTTCGGTAGCTACCTGCATCGTCGGCGCATCGCCGGATTCAGCCGACGGTTCCGGCCGCGTGAGCTTGGCAAGGCCGAAATCCAGGATTTTTACAACGCCGTCGTTCGTAATGAACAGATTTTCCGGCTTCAGGTCGCGATGCGCGATGCCTTTGGCATGCGCCGCCGCCAGTCCGCGCCCGATCTGCAACCCATAGTCAACCGCTCTCCGTATGCTCAGCGGCCCGGAACGCAACCGGTCCCGCAGGGTTTCCCCTTCCAGCAGCTCAGAAACCACATACGGCGAACCGCGGTCGTTGCCAATGTCGAAAATCGCCAGAATATTGGGATGGTTCAACGCCGCCGCCGCCCGTGCCTCCTGCTCGAAACGCTGCAGGCGGTCGTGGTCGGCGGAAAACGAAGACGGCAGAACCTTAATAGCAACGTCCCGTCCTAACCGCGGATCGCGTGCCCGGTACACCTCGCCCATGCCGCCCGCGCCAATGGACGCCTGGATCTCGTACGGTCCTAGTTTTGCCCCGGCAGCTAGCATGGAGATCCCTCGCGTTGCTCGGGATTTCGCCTGGCGACTCCCGCTCGCCGCTTCGCGGCTCGCTCACGCCGCCAAAGCGGCTCAACCTCGCCCATGCCGCCCGCGCCAATGGACGCCTGGATCTCGTACGGTCCGAGCTTTGCCCCGGCAGCTAGCATGGAGATCCCTCGCGTTGCTCGGGATTTCGCCTGGCGGCTCCCTCACGCCGCCAAAGCGGCTCAAGCTTGTGCCCCGCAGGTAACGCCATGGTTGTGCATTATATCGTTTGTCACGCCTTGCCCCCAGATAGGCACTGATTGATGGCAGCCGGCTCTGATACGCTCTGCATAACAGTGAAATCACAAATCAGAACTCTCGGCTGAAATGACCAACCGCATCCTACGCCTGCTGCGGCCCTCCCATGAGCACAGCGCGTACTCGGCGACTGTGCTGCTCATGTCCGCGGTCATGTTGTCGCGCGTGATCGGCTACGTGCGCGAGGCATATATCGCCTGGGCCTTCGGCGCAGGGCCACAAACTGACGCATATGTGGCCGGCTTCACCATCCCCGACTGGCTGAATTACATCGTGGCCGGCGGCACGGCGTCCATCACCTTCGTTTCCATCTACACTCGCTTTCTTGCCGAAGGCAAGGAAGAAGATGCGCAGAAGACTTTCTCGGTCATCATCACTGTCATGACGGTGGTGCTGGGTTTTGGAGTCGTGCTTGCCGAAATCTTCACCCCGCAGATGACCCGCTACTTCTTCAACGGTTTCAGCCCTGAGCAGGTCGTCCTCTGCGTTCACCTGACCCGCATTCTGCTTCCAGCGCAGATTTTCTTCTACGTCGGCGGAGTGGTCTCGGCGGTGTTGCTGTCACGGCGCCTGTTTTTGTTTCCTGCATTCGGGCCGCTGCTCTACAACGCGTGCATCATTCTGGGCGGCATTGTGTTGTCGAAACCGTTAGGAATTTCCTCGCTGGCCTACGGCGCTCTGGCCGGCAGCATTACCGGGCCGTTTCTGGTGAACGCGATTGGCGCAGCCCGCATCGGCACCGGCTACCGGATTTCGTTCGCGGTGCGCAATCCCGCCTTTCGCGAATGGGTGCGGCTCTCGATTCCGCTCATGCTGGGCGTTTCGCTGGTGAGCGCCGACGACTGGATTCTGCGCCACTTTGCTTCCAGCGGCATCGGAGAGATCACGCGCCTGAATTACGCCAAACGATTGTTCGCCGTTCCCATGGCGGTTCTGGGGCAGGCCGCCGGACAAGCGTCTCTGCCGTTCTTCGCCAAGCTCTTCGGCGAAAGACGCCTGCGCGAATTCGCCGGCGCGGTGAATGGCTCGGTCTACCGCATCAGCGCCGCGTCCCTTCTCACCAGCAGCCTGATGATGGTCACCGCTCTGCCGCTCATCGATCTGGTTTACCGCCGCGGGCGTTTCCAGATCCACGATTCGCAGGCCACGGCGGTTTACTTCTTCTGGTTCTCGTTATCTCTGGCGTTCTGGGCGGCGCAGGCGCTGTACGCCCTCGCCTTCTACGCCGCGGGAAACACCCTCACTCCCATGGTGGCAAGCAGCATCGTCACCGTTGCGTCTCTGCCGGTTTACTCTGCGCTATATCACGCGCTTTCCACCGTAGGCCTGGCCATTGCGTCGGATGTCGGCATCATAGCTAACACGCTGGTTTTGGCATGGCTGCTCGACCGGCGGAGACTTATCCCGGCGGGAGAATTGCCCTGGGGTGAATTGGGCAAAGCGGCCGCGACTGCGGCCCTAGCGGGAATTCTCGGCCAGCGCGTCGCCAGCTTGGTCGCTCCCGGCAGCCGCAGCGCTGATCTGGCCACGTTCACGTTAGGCGCGATTACCTGGGCCGCGACCGTCGCGCTCGGTCTGTGGTTGACCCGTTCCCGTCTGCTCTTGGACTTGCGCCAGCGAAAGGGCACAGCTTATCCGCGGGTCGCCGAGCGGCAGGCGGAAGACACCAGCAAGGGGATCGAACCGTAGTAGATTTTGAGCGCAATGGGGATTTGTAACAATTGACCACTTCGGTCTGCAGCCAGCCTCTATCCCCTTCATTTAGTTGCGCGTTGGCGACGGTTGCCGCAGCGTTTGTTCCAGATCCCAGCCGCCGTGTACAGATCAAATCACTGTTCCTTTGGTAAAATCTGTGACAATCCACCGCGATATTCGTCCGATACAGTAGCATGTGCATCAAGATAGCCGTTGAGCATTTGAAATCGTTGTGCAAAGGACGCATCTCACTCCTGATCCTGGTCGCCGCCATTGCCTGCCGGTGCCCTCTGGACGCCCAACCTGCGGGTAGTCCATCCGAAAGGCTGACTACTTTGGCGGCACGAGCGCCGGTATTTCAAAGCCGATCGAATTCAGAACAGTCCGCCACTGACAAGTCGGAGCCGAGTATTGCAGGTCAACTGGCAGCGTTTCTTAACACGAAAGTTGCAGAGGATGCATTCTCCGGCGTGGTACTGGTGGCGAAATCAGGGAATCCTGTGTTCGAGCAAGCTTATGGTTTGTCCAATAGAGAAAAGCACACACCAAATCAGCTCGACACGAAGTTTGATTTGGGTTCCATGCCAAAGATGTTCACCGCCATAGCGATCGCACAGCTCGCGGAGGCTGGGAAGCTCAGATACGACGATCCGATCATAAAGTATTTGCCGGACTACCCAGACAAGGAGATCGCGCAAGAAGTCACGATTGACGAACTTTTGACCCACACGGCGGGATTCGGAAATTATTTTCATCCGCCGTTCTTCGAGCGCCGGATCGCTACCGTCAAGGACTATCTTGCATTCGTCGCTCAGGATCCGCTTGTCGCGGAGCCTGGGAAGCAGTGGCAATACAGCAACTCTGGCTATGTCGTCCTCGGAGCCATGGTCGAACGGGTCGCCGGACAAGATTTCTACGACTACATCCGCGATCAGATCTTTAAACCGGCCGGAATGGAAAACACCGGTTACTACCGCAGCGATGAAGCCGTTGAAAATGTTGCCGTCGGTTACACCAGCGGTCCCGGGTTGATCATCATGCGTCCCGGCCAGGGACCGCCCGAGCCTGAAAAGCCTCAGCCAGATACAAAAGCGCCGACACCACCGTCGTCCGGAACCGCTCGAAAGGAAACGACTCCCTTCAGGCCGTACAGGGGTTCTCCAGCGGGCGGCGCGTTTTCAACTGTCGGAGATCTGTTGAATTTTGTTAACGCCCTTGAGTCGCACAAGCTGGTGAATGCGGCTTCACTAGCGTTGATACAAAAAGGGAAAGTAAACACGTCATTTCCGGACCAGCAATATGGATACGGCTTTATTGAATGGAAGGTTGGACAAACTCGCATCGTGGGCCACGGCGGAGGTGCGCCTGGCGTGAACACGATGCTGCAGATTTACCCAGATCTGGGATACACGGTAATCGTGCTGTCGAATTACGATCCTCCCGCTGCCGAGCAAGTGGCTGATGCAGCTCGGGATGCAATCCTGCAACCTCTCGCCGGACAAAAAGCGCCAGGTGTTGCGTCCATTGAGCTTCGTCATGGTGTTCCCTTCGTGCATGTGATGGTTAATGGCAAAGGGCCATTCACTTTCGGTATTGATACCGGCATGGGCGGAGAAGCATTGATCTGCCCCGCTTTAGCAGGAAAGCTGCCCGTTTCTGGCGAGACCGAGGTGGGCGATCCGAGCGGCCGCAACCGCCAAAAGGTCCCGTTATACCTCATATCCTCGTTAAAGGTTGCTGGTATCGAATTCAAGGACATCAGAGCTACGCGACACGAGCCTTTCCCTGGAGAGGAAAATTGTGAGGGCACTCTGGGTTTCCTTTTGTTCCGCGATTATCTTTTCTCCCTCGACTATCCGCATCGACAGCTCGTCCTCTCCGCGGGTAGTCTGACCGCCGATAATGGAAGGTCCGTAATCCCGTTCACGATGGTCGGCGACATCCCGGCCATCACCATCGAGGTTGCAAATCGAAAAGTTGACGCTCATATTGATTCTCGCGGCATGCACGGCTTGAGCCTTCCCGAGGAGTTTACTAAAGGTCTTGAGTTCAGCTCTAAGCCGGTTGTCGTCGGCCGCGGCAGGACGATGTCGGGGGATTTTGAAATTAGAGGTGCGAGGCTCGCCGGAGATATCCAAATTGCGGGATACACCTTTAGTCGGCCATTCGTCGAGATCAATCCGCTGTTTCCACTCGGGAATGTTGGCTCGATTCCTCTTCAGCACTTTGCGGTCACGTTCGATCAGAAGAACAAATTGGTCCGTTTTGTCTCCACAGAGAGAAATTTAACCATCGATCCTCCGCAAATGCCGCCCGGCCCGTTGAATGGATCCTACTGATGGAAGGAGGCCTAGAAAAGGCTCAGGGCGAGAGGGCTGGGGATAACTCCTGGTTTTGTTGGCAAACCGAACCATTTTGCAGACCCTCCATGGTCTACCGCATCCAGCCTGCTCAGGCTGTAACCACCGTGGAGAGATTTTTGTCCCCCTCGGTCTGGTGGGGATCAGGCTTGCTGATCCCGCTCTTGATGCTGTTATTGGATTAAGGGAATTTCACAGGTTGAGCAATCGGAAAAAAGGCTACGTCGGTAAGCCTCAACGGTGGTGCCTCGCCCAAGTCCGCCTCCCAACCTGGTCTTTGACAAACACAGACACCAACACTACAGTTGGGTGGGTTTCCATTGGGGGATTGTGTTGTCGAGAAACCCTCATGCGACCCAACTCAACGAAGGAGGTTGTTGGATATGAAACTAGCTGTCTCGTTCGGCGTAGGGTTGTTATGCCTCTCTCTTTTGCTGCCGACCATGGCGTTGGCTCAGGATCAGTACAACGAAGGCACCGTAGAGCGAGTGGTTCTGGTTCGCATTCTTCCGGGACACTTCAACGCGTTCATGGACGACCTGAAGAAAAACATTCAACCCATTTGGGACGCGGAAAAGGCCAA
>Ga0187782_10002453_pt1 | contig 13668 bp, 11 predicted proteins | sample 0715_SJ02_MP15_2_FD_132454 | JGI IMG/M metagenome (GOLD analysis project Ga0187782, IMG submission 132454) | Tropical peat soil microbial communities from peatlands in Department of Meta, Colombia - 0715_SJ02_MP15_20_MG | ecosystem: Environmental > Terrestrial > Soil > Wetlands > Peat | place...
CGGCGGCTGGGCGCCGGCTCCTCTGGCGGGCTTGGCCACGGACCGCAGCACAGCGCGCACGGCGCCGCGTCCCGCGTGGCCGACGAACCACACCAGCCGGTGCGCGCGTCCGGCCGGCGTCGCATCGAGGCTGAAGTTTTTGAGGCAAATCGCTTTCTTGGCGGCGAAGTCGTCGAAAGCGCGCTTGACCGGATCGTCGTAGAAGGCCGCGATCTTCGCTTCGCCCACGCCGGGCGTTTTGAGCCACTGCGGAAGGTGATGGTTGCACAGCCGCTCGACATCGGTCAGCACCTTGCCCGCGCCGGTGCCCGCCGCCGGACATGAGGTGGCAAACGCATCGCCAACCAGGACGACGCCGCCTTGGCGGTGTCCGTGCGTCACGTAGAGATCGATCGGGCGGATTTCGACGCGCCCCTCGACGGCGAAATCGCCGACGAGCCGGCGCAAGTTCGGCAGCAGCGCAAACAATGTCTGCCGTGGCTCGGCTCGCATCCGCTGCAGCCATGGATCGTCCAACGGCCGGTAGACGAACAAATTCGCGCGCATGCCCGTGCCGATCGGAAACAGCGTCAGCAGCGCGGTTTTGGCTGCGGGCCCCTCGGCGTAATAGGTCAGCGCCGGAAAGGCGAACTTAGGCTGCCCGCTCGGCTTGACTGTGAAGCCGATGGCGACCGAGTGACAGCGGCTGACAATCTCGCGTTTAAGGCCGAGAGAATCGCGCAACGAAACGCCAAGGCCGCTCGCCAGCACGACCAGGCGCGCATCGATCTGTTCGCCGCCGGCGAGTGTCACCGCCTGGCGGTCAGCGCCGGCGGTGACCGACCGCGCCTTCGCACGGATAAAGGGCACGCTCTTCGGAATTTCGTCGCGGACCGTATTGACCAGGTCGGCATACATGATGCCTTGCTGGTCGGCGGGCTTCTGCTCGATCACGCGGCCATAGCGGGCGATCCAGCAGCCGCCGTCCAAAGTCGAGGCCCGCCGGACAGCATCGGCGAGCCCGGTCTTTTCCAGAATATCGTTCTGCGGGCCGTCGAGCTTCTCGCAACGAAAATCGTGCGGGTAGGTGTCGTGCGGATCGACCAGCATGCAATCGATGCCGGCGCGTCCGAGCATCGCCGCCGCCAGCGAGCCGGCGAAGCCGCCGCCAATAATCGCGACATCGGTCTTATGCATCGCCATCGGACGGTTTGCGCGAAATGTCCCGCAGGCGCGGGTGCCCCACTCCAGAGACTGAAAGATGCCGCTCCGGCATGGAGCGGTGCAGAGCCGCCGCCGATTGGCACACGAGCAAGCGCATCCCTGTCCCCATGGCAGAGGCGGAATGTTAGCGGCGAAACATCGCCAATCTCTCGTTCGATTCGACAGAATTTTAAAAATCGCCGGCGCGAAAAATTAACCATCCGGCGGGGGCGGAAAGCTCACTCCCGTTGCAGGAGCTTGAAGGCGTGGAACCAGTCGTTGCGCAGGAAGCCGGGAATGCACCAAAGCATGCACAACGGTTCGATAGCGCGCGCCGCTTCCGCCTTGCCCATGTCGGCGGTTTCCCAGCCGAATTGATCGAGAATGCCGCGCACCGTTGCTTTGGCGTTGTCGTCGTTGCCGCAAATGAACATGGTCGGCTTGCCACCCTTGAACTGCGGATTGACCATCGCCGCATTGCCGACGGAATTGAACGCCTTGACAAAACGGGCGGCCGGCAGCGCGGCTTGCAACCGTTCCATCAGCGATTGATCGAGGCCGGTAAAAAACTTCAGCACACCGTTTGCAGGCGGAGCGTCGGCGATCGGGTTGGTTGCATCGATCACCGGCTTGTTCGCCAGATTGCCGGCACCCGCCACTTCGAGCGCCTGCAGGGCGACCGTGCCCTTGACCGCCAGCACCACGGCTTCGCCGAATTTCGCCGCATCGGCAAAGCTCCCGGTTAGGGCACCCCTATGCTGCGCGACGAAGTCCTTGAGCTTTCCGGCATCGCGGCTGCCGAGCATCACCTGGTGACCGTGCTTGATGAAGCCGCCGGCAAGCGCTTTGGCGACGTCGCCTGATCCAAGAATACCGACTTTCATGGTGTCTCCCCGCTTGGCACCCCTCATAGATGTTGGCCCCCGGGAAAGCGCGCAAGGCCGTCGCGCTCAAGGGCGCGCCAAGGCGCATCCGTTGCGCAGGAGCGCGATTGGCCGGGTGAACGTGGGTGTAGGCAAAGACAAAAGCCGCACCACTAACGAAGTCTTCACGGGTTTGATCGAGCGCAAAGCCACGCGACGATTTTACGCCGAAAAGCATCTCGACAATCTGGCTAGAACCACTCTAGAAAGAGGCACGACCGAGTTCTCGGTCGCCCGAAAGCGGGAAATTCATGGATTACCGTCAATACTTTACCGACGCGCTCGAACGGCTGCGCAGCGAAAGGCGTTATCGCGTCTTTGCCGACCTCGAGCGCATCGCTGGCCGCTTTCCGCATGCGGTGTGGCATTCGCCGCAGGGACCCCGCAACGTCGTGATCTGGTGCTCGAACGATTACCTCGGCATGGGCCAGCATCCGAAGGTGATTGGCGCCATGGTCGAGACCGCGACCCGCATGGGCACCGGCGCTGGCGGCACGCGCAACATCGCCGGCACCAATCATCCGCTGGTCGAGCTCGAGCGCGAGCTCGCCGATCTGCACCATAAGGAAGCGGCGCTCGTTTTCACATCCGGTTACATCTCCAACGAGACTGGCATCGCCACGCTCGCCAAGCTGATTCCGAACTGTCTGATTCTTTCCGACGCGCTCAACCACAATTCCATGATCGAGGGCGTACGCCAGTCGCGCTGCGAGAAGATTATCTTCCGCCATAACGATTTGGCGCATCTGGAAACGCTGTTGACGGCGGCTGATGCGGACCGGCCGAAGCTGATCGTGTTTGAAAGTCTGTATTCCATGGACGGCGACGTCGCGCCGATCAATGCGATCTGCGATCTCGCGGAACGCTACGGCGCCATGACTTATGTCGACGAGGTGCACGCGGTCGGCATGTACGGGGCACGCGGCGGCGGCATCAGCGAGCGCGACGGCGCTGCCGGCCGCATCGACGTGATCGAGGGCACGCTCGCCAAGGCATTCGGTTGTCTCGGCGGCTACATCGCCGGCTCGAAGACGATGATCGATGCAGTGCGCTCCTATGCGCCGGGCTTCATATTCACCACCGCGCTGCCGCCTGCCGTCTGCGCCGCCGCGACTGCCGCCATCAGGCACCTGAAGGCCTCGCAGTGGGAGCGCGAGCGCCATCAGGATCGCGCCGCGCGTACCAAAGCCGTGCTTGGCGCTGCGGCGCTGCCGGTGATGTTTAGCCCGACCCACATCGTGCCGGTTTTCGTCGGCGATCCCGAACGCTGCAAGGAAGCGAGCGATCTTCTGCTTGCCGACCACGGGATTTACATTCAGCCGATCAATTATCCGACGGTGCCACGCGGCTCGGAGCGGCTGCGCATCACGCCGAGCCCCTATCATGACGACGGACTAATCGATGCCCTGGCCGAGGCTCTGGTCGACGTCTGGCACAAGCTCGGGCTGCCATTCAAGGAGCGCGCGCTCGCCGCGGAGTGACGGTTCTTAGAGTTCCTTCTTTGCGATCCACCGCGCGGCAATGGCGACCGTGAATGTAACGACCAGAAAACGCGCGACGTGGTGCGCTCCGATAAAAACCGGATCGAGATGCAGCGCCAGCGCCAGCACCATCATGGTGTCCTGCGCACCCGGTGAAAACGCAACCACGACGTTGGCGATCGACAAGGGAAAAAGATTCGTCACCAACACCGCGAACATTGTGGCGATCGAAACGGATACCGCAAACGAACCGAAGGCGGCGCCGAGATAGCCGACAAGCAGACGGAACGTCGTGTTGGCGAAGCGGGTACCGACGACAGCGCCAAGCACGATGACGGAGGCGCTGCCGACCCACCACGGCAACACGGCGGTCACGAGTCCGGTGCCGTGTAGTACGGCTGATCCGGCCATGGCGCCGAACAGGAAGCCCCCGGGAAATCTGATCCGCGCCATGGCAAAAGCCGCAGCGCTCGACACCGCGATCACGACGGCAATCTCGGGAGGCGAAAAACCGGCGCTGTCGCCGCGCACCATCGGCACGGCCGGCGCCACCAGCCCGAACAACGCGAGCCCGCCCGGTATGCCGATAGTAAGCAGCAGAACACGTGTAGTCTGTACGATGGCGATGGCGCGCAAATCCGCGCCCAGCTCGGTCGAGAGCGCGATCACTTGCACCATCGAGCCCGGGCTTGCGCCCAGCAGCGCGGTCAGCCTGTCCCAGCGGTGCACTACACGCAGATAGCTTGTGGTCGCCAGCATCATGCAGACCGCGGCGACGAGCAAAAGCGCGATACTCAGCGGCCAGGTGGTAAAGCCCTGCAGCGTTTGCGGCGTCACCACCGCGCCGAGCAGAATGCCGACGACGACGTAGCCGACGCGGGCAAGCGAGACCGGCACTTTGACCGGCCGGCCGAACAATGCGGCGGTGGCGACCGCCAATACGGAGCCGGAGACGAGGCCGGCCGGGAATCCGAGCAGCGTGAACGTAAGGGCGCCGGCGAGCGCGATGGCAAGCGTCTCGGCAGGCTCGCGCAGCGCCGGCGGCAAAAATGCGGACAACATCGCTTTGCGCATCAATGCAGGCAGCCTCAACTGCGGTCAAATCGTGCGCTGACCGAACCTGGCCTTCGCGCCTCGGTATGCGTGAAACGTGCAGCAAATAAAGCTCCGGCAGGCCGATAGACAGACCCGCTAAACTATGGTGATTTGCACCAAATCGAGCGCTGTGCGGAGCCGGAAGGGCGCTGAACCGACGCGGGAAACGCCATGCTGCAAGGCTGGGTGATCATCGCCATCGCGCTTGGCTATATCGGGTTTTTGTTCCTGGTGGCGAGCTACGGCGACCGCCAGCGCGACCTGGTACGCGGCAGCCGCGCTCGGCTGCTTATCTATCCGCTGTCGCTCGCCATCTATTGCACCTCATGGACGTTCTTCGGCTCGGTCGGCGTCGCGGCGCGCAGCGGCTTTGACTGCCTCACCATTTATATCGGGCCGGTGCTGATGGTCGGCTTGGCCTATCCGCTCATCATCCGCATTGTCCGGCTCGCCAAAGGGCAAAACATCACGTCGATCGCCGACTTCATCGCGGCGCGCTATGGCAAAAGCCAGGCGGTGGCGGCGACGGTGGCGCTGATCGCCATCGTCGGCATGATCCCCTACATCGCGCTGCAGCTGAAAGCGGTGGCCTCCTCCGTCGCGACCATTCTTGCCGAAATCTCGGTACAGAGCACCGCGCAGCCGCTGGTTGGCGACATTGCACTGTTCGTCGCGCTGCTGATGGCGGCGTTCGCGGTGTTGTTTGGCACCCGCCACATCGACGCCACCGAACACCAAGACGGCCTGATGCTGGCGATCGCCACGGAATCGATCATCAAACTTGTTGCCTTTCTCGCGGTCGGCATCTTTGTGACCTTCGTCATCTTCGATGGCCCGTGGCCGCTGTTTGCCGAGGCATTGCGGCACGCGCGAACGGCCGAAGTGCTCACGCGCGTGCCCCAACCTGCCACTTTCCTGGCCATGACGGTGCTGTCGCTATTCGCCATTCTGCTCTTGCCGCGGCAATTCCACGTCGCCGTCGTCGAGAACCACAGCGAAGCGGAAATCCGCCGCGCGGCTTGGCTGTTCCCAGTCTATCTGGTGTTGATCAATTTGTTCGTGATGCCAATCGCCATGGCCGGCTTGTTGACCTTTCCAGCCGGTGGCACCGACGGCGACATGTTTGTGTTGGCGCTGCCGCTCAAGGCGCACTCGACGCTGTTCACGATGATTGCTTTCGTTGGCGGGCTTTCGGCTGCAACAGCGATGGTCATCGTCGAGTCGGTGGCGTTGGCGATCATGGTGTCGAACGACATTGTCATGCCGCTTATTCTCAAGCGGCGCGCGGCACGAGCCGGCGCACCGAACAATGCTGGCGCGCAGCTTCTGACCGTTCGCCGCACCGGCATCTTCGCAATCTTGCTGCTTGCCTATGTTTATTATCGCTCGGCCGGACCGGCGCAATTGGCCGCGATCGGGCTATTGTCGTTTGCCGCCGTCGCTCAATTGACGCCGGCCTTTTTCGGTGGACTAGTTTGGCGACGCGGCACTGCCCTTGGCGCGATCGCCGGAATGACTGCCGGCATTCTGATCTGGGCCTATACGCTGTTATTGCCGAGCGTTACCGATGCCGGCATGGTGGGCGAACCCATCCTTGAGGCGGGGCCATTCGGCATCGCCTGGCTCAAGCCGCAGGCGCTGTTCGGCCTTGATCTGCCGCCGCTCGTTCACGGCGTCGCGCTCAGTCTGTTCGCCAATGTCGCGCTTTATATCGGCTGCTCGCTGTGGCGGCGGCCGCGGGCGATTGAACGCGTGCAGGCGGACGTGTTCGTACCGACGCTGACGCCGATCGCGCCAAGCTTCCGGCTGCGGCGGGCTTCCGTCACCATCGAGGAGTTGATCGCCACCATCGCCCGCTATCTCGGCGAGGAGCGCACGCGCGAATCCTTTCGCAGCTTCGCCGCGTCGCGCCGTGTCAGCCTCGAACCTGCGGCCGAGGCCGACTTCCAGCTCCTGCAATACGGCGAGTATCTGCTGGCCTCGGCGATCGGCGCCGCCTCGTCGCGGCTCGTGCTGTCGCTGTTGCTGCGCAAGCGCACCGTTTCGACCAAGGCCGCGCTCAAGCTGCTCGACGATGCGAACGCGGCGATCCATTACAACCGCGAAATCCTGCAGACCGCGCTTGACCATGTGCGGCAGGGCATCGCCGTATTCGACAAGGACCTGGCGCTGGTCTGCTGGAACCGGCAATTCGGCGAGATTTTCGACCTGCCGCATGCGCTCACCCGCATCGGCATCGGTCTTGAGGCGATTCTCCGCCACATCGCCGGACGTGAGGCCCCGGACCTAAAAGATATTGACGAACAAGTCGCCGGGCGCCTTGCGCGCTACACGTCGGAAGCCGAACCGTTTCTTGAGCGCTTCGCCGAGCGCGGGCTGGTAATCGAAGTGCGCGCCGACCGCATGCCCGGTGGCGGCCTGGTTACGACCTTGACCGATATCACGCCCAGCGTGAAGGCCGCGGAGGCGCTTGAACGCGCCAACGCGACGCTGGAGCGCCGCGTGCGCGAACGCACCGGGGAACTGATGCGGCTTAATGCCGAGCTAGGCCGCGCCAAGGCGGAAGCCGACGACGCCAATGCCTCGAAGACGCGTTTCATCGCCGCCGCCAGCCACGACATCTTGCAACCGCTCAATGCCGCGCGGCTTTATGTCACCAGTCTGACCGAGCGGCAGCGGCACAATGACGGTGACGGCGAGGGCGGCGTTCTCATCCAGAACATCGACGCTTCGCTCGAAGCCGTGGAAGAGATATTCGCTGCGTTGCTGGATATTTCGCGGCTCGACACCGGCGCGCTGCAGCCCGAGATGAGCGACTTCCGCATTGACGAGTTGCTGCAACGGCTGGAAGTGGAATTTGCTCCGCTCGCCCGCGCCAAGCGACTCGAACTCAAGTTCATGCCTTGTTCGCTGGCGGTGCGTTCCGATCGGCGGCTGCTGCGGCGGCTGTTGCAGAACCTCGTCTCCAACGCCGTCAAATACACGCCCGCGGGCCGCGTGCTGGTCGGTTGCCGACGACGCGGCGATATGCTGCGCATCGATGTCTACGACACCGGCATCGGTATCCCGCAGGCCAAGCGCCGCGCGGTATTTAAGGAATTTCATCGTCTGGACCAGGGGGCGCGGGTGGCCCGCGGCGTCGGCCTGGGCTTGTCGATCGTCGAGCGCGTCGCCCGCGTGCTCGATTGCGAGGTGGCCTTGCGATCGAATGTCGGCCGCGGCTCGCGGTTCTCCGTCGAAGTTCCGCGGGCCGCAGTGACGGCGGGTCAGCCGGTCCTTCGCGTACTCTCCAAAGCCGCCGCCGGACAGCTTGCCGGCACCGTTGCGCTCTGCATCGACAATGAGCGCACCATTCTCGACGGCATGCAGGCGCTGCTCGGCGGCTGGGGCTGTCGTGTACTCAAGGCTGTGGATTTGCCCGAGGCGCTGGCGGCGATCGAGGGAAGCGGGCTCGAGCCGGATGGACTTCTGGTCGACTACCACCTTGACGGGGGCAACGGCATGGCGGCAATCGCCGAATTGCGCCGGCGCCTCGGCCGCGAACTGCCGGCGATTCTCGTCACCGCCGACCGCTCCGTCCGTGTGCGCGAGCAGGCCCGCGTTGCCGGCGTGCATTTGCTCAATAAACCGGTCAAGCCAGCGTCGCTGCGCGCATCGATGACGCAGTGGCGCGTGCAGCGCGTTGCCGCCGAGTAGAAATGACTTTCAGGCGGGGCGGAGAAGCAGAGAATCGCCGCGAGCCCACCGGGCGTGAGCCGGGCGCGAAAGCCCGTTTGCGCGCCGCCTTTTATTTAAGCTGCGTCGACACGCTGGTGAACGTGGTATTGAGGCTCGAGCCAAGCCCGTTAACCGCGATGATGATGGCTGCGGCGATACCCGCGGCGATCAAGCCATACTCGATGGCCGTCGCTCCCGACTGATCTTTGCAGAACCGGATAAGAAGCTGAGACATGGATGAGCCCTATGTTGTCGCGCCCGGCTGCAAGTTAATCGCGCCTCCCTGTACCGAGGTAAATTCACTGACTGCAATTGTAAATAAGAAAGCCGCATTCCGCTTTTATCGCCGTGTGATTAACGGAAGCATTTTTTCTCAAAGCAAAAACCAAAAAAAATTTCGTTCGTCATGTGCTCGCCGCTCGCCCAGAAAGCCGCAAGCGGCAAGCGCAGCCGGCTTTTACTTGGCGGCTCAATTGGCATTGGATGTCACCGAAGCTGCCGGCAGTGATTCAAACTTGGTCGCCTGCAAAACTCCGAGCCCAAAGGGGGTCGGCATCGCCATTCGATACGGTACCATCAGCCGACTGCCGGCAAAGGGCGCCAGCCATATCTCCGTATCGTGCTGTGCCGCCAGGAAGGTGATCAGGAAATGGTTGGGGTTGTAGCCGGCCAGCGGGAAGAACTGTACCGCGCATACTACGGCCGGACCTTGATAACCTTGTTCCGTCGCCACCTTATCGATCCGCTTGAAGATCAATCGTAAATTATAACGCGTATGGCCGTCGAATATCGGGACGGTCCGGTCACAGGCTTCTGGCACCGCGGTTTCGCCGGCGCCCGGCATATAGACGAGCAGCGCGGTCATCGGATCGACAACGCCCACGCGGTTCGCGTCAGTCAGCGGCACCTGGTTAGCGTCCGGATTCGGCGGCGTGGTGACATATTCTTTGGCTTTGTCGCCCTTAAACAGGATCAGCACGTCGTCGGACCATTTGCCGGCAATGAGCTTGAGCGCGAAATTGGAAGCGACCGGTCGCCCGCCGGATAACTGGCCGTGCGCCGCGACGTTTCCGTGCCCGTCCATAAAAACCCGCAATATTCCCGAAATCCCTCCAGTCGCAGCGGTCGTGAAGCGATTATCGCGAAGCTCAACGGTCCACGAGATTTGGCCGATCGGAAGGCCGAGCAGCGTCGCCCTATAGGTTGCGTCAAGTTTGACCTGTGCGGCGGCGGGGCTAATGCGGCCGTCCAGTAGCGGCCAGATCAGCGCTAGGCCAAGTACGACGTTGCGGAAGCGACCCACCGGAACAATTCCCTTCACAAGCACCAGCTAGGCGTTCTCGCCTGCTTTTGCGGGCGCGGATGCCAGCTGCGGCCATTGGCCGGCTTCGATCTTGGCGGCGGCAATGACCGCTTGCGTCCGGCTCTCGACCCCGAGCTTCTGCAGTATAGCGGAGACATGTGCCTTCACTGTGGCTTCTGATACGCCGAGCTCATATGCGATCTGCTTGTTGAGCAAGCCGCCCGACAGCATCATCAGCACGCGGACCTGCTGCGGCGTTAGCGTCGACAGCCGCACGATCAAAGCTGCCGTCTCGGCGTCGGATTGGCGGTTGAGGTCAACATCGGGCGGAGTCCAGACTTCGCCCTGCAGCACGCGCGTGATCGCCGCCCGCATCGCCTCGATGCCTAGCGTTTTGGGAATAAAGCCGGCCGCGCCAAACTCCATGCAGCGGCGAATCACGGCCGGATCGTCATTAGCCGAGACGACCACGATCGGCAGGCCGGGATATTGGGCGCGCAGATACATCAGGCCGGAAAAGCCGCGCACGCCGGGCATCGACAAATCGAGCAAGATCAGATCGACATCACCGCCGCGCTCCAGGTGCTCGCTGACCTCCTCGAAAGTACCGGCTTCGGCGACGTCGGCGCTGCCGAACATCCCGCTGACCGCTTCGCGGAGCGCGCCGCGGAACAACGGATGATCGTCGGCGATCAACAGATGATGTGATTGGGTCTCGGTCAACGGATGGCCCGGATCAAACGCGTGCGCCTGCGCGCCTAAGGGAAACTGCCGGCTTTATGTTACCGCTGTTCGGCGCGCGGCGTCCACGGCGTCATCCGCATGCTTCATCCGGCAAGACCGACGGCCGAGATTATAATGCCGACGGCCGAAGAGGCGATTAGCGTGACAGCGGCGCTGGCTTGGAAGCGCAGCACCGCGAGCGCCGCGGCGACAAACAGTGCGAACGCCCAGAAGTTGAGCGCCGTGACGTTCGGCACATCGAAGACAATTACGCCGAAATTCACCCTGTCGGTATAATGAAACAACGTGCGGATGCCGAACCAGAGCGTGAGGTTGATGAGCATGCCGACCGCGGCGGCGGTTACGCTATGCAGCGTGGAATTGAGGAACGCGCTGCCGCGCAGACCCTCGATGAACGGCGCGGCCACCATGATAAACAGGAAACATGGCACGAACGTCATCCAGGTCGCCAACAGACCGCCGGATATCCCGGCGAGGAGCGGCGGCCACGTACCGGGATCGCGGTATGCGGTGATAAAACCGAGAAATTGTGTGACGATCATTATCGTGCCGGGCACCATCTCGCCCATGGCGATACCGTCCTGCATCTCCGCGGGCGAAACCCAGTGATGCGCATCGACCGCCTGTTGTGCGGCGTAGGCCATGACGGCGCCATCGCCTCCGATCGCCATAACCGCGACTTTGCCGAAAACGAACGCTATCTGCGTAAAGACGTTGTCAGCGCCGAAGACCGCCAGCAATCCGATCAACGGCGCAAGCCACACCACGAGCCAAAATGCCAATGAGCGGATGAGACGAATAGCGTTCGGCCGCACGTGTGCGGGCATTTCCTCGTGCTTTTGCTCGGCGGCAAGCTCGCGCATGGTCGACGGCAGATCCGCCAATTCCGCGGCGGCTCCGATCAATGCGGCGCCGAGAACGATGAGCGGAAACGGGAATTTGAGGAAGGCCGCTGCGAACGCAAGGGCGGCAATTGCATACATGAGTTTGCTGAGCAGCACGCTTCGCCCGAAGCGCAGGATCGCCTCAATCATGACCGCGAGGATCGCAGGCTTCACGCCGAGGAAAACCGCCTCGCCGACCTGCGAATTGGCACCGGTCACATAGGCGATCGACAGCGCCATCATGCAAATTGCACCTGGCACAATGAACAGAGCACCGGCGATGACGCCACCGATGGTGCGGTGCGCGAGCCACCCGACATAGACGGCGAGCTGCTGCGTTTCCGGTCCTGGTAATGCAATGCAATAGCTGAGCGCGTGGTAGAAGCGGTTGTGGGAGATCCAACGCTTTCCCTCAACCAGAAGCCGGTGCATGGTTGCGATTTGCAGCGCCGGACCGCCGATGCCGGCGGCGGAGACGTGCGCCCATACTCGCAGCGCCTCGCTGAAGCCGCCGCGCTTCGTCGCGTTTTCAAGGCCGGTTACAGCAGTGGTCGGCACGCGGGTATCCATGAGCCTTTGTCGCCCGCTTCGGCGCACAATTGCAAGAGTTTGGCGGAAGCGCTTGCCTATTTCGCGCGCGTAGCGCGGTCATGCCGCGACGAAGCCGGTTCCTGAACCAGAAAACCCTGGCTGACCAATTGCCGGTCGCCGTCCCATATTTCCAAAGTCCACAGTCCCGGCACGATCTCCCAGGGCTCGGTGAAGCGGAACAGCCGGTAGTACTCGCTGACAATCTTACGTTCCTGAAAGAAGACGTCCGTTAGCGTGACGTTGCCGGTTTGCGGATTGCGCATGCCGGGCGCCGGAATGTGGGTAACGTTTTTCAGGCTGACTGTCGCCTTCGGCTGGCCGATGAGTTTGTAGCGAAATCCGAACGCGGTGCCGAGCTGCGCGGGGACCACGGTCGTGGCCTCGACAAGATCGACACCGGATACTTCCTCGATCGTTCCCGACGCCGTACCCGGTGCCGCCGCGGTCTTCTCGGTCTCCATCGTGTAGACGCCGTATTCCGTAATATCGATGCGCTGCAAGACTTGGGCGCGTGCCGCACTCAACGAAACGATCAGCAGGCAAGCGGCTAAAGTGACGCGCATTTTCCAGCTCCTCGGAAGATCGTCAGGCTTTTTCGCACGTGCCGACAAATTGCAAGACTACTTCGCGTCGGTGCCGCTGCGCGCGGTGCTCGGCGACATAAATACCCTGCCAGGTGCCGAGCATCATCGCGCCATCTGCCACAGGCACGTGCAAGGAGATGCCGTTAAGCATGGATTTGATGTGGGCCGGCATGTCGTCCGGCCCTTCAGTTTCATGCACCCAACCGGCATCCGCCGGCGCCAGCCGCTCGAGCGCGGTAACGAGATCCCTACGCACATCCGGATCGGCATTTTCCTGCACGACCAGCGATGCCGAAGTATGCCGTGTAAAAAGCAAGAGCGCGCCGTCGCGCGCTTTCACGTCGGCAAGGAAGCGCGCCGCCTCGCGGGTGATCTCGAAGAACCCTTGTCCCGCCGTCTCGATCGAAAGGACGGCGGTGGAGATCGTCTCCACGCGCACGCTGCGGATGGCGGAAGGACGGGAAAGCAAGGCTTAAGGCGCCGTCAGCTTTTGTTGAGCATCTGCTTCTGCGCCTGCGCGATCGCCTCGACGAGGCGATGCCAGACGCGGCCGACGAAGGCGGTGAAGCGGTTGACCTCGGCGTCGCTCGGCAAGCGCAACGTCAATTCGTTCTCGTGCGTCTCCGCTGTCTCCGGTACAGTGCCGGAGGGCAACGGCAAGCCGTGGTCGAGAATTTCTTTCTTCAGTAACGCGTTCTCGGTGCGGAGCCGCGCGATCTCGTTTTCAAATACCACCCGGTCATCGGGTGCTGCCTGGCAGGTCCAGCCGACGGTGCGCTCGCTGCACAGCGAGACTTCGCCGGTCTTTAAGTCGAGGCGAACGAAACCGTCGGCGGTTTTGTCGAATTTGTAACGCACGTCGCCGGTGCCGGGCGGTGTTTCGTCCGCGCGCGCAGGCGCAAGCAAACAAACACCGACGGCGATGGCGGCACAGGCTTTATTGATCATGGTTCTTCTCCACGCACAGGGGTGGCAGCCTAAGGGTATTGTAATGGTAATCGCTTCGCGCCGCACAATGGACTGCGATCTTGCCTGCGTGCGGGACCATATCTATTGTAGTTTCAACGCATTACGGGTTATTGGCATTTCTTGACTTGGCGAAACCCAGTCAGTAAGGTCCGCGCGGCTTCATGGGGCGGGTCCGTCTCGATTGCCGCAACGCCG
>Ga0187782_10002454_pt1 | contig 13662 bp, 6 predicted proteins | sample 0715_SJ02_MP15_2_FD_132454 | JGI IMG/M metagenome (GOLD analysis project Ga0187782, IMG submission 132454) | Tropical peat soil microbial communities from peatlands in Department of Meta, Colombia - 0715_SJ02_MP15_20_MG | ecosystem: Environmental > Terrestrial > Soil > Wetlands > Peat | place...
ATCAGCTGGTGTGCAACCTTGATCTCGGCTTCTTTGATTTCAACCTCGGGCGCGCCGAAGCCCTCGACCTCACGCACCTCTTCCTTGTAGTACATCGTGTGCAGCATCATTCCGCCTTTGTGCGGGCGTAGAAAGACGGTGTATTCGCGGTTGTGCATGGTGAGCTTGGCGATCGCGACGTATTCGCTCTCTTCGAGCGCTTTGGTCAGCAGGGCGTAGGGGCGGCGGCCGGCCTCCTCAGGCAGCATGTAATAGGACGACTCGAAATAAACCGGATCGACCTCGGCCGACTTCACAAATTCGAGGATCTCCATCGTCTTCGCCGTCTTCGGCTCGATTTTCTTGATTTCGTCGGGCTCGATGATGACGTACTCATCCTTGCGATATTCGTAGCCTTTGACGATTTCGTTGCGATCAAGCACCTGGTTATCGAGCGAGCAGATGAGTTGCTGCTTGACACGATGATGGTCGGTGCGATGAAGCTGGTTGAACGAAATGCCGCTCGAGCGTGCGCCCGAAAACAGACGCACCGGCATGGAAATCAATCCGAATGTCAGATACCCCGACCAGACCGAGGCCGCCATACTTTCCCCCTTGCAGGACGCTTCACCCCGTATTGACAGACTCATTCCGGCAGCGCTCAGATGCCGGCGTGCCGCCAAGCGTACAGAAGTGTAGCGTAAACGGGGCAATGCTGCTGCCGCCAGATTACCGGGCGAATCCAAAGGCCAAGCACTAGATGACGTAGGCGGATGACGGTGGGTACCGGTTATAGCGTTGGCGCCGCCGGTTCACGGCAAACGGATAGCGATTTGCAGTTTCCCGGCAAACCACAAAGAAGCCATACACAGCCTTGGCGCTCGGTTCCCAGCTGCCGGTAGAATCTATCCTCTGCGAACTTCGAATCTCGGAGCTAAGGGTTATCTATAGCGATGCTGACCGCACTTTTCGCGCACGCCTGGGCGCTGAGCTGGCAGCGATTCGTGGTGGCTGCATCTGTCACATTGGTTTTTGCGCTCGTGGGCCGTGCGGTACGCGGAGTCAACTGGTCGGGAGCCGCCGGAGGAGCTGGGGCCTGCTTTGCGCTTTTTGCCGGCATGGGTCCGGCAGGATTTGCCCTGCTTGCGACTCTTTTCCTGGCGACCTTGCTTTCCACACGCATTGGATACGCCCGCAAGCAGAAACTGGGTCTGGCGGAGCGCCGCGAAGGCCGCAACGCTCGGCAAGTGCTCGCCAACCTGGCCGTGGCCGCGCTATGCGCCATTCTTTTCGCCGCTCGCGGAAGCCACACTTGGCTCGTTGCGACGGTCGCTGCACTGGCCGAGGCGGCAACCGACACCGTGGCCAGCGAAATCGGGCAGGTGGGCAGCGACCATGCCCGACTGATCACGACCTGGCAACGAGTACGGCCCGGAGTCGATGGCGGAATTACCTTCTCCGGCACCTTCGCTGGGCTGCTCGGCGGGCTCTTGCTCTGCATGGTTGCGGTCGTGGGCGGGATTTTGATGCCGTCGGAGATGTGGATCCCGGTCACTGCCGGCTTCACCGGTATGCTCGCCGACAGCTTTCTTGGAGCCACCATCCAGCGCCGTGGCTGGATCAGCAACCAGGCGGTAAATCTCTGCGCGACACTGGCCGCGGCCGCGCTCGCCTATCTCTTATCAGTCTGAGTCTGCCGGATGACGAGCCGATTGATCGGTCGCGGATCGATCGCAACCGTCATGCCAAAGGCAGACTGGATAAGCTCCTGGACCGTTGACGTGAAAGGAGCCCCAACCCGCAAATAGCTGCCACACTTTCTTGGCAACAAACAGAGTGTAAACGTTTACGCTCACGTAGGTAATCGATTATCCTAATATCCTGCATGAAATGGGCTGCGGTGACCGGGAAGGATACTCCACGGCTCTCGACAATGACGTCTTTCAACATGCCGCCACAGGATATGAATCTTCGCGCTTTATATGGAGAGGCGTGAAATGTCAGGCGTTGAAGAAGGCCAAGAACTGGCAATCGGTGTAGACGTAGGCGGCACAAAAGTTGCCGCAGGCCTGGTGAGTGCGCGCGGCGAGATCCTCGATCAGATGCGGACACCGATGGTCTCGAACGACGGCCCAGAACGCGCTCTGGCCACCGTGACCTCTTTGATTCACGCCCTGACCGAGAAAGCATCTTCCGCGCTTGGCGCACAAGCCAAGCTGCGCGGGATTGGAGTTTGTTCCCCGGGTCCGCTGGATCCGATTAGCGGAGTAGTCCTGAATCCACCGAATCTCCCCTGTTGGCGCAACTTTCCGCTCGGTGATCAGATCGCCCACATTCATGGCGTCGCGGCGAAAATCGACAATGACGGCAATGCTGCGGGGCTGGCAGAAGCGCTGTGGGGAGCCGGTCGTGGCTACAGAAATGTCTTCTATACAACCGTCGGCACGGGGATTGGCACCGGAATCTTATTTGATGGTCACATCTATCACGGCCGCACCGGCGCAGCTGCTGAAGGTGGGCATATGACGATTGATCGCCACGGACCGCGCTGTGGATGCGGGAAGTTGGGTTGCATCGAAGCTCTCGCTTCCGGTCCTGCAATCGCAGGAAGAGCGCGTGCCAAGATCGCAAGTGGACGCAAGAGCAGCCTGCTGGATCTCGCCGCCGGAGACCCGGAGAAGATCAGCGGTGTGCTTGTCGGCCAGGCTTGTGCTTCCGGAGATGCCGTGGCTGTCGAAACCATGCAGGAAACCGTGGATCTGTTGGCGATCTGGCTTGGCAATATCGTGGATCTCCTGGAACCGGATGTGATGATTGTAGGGGGTGGAGTCGTCGATCTACTGCGGCCTTTGTTCGGCGAAATTCGTGATCGCCTTCCTGGTCACTCTGTCAACTTGCGCTGCCACGAGATTCCGCTTGTGGCCGCCCACTACGGGCAAGACGCAGGAGTTGCTGGAGGCGCGGCGCTCTGTTTCGAAGAGCCTCGGCGTAAAGAGGCAATTGGCGTGGAGAGCAGTCAGCCGCCGATTCCCGCGAAAAAGTAAACTGCTCCCTCGAAGCCCGAGTATCAGTGCGTCCCACTATATGGCTGCGTTGCAGGTGGTACCCTTCAGCTGCTTTCCGAACTGAAAGGAACTGTGGCAGTCTCAGTCAGCAAGCCGAAATTTGTCAACATTCAAGCAACGGCTTTTCCATCCAAGGCAACCAATTGTCCTCGCTAAAGACCGAACGTCCCGCTGAAGCGCTGGTATCATTGCGTCGCCGCTTAATAGCGCAAGGCAGTATACCGAGAGCGCAAGCCCAAACTTCGCGAGAAGGAGTCCGAATTGCCCACAATGGCTCAGAATGTCCCGCACACCGGCCAGCGCCCGGAGGCCGTTCCCGGTGCTTACCGCGGTGCGCTGGCAGTTGTTACCACTTTGTTCTTCATGTGGGGATTCGTCACGGTGTTGAACGATGTTCTGGTCCCCCATCTGAAGTCGGTGTTCGACCTGAACTACACCAAGGTGATGCTGATCCAGTTTGCGTTCTTCTCCGCCTATTTCATTTTCTCCATCCCTTCCGCCAAAGTCATCGATTGGATCGGATATAAGCAAACGATGGTCGTTGGGCTGTTTACGATGGGTCTCGGAGCGTTGTTATTTATCCCTGCAGCAAGTGCCCCCTCTTATCCGCTGTTTCTCGGCGCGCTGATGGTCCTGGCCGCTGGCATCACTGCGCTGCAGGTTGCCGCCAACCCTTATGTGGCTGTGCTGGGCCCTCCGGCAACGGCTTCCAGCCGGCTGAATCTGGCGCAGGCATTCAATTCGCTCGGTACCACCATCGCTCCCTACCTTGGAGGTCTCGTGATCCTGAGCGCCGCGTCCAAAGACACCGACTCCGTGCGCCAAATGTCGGCGGACGCGCTGCAAGCTTACCGCATTCAGGAAGCCTCCTCGGTCAAATTACCTTACCTGATCATTGGGCTTGCGTTGCTCGTGCTGGCGCTAGTGATCGGAAGGTTCCGGCTTCCTGCCATGCCAACAGCCCAGCACAAGATGGGAGACAGATCCGCAGGCAGTCTTTGGAAGTACCGCCACTTGGTTCTGGGCACAGTGGCAATTTTCGTCTATGTCGGAGCGGAAGTCTCCATCGGCAGTTTTCTGGTGAACTATTTCAGCCAGCCTGATATCGCCAATGTAACCGCGAAAGTTGCAGCCGGATTCGTGTCGTACTACTGGGGCGGCGCGATGATCGGACGATTTCTAGGCTCGGCCATTTTGCAGAAGGTTCGAACCGGCACCGTGCTGGGATTCGCAGCATTAGCGGCTGCCACTCTGGTCTGCATTTCTATGTCGACTACCGGCCATGCAGCCATGTGGAGCATTATTTTCGTCGGTTTCTTTAACTCCGTTATGTTCCCGAGTATCTTCACCCTCGGAATCGCAGAGTTAGGCCCTTTGACGGGTGATGGTTCAGGATGGCTGATCATGGCAATCGTCGGTGGAGCGATTATCCCCGTCGCACAGGGCGCCATCGCCGATCGCATCGGGATTCATCACGCTTTCATTCTTCCGGTCGTGTGTTACTTGTACATCGTGTTTTACGCCTTCAAAGGGAGTAAGCCGGTCATGGCAAGTTAACGTGCGACTCCGACGGCGCTGAGAGCCTGCTTACCTTGGGCTTCCTGCTAAGGCTCAACTCCCACAACATATTCATGTTGCGCGAAAACCTGCAGGCTCTTGAGTCTGGCTACTTCACCGCCTGGTGGAATTGGGGGCCAGGCACCTTTGGGAAGATAGAGCGGGGCGTGCTCGCGGAGAGGAAGAATCTGTAAATCGAGTTTGTCCCCTTGGTGAAAGCGCTCGCGATCCAAAGCAACTAGCCACGGGGTACCGTTGTAGAAGTTGTCCGTGAGCAATTTCCCATTCACGTTGAGCCGCGCGACATCGCCCTCATAGTCGATCTGAAGAAAGATCGTGCAGGCTGTATTGCAGACCGCTTGCGGCACTTCGATCTTCCAACGCGCAGCCGATGCGAACGCAGAGTCCTCCGGGGCCATGGCAACCTCCTTGCCCATCCTGATCGCGGGATCACCTCCAATTTCCTGAATCTGGTTGATCTCCCCTTTCAGCGGAACAGACTCCAAGTGAACGCTGTAGGTTTGAAACACGCCATCTTCCTTATCCGCTGTAAACCCATCAGGAACGCGTTCCAGACCAGGAAAGAACCCAACCTTGAGCAAGGAAGGATCGTCCGCCACGACGTGCATTCGGCTTTCGTCGAAATACAATTCCGAAGACGACAAGACTAAGCGTTCTTTCCCCCTAATTGTCGACTTCCAAAGGTTTAACGCTTGTTCTCGTGACAGCACTAAAATGTTTACACTCGATCCGTCGCCAGGCTTCACCCGCACTGCGATTTGCGATCCGGGGGAGACTGCCTTGATGTAAGTAATGTTGTCCTCTCGCGTGAGCTGTCCGGTTAGAGCTTCGATCGAAACCCCGTCTCTGTCTTCAAACGCAAACTCGGGTGCTATGCCCGGCCAGGCAAAGAATACATAGGTGCGCGGTCTGTCGAGAGTACACAGGAGTTGAGCCGTGGCATAGCGAAGCACCAACGGGCCAAGGTCGAGCTTGAGGGGCCAGATCGTGTAGGCATCGCGCGGGATCGTGATCGGTGCGTCCGGCAACCGCAGAACGTCCGCCGGCAGCTTCACCTGCACCTGAAAGTCCTTGTGCTCGGGTAACTCGTGGGCACGCTCGTGGTTGTTAATGAAAAGGAACCCGCGGTCCTGGAAAATGCGGGCTGCAACCCGTGGTGTTGTGACATCCTGATTGCTTTCAGGTATGCGCGTGGGAAAGTATGAGGTCATCGGGGCCAGGTCAGTTCCGAAATCTCCCAGGAACAGATTCAGCGTTTTCAGAACCGGGTAGGACGGGTGCTCCTGACCAAATTCACCGAGGGGTGCCTGAAAATCGTAGCTCTTAACGGGCACATCGTTGGGATATCCAGTGACCTGCGACTCTTGCAGGGTTGTCCTCACGCCATCCGGATTGGTGCCGCCGTGAAACATGTAGTAGCCATATCCCACGACTCCAGAGCCCAGCTTCACGACCGCCATCGCGGCCGTATCGTCCGCGCTCAAACGCGGGCGCCGATGGTAGGCCACTTCCATGCCCCCACCCATCTCCGCTGTCAGAAATGGATAATGGGAATTGAGAGCGTCGATTTCGGGGTGCTTCGAGTTGAGATCATCGCCTACATTTTCTTCGCAACGGATGTTGGTAAAGAAGTAATTTGGCGTGGGCGGGAGCTCGGTCAAACTTCGCCACCAGAAACCGTCTGCGTATCCACCAAACACCGGGAACACGTCATGCGGTGGGACCGCGGCGTTGTCCCAACCCGTGATCGTATAGAACGGGGCATCGAGGCCCACTTCACGCGCCATCCTGTGTAACTCAAGAATGTGTTCCGTGCCTTTGCCCGGTCCCCGCGCGCTGTATTCGTTCTCCAGTTGAACTCCGATGATCGGACCGCCATCCTTCCAAAACTGCCCTTGGGTCTGTTTCGCGATTTCGCCATAGAAGCGACGTACGTAGGTCAGATAACCCGGGTTGTTTTCTCGTGTCGGACCCTTGGCGAGCACCCAATCCGGTAATCCACCATTGCGCACTTCGCCATGATCCCAGGGTCCAATTCGCAGCCAGACGTACAGTCCATGCTTGGCGCAAAGTTCCAGAAAATGGCGGAGATTTCTCTGTCCATCCCAGGTGAACTCGCCCTCCACTTCTTCATGGTGGATCCAGAAGACGTAGGTGGAGACAACCTGAACTCCCGCGGCCTTGATCTTGAGCAGTTCTTTCTCCCAAAGACCATCGGGATACCGGGAGTAGTGGAACTCGCCCATGACGGGGAACCAAGGTTTCCCATCCAGCATGAGATATCGGTCGTTCGCACTGAGGGTATGGCCCGTAGCAGAACGGCCGCCCGCCGGGAAAGGAAGCGCATGGGGCGGTGCCGGCGGGATACTCGCGTCAATCACGATGAGTGATGCGGGAGCCTGGCCCTGTGCCGAAATGACCAGCGTCATTTCGACGGGAATCATTAGCAGGATGAACACGATCCAGACCATTCGTGTTCTGCCGCGATTCTGCGCGGCGTCTAAGAGTCCAGTTTGCATAGTCGACCCGTCGTCACAAATCTAACATCCACGATCGTTGCGGTAATCCGCCTAAAGTTGGATTCACGAGCAGAAACGACCCTGGAGAAGGGCGGAACGGAGCACAGGCTCTCGCACAAAAACGATATCGATTCGTGGTGCAAACGATCTGGTGGTGATATTGTTTCAACCGTCATCGAGGAAATATGAAGACTTGGGTTGGCACGCTGCTTGCCGTGATTACGATTTGTGCTTCGAGCGGCGTGGCTCAGGAATACGCAGTCGGGGCAGATGTTTCCTTCCTTAGACAAGCAGAACAGCAAGGAGTTGTTTTCAAAGAGAATGGCGCGGCCAAGCCCGTTCTCGAAATGCTACGGGAACACGGCTACAATTGGATTCGCCTCCGTCTATTCCACACGCCCACCGACCTTCCGAATAATCTCGAATACACAATTGCTTCGGCAAAAACCGCCAAACAACTCGGGTTTCATCTTCTCCTCGACTTCCATTACTCCGACACCTGGGCCGATCCGGCAAAGCAGTTCATGCCGGCTGCGTGGAAGGGGCTCAAACACGAACAGCTTGTGAACGCAGTCTTCGCTTACACGCGAGATACGATTGCTGCGTTCCGGTCAGCGGGGGTACTTCCTGACATGGTGCAGGTTGGCAACGAGGTCATCGCGGGCATGCTTTGGCCAGACGGGCACTTACCCGACAACTGGGACAATTTCGTCGCGTTTCTCAAAGCTGCAATTGCGGGCGTCGCCGCCGGAGCTGGCGATTCTCCTCATCCTCGCATTATGATTCACATCGACCGCGGGGGTGACAAAAATGGGACCAAGTTCTTCTTCGACAAGATCAACTTATATCACGTGCCCTATGACGTGATTGGACAGTCTTACTATCCGTTCTGGCACGGGGAGATCAATAGCTTACGGGATAACCTTCGATTCATGGCCCGGGAGTACAAGAAGGATATTATTCTCGTAGAAACGGCTTATAACTGGAAGCCAGCTGAATATGTTACGAAGAAGGATGCTCCTTTCCCCGAATCGCCCGCAGGACAGAAGCAATTCCTGGACGCCGTCAATCGCGTAGTGAAACAAACTCCCGGAGGACTGGGCAAGGGAATTTTCTGGTGGGAGCCTGCTGTCCCTCCTGGCCCGATCAGCTCGCGCAGTTTTTTCGATGATAACGGCAACGTGCTGCCAGTTATCACGGTGTTCGACAGCCCACGACCGACCGCCGACGGTTCACATGAGACAAGCGGGCAGTCCAGTTCGTTTGCTTTTCCCTAGAAGAGGATCTTCATCGCTAGCTGGATTGTGCGATGGCCCAGCTTGTTTTCCGCATAGCCAGCCTTGTTCGCGTTTACGGGCGCGCCACCGTAGCTGCCAAAGCCGATATACAGGTCCGGATCGTATTCCACAAAGCTATAGAGCGGATGGTTGGCAAAATTGAAGGCCTGCGCCCGGAACTGTACGCCCTTGGATTCCGTGATCTTGAACCCCTTATAGAGGCCGATCGTATCGTTTTCGTAGCGCGGACCATGAATATAGGGGAGATTGTACGTTCCAATGTTGGGACTGTTCGCCACCGTTTCCGCTTGTGGCGCCTGGAAACAGCTTGCGTTGAAATACTGGCCTTTTTGCAAGCCCGAGGTTGGGTTGCACACCAGTGTGGGCGCGGCCTGCTCGTCCGGCGTGCCCAGGGTGTTGCGGTTGCTGAGATTCGGATAATCCGGCGCCACACCGCCGTAAAAGCTGATGGTGCGGTTGTGAAAACCGTCGTATTCATTACCGGTACCGCCGTTTGCCGAAGCTGCTGCCGTTAATTCCAGCGGGTTGCCGGATGCGAACTGCTCGATGCCGGTAAATTGCCAGCCATCGAGAGCGCCTCTGAGAACTGCGTTATCACCTAGCATCGATCCGAATTTCGGCAGGTTGATGAGATATGAAACATTCAGATTCTGACTGCGGTCGAAGGGGGCCGGACCGTAGCACCGGTGTTCGACAAAAGGATCCTCGCAGTTATCGGCAAGGGCCTTACCCCAAGTGTATGTAACCCAAAAATTGAGGACTCCGGTTTGTTTCGAAGCGGTGATCTGGGCGGAACTAAAATTAGAGTTCAAATTGTGAGTCATCGTGCTAAGGCCGCCGTTGAGCGGATATGGCCGGCAGAGGGTGTCGTTGTAGGACCCGGTTGTGTACCCTTCGATGTAATCGAGCTCGTAGGGACAGCCCTCCGGCACCACGTTCGTTCCGGTATAGCCCGTAAGGTGATGTGACGTGTTTCCCGCATAGGCCATCTCCACGTGAATGGAATGAGCAAATGCCTGGGCCACGGCAACCGTATAGGAGTACGTCACCGGTAAATGGTGGTCGTTGATGGCAGCGATACCGTAAGCGCCGAGCGGGAGATATGTGTTGATACCGGGGATACTGTCGATCGTCGTCAGGCCATAAAACGTCGTGAACGCCTCATTGGGAGGGGCTTGCACGGTGGAGAATGCATTGGCCCCTGGATCGGCGTAGTAGTTCGTGCCAAAACCGCCACGGATGACGGTGTTGCCCGTGCCCAGGAAATCCCATGCAAAACCTAACGATGGCGCGACCTGGAATCCCAGGGGACGGCTCCCGCTGATGGGAATGCTGGGAGTTGTCGCATGGGTCACTAGGCCCGGAGCCGCGGCATAGTTCGCACTCGAATTGTAAAGCGCGGGATCGAAAACCACCATTTGTCCCTGAGGATCGAACCAGGCACCGATGTGATTTACACGCACGCCATAGTTAAAGCTGAAGCGCGGCAGCACCTTCCACTGGTCTTCAACATAGAAGTCGGTGCGCTTTTCCCGCAGATTGGCCACGAAGTTCTTCGTGCTTTGCTGGTACCCGGCAATCTGCCCGGTCAGCAGGTCGGCAAAGGCGTTCCCGGTATTGTAAGAGTAGTTGTAGTCTCCCGTGATGATCGTGCTGTTGTCAGTGCCTTGAGTACGTTCACCAAATTGCTGATGAACGAAGTAAACGCCCGCCTTAATGACGTGCCTACTTAACAGCTTGGTGATGTTCTCGTTGACCACATAAATCTGCTGGGGTGCATTGGTGGTTGGATAAGTGCCCCCCCGCAGGTAGATCGAGGCATAGCCAGCGCCGCCGTATCCCGGCTGTACGTTCGGAAGAATATCGGAGCCATCGGGATATAAATCCTGAGCCGTATATCCGAGCTTGGAACGGGACACCAGTGCTTCATTGGCGAGATACGTGAGGAAGTTGAGGCGGGTGTAGGCAAAGGTAACCTCGTTGATCAGCGTTGGCGAAAACGAGGTGGCCAGATTGCCAATGATCGAATGTGACGTATTGCGACCAACCTGCTCGGTGGGATAGGCATTCGGTGTGAACGTGTTGTAGTAACCGAATGGGAAAGGCACGGTTTCGTGTTCGTGGTTGTAGCGGGCAGACAGGCGGTTCGATTTGTTGAGATCGAAATCGAGTTTCAGATTTTCCTGGTCGCGGGGCTGGTAGGGCGTAACGGCTGTAACCAGGTTAAATCCATTGGTAGTCGCCGGGTTGGCGTTGGGCAGAGGCAGCGCATTGATCAGGATTTGTCCGTTGGGGTCAATGGCCGATGGATTGATGATCCCGCTGGTAGGAGTGGTACAGAGGCTTGTGTTATTGCCGTTGTTGGCACAGGGAGTGGTGGTGGCGTAATACGCGACGTTCTGGTTGAGGCTTTGTAAATAGGCGTTATCGCTGAAATCCCCAGCGCGCATGTTGGGCGTGGGTTCGCCAGCCACGACTGTGCCCGCCGTCGGCGTCACAGCCTCACGGATGTCCGCCACCGGGTCCTGCACGTATTGCAGGTCCTTTTCGAAGGCGGCGAAGAAGAAAACCTTGTCGCGATTTTCGTTGAACTTGGTCCCGGGAATGATCACTGGCCCGCCTATGTTCGCGCCGACATAGTAGTAGCCGTCATCGGGCTTGGAGAGACCCAGATTCTTTACCCGCCAGTCGATATCATCCAGCGCATTGTTGCGAACCGTCCCGTAGAGTTCGCCGTGGAGAGACTTGCCTCCGGACTTCGTTTGCGTCTGCAGCGCGATAGGGCCATTCGGCTGGTCGGACGAAAAGGCGGCGGTTTCGACTTTTACCTCCTGAATCATCTCAATATTGGGCGTGACCGCAGCAGAGCCCGCCGTGTTGACGTCCGTGACGACCGCCCCATCGCTCACGATCTGGGTCAGGTCGAAGCGATTGCCGTTGACGCTGTAAGCGCTGGCGTTCTGTGTAAAGCCGGCGACCTGACCGCTATAAGTGTCGACGTTGAAGTTGCCGGAATCCGCCGCCCCGGGCACGAGGCTAAGCAGTTCGATGGCGCTGCGCCCTTCGATGTTGAGGTTCTGCACCTGCTTCGACGTCAGGGTATAGGACAGTTCGCCAGTGTCCTGGGGCGTAACTGTAGTTTGTTCCGCCGTGATCGTGATCGTTTGGCTGGCGCCTTTTATCGAAAGCTGAATATTGGGGATCTCGATGTGGTCGGCAATGTGCACGACGATCGTGCGCCGCAGCTCAGTAAAACCTTCCTTCTCGAATTTCACCTCGTACGTCGCTGCAGGCAGAGCAGTAAACGAAAAGAATCCGTGGGCATCGCTCGTCGCCGTTCTCTGCGTCTGGTTCGCTGTGTCCGTGAAGGTAATCCGGGCACCGGTAACCACAGCACCAGTGGCATCTTCAACGGTTCCTGCTACAGTCGCCTGACCAACCTGCGCCTGGGTGGGAACGGTAAGTCCGACCACAAGCGCCATCAGCATCACGCACAAGAACTCGCGAAACACTACTGACGCCATATTCTTCATTCGTGTTCTCCCTCGAAACCGGCGCCGCTATCCGACCAGTGATCGAACGAACCAGCGCGCCAATCGAAACCGAGTACATGCTATGCCCGACTGAGTAATCGCGAATCCGACTAAAGTATGAGTGGAATCACCCGGTTCAATCCTCGATGGTTCGCAAAGCGCTATGGGGGGCATTGCGACAGACATCAAACCCTCTGGACGAGCAATCGACAACAAGCTTCCGGCGTTGGAAGGCGTTAACGAAATGCTGCCTGGCGCCGTTTCCAGCAGAAGGGGCCCAAATCCATATCGCTCTGGAACGCCAAAGTAGTACCATTTTGGAGCAGCGAGAAAAGGCCGCGTTGCTTTCCGCAGTCCGTCGCGGGCAACGCAGCGCAGATTCACCATGTCGTGTCGTGCGGCTCATCACTTGTGGCAGGCGCGGTTCTTCACCCAGCGCTTCAGTTGCGTTGCCCTATCCGCGGCCATCTCGATCTGTTTGAATTCTTCGCCCATCTCCGCGCTTGCCACGTCCTCCGTTCCGGTGGCGTACTCGCAGCGCATCTGGAAAATGCAGGATGGTTTGCCCGAGCAGGTAGTGCAGGCGTTTGCCCAGACAGCGGACCGATACCTCTGGATCGGAACCACCGGCGGTTTGCTCCGGTTCGATGGTGAGCGCTTCATCGTATTTGATCGTGAGAACACGCCGGCCTTTATCGAAAACAACGTGTTCTGTCTGACCGTCTCGCGAGACAACACGCTCTGGATCGGATTAGAAGGCGGGGGGCTGATCCGGTATCGCGATGGCGTCTTCCGCGCGTATGGCAGCGACGAAGGCCTGAACAACCTTTTTGTTCGCACCGTCTACCAGGACCACACGGGGAAGATTTGGATCGGTACTGACAGTGGTCTGTTTCTGCTTTCCGGTGACCGGCTGAATCGCGTGGATGGCACCTCCGGAGGGATGCCGGCGGTTGCCGTGCACGCTTTGTTCGAAGATCGGAGCGGCGGACTCTGGGTCGGCGGCTCGCGGTTGCTGCGCAGAGAGGGCGATACCTTCGTCGAGTATCGTCTGGAGGGCGGAGCCGGACCAAATCGCGTGAAAACCATCCTGGAAACAGCAGACGGAACGGTGTGGGTGGGGACCGTCTCCGGATTGCAGAAGTTGACGCCAGGGACCACTCGATTTAAGCGCGTGCCCGAGATCAGCGGCACCGTGCGCTTCTTGCGCGAGACCGCCGATCACACTCTCTGGATCGGGATGATCGGACACGGTCTTCACACCTTCAGCAATGGGCGATTCGCGACGATGATGGCGCCCGGCGCACTGCCGAGCAACACGCTCCTCAACCTGTTTGAGGACCAGGAACACAACCTCTGGATCGGAACACAAGCCGGAATGGTGCGTCTGAGCAAGTCTCCCGTGCACACGCTAAACCTTCCCGACGCGGCCGACTCCGATGCCGAAACTGTCTATCAGGATCGCAACGGCGACGTCTGGGTTGCCGCGGAAAACTTGTTCCGCGTTCACAGCAGCCATGCGACCCCCTATAGGGTGCCGGGTCTTGCCGGCGTGCGGGTGCGAAATGTCTTTCGCGATCGCGACGGCGCTTTGTGGTTCGGCACGGAAGGGCGCGGAATTTATCGTGAAATTGGGAACCGTCTCGTGCACTACTCCACCGAGAACGGGTTGGTAAATAACTTCGTGCGC
>Ga0187782_10002455_pt1 | contig 13660 bp, 20 predicted proteins | sample 0715_SJ02_MP15_2_FD_132454 | JGI IMG/M metagenome (GOLD analysis project Ga0187782, IMG submission 132454) | Tropical peat soil microbial communities from peatlands in Department of Meta, Colombia - 0715_SJ02_MP15_20_MG | ecosystem: Environmental > Terrestrial > Soil > Wetlands > Peat | place...
CGTTCACCATGGCGGCTGATGGTACGCTGCTTCGAGTTCAGGGGCAAGGCTTATTTCGAGAACAGACTTCGAGGGACCGACACGCGAAGCGTCCGCCGCGACAGCGGCTTAGTCCTTGTCGGCAACCAGGAAGTCATGTTGATAAGCCGTTCTGACGCTTCAACCGATCATTAAAGAAGCGGCGACGATGTCGCCGCCGGAAGCCCCTGACATGATTGGAGTGTTCCGGCGAGTCTGAGGCTTTGTTACCTAGTGTGCTGCCCGATTTGGCCTCTACAGGTCGCGAACCCGCATAAATAGCGAGTTTGGTGAGCGTGCTGGGAGTCGAACCCAGAACCTACTGATTTTCGACCAGCAACCCAGAAATCAATGGTTTCAACGGTTTCCCAATCATTTTGGTAGTCACGAGTGGGCACATTTAGGCAAGGGTGTTCCCTAGTGTGTTACCCAGTTTTGATGCTAGTCTTTTGCCGCGCTGGAAGGCACTCCACATCCCCCAACCTGAACTCGTTGGGCAAGCCACAGCATCTGTTCCATGCCGCCACGCCTGGAATCGGAGGCTCGTTCGATGTCTCTTCGGACGGGAAGCGTCTGCTCGTCAATCATGCCGCCGAAGAAACCCAGGCCCCGCTTCATCTGGTCGCGAACTGGCCGGCAGAATTGAAGAGATAAAGACGCTTCAATTGGCGAAGGGAAAGCGCGGACTCACGCGAAGGCCATTTCACAACAACGGGTGTCATGCAATGGAAGGGCAATACCATCCTGATTACTGGGGGCGGAAGGGGAATTGGACGCGGCCTGGCCGAGGCGTTGCATGCCGAGGGAAATCAGGTCATCATCGCCGGGCGCGGCATGAAGGCGCTGCAGGAAACGGTATGAGCCAATCCGGGCATGAAGTCGGCGGTGCTGGACATGACTGATCCCGAGGCGAATCGCACGATTCGCCGAGCAGTTGAAGCGCGATCATCCGGCGCTCAACGTCGTCATTCTGAACGCCGGTATCATGCGCACAGAGCAACTGCAGAGCTGTGACCTGGCAGTCGCGGAGGCCATCGTTGCTACCAACCTGCTGGGCTCGATTCGCCTTCTTACGCCGCTGCTGCCCGTCCTCGTATCGAAGCCCCTTGCGGCCATCATGACCGTGTCGTCAGAGCTCGCGTTTGTGCCCCTTGCGCAGACGCCAACCTACTGCGCGACCAAGGCCGCCATTCATTCTTATTCGCAGTCGCTACGTTATCAACTGCGCCACACACCGGTCGAGGTGCGGGAACTCATCCCTCCGTACGTACAGACGGAACTACTGGGTCCGGGACAGCTCACCGATCCCAATGCTATGCCGTTGAAGGACTTTATCTCCGAAACCATGCATATTCTGAAACACTCGCCAGAGGTGAGGGAGGTCTGTGTGGTATGCCGAGCCCAGTGGCAACTACAACGTCTTCTACAAGACATTTAACGACCGAGCGGTATCAACCCACACTACTTTGTAGTGGCGTTGGCGTGGCCGGGTTCCGACAGCTTTCGTTTCCGATGCGCTCCTATCAAGCAGACAACTATCTGACAGGGCTCGCAGCCCTTATTCTTCCACGCGTGACGCGTCCCGTTTTGCACTACGGTATCGCCCGCATGCAGATGTACTTCTACCCCATCATCCAGTTCCAGCCAGACTTCACCCGAAACGATGTACTCAAAATCAATCGTGTCCGTGGTGTGCATGCCCGGATGGGCCCGCTCCAAGTATCCAATAGCTCCAGGCAGCTTCTCTTCCGCTTCCTTCAGAGCCGCTTCCATATCAGTTGGCGCCGCGAAAGGCGAGTGGGCAGGAGGAAGCGTGAACAAACCAAACCGGAATCCGCCCAAGGGTGGGAAATACGTCACGTGCTCACGCGCCGATCCGTCATCTGGAAACGTCGGAGCAGCGTCTGCACCCCAGAGGCGGTGGAATTCCATCCCGGGGAGCAGTGCGACTGTAATGCCGTCCACATCGCTGTCGCTCGCGACTATCGCTTTGCCATCATCGGTGTCTCCCGTAACCACTCGCCGGATTCTCATTCGGTGCTCCATCCAGAGAAATGAGCTTATCCCAAAGCGGTCGTTAGCACCACGCGACACGCCGGCATTTCGACAAATTCGGAAAATAGCGGGTAAACCCGTTTTGAACCTTCGACCAAATATAGAAGGTTCAATTCTCGCAAGTCACTGATTTGATGGCGTAGGGCTCTGATCGCTTTGGGTAACAACTGGGGCACAAGTGTTTGACCACGAAAACGGAATTTTCTGAGAGCCGGCAGTGAAAACAAAAGGGTTGGTGAGCGCGGAAGGAATCGAACCTTCAACCTACTGATTAAGAGTCAGCCCGCTCTTCGTCGTTCATTCTCTCGCAACCGTCAATTCATCAATAACTTACAATAAGTCTTGCGCGCACAGAGAACCATTGGAACTGCTTGAAACGTTGTCCATGTTTAGCAATGTACAGCCACAATTACAGCCACACCTCCGCCAGGAGGGAGAGAGGCTACGCATGTGCTTCCTCGACATGCTTCAGAGTCGGCAGTCTGTCGATCGACTTTCCCACCTTCTTTTGTGCCATGCGTAGTTCGTAGAGGCTTTGCAGGTTGAGCCAAAACTCCGCAGTCGTGCCAAAGAAATGAGCGAGTCGCAAAGCTGTGTCACCTGTGATAGCCCGCCTGCCGTTCAAGATTTCCGTGACGCGGTTTGTTGGGACATCGAGATGCCGTGCGAGCTCAGCAGCGCTCATACCTAGTTCCTTCAGTTCCTCTGCCAGATGTTCACCAGGGTGAATTGCCTGAATCGCCATTACTTCTCTCCTAATGGTAATCAACAATCTCCACGTTCGACGGGTCGGGTGATCCGCCGGGCCACTCGAAGCAAATTCTCCATTGATCGTTGATACGGATGCTGTATTGACCTTTTCGGTCACCCTTCAAAGCTTCGAGTCGGTTGCCAGGCAGCGCACTGAGATCTCTGAGTTCGACAGCTGCTTCCAAACGATCCAGCTTGAGGCGTGCTGCGCGCTCAATTCCTGCGAACGCCTTTATTCGCTTACCGGAGGCGAAGTCTCTGGTCCGCTTGTCCCGGTAGCTGACGATCACGCCTTCAGAAATACCAGATCGTTACGTGTTACGTCAAGCGTAAGACGATCAACGGGGAGAACCGGGGAGAGATCAAGAACGGACGGATTACGGCCGATTATTCAAACAATTTGGTTCTTGGCTATGAAAGGCGTGTTCACGCCGGTGCAAAGCTCCGGATTGAGATCCTCGATCGACAGGCTTCGTATTTCCTCCAGTCCCGCAAGACATTTTGGAACGAAAGTCCCGGCGGATCAGGAGTTCACACAGCCACAGTTCCGGCCACAAGGTCTCCAGAGTCACTCATCGCATTGATTTCAAATTGGATTCGCAACCGGCGGAACTGGACAACTGATTCCGGGTCAGTTGGTCGGTACTACCGTTAAGCCACTGAAAGTACAGGAGGAGTATTAAGGATCAACGCTGACGCCTCGGAAACCGCGTCGAAGGTTGTTACTTGTAAGCTATTCATTATAAAGTTGGTGAGCGCGGAAGGAATCGAACCTTCAACCTACTGATTAAGAGTCAGTTGCTCTGCCAGTTGAGCTACGCGCCCGCGCGGTCTATGCACCTGGGATGGTTGGATTTACCGCTTCGACAGACAGTGTATCAAATGGCAGGCTGTGGGGAGTGTCACCAGTCTTGCCACCAGATCCGCTCAATTCAGCGTTCGACTTCTCACGCAGCTCAGCATCCCAATTCTTATCAGAGTGGTGAGGCTAAATTCTCCCTCAGCTGTCACTCTGGGAGAATTGCGGTCTGGTCGGCCGAAAGACATAGGCCATCGGCGACTTTCATATCTGATGAGATTTGGCCTCAACATCGGCCTGACTCGACCAAGGCTGCTGATAGGATGTTGCGTTAACTGATTGTCTCGATCGTGTCCAAGTCGCTGGTTCAAGGCGGCGGATCAGTGGGAAAGGGAGACAGAAGAGATGTCAGTCAGGCGTAGAAAACGAACGTACCGTGAGTGGAGAAGATGGGCATGAATCCATGGCAAGGGAAGTTCGTGAAGAGGTGTAGATCCGCATTCCTGAATCTAATCGCGTTCAGCTTGACCATCGGTATGGTAGCGGCGCAAACAACGCGCTGGTCAGAGCAGAAAGCCAATGGCTGGTATGCGCAACAGCCCTGGCTGGTAGGAAGCAATTACGTTCCCAAGTCGGCGATCAACCAGCTGGAGATGTGGCAGGAAGCAACCTTCGACCCGGTGGAGATCGATACGGAATTGACTTGGGCCGAAGCCATGGGTATGAACACGATGCGGGTCTTTCTCCACGACTTGCTTTGGTTGCAGGATCCCCATGGCTTTCAGATTCGTATCAACCAGTTCTTAACCATTGCTTCCCGGCATCACATCCGTCCGCTATTGGTTCTTTTCGATTCATGCTGGGATCCTCGACCTCATCTGGGTCCTCAGCATCCCCCGATTCCAGGGGTTCACAACTCGGGTTGGGTACAAAGTCCGGGTGCGATGGCGTTGGCGGATGAGACCCAGTATCCGCGGCTCAAGTCATACGTGCAGGGCGTGGTCACAGCCTTTGCCCACGACGACCGCATTCTTGGCTGGGATGTCTGGAACGAGCCGGGTGCGGAGAACGCCGGGAGCTACCCCAACCAAGAGCTTAAAGATAAGATCGCTCGAGTGTCGGCGCTTTTGCCCCAGGCATTTGTGTGGGCAAGAGAGGCGAATCCCACGCAACCGCTCACCGGAGGAGTCTGGACAGTGGACACTTCGCCAAACGGAGCCGAACTGGATGAGCTGGAGCAGATCGAGCTGCGCGAGTCAGACATAATCACCTTTCATAACTACAGTTGGCCGGAATCCTTCAGGAGCCAAGTGGCGTGGCTGAAGAAGTACAATCGGCCGGTGATCTGCACCGAGTACATGGCACGGTCGGCCGGCAGCACGTTCGACACGGTGATGCCGATTGCCAAGGAGGAGCGGGTGGGTGTCATCAACTGGGGGTTCGTTGCCGGAAAGACGCAGACGTACCTGCCTTGGGACTCGTGGCAGCGTCCGTACGTTCTTGACCAGCCGCAGGTTTGGTTTCACGATGTACTACGGGCCGATGGAACTCCGTACCGCCCGGCGGAGGTGGATCTGATCCGTCAGCTTACCGGAATGCAGGCGGAACCGAGATGAGGGGTGCAGCTCCCAAGCTAGCTCGCAGCCAGGTTCTCGGAGGTGCCAGCATCGAAACTTCGGTCGATTCCCTTACCGCACAACTTCTGCAACGCACGGCGACGTACTTGTGGGCAGCGAGGTAGTGATTCCTTCTCACGCTGAGACATTAGGAATGTCAAACCAAAATTCGTCTTGTTTTGACGCTCAAATACTCCTGGCACAGGTCGTTTCCCTATGCACTTTGAACGACAGAGCCCTGGTCAAGAGCACCAGAGCATCGGCGGGGTACAGGGCAAAACCCTAATTTGGCGCTCTCGTAACTCTGCCTCGGATACCTCGCTGAGGGTATCGTGGTTCCGCACTCCCGGATCGATCGTCTCGGCAACGCCCTCAACAGCAGCGATCATCCCGGCGAGTGCGAGATAGGGGATGACGCCCCCCGAATCTGGACCGCGACAGTCGTTCGCCGCCTAGGCGCGGGCGGGAGGAGGGAGGAGTGCCCTCCGTTTTTACCGGAATTCTGCGGTTCGCCAAAATAGACGGCCGGCAGGCGCTTCGGCTGGCGGAGCGCTGTCGGTTGAGGGCCTAACCTGCAACCTGTTGGGGGAAGGGAGGCGCGCTGCGAGCCACTAGGCTCGTGAGCTCGGCGGTTTTTAAAACCTCAATTCGGTACTTCTCGCCGCGCCGAAGGATAGGTCCGGCGATGGCATCGAGCTCGGGAGGATTTCCTTTCGCGATGTCCTTCTCCATGGAGCTGCGCGTGGTCACGGGCAGCGCCTTGATCGCGCTAAGCACCTTCTCCGGATGAACCGTCGCTCGATCGGCCGTGGCCACGGCGCAAGCCTCGCGCATGCATTGCTCAAGCCCTGCCATTCGGGCAGGTTCTCGCATCACTTCGCCGATCGGACCTCGGGCGGCGGAGGTCGAGAGCGCGACGGGGGCGAGAAACACCAGCTTGCTCCACAGCAAGGTCGGCTCGTCGTCTAAGACGTTCGAGTCAAATCCGAAGCGCTGGAAGATGCCGATGGCGTGAGCGAGATGCTCCTGTCCCTGTCGGGTGACGTTGAAACGAATAAAGGGAGAGCGCTGAACGATCCTTCCTGGGGCGATCCGTTCGGTTTCTACGGCGATGGTTGCCGGTAGAACCCGTTCGGCACGGAAGCGCTTTCGCAGCTGCTCTACATGATCGATTCCGTTCAGGAGAGGAACGAAAAGGCCGACCTTCGTAGGGTCGGGTATGTTCTCTAAGGCGGCATCGAGCTGCGTGGCTTTCACCGTGATCCAGAGAATTTCGACCGGCTCCTCGAGTTCGGTAATGACCGAGACGGAAGGCGCAACTTGTCCGAACCGGCTGTCCAACGACAACGCACGCGGGTACAGCGATTCGGTTCCAGGCCGAACCATCAAAGTGACGTCTTCCCCGGCATGCGCTAATACCGCGCCGATCAAGCCGCCGACTCCCCCTGCTCCGAGAATCCCGTGTCGCATCGGTACATGGTAACAGTCTGTCGAGGCGGTATATCAGCCCGGGCGTAAGTTCTCCGAGAAGACGGTATGGGTCGCAATCGAACCCCGCCGCAAGGCTTGGCTACGAAAAGGGCCAATCGTCATCGCCGCGCATGCCTTTCAGCATGTGTTGGTCGGCTCGGATTGGCCCCGTGGCTACTACTAAGCTATGTGTTTAACGGTGGCTGCCGGCGAGCGCTTCCTTAGAGGCATCACGGCCGTTGCCGCCTCTTGTGCTCGAAGCTCTCCTGCGGCCGGCATCTTCTGCAGCCCGCCTCAGCTCGTCCTGACTTACTTCGTTTTGTTCGGCCGTCCTCAATATGAGTTTCACCAGTTCATCGTGCGTACACTTCATGGCTAACCTCCGCTCGAAAGTATGGTTATCCGGCGGTCCCCCAACAAGGTGACTGAAGTCACGATCGACGGCATCGCGCCTGTACGACGGAGAATAGGAAGCCGGCCAGGCTGGAGCCCGGTACTAACGTCCACTGGACAGACGAGGTGAGCGCGGCTAGGACAAAAGCCTTGCTCCAGGTCGCGCGCCCAGGTATCGCCCGCGATTGATCCATCGCCTAAGCGAAGTTGTTCGCCTGGGAGCTTTCGAACGCCGGTGGGATGAGTTCGTCGAGCGTTTTCTTCATGGTCTCGCGCGAAGGTGCATGAACCATCACTCCGAACGAGAATAAAGTTCCCATTCTCCAGCGCCTGAGCAGCGTGGACCGTTACTTACGAGCCTACGCCGTGATTACCGCCGACAAGCTGCCATTACTGAAGTGGCATTTACAGCCGCCGGGGTTGCCACTAGTATCGACCATGTTAGTTGGCAGTTCTGGGGGAGGGCTGCCGGGCGTCTTGAACCGAAGGTTCAAGGCGCTTTTTTTTTGCTTCTGAAATTTCGGCATCTTACGCTTACAAAGAACGGGGAAACACCCCGTGATGCAAGCCATGGCCTTCCGTCGTTCGTTAGGAACGCTGCTGTATGTTGGCGGCAAACGTTACCGCATCCGAGACCCCTTGGCTGGGGCGAAGTGGCGGCAGGTTCGAAGGTTCCATGGGCGGGCGCTGTTCTAAGGTTCCGAGCAGGGGTGTGTCCGAGCCAGACTGGTAAACGAATCCGTGGGTGGTGCACACGCGATCGATCCAGCTTTGTTGGCGCGGGCTAAGGACCTTGAAAGGTAAGGTGGAGAAATTGCGGAAGATCCACAGCAAGTAAAGCCGCTCGGCGAGCGAAGGCCTCACATAACGTGGCCCCGTAGGAGTGAGCACACGGAGAACTCCTTGAGAAAGCTTCTCGAACCACATGGTAACTATCATCCCCATCTTCAAGCATTCGAAAGGGCAGCAATTTAGGGGCCAGCATTATTCACCAAATACGGTGCAAAAGGGAAGCAAAATTTGTCACTTTTCGGGATTTTTCAGGAGTTTTGTGGAAAATAGATGCACCTGCCGCGGTTTGCGAACCTCCCCACCGTCCCGGAGCCGGTCTAAGGCTCCCGCACCTCCATCCGTCGTTTCGAGCTGTTCTCTATCGATCTTAATTGGAGTTTTTGGATGCTCTGCCTGTCCGGTTTGCACCCGAGAGGCGAGGTGGGGGAGTTCGACTTGGCCAATGTCTAGACGCTGCTGAACATTGACTTGCATGGGAAATATAAAGTCGTTCAGTAAGATTCCTGCGTCCTCCTCCGACGGGTTGTTCTTACTGCGGGCAAGCTCACCAGATCGTTGGGTAGGGTCAGATCAATTAGCATGAACCGGTGGTAGGCACAGATCGATCGCGCCAGGTTGGCCTGGCGCGGGCATTATCGAAACTCGGCTTCTGCTCCCGCTCTCGCGCTTTCGACCTCATTCGTACCGGGCGAGTTCGGGTAAACGGCGTGATTCGTCAACTTCCCGCCACGCCGGTCCGGATGGGAAGAGATCGGATTGCAATAGACGGGGCGGAACTGGAATCGCTCGCCAAGGTTTATCTTGTGCTGAACAAGCCTCGCGGTGCAGTTACCACAGCGTCCGACGAAAAGGGTCGCGACACGGTATATGCCTTCGTGGACCGCGGCCTGCCCTGGGTCGCGCCCGTTGGACGTCTGGATAAGGCCAGTGAGGGATTGTTGTTGCTGACCAATGATTCGGAATGGGCGGCTCGCGTCGTGGCGCCAGAAACCCACCTGGACAAAACCTATCACGTGCAGGTGAACTCCATCGCCCGTGACGTAATTGATCGAATCATGAAAGGGGTGGTCGCCCGTAACGGCGATCGACTGCGCGCCAAACGTGCCTGGATTTTGCGAGAAGGTGGCAAGCATGGCTGGCTGGAGATCGTGCTCGATGAGGGGAAGAACCGTCACATCCGCCGCATGCTCGAGTGTCTCGGTATACGCGTGCTGCGATTGGTGCGCGTGGCCATCGGGCCGCTGCGCTTGGGCGATCTCCCCAAGGGAAAGTGTCGTCCCCTGACCAGGGCGGAAAAGCAGAAACTGGATAGCGAGATGAGAAGACGAATATCCCCATCCAGGTTTGAGCCGTAACCCTCGCGAAAGCAGTCACCCATCTCGCGAATAGGAAGCGGATCCGCAATGCCGAGCGACTCTCCGACCTCCACCGAGCGGAGCCCCGGGTCGGGTGAGCCGGATGGGTGGTTACATCAAGACGGTCTAGGTTTTTAGCCGGGGAAGCTCGGTTGCATGAAAGGCATCTTGGCCGCAACCTTGGCGGCAACTTCCAACTGTTGGAGGTCTTCCCGGGTAAAATCCGGCCCTGCGGCGGTTGCTTCAAAGGCCTTGCGAGAGACCTGGATCACACCCAATACCATCTGATCGGAGCCGAGCACCGGAGCGGACATGAGTTTCTGAATCGACGCTTGTTCGGAGGGGTCCGCCTCCTCGCCGCCGAGCAGCTTGATAGTTTCAAACACTCGTGCGTGCTTGACCATAGTGAAGGCGTTGAACATCTGGGTTTTCTTGGTGGTGGCGGTCTCGGCTGCCACCGAAGACGAACTGGAAACTGGAATCGATCCAGCGGTTTGCAGCTGCTCAGGAAAGATGAACTTCAGCAGACCCTTCTCCAAGCGGAGCAGAGCGACCTCGTTTACGCGTACAGCGAACAGCTTGGACAAGGCCGCGCAGAATTTCTCTGGCGTGGGGGCCCGGCTTAGGACGAACTCAACCGAATGATTAGGCGCAACGGCTAAAGCAGCCGCACGGGCCAGCTTCGATGGATCCGGTTTTTCCGCCATAGTGCCGTGAATGAGCGCCGTCCCGGGCTCGGGTTCCGCAAGCGGCTCGACACTATGGTGACCTCTGGCACCGCCCGGCAGCAAGTTACCGACGTTACGAGCGTGATCTAGTCTTTCTGCAAGGGCAGTCCCTTCTCCCGCCACCCCCGAATGCCGCCCGTCATCGAAAGAACATTGCTGTAGCCCATTTTCTGCAGATTGTCGGCGGCCAGGGCGGAGCGGAATCCGCCCCCACAGTAAAGGATCATGGGGGCGTTCAGGCTGGGGACGCGGGCCTCGATGTCACGCTCAATAATTCCTTTGCCGAGGTGTACAGCGCCCGGAAGGTGATCGATGGCGAATTCGCTCTCCTCGCGAACATCGATCAGCAGAAACTTCTCTTGGCGATCGAGTTTCCGTGTGACTTCGTCGACCGAGATCTCCTGAATCCGCCCTCTGCTTTCATCGACAAGCTGCAAAAACCGTGGTGAATGTTGGTGAGCCATGGTGATTCCTCCGCATGCCTTCTGCGAATACCTCTCGGTTCAAAAGGCTAAGGCTGCCGGCCTTCATCCATCTGCCGTTTCATCAGTATAAGAGAAACGATCGGTCGAACTCGCGGACCTACTGTGATCGGCAAATGGCCCGAGACCAACATCGGACGCGCCTTGCCGCCCCGGCACCGCGTCCGGTTCGCCGGCACGCCTCACTCGGCGATCAGGACGTCGATCGAGACTGCAGAAGGGTTTGGAGGTTGACTTCGAGGTTGCGCATGTCCTCTTCCCGAAGACCGTCGAATTGGAAAGGTTGAAGCCAGCCGTGGGTGGCCCACATCGGGAATAACATGCGGGCCTTTCCGCGAATCGTGGTTTTCCCTACGTGAAAGACTAGCTCAACTTTGATTCCTTCGTTAAGGGGGGTGTCGACCTGCAGCAGACCTCCCGTCGTCGAGAGTGCATGCAAGCGCCCGCGAACGTGGCGCCCATTCTCCAGCCGCACAAAGCTCAAGACGGTGCCGCCCAGCCGGACGCGGGCGGCCCGCGTACCAGTCCGCTTTGGACCGATTTTGGGCATGGTCTTCTCGACTATCTCATCGCGTCCTGGGGGTGGGGGAGATTACCAAAGTGGGCAAACGGTAATCGGCATACAGTGACTTGAGTGAAGCGTTTCTTGCCGTGTCTAAGCTACATCCCGAGTATTGAGTTCGTATCGTGCGCTTTATGATTTACCTTAGATCAGTTTCTTCCGTCCGCTGCCTGGCAACGCTTGTCGAATGCGAATCGATTTCCGAGTTGTTGGTTCGGCCTCGACGAACAGGGCCGAAGCTTCCGGGTTCCTGAGCGGCTTCCGAAAACCTTGTCGTGCTAGACTCCTGTTGCTCGTCCGAGCAACTCCGGCATGGCCGAACTTACATTCCTTTCTGCGGTAACCCTGGCGCAGGGAATCCGTGAAAAGAGGATTTCCTCCATCGAAGTCGTTGAGTCCTACCTGCAACGAATCAACCGGCTTCACCCGAAGCTCAATGCGTTTGTTGAGCTCGACTCGGACGGGGCTTTGCGGCAGGCGCGCCGGGCCGACGAAGCAGTGCGTCGCGGGGAACAACTCGGTTCCCTCCACGGCATTCCGCTGAGCATCAAGAGCTCGATCGAGGTAGAAGGGTTGCGCTCGGAGGCGGGAAGCAGGCTGCGAGCAGGATGCCGCGCTTCGAAGGACGCGCCGCTGGTCGGGCGCTTAAAGGATGCAGGGGCAATCATCCTCGGCACCACTAACTGCCCTGAGCTCCTCATGGCATGGGAGACCGACAATCTGCTTTATGGGCGCACCCAGAATCCGTGGGACTTGTCGCGAACCCCAGGAGGGTCGAGTGGCGGCGAGGCAGCGTCGATCGCATCGGGATGCTCTGCTGGCGGAATCGGAAGTGACGGTGGCGGCTCGATTCGTGTGCCCGCGCACTTCACCGGCATCTGCGGTCTGAAGCCAACTCCAGGCCGCATTCCGGCTACCGGGCACTTTCCGCCCTCGCTCGGTCCATTTGCCCTTCTCGGGGTGGTTGGTCCCATGGGGCGTACTGTGGCTGACGTGAAAGTGCTGTTTGAGACCATCCAGGGGCCGGAGGATGGTGATTCCTGCTCAGCTCCCGTCCCGATTCGCTGGCCGGAGCGCGAAGAGTTGAAGAGGCTGCGCATCGGCTATTTTGAGGATGATGGTCGCACTCCGGTTACCCCAGAAACTCGAGTGGCGGTCCGAACCGCAGCCGAGGCGCTGGCGCGGGCCGGTTTCGAGGTTCAACCCTTTCGGCCCGAAGGTTTGGAAAAGGCACGGTCCTTGTGGTGGCAATTGTTTCGACTTGGGGGAACGATGTTGTTAGAGCCCATGACCAGAGGCAGAGAAGAAGAGTTGAGCCCCATTCTGAAGCAGTTTTCCGGCTGGGCAGCTGCCGAGCGTCCTCATACGGCTCACACGCTGCTCGAGGCTTGGATGATGCGCGACAGCTTGCGTGCGAACTTCTTCGAGCAGATGCGATCCTTCCCCGTTCTGCTTTGTCCGGTTGCTGCCATCCCGGCCTTTCGCCACAGCGAGCGCAGTTGGAGGATCGATGGCAAGACGGTCGATTATCTTGACGCTTGGAGCTACACCGCCTGGTTCAACCTACTGGGCACTCCGGCAGCCTCCGTACCCGTCGGCTGGTCCCCGGAGGGACTCCCCATCGGTGTGCAGATCACGGCGCGTCCTTGGCAAGAGGAGGTGGTACTGGCCATCGCCCAGGTTGTGGAGAGAGAGTGTGGAGGGTGGAAGCAGCCGCCGATTTAGCCTTTCGAACGGGCGGCGGGAAAGCATTCCCTGAAGGCCTAGCGACTGCGTAGCCTTTTTATACTATTCCGTTGTCGCGGTGAAACGATAACCTGTTGCCACCCAAAAATCCGTGCATTTGACGATGGGTGTCGGGCAGGTTGTCTTTAGTGCCAGCGAATCCAACAGCTTCGGCAAGACGATGCCTGGGCGCGGGCCTGCTCCTACTATTTCTGTCGGCAGCCTATCTTTATACCTTCCCGCAACCTACGATTCTCTACGCCACGGTGGTGTTGCTGCATGCGGTTCTCGGAATCGTGACCGCCGTCGCCGTAATTATCTTTCTCTATCCGTTGCTCGAAAACTCGGCCGTCGTCCTATGCCTGGGCTGGATTCTGGTGGCCGGCGGTGGAATTTTGGGACTGATTCTCGTCAAGACCGGCACTCCGCGGTCGGAGTCGTACCTGCTCCTCGTTCACATTCTGCTCTCCCTAGGCGGCTCCGGGATTCTTTTCGCACAGTGGGCCGCGAGTCTTCGAGGGCCTCGTGGTGCCTTGCTCTGCCGGGTCCTTACCCTGGTTGTGCTGGTGTCGGCCGGTTTTGCCGCTCGCAATCTGCGGGTGTCGCGCTGGCAGAACCGCGGCCGGATTGAAAATGCCACACTCCCTCCGGCCAGCATGAACCAGGAGGGAGACGGACCGGCGGGGCCGTTTTTCCCCAGCTCCGCCCAGGTGTATGGGAAGCGAAGGATTCCAAGTAAGTTCTTCATGGAATCGGAGTCCTGTCGACGCTGTCATGCCGACATTTACAACCAGTGGTTCAGCTCCGCCCACCATTTTTCATCCTTCAACAACCAGTGGTACCGCAAGAGCATTGAATACATGCAGGACACGATCGGTACCCGGCCATCCAAATGGTGCGGAGGATGTCACGATC
>Ga0187782_10002456_pt1 | contig 13659 bp, 13 predicted proteins | sample 0715_SJ02_MP15_2_FD_132454 | JGI IMG/M metagenome (GOLD analysis project Ga0187782, IMG submission 132454) | Tropical peat soil microbial communities from peatlands in Department of Meta, Colombia - 0715_SJ02_MP15_20_MG | ecosystem: Environmental > Terrestrial > Soil > Wetlands > Peat | place...
CCCAGCCGGAGGTGAGGGCGGGAGCGACGCCGTTGCCCGCTGAGCCGTCCCGCCGGAAGCGAAGCGTCACTCGACGACCGTCGATCGGGCGGCGGAGCTCGATGAGCTGGACGGTGCGCGGCCCGAGGTGAGTGCGTCCAGGCAACCGTCGATGCCTCCCTCGCAGCCACGCGCCACGCATTCCGCGACCCGTTGCTGGCCCTCGTCGTTCAGGCCCGACAGGCTCGCGGCGCAGACGCTCGCGGTCGTCTTGCAAGGGCCCTCGGCAATCTGGCAGAGCTGCTGAACCGAAGAGTCGAGGCAGGCCTCGGCAAGCGCAATTTTCGCGCAGTCGCTCGCCCGGTTGACGTCGCAAAGCTGTCGACTGGTGAGCGCCGACAAGCAGGAAATGGCGGAGGCCGCGACTTTCGGGTCGAAGTACGTTCGGTATCCAGCGCAGCGCTGCTGGGGAGTGGTTTGCGGCGAGCAGCGTGCGAGAGGCCGGCGGACGAGCTCACAATCAGGCAACTCGACCGATGCGGCATCGAGACACGCCGGCGGCGCAGCCGAGCCGGCACGCGTCGGCTGTCCCGACGAGGTGTCGTCGAACGAGGTCCGCGTAACTTGAGGCGCAGGTGTCTGCGATGGCGCCGACGAGGCAGGCGGCGGGCGAGCAGCGATCGCACTGGACGCGGTCGGATACGACGCCGTGGCCGCCGTTCGGGGTGCGTACGACGCCGTGGGCGTTGCCCGGGCCGGGTTTGACGTAGGGTAAGTCGCTGTCGGATAGGATCGGGCGGGATAGGCTGCCCCGGGTGCGGTCGCCGTCGGGTAGGCGTAAGCATAAGGCTGGGCGCTCGGGGGCTGGTCCACGACCACCCGGCACGCCTCGGTGACCAGGACCGCGCCGCTCGCGAGGACCAAACACATCGAACCGCGCTTCATGCCGGTGTTCTCTCCCTGGGAGTCACGACCGCAGCGAACGCCTCCCTCGCGACGAGTCTACGGGCGCGATGGTTCTACGGCAGCATCACCGTGTCGTTGAACACCACGTTATCGACATACACCGTGCATCCGGTGGATTGCACCGTCGTGTACGTGACGGACGCGCCGACGGCGAAGGCCGCCGCGGTTGCGGCCGCCGCAGTGACGGGTTCTTCGGTGAGAGGCACCGCCGAGACCCCCGTGGCGCCGAACATCAGATCGAACGTCTTCTTGTCGAGGTGAATGGTCAGCTTGACGTTCGACCAGTCGCCTGCGGTCAACACGGACGTGTCGTCGTGCACGTCGGTCGACACCCCTCCGTCGGCCGCCGTCAGGATCTCGGTGACGTACGAGCCGGTAGAAGCGAGCGTCAGAGCGACGGAGTACTCGGCACCAGCCGCCAAGCTCATCGTCACGAGCTCGATCGTCACTCCGTCCGTGGTGAGACAGGACTTGATGACCTGAAACTCGGCCTGAAGGTAAAGCTGCGTGCCGGGGCTCGCGAACGTCTTGCCGGCGAGAGCCCGGGCCGAAGCCCCGAGCGTGGTGACCGCCGGCGTCGTCGCTTCCATCGAGTTGGGCGCCGAGAAGAACGTCGTCGAGTCGGTCGCGATCGTGCCGGCTGCGGCGGTGCCTCCCGTCACCGGCGTGAGCTGGCCGGGTGCTCCGTCGACGTCGAACGATTCGCAAAGGGTGTACAGCGTATACGCAGAACAGAAGCTTGCGGCGGCGCCGTCGCTCGGCGCATCGGCTCCGCCGTCCGTCGGTGCGCCCGAGCCGTCGGGCGCCCCCGTCCCGCTCGAGTTGCTTGGCGCGGCGGCATCCGCCGGGGCCAGCGTGAAGGCATCCCCCGAGCAGCCATAGGCGGCAGCGCAGGTTGCAACGACGCCAAAACCACCGAGGCGGAAAAGTATGGAAACCCGCCGAACGGCCCCCAAGCTCATGCCGTCTGTCATAGCACCGTGCGCCCTGCGGCTGGGCCTCGACGAGCATGGCCGCGCCATGCCACAATGCAGCGACTTATGGCCGACCAAGAGCGTAAGAGCGGTTCGGACGTCTCCAAGAGCGACAAGCGCAAGCAGAGCCTCTACTTCCCGGAGACGATGCTCGAGGAGATTCAAAAAGAGGCGCAGCGGTTGCAGCGCTCGATGTCCTGGGTGGTGCAGCGGGCCTGGAAGCACGCGAGGAAAGACATCAAGGGCATTCCCGGCTCGAACGAACCCGAGAGCTAGAACGCATCGTGACCTGATTGGCGGGATTACCGCGATTCAGTGGATGAGGGGGGCTCGGGGGATGTTCGGCGTTCGCGCCGGAGTCGCGTGGGCGGCGGGCGGGATAGGTGCCTTCCCGTGCAGAACCCACCACCCTCCGACCGCTGCCACGAGGAGGGCGGTCAGACCGAGGAGCGCGAGCGCCAGCGGGGCAGGCGTCGTTCGCTCGACCAGGGCCCGGGCGGCCCGCTTGACGCTCTCCTCGGCATCCGACGCGAGGATGCGGGCGCCGTCGGCGCGGACCTTGGCGTAGTTGCCATTGACGAACGATTCGACCGCCGCGTCGAGCTCGGGATCGCGCGGAAAGTCGGCCGCAAACGGGGGGCGTGCATCGCTCGGCACGTCGATGTTTCCATAGCGCGGGCGGTCCGTGTCCGCCGCGTGTGCCGGCGCTCGCGCCAGGCCGCGAGCTACGGGCGCCCGAGGCCACAGCCGCGTCAGCGATCTCAGCCCAGGCGTCGTGGCGCCGCAGTTGCATCGTCCAGCCTCGTGATGGAGGTCGTGACATGAGAATTGCCGCTGCTAGCGCCGCCTTGGTCGCGATCGTCGCGTGCTCGCATCAGCCGCAACCGCCGACCCAAACCCCGGCTCAGGTCGAGAATGCAGCGCTCGGCTGTCCGGTCTCGCAGCGAATCCAGGTGGACGCCACGGTGATGGATATCCCCGAAGGAGTCACGGTCAGCTTCACGGGTCCAGCGCGAGCGCTGGACCAGATTCGTGCAAACGTCTTTGCGATGCGCGAGGCCAATAACAGTCAGGGCGACCCTTTTGCCGTGTGCCCGTGTGCCATCCACGCGTCGATTCAATACGGATTGGCGCCGCCGGCATACGGGAACACCGTCGACCATCAGGCGGGCGAAGGCCAGAACTATCCGTACGGCAACCCGAGCCTCGATGGCCGTGCGCTCATGCAGCCCCTGCGGACGGTTCCCGCCGCCGCCTCGATCAACGAGATCCCGGAGGGGGCGATGCTGGTGCTGAGGCCGAAAGTCCTGGACCAGCTGCAGCTGCTTCGCGACGCGGTCCGAGCAAACGTCGGTGCGATGGAGATGGCTTGCGTGAGTCCGCGGTAGCGTCCCTGCGATGAGGCCGCGGCTCGCGACGGGGATCGATTCCGATCAAAGATCGCGCGCGAGGCGCACTCCGTTCATTTGCCAGCGCGCACTCGGCGGAAAGAAATTTCGATAGGTTGGACGAATGTGGTCGCGCGGCGAAAGGCATGAGCCGCCGCGCAGAACCATTTGTCCGCTCATGAATTTTGCATTGTATTCGCCGAGCGCTCCCTGCAGCGGGTGGAAGCGCGGGTACGCGGCATACGCGCTTGCCGTCCACTCCCACGTGTCTCCGAAGAGCTGGGAAGCGCCGGGGGCGGCCGCCGCAGGGTCGAGCAGACCGCTCTCGACAAAGTTTCCTTCGATCGGTCGCGCGATGACCGCGGTTTCCCATTCGTACTCCGTCGGAAGGCGTGCCTGGGCCCATCGGGCGTACGCGTCGGCCTCGTAGAAGCTGACGTGGGAGACGGGCGCTTCGAGGTCGAGCTTGGCCACTCCATGGAAGCCGAATCGCTTCCAGATTCCCTCGGTGTGCTCCCAGTAAAGGGGCGACGTCCACCCTTGGGCCTGCGCCGCGGCCCAGCCGTCCGAGAGCCAGAGCTCTTCCCGCTGATAGCCGCCGTCGTCCAGGAAGCGAAGGTATTCTGCGTTGGTCACCAGCCGCGACGCGATCTCGAACGGACCGACGATCGCGCGGTGCTGTGGGCGCTCGTTGTCGAATGCAAATCCTTCGCCGTCATGCCCCGCGACGATCACTCTCTGATCGAACGACGTCCACTTCAGCGGCGCCGCTCGGTCGACCGCGCCAAAGGACCAGGGCGGCGTGTCCACGCGAGGCCGTGACCGCGGTGCCGGGTCGGGGGTGGCGCGGGATCGAGGCGGCGAGTCGGAGGGCGCGAGAGAACGTGGTGTTTCCGGGGCCTCGGCGAACCGGAGCGCCGCCTCGAAGACCGGCCGCGACAATCGCTCCGGAAGGGGACGGTACGCCGGGCGCAGCTCGTTGCACGAAAGCGCGTGCTTCACATCCGTGAGGATGAGCTCCTGGTGCTGCTGCTCGTGATGGGCGCCGAGCAGCACGATCGACAGCGTCTCGTCGTCGGCCCGTGCCAGCAGATCGTTCATCTGCGCGTCGATGCTGGAGCGCCAGGCTCGAACCTGCTCGAGGGAAGGTCTCGACAGGACGCCGCGGGAGGCCCGAGGATGGCGCGGGCCGACCGAGCGGTAGTACGAATTGAAGAGGACGCGCCAGCGCGTGTCGTGAAACTTGTGGGCCGGGTCGAAGCGCGCGAGCACGAACTCCTCGAAGAACCAGGTCGTGTGACCGAGGTGCCACTTCGTCGGGCTCGCGTCCGGCATCGACTGCACGAGCATGTCTTCTGCCGAAAGGGGGGCGGCGAGTTCCTCGGTCGCCCTTCGAACGCGGTTGAAGAGCGCCGTGACCGAATCGCGATCGACTCGTGCGGACACCGCATGATCGATGGCACGTCCCGTCCTGCGCGGCCAGGCCGCCGGAAGCGGAAACGCAGAGCCCGGCGGTCCGTTCGGGGACAGGCGCATGCACGCTCCGGGCTGGGCGGCTGGGCCCGCGCAGCGGTCGATCGGGCGGGACGGCGGGAGTGGACTACTCTTTGCCGGCCATGCGAGAGAGCGGCCAGTCGATCGTCATCGTCGGGACCGGTTTTGCGGGTCTCTGCATGGCCATCCGCCTCAAGAAAGCCGGGATCCACGACTTCGCGCTGCTCGAGCAAGCGGACGAGGTGGGCGGTACCTGGCGCGACAACCGCTACCCCGGGGCGGCCTGCGATGTCGAGTCGCACCTGTACTCGTTCTCGTTCGAGCCCAACTCGGGTTGGACGCGACGGTTCGCACCTGCCGGCGAGATCTTCGGTTACTTGCTCCGGTGCGTGGACAAGTACGGATTGCGCGAGCACATCCGTTTCCGAGCGACGGTCGTCGGGGCGCGTTTCGACGAGGCCGCCGGGCGCTGGGTGATCGAAACGAGCGACGGCGAGGTGCTGCAGGCACGCGTGCTCGTCTCCGCCTGCGGGGGCTTGAGCCGGCCCGCCGTTCCCGACATCGCCGGAATGTCGACGTTTCGCGGCAAGGTGTTTCACTCGGCTCGCTGGGACCACTCACTGTCCCTGGAGGGAAAGAGGGTTGCGGTGGTCGGAACGGGGGCAAGCGCGATTCAGATCGTCCCCGCGATTGCCCCGCAGGTCTCGCACCTCGCCGTCTACCAGCGGACGGCGCCGTGGATCCTCCCGAGGGCCGACAGCGCGATAGGAAACCGTGCGCGCAGCGTGTTTCGCCGGTTTCCGGCGGTCCAGCGCTGCATTCGCTGGGCGATCTACTGGCGGCGCGAAGCGCTCGCCCTGGGATTCGTCGTTGCGCCCTGGATCCTCAAGACCATCGGCGAGCCGCTCGGACGCAGGCACATCGCGCGAAACGTCGAGGACGTCGCGTTTCGCGCCAAGATGCTGCCGAGCTACCCGATGGGGTGCAAACGAATCTTGCTGGCGAGCGACTATTACGATGCCGTCCAGCGAGACAACGTCGAGGTCGTGACCGAGGCCATCGGCAGAATCATTCCTGACGGGATCGTCACCGTGGACGGCGCTCAGCGGCGTGCCGACGCGATCGTTCTGGCGACCGGGTTCCGGGCTTCGGATCCTCGACCGCCATTCGAGCTGCGCGGTCGGGAAGGCCGGCTCCTCGAGGACATCTGGCGTGACGGCGCCCAGGCGTACCTCGGCACGACGGTCTCGGGTTTTCCGAATTTCTTCATCCTCACCGGCCCCAATACGGGACTCGGGCACTCGTCGATGATCCTGATGATCGAGTCTCAAGCCGCCTACGTCCTCGACGCCGTCCGGACAATGCGCGCCCGGGGCGTCAAGTCCGTGGACGTTCGCAGCACGGCGCAGGCGCGTTACAACGAGCGGCTTCAGGCGCGTCTTGGCAAGACCGTCTGGGCGGCTGGGTGCCGCAGCTGGTACCTGACGCCGTCGGGGAGGAACACGACGCTTTGGCCCGGCTTCACATTCGAGTACCGGCTACGTACTGCGCGGTTCGACCCGCGAAACTACGACCTCACATCGTGACGCGCGAGGAGGTGGGGCCTCGCCTCGAGCGGTAGGCCGAGGAGGAACGCTTGCGGGGCGGCAGGACGCCAGAAACGAGGGCGCGCAGGCGGGCCTTAATTTTCGCTCGCGCCATCCCCCGCGTCGTGGCTTGCCGCGTCGGACGTGGTGGCGCTGTCATGGCCCGCATCTGACGCAGGGGCGTCGGAGGCGACGTCGTTGGTCACGTCAGGGACGCTGGAATCGGTCGGGGCGTCTTCGGACGGGGACGCGGAGTCGGCGGCGTCGGCGCCGCTCGTGGCGTCCGGGACGGTCGACGTGCTGCTGCTGCTGCTCGTGCCGGTGCTGCCATTCGTCGCGCTGCTGCCATTCGTCGCGCTGCTGCCGCTCGTGGCGGCGCTGCTGCTCGTCGCGGCGGTCGTCGCGTCCGTCGCGGCGAGATTGATGTTGTACGTTTGGCCGATGTCGTCGCCGCCGCAGGCTTGGACCGCGACGGCCCCGGACGCGAAGAGAAGGAAGACCGTAGAGATATATTGCCGAAGTGTGGGCATTGGACCTGCTCGACCGGACACATGTTTGGCCGACCGCGCGGCCCGCGTCAAGGTTGCGCTTCGCGCGCAGCCGACGCGCAGTCGATCCGTCATCTCATCCGTTCTGGTCCGTGGCGTCGAATCGCGAGCCGCCTGGACCCAAGTCCGAGACAATTAGAAACTTTGGCGTGCGCCGCACCTTGCCACTTCGCGTCTATTACGTGGCCGCGTTCGCGGTCAGTGGAATTTATCTCCCGTACTTTCCTCCATGGCTTCACGGACGTGGCCTAGTCGGCCAGTCGTTCGGCGTGGTTTCGGCGGCCGCTCCGGCCATGGGGCTTTTCGCGCCGACGGCCTTTGGCATGGTCGCCGATGCCCTGGCACTGCGCACGGGGTTGCTGCAGTTTGCATGCGTAGGCACGCTGGTCGCGTTTTCCGCGCTGACCATCGCAGCCGGCTTCGGCGCAGCGCTCGGTGTCGGTGGCCTTTTCCTGGCAGCAGTCGCCATCGCCCTCTTCCGGACGCCGATGCTGCTCATGGCCGACGTCGTGGCTCTCGAGCGGGCGCCCGGCGTCGGAACCACGTACGGGCGCCTCCGCCTCTGGGGCTCCCTCGGGTTCCTGGCGTCCGCTCTGGTGGCTGGTTGCGCCGTCGATCCGCGTCGCGCCGTCGCGGTGCCCCTGGCGTGCACGGTCGCGGTGGCCGCGGCGCTGATCGCCGCTCTTGGGCTGCCCCGCGGGGCCCATTTGCCGGCTCGGCAGGAGCACCGGGGACTGTCGCACTTGCTCGCCGAGAGCGACTTCCGGCTGTTTCTTTTTGCAGCCTTTCTCGGCAATTGCGCCCAGGCCGCGTACGACCAGTGCTTTTCCCTCCACCTGTTCGACCTCGGCGTTCCGCGGCCGCTGGTCGGGGTCGCGTGGGCGCTCGGAACGGGAGCGGAAGTGGGCATCATGGCCTGCTCGGCCTCGCTATTTCGAGTGGCCCCCGTATCTGCCCTCTTCGCTTTTGCGCTCTTCGGCGGGGCGTGTCGATGGGCCCTCCTCGCGGTCGTGAGGTCCACGCCGATCCTGCTGGCGCTCCAGCCGCTGCACGCCGTTTCTTTCGGCTTGGTGTGGGTGGCGGAGGTCGCATACACGTCGCGTCGGTTCCCGCCGAGCTCACTCGCCACTGCGCAGGGCCTGCTCGCGACCGCGATGGGCGCCGGCTCCGTCCTCGGCATGCTCGTCTGGGGGCCGGTCTACACGCGCTGGGGGGGGTCGTTCGTGTTTGCAGGAGCCGCGTGCTTTGCGGTATGCGCGTCAGCATCCGCTTTCGCCCTGGACCGCAAGGTTCGCGTTCCCGTAGAAAGCGGCACGGCGATCGTGGAGTAATCCCCGATCGAGCGCGCGTTCCAGACCAAGCTTCGATTTCGAATCATCTTCGACGGTCTCATCGCAAAAGTCGCGCCCTTGCGCGGAGGATTGCCCATGAACTCTAGCCGACTCACTCTCATCGTTCCGCTTCCTGCTCTGCTGACGACGTTCGGGATCCTGGCTCTCGCTGCTTGCTCTCACAACGAGCCGGCGGCTGCGACCGGCGGCGCCAGCGGCCCGTCGCCGGGCCCGTCGACCGTCTCCGAAAAGTCGTGCGGCGGCGAGTTCGTGATCGACGACATCTCCGACGCCAACAACCAGATCGTCGTCCAGGACGGCCGAAAGGGGTACTGGTACACGTTCGTCGACAAGGTTGGCACGACGATCTCGCCGCCCGCGGGGCACAAGTTCATTCAATCGCCGGGAGGCGCCAACGGCCTCGGATTCTCGGCCCACATGCTCGGCAAGGTTTCGGCATCGGGCGACCCGCAGTATGCGGGGATGGGGTTCAGCTTCACGAACCCGAAAGGGGCCTACGATGCCACGAAGTACACCGGGGTGTCCTTCTACGCGAAGGTCGGCCCAGGCTCGCAGAAGAACGTCCGCCTCAAAGTGCCCGACGTCAACACGGATCCGGACGGCAAGGTGTGCACCGAGTGCTTCAACGATTTCGGCACGGATCTCGAGCTGTCCGAACAGTGGAAGAAGTTCACGATCCCGTTTGCGCAGATGAGCCAGCTCGAGGGCTGGGGCTCTCCCCAGAAGGACCACATCGACAAGTCCAAGCTCTTCGGCATGCAGTGGCAGGTGAACAAACCTGGGGCCGCGTACGACATCTGGGTGTCGGACGTCGAATTCACCGGGTGTCCGTAACGAGGCAATCGAGCCGAAGCGCCGGCGGGGCTTCCCAGCCCACGAGCGCTCAGTCCTCGCAGACGATCATTGCCCCGTAAAGCTCGTCGTCCGTGGGCGGCTCGAACTGGCGGTCAATCCAATCGAACATCTCTTCACTGACCTCGAGCGTGGCCGTCGAGCGTTCGCGGTTGCGCTCGAGGATGCGGGCGTGACGGGTGTCGCGTCCCACGTCCAGGTAATGCAGTTTGCTCACGGCCCGGGTCTGCGCGACGAGACCGCGCATCTCGTCACGGTGCTCGCGGCTGGACGGCGCCAGGTCGAAGACCACGTTGATGCCGCGCTCGATCAGTTTTTCGACGCTCGCCCACATCTCGAGCTCGCACCGCTCGACGACCTCCGCGCTCCAGCTGATCGGGACCGACGGATCCGTCCCTTCCGGCACGGGCAACCGCGACATCCACTCCTCGGTGGAGAACCGGACCGCACCGATGCGGCGGGCGAGGGCGATCGCATATGCGGTCTTGCCGGCGCCGATCGAGCCGCAGATAAAATGCACCGTCACCATACCATCTTTATTATACGAGAAAGGCCGCCGTCCATCGGCTGCAGGTCGGCGAAAAAAAAAGATTCGTCCTCCCTCACCAGGTCCACATGAGCCGCACGCTCCCGCCGGCAGGCCCAGGCGTCAGAGCCACGGCGGCGGGTGCCGGTCTGGGCGCCGCGAAGAACACCAGCGCTCCCGTCGCGGCTGCTGCCGCGCCCGCCCCCATGGCGACCGTCGCGACGAGCGCCAGCGAGCTTGCGCGACTGCGATCGCTCTTGCCCGCCGCGTCGCAAACGTTGTCGGACTGGCAGTGACCGTCGGTATTGGACTGGTCGTAGGTCGCCTTGGCCTCGAAGGAGTAGACGGCGCCGACCGCGATGCCCGCGAGCCCGGCGGCCGCGACCGCGATGCCTCCGATGCGCTGCCCGTTTCCTCGGTTCGGGTCGGCGCTCGAGTCCGAAGAGGCGCGGTCCGCGGAGCGATGGTCCGCGGGACCTTCGCTCGAGTTCTCCGAGCTCGGGGCGCCTTCCATGCCGGACCGGGGACGGGGCGAGTCGCTCTCGGCCGAGCCGCTGGGGATGGGCGTCAGGGTGGGGATCGTGATGGGATCAGGTTGTTCGCCGGTACCGATCAGGACGGTCGATGACCAGGGCTGGCGCCCGGGCGCGGTTGCCGTCACGGTGTGCGATCCTGGATCGAGCGGCAGGGGCAAGCCCCATTCGGCGCTCCCCACGAGCATCCCGTCGCGATGCACGCGCAATCCCTCGACTGCGGCTCCGGGGCCGACACCGATCGTGAGTCGCGAGAGCTTCGATTCCAGCCGAGCGGCTCTGTCCCGCGCCACGTGCTCGCGACCGTCGTGTTTCTGGGCGGCGGCTGCAGCGGCCTCCTTGAACGAAGCCCAGGCGCTGGCGGTCTGCCCCACGTTCTCGTAACAATCCGCCAGCCAGAGCAGCGTTCCGATGCCGGGGTCGAGCCTTTCGCTTTCGGCGAGCTTGGGGCACGCCTCGGCGAACCGCTCTTGCTCGACGAGAGACCGCGCCTGCTCGAACAGGGCCTGAGCGGCTGCCTTCTGCTCCTGCGTCGCTCCTTCGTCGGCGTGCGAGAGCGAGCCGACGAAGATGGTCGTGGTTGCCGCGATCGTCGAGAGGCCGCGACGTATGGCGGACGTCATTCGCGCTCCCCGAACTGCGCGCGGCGGGAGTTCGGCGTGGGCTGCTGAGGCTTCGCCGAGGCCGGCGGGGCCGGCGCGGCGGAGGTGTGCGCCTTCGGAATCGACTTGGCGCGAACGCTTGCGACGGGCGGGGGCGCGTCTGCAGTCGTGACGGGAGAGTCGGCGGGCGGACTTTCGACCGCGGCACGAGCCGCGGTCACGGCCGTGCCCGCGCTGGCAGTCTGAGGGGGCGCCTCGGTCCCGACGCCGACGATGACCGGGGCCGTCGTGGCCGATGGCGCCGCCGTCGCCGGAGCGGAGAATGGCGGGCCCGCGTGCGTCGGCGCTGCGGAAAATGCCCTTCGACTCGCCAGGGCGGCGAGCAGGCCGACGCAAGCCAGTCCGGCCAGCACGGCCACCGCTGTCGGGCGGCGCCTGCCGATGTTGTCTCTGACGTTGACCGTGGTGGCGGCGCGTTCGTCGGTCGTGCGGGCACCTCGAGTCGACGGGAAGTCCGGATTTCGGGTGCTGGACGCAGGCGGTCGAATGCTGTCGCCTCCGCGCCTCACGACCTCGAAGATCCGCGCCACGCGCTCGGTTGCCGACGGCGGCCCGAACGCGACCAGCTCCTGTGCGAGCTCGGCGACGTTTCGGTAGCGCCTTCCGGCCTCTTTTTCGAGGCACTTGAGGATGATCGGCTCGAGCTGCCACGGCGCATCGGGGCGCGCCGCGGTCAGCGGAATGGGTCGACCCGACAGGACGCTGGTGCAGATCTGCGGCAGGGCCTCGCCGGTGAAAGGAAGGGCCCCGGTGATGAGCTCGTGGAGAACCACGCCCAGCGACCAGATGTCGGTACGTGCATCCACGTTGGTCGTGGACCGAAGCTGCTCGGGAGACATGTAGAGCGGGGTTCCGAATCGCTCGCTGCCGGCCGTCTCGCTGCTGAAGTGGTCGGTGCCCCACTGACCGTCCTCTCCGCGTCGAGGCGAGATTTTCGATATTCCGAAATCGATGATCTTCACGATAGGAGTATTCGAGGCGCGCTGCGCCAGAAACATGTTTTCCGGCTTGATGTCGCGATGCACGATGCGCAGCGCGTGCGCCTCGGCCAGCGCGTCGCACGCTTGCAGCACGTAGTCGATCGCCCGTGTCACGGGGAGCGGACCACCGCGCAGCGTACGACCCAGATCCTCTCCGACCAGGTATTCCATGACCATGTACGGGCCGGCCTCGGGAAGCGTGCCGACATCGTGGACTCGCACGACGTGCTCGGAAGTGATCTGGGCGGCGAGCCTCGCCTCGCGCACGAATCGCTCGACGATGACAGGGTTCGAGAGCGCCTTGGGCCTCAGATACTTGATCGCAACGTGCTGCTGCAGCGCCAAATGCTTGGCGACGACCACGACACCGATTCCGCCCTGCGCGATCGTCTCCTCGATGAGGTACTTGCCCGCGATGACGGCGCCGTTCGCGAACGCGGGGACCCGGAATCTGTCGCTCGGTGCAGGTCCGGAAGCCGGCGCTGCGAGGGTCTCGACGTCTTTCGCGTTGGGCGACTGACGCACCTGGCCTCCCGGACGAAAGACAACCTTTTCGGCCAATGTATGCGGAGTATACCGCGACTCGGACGGAATTCGACCAACACCGGGCTTCGCGCGACCCGAGACGCACCGACACTCATTTACTTGTACAGTCCTTGTACTTCCCGCCTTGGCCGCGGCGCCGGCGCGCTCCGCGCCGCGGCTCATTGCGTGCAGCAGATGGTGTAAGGGGCCGTCGGCAGCACCGCGCCGACGGCCTGGCCGCCGTCGGGCGTGGTCGTACAGCTACCCCCTTGCTGCGCTGCAGTGGCGGTCGCGAAAATCTGAGCCGGACCTGCGGCCGTGCAGCCCGAATACGCGGTCGGGGCGACGCACATCCCCTGATCGCTATCCGTGGACGTTCCGGCGTCGAGGGCGCACGAAACACCGGTCGGGGCCTCGCAACCGCAGGGCGTGCATGTGCGAGTGTCGATCACCGACGTGTAGTAAGGGAGGCCGGCGTCGTATGCGTGCCTAGCCGCATAGCCCGCGTCCGGACAGGCGACGATATCTGCGTAGATGATGCAATAGGCACTTTCGAAGGGGGACTCGATGGGGGGAACGCAGATTCCCGCTTCGCACGCCCCCGCTGCCGGCGGCATGCTGAAGACCGGCGACGGCGAGCAGAGGCGAGCGGTGCCCTGCCATGAGACCGGGGGAACGACGATGGACGCGTCGACGGCGCACGTGCCCGCGTCCTCGAGCGTCGTGGAGAGCTCGACGTGGACGTCCATGCACCCGGGCTGGGGGGCCGCCAGAGCCGTGCACCCGGCATCGATCGTCGCGGCATCGAGTGCGCATGGATTCTTACACATCGGATCGTCGAAGTAATTGGCGACCGGTGCGGAGCAGACGGTCGAGGGCGAGCCGCAGGCGCAGGCACAGTCCGCGGGAGCCGCCTCGGGGACGCCGTGCAGATCGAGTGCCTGGGCCCACGAGGCCCCGTTCTGCCCACACGAGGGGAGATTGGCCGGGGCGGCTGCGTCCGGCACGCCGTCCCCGAGTGGGGACATGCCCTGCAGCTCGAAGAGCTCGAACGGCCCGTTCCACCCGAAACCGGGCAGCGGCGGAGCGCAAGCGCATACCACCGGCGGCGTCGAGTCGACCTCGAGGACATCGGCCGCCGTGTCCCCGGTGGACGACGCGTCGCTCGCCGGGGTCCCTCCGTCGGCGATCGCGGAGTCGAATGCCCCGGTGCTGTCGGCGAGGTCGGTCGCGTCATTCTCGCTGGTCGCGGCATCGGGCAAATCGACTGCGTCCTTGAATCCCCAGATCGCCG
>Ga0187782_10002457_pt1 | contig 13659 bp, 11 predicted proteins | sample 0715_SJ02_MP15_2_FD_132454 | JGI IMG/M metagenome (GOLD analysis project Ga0187782, IMG submission 132454) | Tropical peat soil microbial communities from peatlands in Department of Meta, Colombia - 0715_SJ02_MP15_20_MG | ecosystem: Environmental > Terrestrial > Soil > Wetlands > Peat | place...
AAGCGCGTTGACAACGATTTCTTCGACGAGGACGAAACATAAAAATGTGAGGCTTCAGTCCGGTCGGGAGATGCTGGGACCTTCCGAAGCCTTCAATTTGGCGATACCCCCGACAAAACATCCCAAAAGTGGGATAATCATGACACGACTGAATGTGCCGGGAGAAAAGCCACTTTACTGGATGGGCTCCGCACTGAAGGAACTCAGGCAATTTCCGTCCACTGTCCCAGCGGAGCATCGGATTTGCGCTTGGTGCTGCGCAGTTCGGCGGCAAGCACCTCTCCGCTAAACCGTGGAAAGGGGAAGGGCCGGGAGTTCTGGAGGTTGTGAAGGATCATGATGGCGACACGTACAGAGCGATCTACACGGTTCGCTTCGAGCGCGCCGTCTACGTTCTCCACGCGTTCCAAAAGAAGTCGCCGCGAGGCATTGCAACTCGGCGATCGGATGTTGCTCTGGTACGCACGCGGCTGAAATTGGCACAACAGGACTACGAGGAGCGCTATGGCTAAGAGAACTCAAGAAACCATCATCCCCAGCAGCGGCAACGTCTTCGCCGATTTAGGCCTTCCCGACGCCGAAGAACTCGACACCAAGGTCCGCCTCGGCGCAGCCATCTGCCGCATCGTCGAGCGCCGAGGCCTCACGCAGGCTCAGGTTGCCGCTGCGCTCGAAATCAATCAGCCCAAAGTCTCGGCTCTGCTCCACTACAAACTGGAGGGTTTTTCCGTCGAACGCCTCATGCGTTTCCTTACCGCCCTCGGCCACGATGTCGAAATCGTCATCAAAGCCAAGCCCCGCACACGCTCTGCCCGCCTCGGAGTCCGCGCAGCATAATCAGGGCTCCCCCAACGAGAGATTTCCCCTGGGAGGCAAGGACTTCCTTTGGGAAGTTTTTCTCGAGCTTCTCTTGACCTCAACCTATCGGACAACCGCTGTCAGCTCCGTCGGACTCACGGGACTGGGGCTGCTCGGTTGACCGATGCTGCTCGGTTGACCGAGCCCTGTGACGATTGCTGTACTAATTCCCGTCCACTTTCCTGTGGCCGTCCCCGTTTGCTCCACTTGTTGTTCCAACCCTTGAATCGCAGCCTCGGTGAAATAGCCGGACTGCAAAAGGCAGTCGTGTACCTTCGCCCATTGATAAACGCCGCGCACCGCAGCAGGCATGATCTGATCGTTCACCATGATGGTCACGGCCAGCTCCCCGCCGGTCTGGGCAGATTTCGTTAACTGAATCTGGTTGGGCTCCATCGGCTTATCGCCGTCGTGCAATTCTATTCCAAAGTCCTCCGCAAGGTTGTCCGGAATGCTGACAAGGGACATGACCATCAGTTTTTGGTTGGAGACGGAGTTTACGATCTGATTCTGTTGATCGGCGCTGAGACCGAAACGGCCGAATGTTTGCCGCAGCCCTGTTGCATCGTCGTAATAATTCACCTGGGCCGTGCCGACGGAATTGGGAACAGAGATGCTCATCGCATACATTGAATTGCATCCAGCAGGCAAACGAAAACAGATAATCACATAGTATTGATCCATACTGTTTTCCCTCCGCGGCGAATTATAAGCCCGCTTTGGGATTCGGCAACGAATGGTCCCATAATTATTTTTCTTCGCACCCAGGAAACGCCCGCCCCCCATCCTGCACTACCAATTTCTGGGTTCCACTCAGCAAAGGCCGCAACTCGCCGCCGGACTAGTCGATTTGCCAGTTTCAATCGCGAAATATTTAGCAAGGAGCGGAATCAAGCGCCAGCCCGGGGAGCGTTCCTCGTTAGCACATCAGTCTTCCCATCCCTTGGCATCGACCCTCTGGCCGCCGCCACTGGATGAAAAAGCAGAGGAGAAAAGGTCGCGCGCAACCTCGGCTTCCGAATCCACGGCCTGAGCCTCTCCCGCCGCCGACAAGGCGCTTTCAGTTCCCGAGAAGCTAACTCCATTGTTGGACGAGGGTTGCTGGTCGCGTCTGAATTGTTTCGCCAAGGCAAGACCCTGCTGCTGGTAGCTCGACCCGATGCCCCCTCCGTAGACCTTCGAAGGCTTGGAAGACATGCTGTAGTAATTGAGCCTGCCCACGAACTGATCGTCCTCCAGGAGAATCGGCATTCCGTTCGCTCTCACCTCGAGAACGGCCTTCGTTCCGGGGACTTCCCCATTCCTCCCAAACCCAAAACCGGGGTCGAAAAAACCGGCGTAATGGACCCGGAATTCCTGCGTCGCCAGATCGTAGGGAAGCATCTCAGCCGCCAAGTCCGCAGGCACGCGGACGCGCTGTCTTGACGCGAGGATATAGAATTCACCGGGCTCAAGAATGTATTGCCGTTTTTCATTTCTATAAATTGGCCGCCAAAAATCGCCCACGTCGTAATAGTCGACTCTGCCGAGATCGATTGGCGGTGCACACCGGTTAGCCTGATAGCCAACCACGTCCCCTTCATCCCCTGAGAGGTCGACGGTGATTCGTAAGCCCCGGTCAATATCGAAGCGGCCGCTATTCTCGTCCGCGTCTACAAGCAGGGCGTCTTGATCGAGCTGCTTCAGCTTGGCGTCACCCGCGACTGCAAACTTCCCCCGCCCAAACCTGAGTTGGTTCAGTGTCATCCCCGCTTGAACCACGATCGGAAACGATTGGGAGATGACCTCGATATAAAGCTGCCCTCGATATCCCCTTCGGACTCTCTCGAACTCATCCCCATGCTCCGTGATTAGCCGCGTAAAGATGTCGAGCCGGCCGGTGGTGCTCTTGGGATTCGCTATCCCATATACGTCGGACGGAAGGTCGAGACTCTCCATCAGCGGGATTACGTAGATCACACCGCGTTCAAGGAGAGTTGGCTGTGAAATGTCCAGTTCTGCATTGAGCAGCCCCTTGTCGGTGGCCTTTGTCAAAAGCGTGGTCGACCGGCCGGGAAGGAAGCTGGCACAGACGCGATAGGCTTCCGGCGAAAGCCGCAAATCGATACTTGCAGGCTGAATCTGGCTCTCGTCGATGTCGCGTGTCGAGCGAATGATCCCGGTTTGAGCAAAGTGCAGGATCTCCTGCGATGGCAAAATGCCTTCGCCCGTCGGCACACGCTCCGGGAATAGGGTTTGCGACGTCAGGTCAACCTCCGCTCCCCTTCGATGTTAATTCTCCACAGCAGGTGCAAGCCGTCGTGCTCGCTGGCCGAATTCGGCTTTCTAAAGGATCCCCAACCTCTTCGGAGAGCGATAAGGATCCTCTCCTCGCATCACAGCGGCGCCTTCAGGTGTTCTTCGTCCATAGGCTAAGACAGAGACCATCGCGACGCAGACAAGAGGAAGCCCTCGTTCGGCTCAACTAACCGAGCCTCCCCCGTGCGTGAACTTCGGAGAATACCAGCATGCCCGCTGTGGATGCTTCGCAAATCCAGCTTCCAATGTGCAAAACGGGGAATCACCTGAAAATAGAACGGTTGTGAGCCGCGCTCCCCGCCCGACCCATCCCGGTTAACATTATTCTCTTCGCTCCATGAAACGCTCGCTTCCCAACCAGCACTATCAGTTTTTGGGCCCCACTCATTCCGCATATAGCGGCTCTCCTGCATACGTAAGTACCAAGGCGCAATTGTTAAGTGGCTTTTTCCCCGTTTTGAGGCCGCCGAATCCGCCGCATTGGTGCGCCGTTGTCTAGGAACCGCGTAGAAAGGACGTGCCGCATGAGCGCTACATTGACCTCCGCTTACGGACTACAGGACATCGTGAATGTGCCCACTGAGCCACCTCCGGCCTTGAAATGGGTCGAAGGAACTGTGCACGAGATCCTGGTTCAGCCCGGCGAGCAATTCTATCTGTTTTCTGTACGCCAATCGAACGGCAACACACTCTTTCTCCGTATCGCCGACCCCTATACCAGCGCGCCCCTTCCCGGGGTCACCGCCGGCAACCTGATCTACGACATTTTGAAGGAAGCTTACTTCCGCAATTTCAATGTCCAGGTCGCCTATCGCGACTTCGGCTTCGACCATCAAGCCGGAACCAACAGGCTCGTAATCGACCGCGTCATCCTCACTCATTAGGCCTGCAGAGTGCAACACCAACCGCGTCCCCCCCGCGGTCGGCAGGCTGCGTTTGTCCATGTGAAAGGACTGTCGGTTGCGGCTTCGCAAACCCCTCTTCCAACCGCTCTCTTCGTTGCTGCATCTTATTCACCCGAAGTCATAAGATCCGGAGCGCGTCCAAATTGTAAAGATCGGAGCCCATTCGCGTCGTGAAGATGGGGCCCCATCCGGAATTGAAAGTCCTTATCGTCGACGACGAGAACGTTGTCGCCGATTCGCTGGCTCTTGTCTTCTCCACTTCCGGTTACGACACCCGCGTCGCGTATTCGGCTGAGCAGGCAGCAGATATCATCGGCAACTGGGAGCCGAAGCTCGTCATCCTCGACGTCGTTCTCCCCGGCATGAATGGCATCGATTTCGCCATCCAGTTAGAAACCAAGTGCCCCAGGTGCCGTGTCCTCCTCTTTTCAGGTCAGCAGGTCACCTCCACTCTGGTCCAAGAGGCCGTTGAGAAAGGACACCCGTTCAAAGTTCTGGCTAAACCCGTGCATCCCACCTTATTTCTGGATGAGGCTGCCCGCCTGGCCTCGGCTGGACCGGCATCGTGTGCATGAAGCCGCCTGCCTTCGTATGAGATTCCCATTTCCATCGATTCCCCGCGTCGGGCGCATGCCGGTCCAACCTCTCCAGTTCCTCATTCTGGTACTTCTTGCCGCCGCGCCTCTCGTTGCGATCTACCATAAAGAGTGATCATTACAGATCTGGAACATCCACCGGCTCCCGTTGCCGAGGATGCCGTGTGCTCCGCCGACGGAACGCGCATCTCTTTCTCCCGCCTCGGCGCCGGTTCCTCCGCCGTCTTCGTTCACGGCAGCGTATCCACACGCACCGACTGGATGCCCGTAGCCCGGCTCCTCTCCAACTCCTTCACCTGTTTCGTGGTGGATCGCCGCGGCCGCGCCAAAAGCGGCAAAGGCAACGCCCCCTACTCCATTGACCGGGAGTGCGAAGACATCGCCGCCGTCCTTGCTGCAGCCGGGCCAGATGCCGCCCTCGTCGGCCACTCTTACGGCGCCATCTGCGCCCTGGAGACAGCTTTACGCACTCCTGTTCGCCGTCTCGTCGTCTATGAGCCGCCATTGCCCGTCGGCGGCCTCATCGCCGGAGAGCACCTCGCACCCTACCGCGACGCTATCGCCCGCGGCAATCCCGACCTTGCGCTCGAGATCGGTCTGGCGCGTTTCACCCGTCTTTCGTCCTCTGTTGTCGCGCAAATTCGCGCCTCCCGCGCATGGCCGCGTCTGCGCCAATTAGCGCCCTCCTGGACCCGCGAGCTTGAAGTCATGGATTCGCTCAGTCCCAGCGTCGACCGCTACCGCGCTCTCGATTGTCCCGTTTTGCTGCTGGCGGGCAGTGAAAGCCCTGAGCATCCCATGCGCGACGCCGCCCGTGCGCTCGCGCAGTTCCTACCCGGCATTCGCCTGGAAACGATTGTTGGTCACGGCCACGGCGGCATGCGCACCGCTTCAGTCCGTGTCGCATCTCTCATTGGCCATTTTCTTTCGGCCTGACTCCCGGCCACTCTTTACCGCTTGCCTGCAGGCGGCTTGGGCCGCTTGGCGGCGTGCAGTTTGAACAGCGCGCTGGATGAATCTCCCAGAACACTATCCGAGCTATCTCCTACGACGGTTCCGGCAAATGTCGCCGATTTTCTTTGCTGCTGTTGTGGCTGCGCCTGATTCTGAGCGTGCAGGACGTTGGAAACAACCATCGTGCCTCCCCAGGCCAATGCGAACACAAGTACCAGTGCGGAAACCGTGGAAACCAAGACCAGATCGGGCTTTGTGGTGTGCATACCAACTACCTCCGGGGAATTGGGTCGCGGGGCGAGCGTCGGGGCCTCCGCGTCCCAAGCAAAGCAACACAAAAGCGCGCGGTTGAGTGCCGCGAGCAAGGATCGATTATGCTGTTGGATGGCAAAAGCGGCCCGCACGGCTAAAACCCCGGCGCAGCTCACACGGCCATGGCCTGGACCGGCGCATCTCGCGACCCTTATCCCGCCGCTGCCGGCTGTAATCGTCGCGCCAACGCCCACTTTAACTCCTCGACGCCTTCACCCGTTACCGCCGAGATGGCGTGGAATTCGAGCTTACGCCGCTTGGCAAATGACGATAACCTCTTGAGTTTCATCGGATTCGCTGCGTCGATCTTTGTCGCCGCCACAATCGTCGGCTTATCCGCCAATGGATGCTCATCGGGTCTTCGCGGCGGCGTGAAGCTCCCCAGTTCGTTCGTAATCACCCGGAAATCCTCGACCGGATCCGGCCGGCCCGAAGCGTCCGACACATCCACCAGGTGAACCAGCACCCGCGTCCGCTCGATGTGCCGCAGAAACTGTGTGCCCAGCCCCGCGCCTAAATGCGCGCCTTCGATCAGCCCCGGCACGTCCGCCACAACAAACGATACCTGATCCGGCTCCTCGCCCACCGTCACCACGCCTAAATTCGGCTCCAGCGTCGTAAACGGATAATCGGCAATCTTCGGCCGTGCCGCCGAAATGCGCGAGATCAGCGTCGATTTGCCTGCATTGGGAAATCCAACAAGTCCAACATCGGCCAGCAGCTTCAACTCCAGCCTGTAAGTGCGTTCCTCGCCCGGCCGTCCCAATTCGTGCTCCCGCGGAGCCTGATGCGTGCTCGTGGCAAAGTGCTGGTTTCCGCGTCCCCCGCGCCCACCCTTGGCGATCACCACCCTCTCGTCCGCTTCCCCAAAGTCATGTACTAACTCGCCCGTCTCGGCGTCGTAGAGCGCGGTTCCCACCGGCACCTGGAGAGTAATCGAGCGCCCGTCCTGTCCGGTGCAGTTTGAACCCATTCCATGCTCGCCGCGCTGGCCCTTATGCTCCGGGTTGTAGCGGAAGTGAATCAGCGTATTGTGCCGCTCGCTCGATTCCATGACTACGTCGCCGCCCCTGCCTCCGTCGCCTCCCGAAGGTCCCCCTCGCGGCACGAACTTCTCCCTCCGGAACGCCATGCAGCCATTCCCGCCGTCGCCGGCCTTCACGCGAATCTTGGCTTCGTCGATAAACATTGTGGTCTTAAGCCGATTAGGCCCATCAAAGTACAGTTTGCCCGGCAAAGGCGAAGATACTTGCTACGGGATCCTCTATGCGTTGCCGTACAACCATCTTTACCTCTAATCGCGCCCGCGACCTCAAATCGCGCCCGCGCATCCCATCCGACTTTTCAGTGTATCGAAGTGTTCCCGGCGTCCATGCTCCCACCCCCAACATGCTGCGCTCGGCGTTTCAAGACCTTGAAGGCTGGAGCCGCTGCAAATGGCGCCGAAACACTCCTTTGTGATGGGCATTACTTATCAAACACATACGTAAGGCATAGAATCGCTTTCGAATCACTAAACTTCATTAATCTTCGTTTGTCCGGTTCTTTGCCGAATCCGCCGCCAGAGCGGGCCGGCAGCCATCGATCTCATCCCTCACAAGATCTGCCGCGGCAGAGTTGGGAATGGCAGAGGCAAGGCAGATCTGGGCCGAGTGGTTGGTTTCATGGGCATTCCTCATCGCTCCCGGCGCCACCGTGGCCCAATCTCTCCCTGCTCAATCCCCTCCACCACGTTCAGTTCACATCCGCTCCGTTCAATCGGGATCCCTTGCCGGCCGCCTTACCGATCTGCGCTCGGCCCCGCTCCAGAATGTCTCTCTCGTTTTGCGAAATCAAACCACCGGCGCTGAATTGCACGCCACAACAGGGAAGAATGGAGCGTTTCGCTTTACTTCGCTCGATTCCGGCGTGTATACGCTTGAAGCAGATACCGGCGAATCCGGCCAAGCCCATCTCGAAGGGATTTTCGTCACCGCCGGGACCGAAGCGCGCTTGCAAGCCGCCATTCAATTCGAACCCGTTGTGCGGTCGCAGGCTGAATCTCCGGCGCAAGCTCGAACAGCCGAGCCTTCAATTGCCGCCCGCGTCGATGCTGCATCCTCCGGCCCTGCCGCCGCGCCTGTTTCGCCCGCGAAGCCGGCTTTGGCAATCGCCTCGCCTATCCGGCCGCCGGATACATTCGCACCTTCGCAGGGCGCGCTGGCTGCGTCATTCGCGCTGCCAGACGCACCGCGTGTTCCCTCTTCTTCGGGAATCGCTGCATCGATCTCCGCTTTTCCTTCCCACCCCGTCTCGGTGTCGGCCGCACCCGGCTCCCTCGTTGCAACCAAGCCACCGCAGCCGGTTCCTCCGCTGGAATCTTCGCCGCCTGCGGTCGTTCAGCCGCCTGTTCCGGCCCCAACTGCTCTCCATATCGAGTCCAATCCAATAGCGCGTCCTGAGCCTTCCGTCGCACCCGCGCATCGCGCCGAGCTCGATACGCAATCCACAACCGTCGAACTCGTTCTCGCTGCTGTTCCGTCGCGTGCTCTCCCGCTGCCGGCAGGTTCTTCTCCTACTCTCGCCGCCGGCGCGGCGCTGCCAAGCGGCACAAACGCCGACACTGTCGATGTGCCTCCCCTCACACCCATCGCCGCCGCCGCCGGGCAGCCCAATCCCGCGATTCCTGTTGCCGCGACCACCCTCACTTCCGCCCAATTGCAAGCGTTGCCGGCCGGCGGCCGCCGTTGGCAGGAGTTCCTGCTCGACACTCCGGCATCCAGCTCCACTGCCGGCTCCTCCCAGGAATCCTTTCGCGCCTCCCAACAGTCCTCGGAGATCGCTATCGACGGCGCCAACACGCGCATGGCATTCGGTGCTGCTGCCGGCTCCGGTTCGCATTCCTCCGGCTTATCCAATGAGGACGGCAACGACGTGCCGGCCGCGACCGCTCAATCCTGGACCGGAGGCCGCGGCCTCGGCGTCAGCGAAGCTGCCGTTCGCGAAGTCACGGCCGCTGCCGGCAATGTCGAGGCCGAAGGATTTCGCTCCGCCGGTGGTCGCACCGCCGTCGGCACGTTAGGCGGCGCCGACGCGCTTCACGGACAGAGTTTCCTCTTCGACCGCCAAAACACCTGGGGAGCGCAGAATCCCTTCACGCAATGGGTGCAAAACACCGGTTCTTCCGCAGCTCCGAACTTCACCGCCATTCCATTCACGCCGCCGGACCACGAAACGGTTTGGGGGCTCGGGATGGGCAGCCGTATCCGCCGCGACGGTCCCAACGGCCGCGGCGGCATCTTCTGGTTTGCCGCCCTCGACAATTACCTCCGCAACGATCCGGGTCTCGCCACAGTCAAGCATCCCGGCCAGTTCTTCGCTCAGCCCTCTAACGCGCAAATGCAGCTGTTGAGCGCGCAGCTCGGGTTAAGCAGCGCAAACCCCGTGGCTGAAGGCTTGGCGGCCTATTGGCAGACGCTCGAAACTCTCGACAGCCTCCTCGGTCCCGCGCCTCGCACCGCCTCGCAATGGACCGGCTTTGCCCGCATCGATTGGCACGCCTCCGAGCGCCACCGGCTCACGCTCGAAGGCATCGGCTCCGATTGGAACGCCCCCGGCGGCGGCATCGGTCCCGTCTCGGCAGACTACGGCAATCGCAGTTTTGGCTCGCGCAACGCGAGCAACCAATGGCAACTCGCCCGTTGGGAAGCCTATCTCACTCCCAACCTGCTCTCCGTCACACAGGGCTCAACAGGCCGCTCCATTCTCTCGGCGCACCCGGATGCACCCTCGTCCTTCGAGCAGTTGTTCCTCAGCGGTAACGCCTGGGGCCAGTTGCCGCAGATTGTCGTCGATTCGCGTTACGGCTTCACCATCGGCAATCCCTCGCGCTTCGGCCAGGGCAGCTATCCCGACGAACGTCTCTATCACGGCCAGCAGATGGTCGACTGGGTTCACAACCGCGTGCTCATCGGGACCGGCTTCGAGCTCGACCACGACTCCGACGCGACCACCTTCCTGCGCAATCAGACCGGCGCTTACCACTACTCCACCGTCGCCAACTTCGTCGCCGACGCATCGGCCTTCCAGCAGTACGGGCTCGCCGGCTTGCTCGATCCAAGCAACCCCCACAACTGCGACGCAACCGGCAAACCATGGTACGCGACAAACGGCCAGCTTATGGGCCTGGGATCGCTGCCTTGCTATTCCTATTACTCGCAAACCATCGGTCCTAGCTATTGGCACTTGAGCACCAACGACTGGGCCGGCTTCCTCTCCGCGCAATGGCAACCCGCCAGGCTCGCCGTCGTTTCTGCCGGCTTGCGCTGGGAGCGCGAGCAAATGCCGCCGCCCATCGCCATGCTTTCCAACCCGCAGCTTCCGCTCACTCAAAACCTGCCCGCGCTCGGCAACAACTGGGGCCCACGCTTCAGTTTTGCCCTGGGCTCTGCCAAGGGGTGCTCGCCGGTGTTGCGCTTGGGCTACGGCATCTATTACGGCCGCACTGAAAACGCCACCGTCGAAACCGCGCTCACCCAAACCGGCTCCCTCAACGGCGATCTCAATTTCTTCATGCGCCCCTCCGACGATTGCCAGTTCTGCTCCGGCGGCGCGCCTGCGTTCCCCTACGTGCTTGCGGGCCGTCCGGCAAGCGTGGTCGTGCCCAGCACGGTTCAATTCGCGCCCCACTTCCGCAACCCTGAAGTCCATCAAGCCATCGCCGCAGTCGAACAGCCGTTGCCAAGCCGCGTCGAGCTTACTGCCGGCGCCATGCTCTCGCTCGGCCGCCGCCTGCCCGTCTCTGTCGACACCAACCTCGTTCCACCTGCTGCGACCCAGACCATCACCTACAACGTGTGCGACCAGACTCCCTATGCCCCTCCGGGCGCCACTAGCAACGGCCAGTCCGGCAATACCAACGGCCAGTGCGGAAACTTAGGCCTCGGCCCCATCAAAGCCACCCAAATCACCCTCCCCTTTTACGCGTCCTGGCCGCAAACCACCTCGGTCTGCCCCTACTACAAGCCCACAAGCACTTCTGTTCCCGGCCGGCTCTGTCCCGACTACCAGCAAATCGACCAGATCGAGAGCCGCGCCAACTCCACCTACGAAGCGGCCATCGTCAAGCTCGCGCGCGACGGCCGCCGCGGCCTCAACTTGCGCGCCCACTACACCTACGCGCATGCCACGGACTGGAATCCCAGCGGCGTCACGCTTGCCCCGGGCAACGACGTGCTCGATCCCGCCAACTTCAGTCAGGAGTACGGCACAAGCAATCTCGATGTCCGCCACTCCGCCGCTGTCATGGCCATCTTCGAAACGCCCTGGAAGCTGCGCGACTTCGCCGGCCGCATCGCCAATGGCTGGGCCCTATCCGGTATCGGCCAGTTCCACAGCGGCCTGCCTTACACCATGCGCGTCACCGGCTCGCTGCCTGAGGAATTTACATCCTCCGGCGCCGCCATCGTCGGCCTCGGGCCCAGCATCAACGGTTCCGGGGGCGACAGCCGCGTCTACGGTCTCGGCAACGATGGTCAGGTTTATAACATTGGCCGCAATACATTCCGTTATCCTGATACTTGGAAGGCCGACCTCCGCCTTGCCAAGCGATTCAACTTCGGCGACCAGCGTCAACTTGAACTCATGGCCGAGACCTTCAATCTCTTCAACCACCAAAACGTCACCGAGCTCGAAACCACCGGCTATTCCATCCAATCCGGCACCCCGCCCGATTCATCCGGCGGCGCGGCTACGCCTCCGTCGCTCACCTTCCTCACCGGTCTCTACGTGAATCCCAAAACCGGCCTTCCCAGTCCCGCCTTCGGCCAGCCGCTCAACATCGACGCCACCGATTTCTACCGCGAGCGACAAATCCAGCTCGGGGCTCGCATCCGGTTCTAAAGACCGCGCCGCACTCCTTCACGCATATCTCTCGAATGAATAAAGCAAGCAGTCACCTTGGCGCGCAGCGTGCCGTGGCCGACTCTATGCGTCGCCCTCACCGACTTGATCAGCACTCGCCGCAAGCGCCAACCCGGTTCCGTTCTCTGCACTCTCAGTCAATATTGGCCGCGCCCACTCCGGCGATTCTATATCCCGCCAATCGGGCTGGAGCTGTTTGATTTCGCCGATTTCCTGGTCGGAGTGCACGAGATCGCCTAACTGGCGCCCGAGGAAGAACACGCTTCCGCCTTGCTTGCCTTCGATCGATCCGAGAAACTTGTTATAAGTATCCACACTGTTGGAGAGCGCGTTTCCTAATCGCGTCACGTGCCCATGTGCAACGACAAGCTTCTCGTAGATGCGCCGGCCCAGTTCGTGAATCGCCTTGGCGTGCTTCGTGATGTCCATTTGCTGCCAGCCAAACTCCACAGCCCGCAGTAAGGCGATAAGAGTGGTGGGCGTCGCCATCACCACATGACTCTGCGCTCCAAATTCAATGAGTGAGGGATCGGCCTCGAGCGCCGCGCTGAAAAGCGCCTCGCTTGGCAGGAAACAGACCACGAAATCCGGCGCTCTTTCAAACTGCCTCCAATATGCCTTGCCCGAAAGTTCTTTGAGGTGTGTTCTCACGCGCTGCGCGTGCGCTTCAAACCGCAGCTTCTGTGCAGCAGCATCGCTGCTTCCAGTTGCGTCAAGAAAAGCATCCAGAGGCGTTTTCGCATCGACCACGATTTCCCTGCCATTCGGCAGGCGAATCGTCATATCGGGCCGCAGTAGCCGGTCATCTTCATCTCGCGCCGAAAGTTGCTCCGAAAATGAGCAGTATTCGATCATCCCGGCATACTCCACGCATCTTCGAAGTTGCAGCTCACCCCAGTTGCCGCGCGTCTTAGGCGACCGGAGGGCAGCGACAAGCTGCGAAGTTTCGCTTTTCAGAGCTTCAAGTGAAGCGGGAATCGATTGCTGCAAATTCTCGACGAGCGTTTCGACCTTCGCGTAGGCTCCCGAACGCTTCGTCTCCATGGCGCGCGTTTGTTCGTCGAGGCTTTTGAGCGTTTTGTCTAGCGGGTCGACCAGATTCTTAATAGCGAGTTCCTTGGCTTCAAGCGTTTGTCTGGCCTCTTGCGTTTGCCCGCCTAACTCCCGCTTTGCAAGGGCTAGAAACGACTCCGTATTAGCGCGGAGGGCGTCGGCTGCCGCTCCTTTGAAGGCCGCATCCAAGTCCGCCTTCATTCGCGCATATTTCTCTTCTTCGTCTTTGAGCTGCTGCTTGGTCGCCGCCAGCTCCTCGGCTTTTGGCCGAAGCTCTTTGATTTCCTCTTTCGCTTCATCGAGTAAGAGATGTGCCCCTGCGCGCGCCTGCACGTGCCCCATCCACAATCCAAGAAGAAAAATGCCAATGGCAACCAGAGCAAGAATGATCGCAGAGCTTCCCATCGTCTGACCCTCTTCGCCAAATATACGCCCTCTGCTTGTGCATTTCCGGTCCCAATTTCATCCGAACTCCGCGCAATTCACTCCTCCCTTCTGCTTCCTCAAAACTCCCCGCCAATTCTCCCGCGTCCTTGTTTTCCATTCCCGAATCCCTGGTCCATATTCCCTGCTTTTCCACTCCTTTACACACCCCAGAACGCCCATTAGACTTGAAACTTCGGGGCCATGCGCATCTTCTGTTGGCGCGGTGGTTGTCATCGCCCGCCGCGGGCCGGTGTGGTAGGCTCGCTTGGCGGGAGAAATTGTTCCTATCCCCGGACTGTTTTTTTCGATTTCCCAATCAAATGAGGAGAAGCACGCATGGCCGTTGAAGAAAAAGT
>Ga0187782_10002458_pt1 | contig 13656 bp, 9 predicted proteins | sample 0715_SJ02_MP15_2_FD_132454 | JGI IMG/M metagenome (GOLD analysis project Ga0187782, IMG submission 132454) | Tropical peat soil microbial communities from peatlands in Department of Meta, Colombia - 0715_SJ02_MP15_20_MG | ecosystem: Environmental > Terrestrial > Soil > Wetlands > Peat | place...
CCGCACCACCGAGGCGCCGCGGGTCAGTTCGAGCACGACCGGGACCGCGGAGAGGGGGGAGGCGCTGAGGGGGAGAGTTCCCGACGCCGGGGTCGTGTCCCGGGCGCCCTTTGAACTCCCGCGATGCATACGCACCACCAGATCTCGAATCTGGCGCCTTGGCCGAGCTAGGCTACCTCAGCACCCGGTCGCCGGAATTCCCCCGACCTTTAACGGTTGGCTGTGCACGCGTGCTGGGACGCGGTCGCGATTCACCGGTTCAGCCGACCCGTTCGGCAATGCGAGACGGCCTTCTCCCGCCGGGGTTCCAACCCTCGCCTGTTTCGGGGGAGTCAGTTCGAATCGCCGGTCGACGACCTTCATCGTCGACGGCTTGATCGGGGCGAGTCCGGGAGCGCAGTCTTCAGTCGAGTGATCGCCTCCACCGGGAGCGGGTCGACACGGCGACGCTCGGCGAGGAAGAGGCTGAACTGGTCGCCGAGGGCGATGCCGTTGATCAGGGCCTCCAGCCGGTCCTCCGATTCGAGCGGAACGCGGGCCACCTTGCCCCCTCGCGCCGTCAGAAGGCGTTCGAGGTAACGGAACCGCTCGCGCATCGGCGGGGATTGCTCCGACCACTCGAGGAGCAGTGTCGCCGTGCGGGAGGCCTCCGCCCGTCCGGTTGCGTCCCACCCGACCAGGGCATTGTGGAAGAGCTCCGGCGCCTCGTCGAAGGAGGCCAAGCGCTTCGCATTCTCCTCGATCTGCGTCGTCCATCGACGCGCGAGCGCGAGGAACGAGCTCTCGGCGTAGATGAAGGGGAAACGTTCCCCGACGCTCGCGGCCAGGTTCGCCGCCGGCCCCTTGGGTTTGGCGAACGCGCCGATGCGACCGCGAAGGCGCTCGGAGATCCGGGACACGCGATCCTCGTTCGACTCCGGGAACCAGGGGTCGAGCAGGCCGAGGATCCCTCCGAACAGGTGGCCGACGGCCGACCGGGGAGGCTGGCCGGACGGCACGAGCAGGATGCCCACTCCTTCCTCGGCCGCGCGGTCGGCAAGTTCGCCGCCCGACGAGACCACGGTCCGGCGGGCGCCCACCCGGCCGGCCGCTTCGAAGGCGCGGAGCGTCTCCCACGTGTCGCCCGAGTAGCTGACGAGGATCACATGGGCTCGGGCATCGAGACCGCGCGGGAGTTCCGGCGAGCGCAGGACCGACAGCATCGCGGGAGTCTCGGCGTCGACCACCCCGCGGGCGAGATCCGCCGCGATCCCGGAGCCTCCCATCCCGACCGCGACGATCGGCGATGCGCCGCGCGCCGGCGGCGCGAGGTCGAGGCCCGTCGAGAACCCCTCGCGCAGCGCCGTGGGCAGATTCGCCGCGAGCGCGCGCATGCGGGCCGGTCCGTCGCTCGGTGCGCGCGCCATGCGGCTGCGGGGCCGAAGCCGGGTCATATGGGTTACGGGATGCATCGCCTGCGCGCGCGAACCTTCATGAGGGCCACCCTCCCATCATCGAGCTAGCGAGGTCCGAATCCCCTCCGGACGCGCGCGCGAAGGAGTCTCCGTGGCCGCATCGAGCGCATCCGCCCCGCCCGCGACGGGACGTGTCTCGACCGGAATTCCACCGCTCGATACGATGCTCGAGGGGGGCCTTCTGGCGCATCGCCCGTACCTCGTGGTGGGACCGTCGGGGACCGGGAAGACGACGCTCGCGCTCGAGTTCCTGTGCGAGGGGATCCGGCGCGGCGAGCGCTGTCTCCTGGTGACGATCGAGGAACCGCCGAACGAGGCCCGCGTGAACCATCGGTCGATCGGTTCCGAGCTCGATCGCGTCGACGTCTTCGACGCGATCCCGGACATCATGCGCTACGAGCGGGTCCCGTTCAAGGACATCGCGGCCGTCCGGTCCTCCCAGCCGTTCGCGAGCGTGCCGCTGTCGATCCGGCTCTCCCCCGAGCTTTCGGCCGTCGAGGTGACCCTGACGGCCCTCGAGCAGATGCTGCGCAGCGAGGTGATCCGCAAGGGATACTCCCGCCTCGCGATCGATTCGCTGACCGCCCTCCAGTACTTCTGCATGAAGGGCTTCGATCCGGTCGGCGGGGCTCAGACGTTCCTGCGATTCCTCTCCGACCTGCGGGTCACGACGATCCTCACGGTGGAATCGCCGCTCGAGGACCTCGAGACCCCGGAGCGCGCCCTCGCCCGGGGCGAGATCCGGCTCTTCCGTTGGGAGCACGAGAACATGACCGTGCGGGCGATCGGCGTCGAGAAGTTCCGCGGCAGCTCGCACGACGTCCGCCTCCACCCGTACCGGATCGGTCCGCACGGGATCGACATCAACCTCGAGCAGACGATCTCGCGCGACACGCGGCAGATCGTCGAGCCGACGCCGCCGGTCTTCGCGGTGGAGATGCCGAGCCCGATCCCGATCGAGGAGGTCGTGTCGCCGGTCGATCCGTTGGGGGAGGAAGTGCGCGACCTCCTTCTCGCCGGCGCGGACGTGGGGCCGATCCGGGGGGAGATCGAGGCGGCGTTGGCCGCGATCGCCGAGGACGACTTCAAGCGCTGCCGGGAACACATCACCCGAGCCTCCGCCCTCGCGATCGCCCTCTGCGGGACGATCCCGCATCCTCCGACGGAGGCCGACGGCGATGCGCCGGAGGTCCGGGCGGCGAAGGAACGCCTCGCGCAGCGCGCCGAGGCGGCCCGCGCCGGTGTTGCGCCCACCCGACTTCCGCCTCCGAAGCTCCTCGAGATCGAGCTCGAGCGCGTGCTGGCCCTCTACTACCCGAGCGAGGCACCCGAGGGCGGCCCCACGCCACCGGCGCCGGTGGTTGTCGATGCCGCGCTCGAGAGCCCTGCGATGGCACCGACGCCGGAGCCCGCCCCGTCTTCCATCCCAGAAACGCGCGTCGAGGTCGAGGCCATCGAATCGGGCGGCGTACCGATCCCGGCCGATGTCACCCCGGTTCCCGCGGTTCCCCAGCCGGCGCCGGAGTCCCCGCCGCTCCGCTCGGAACCCTCCGTCCCCGAGGTCGAGGCACCGCCCGAGCTCGCTCCGGCACCGCCGCCGACCCCACCCCCCGTCGCGCCTCCTCGGGTTCCTGCCGGCCCCTCCGCCTCCTCCCGCAGGGAGACGGAGTCGGCCCTGCGGCGCGTGCCGTCCGCGCCGAGCACGAGCCGCTCGGTCGAGGCGCGTCCGCGCCTTCCTCCTTCCCCGCCCTCGGGGCCCGCCCTCTCGGCCGCCCCGGTCAGCGTTCCGTCCCGGGCCGTCACCCCCCGAACCGCGCCGCGGTCCAGCGGGCCGCCCCTCCCCCATCTGCCGGCCGGGCCGGCCCCGGCCGACGGGGGTCGGAGCGTCGAAGTCACCGGTCCCGACACCGCCGCGGCGCCGAAGCGGCGGCGGAAGACCGCCGCGACCGGCCGGCGGAAACCCGCGTCGGCCGAATCCGTGACCCCCGGCAGCCCGGCGTCCGGAACGCCTCCGGCGGAGCCGATCCCGGCGGAAGGATCTGAGTCCGCCAAGGCGAAGAAGCGGGCCCCGCGCAAGCGGAAGGCCCCCTCGGTCGTGGCCGTACGCCCGGCCCCCCCGCTCGGTTCGGCCGCTTCGACCGCGGAGAGCGCGGCCCCCACCGCGAAGGAGGAGCCGTGAGCGCGCCCAATCCGCTCGCCGATCACCGCGTCCCGACGGGCATCGAGGGCCTCGATCGGATGCTCGGCGGAGGGCTCGTCGGGGGACGACCGTACCTCATCACGGGGGGCACCGGCAGCGGAAAGACGCTCCTCGGGCTGACGTTCCTGCTCGAGGGATTGAAGCACGGGGAGGAGGTCCTGCTCGTCGCGGTCGATGAGCCGCCCGGCGAGATCATCGAGAACGTCCAGTCGTTCGGATGGGACCTCTATGCGGTGAAGACGCTCGAGGCGAACCCCGGGACGCACGCGATCAAGCGCAACATGGCGGTCCAGGAGATCCGGTCGATGACCGATCTGAAGACGATGCGCGACCTCTCGACCGAGCAGAAGCGTCCGGCCGACACCGAGGACATCTCGATCCAATCGATGCAGTTGAAACTGCGTCAGCAGATGGCCAATCACCCGTTCCGGCGCGTGCTCGTCGACTCGATCACCTCGGTCCGCCGCTTCGCGATCAAGGCGTCGGTCGATCCCCAGGCCGAGCGCACCGAGATCCAATCGCTCCTGCGGTTCCTGTCGGAGGCCGGGGCGACGACGCTGATCACCGCCACCCCGAGCGATCCGGCCGTCCTGACCCCCGAGGAGATCCTGACGCGGGGGGAGATCCTCCTCACGCGGAAATGGATCGGCGACCGATCCGTACGTCAGCTCAAGGTCGTCCGGATGCGCGGGTGCGCCCACGATCCCGAGCGCCGTCCGTTCGTCATCACGCCCGAAGGGATCGTCGTCGCCTAGTCGACTCCGGGCCCACGAAGTAATGGGCGCCCGGCCGTTCGCCCGACCGTGGCGTACTGGCTGATCAAGGAAGAACCGGGCCACTACTCGTGGTCCGATCTCGTCCGGGACGGCCGGACCGAGTGGAACGGAATCCACAACGCGACGGCGTTGCGGAACCTGCGCGCCATGCGCGTCGGCGAGCAGGCGATCTACTACCACACCGGTTCCGAACGCGCCTGCGTGGGACTGGTCGAGGTGGTAGCGCCGCCTCGCGCGGACCCGAACGACGTCCGCGGTTCGTGGCTGGTCGAGGTGAGCCCGGTTCGGCCCCTGGCACGGCCGGTCGGACTCGCCGAGATCCGTTCCGACCCCGCCTTCGAGAGGTTCGACCTCGTGCGGATCGGCCGACTCACGGTGGTCTTCGTGTCCGACGCGCACTGGGCGCGGATCCTCGAGCTCGGGTCGACCGCCGCGCCGGTCGCCGCTACGGGAGCGCGCGCGGGTCGCGGCCGACGTACCGCGCCACGGAAGCGACGGCGCGCGGCGCGGCGTAGACGCTGACCGCCCACTCCGACGGGGGCCGCGTGGCGAGCGTCCGCCAGGGGCTCGGACCCCGGAACGGATAGACCGTCCGCTCGCCGGTCCACAATCCGACGCCGGCCCAGTCGTCCTCGGGGGGCTCGCGAGAGTCGAGCATCGCCACATCGAGGAGCACCGAGCCGGCCGACACCTTCGCGCCGAGGGCGAGCTCGTCCTCGAGGGACCGACGTTCGGCCGGCCGCGTGACGAGGCGCTCCCAGCGGGACCGCTCGCGGCCCGTCAGCGAGGTGCGGCCGGCGGCCCGCTTGTACAGTCGTCGCGCCAGGAGCCCCCGCGCAAAGGCCTCGCTCGCACCGCCGGCATCCCGCATCCGGGCGAGGAACTCGCCGTCGGTGAGCGCGAAGAGCGGCCGTGCGGATTCCGGAAAACCGGCTGAGCGTTCGACCGCGGCCTGGGCCATCATCTCGGCGGCCCGCACGGTCTTGTGGAAGTAGACCGAGGCGTACATCAACGCCCGTCCGACGAGGAAGCCCTCCACGGCGCTCCGGCCCTTCTCGGCGAAGACGAGCGATCCCGCCTCCGAGCGCACGGTGTCGAGCAGCCGGACCGCGTCGATCGCCCCGTGCCCGACCCCGGTGTAGTAGGCGTCGCGCTGCAGGTAGTCGATCCGGTCCGCGTCGATCGGTCCGTGGAGCGCCTGCTGAAGGAGCCCCGACGCCCCGCGGCGTGCCGGCGGATCGATGAGATCGGCGACCGCCCGCGGCTCGAGATCGAAGCGCCGCAGCACCTCGGGCACGGCCGGTGGCTCGTCGAGTCCGGCCCGCTCGGTCCCCTCGATCCGGGCGCGGGAGAGCTGCTCGTGACCGTAGCCGAGGACCTCCTGCATCGGGGTGTCGAGCGTGTGCGAGAACGGTCCGTGGCCGAGATCGTGCAGCAGCGCGCCGGCCGCGACGCGCGCGGTGTCCGCTTCGGAAAGGTCGAGGCGCGCGGCCATCTGTGTCGCGACCCAGTAGGTGCCGAGCGAGTGCTCGAGACGGGTGTGGTTCGCTCCCGGGAAGACGAGGTGCGCGAGGCCGGTCTGCCGGATCCCCCAGAGCCGCTGGAACTCGGGGGTGCCGACCAGGGCGAGCGCCACCCCCTCGAGCCGGATCGGGCCGTGGACCGGATCGAAGATCGACTTGTGCGTCGAGCGTCGGGACGAACGAGCGGGCACGTCGCTCGAACGCCGCCCCGGAGGTAAAGGCCCTTCGCCGCGGCAGATTTTTTTCCTGCGCGCGCGAACGTATTTATCGCGTCATGGGGGTTCGCGGCTGATCATGCCGGAGGAGGCGCCGTCGCCGGCGGGCGGCGGGGATCCGCTGCTCGAGCTGCGCCGACACTTCCAGGAGGCGCAGGCCGCCGAGTCCCGGCCCGACCGGGCGCGATACCTCAATTCGCTGAAGGCGGTCCTCGCGACGGCGGAGTCCCACCCGGACGATCTCGAACCGTCGGCGAGCGAGGTCGCCCCAATCCTGGCCGAGGTCGCGCTCGCCTTCGCGCGGGCGTCGCAACCGGCGCTGTCGCGACGCGCGGTCGACCTCGGCCTTCGCTTCGCCCCCGGTTCCTCGGCCCTCCTCCACCAGAAGGCCCTCTTGCTCCTCGGCCAGAATCGCGACCTGCCCGACGCCCTCGCGCTCGTGGACAAGGCGCTCGAGGCGAACCCGCACGACAAGGGGATCTGGGCGACCAAGGGCGATATCCTCCGACTCGAGGGCGAGACGGACTCCGCCGTGGAGGCGTACCTCCGCGCCCAGGAGCTCGACGCCGCGTCGACGCAGTACGTCGATCGGGCGCTCAAGATCGCTCCCCACGACCCCCGCGTCCTGCGCACGAAGCTCGATCTCGCGCGGGCGCTCGGGGGCGACGTCCCCGCGCTCGCCGCGTGCGACGAACTGCTCCAGACGAACCCGGACGATCTCGATCTCCTCTTCGTCCGCGCCCAGATCCTCGCGGCGCTCGGACGGGGGGGTGACGCGATCGAGCCGCTCTCGCGGGTGCGCTCCGCGCGACCCGACGACCCGTCCGCCGCGCTCCTCCACGCCCGCGTCCTCTACCAGATCGGCCGGGACGATGAGGCCCAGCTCGTCGCGCGGACGATCGTCGAGGGGCCGAGCCTGCCGGAGCCCGGGGCGCTCGAGGAGCTCGCGCGGCTCGCCGAGCCGAAGACGCCCGAGCTCGCGCTCGCCGCGCGCGAGCGTCTCGGCGATGTCGATCCTCGCAACGTGCAGAACCTGCTCGACCTGCGGTCGCTCTCGATGCGGCTCGAGCGGCCGGCGGCGGGTCTTACCGCCTGCCGGGCGATCCTCGACGCGCACCCCGACAACCTCGAGGCGATGCGCGGGATCGCCGAGATCGAGCTGGCGGAGGGCCACACCCAAGCCGCGCTCGACGCCTACCGCGAGATCCTGAAGGCCCATCCCCATGCGCTGACGGAGTTCCGCAAGGGTCTCGAGGTGGCGCGGGACGCCCAGCAGCCCGCGCAGATCCGGGAGTTCGCCGAGGCGATCCTCGCGGACGATCCGGCCGACGCCACGGCGCTCGTCGAGCTCGCGCGGTCGCTCTCGAGCGAGGGGGACACCGCGGGCGCGCTCAAGGCGTACGACGCGCTGCTGGCTGCGCACCCCGGCGAGCTCCCCTATCTGCTCGAGAAGAAGGAGGTCGTCGCGGGATCGAACGATCCGGAGCGGATCGCTCCGGTGCTCGACGAGCTCTTCCGCCTCGACCCGACGCGGACGGACGTCGCGGTCGAGCGCGGCAACCTCTACCTGCAGCTGGCGTTCGATCGACCGGAAGGCTCCGCCGAGCGGGACCGCGCGGCGCGGACCGCGCTCGTGGCCTACGAGCGCGCGTCGAGCGATCCGGAGGCGGCCGACATCGCCGATCTCGGCATCGCGCGCGCCTGCCGTCTCGTCAACGACCACGAACGGGCGATCCGAGCCTACGAAGGGTTCCTCGGACGCCCCTCGAACCACCTGCGTCAGGACATCCTGAAGGAGCTCGGCCACACGTTGCGGGAATCCGGCCGGTACTCCGAGGCGTCCGAGGCGTATGCCCGGGCGATCGCCGCCGGGTCGGACGAGCCCGATCTGTTCTGGGGGGCGGTCGAGGTCCTCGCGCTCCTCAACCAGGACGCCCGGGCGCTCCAGCTGCTCGACATGCTGATCCGCCGGGAGCCGGCGAACCCGCTCTACCTTCGCAAGCGCGGTCAGCTGCTGCTCAAGGCCGGCCGGCGCGCCGATGCCCTGGCCGTGCTGCAGCAGGCCGTCGAGGCGGCGAACGGCGACCCGCACGTCTACTTCGAGATCGGCGAAGCGCTCCGATCCCAGGGAGCCTACGCGGACGCGATCGCCTACTACCGACAGGGGCTCGCGCTCGACCCGAAGAACCGCCACGGGCTCCTCGCCCTCGCCGAGACGCTCCAGCTCGCGGGCCAGTACTCCGAGGTCGTGAACATCGTCGACCCGCTCCTCTCGGAGGACCCGAACGACCTCGCCGCGTGGAAGGTCCGCGGCGATGCGCTGCGCGCCCTCGGCCGGCCCAACGAGGTCCTGTACTCCCTCCGTGCGATCCTCCTGCTCGAGCCCGACAACGGTCCGGCGCTGCTCGAAAAGTACCGCCTCCACGCGGAGGCGCAGGAAACGCGCGAGGCGTACGACACGCTGACCCACCTCCTCGGCACCACCGCGCCCGAGGCCCAGGATGCGTCCCTCCATCTCGAACGGGGCGACCTCGCCGCGAGCCTGGGTCTGACGGAGGAGGCGAACGCGTCGTACGAACACGCCGCCCAGATCGATCCGGAGTACCGCAGCGAGATCGCGATCCGCCGCGCGCGCCTGCGCCTGACGGCCGGACGGCCCGATCTCGCCCTCGAGGTCCTCGACGAGGGGCTCAAGTCTGCGCCCGAGGGGGCGCCCGCGAACGTCGGAGCGCTCCTCCTGCGCGCGGAGATCCTGAGCGCCCTCGAACGCCCCGCCGAGGCGCGCGCCGCGTACGAGGAGGTCCGTCAGCGCGAGCCGAAGTCCCCCGTCGCGCTCGCGGGGATCGCGCGTTCGATGCTCGACGCGGGCCAGCACGCGGAAGCCGCCGATTTCCTGCGCGCCGCGATCCCCCAGGCCCCCCCGCAGGAGTCGCTCTACCTCCTCCTGGCCGAAGCGGAGAGCGGCCTCGGCCATCTCGACCGCGCGGCGGAGGCCGTACGGGGGGGCGTCGGGGTGCTCCCGAAGAGCGTCGCGCTCTGGACGAAGGCGGGCGAGCTCGACGTCGCCCGTCAGGCGTGGCCCGAAGCGGCGGGCGCGTACGCCCACGCCCTCGCGCTCGATCCCGCGGCAGTCGATGTCCTGCTCCGCGCCGGATACGTCGCGATCAAGCTCGATCACCCGAACGAGGCGCTCGCGCTGTACGACCGCGCGACCGAGGCGGATCCGAAGAACGTCGCGGGGTGGACGAGCCGAGGGCTCGCGCTCATCGCGACGGGGCGGCCCGCGGACGCCATCCAGAGCTTCGACCGCGCGCTCGCCCTCGATTCGGACTACGGCGCGGCGAAGGACGGCAAGCGGGTCGCCGTCCAGAAGACGCGCGACGCGGAGGTCCAGCGCTACGGCCGCGAGGCCCTCCTCCTGGAGGCACGCCTCAACCGGACGGTCGCGAAGAACGATCTCTTCGTGACGCTCCACGTCCCGTACGAGTTCCTCGACCCGGTCCTCGCGGCGATCAGCCGCACGGTGAAGATCAACCTCGACCGGCTCGAGCCGAGCGAGATGCGGGACCTCGAGAGCGCGTCGTACCACCTGATCACCTCCGCGCTCGAGCGGCGACCGCCGGGGATCGAACGCCGCGGCCTCACGCTCGCCGACGTCGCGGTGCTCTCTCCGACGTCGTACACGCTCGACCAGATCGAGCGCCTCTTCAGCTACCTCAAGGCGGTCCTCGAGGCGGACCTCCGCGCCGAGAACCTCGCCCTCACCCCGGACGTCGAGGAGCTCGCGCGCCAGGCGCTCGTCCTCCCCGAGGAGCAACGCACGCTCTTCCAGATCGTCAAGACCCTGCGGGTCGGCATCTACAAGGCGCGACTGATCAAGGCGGTCGAGGAGGCCGGTTCGGCCGTCCACGCCCCGCTCCCGACGCTCGACCTCGGAGCGTATTCCCCCGAGTTCCGCCCGACGGAGGAGGGGGAGGCGGAGGCCGACGAAGGGAAGGACGAGGAGGCGATCCTTCCGGGCCCGGAGCCCCCGAGCCCACCGTCGGCGACCGCCGCTCCCGCCCGGGAGGACACCGCCGTCGTTCTGACCGCGCCCGGAGCCGCCGGCTGGGGCGCCGACGCCGCGCCCGCTCCCCCGCCGTCCTCGCTCACCCCCGCCCCGTCCGGACCGAGCTCCCCCCGGTGTCTCGGATGCGGAGGCATCGCCTCCGTGTACCACCTCTGCGGCGCCCCCCTTTGCCAGCATTGCGTCGGCCAGTTCCCGAGCTGTCCCAAATGTGGCGAGCCGATCTCGACGAGCTCCACGCGCCCCGTCGACGGCGTGACGATCCACACCCCCCGCGGTCGACCGGCGGCGAAGCCCGTGGGCGCGCTGGGGGGGCTGAAGGGTGTGTTCCAGCGCTCGAAACCCGGGTCGGCGAAGGGGGAGCCCGGCCCGAAATCGGCCGCCCCAGCGCCCAAGACCGAGCCGGCCGCGAAACCGGCCGCGGCGTCGCCGCGCTCCGAGCCCGCGAAGCCACCGGTTAGGTCCGAGGCCGGAGCCAAGGCCCCCCCGCCGAAACCGGAGCACGCGGCGAAACCGGCTGCCCATCCGCCCACGCACCCCGCCGCGCATCCCCCGGCGGAGAAGGCGCATGCTGCGACGCCCCCGAGCGCCGCGCCGGCCCCCAAGAAGGAAGGCCCGTCTCCGGCCAAATCGGTAGCGGCCCCGGCAACGACCGAGAAGTCCGAGCCGACACCGGCCGAGGCGCCCCCCCCGCCGCACCCGCGCAAAGAGAAGAAGGACGACGAACCCCGGCTCTGAGGGGTTTCGCAGCGGTCCGGGCGCCGCCGAACGGCGGACTCACCCTCTTATAGTCGTTCCGCATTTTTCCATCGGACGGAGTCAATGTCGTCGGGTGCGCCGCAGCTCCAGCCGGTCCGGACGAAGTGGAGCGGCTGGGTCATCACCATCCTGTTCCTCGTCGTCGCGGCGCTCGTCTTCGCGGCGATCTATCTCACGATCCCCGCGGACCGGGGCTTCTGGGCCCTGATCACGATCGGGATCGTCGCCCTCGTCTTCGCCGTCGGATCCTACCTCATGGAGTCGTTCTCGCGACAGCCGGACTTCCAGCGCGCGCTGGCGTGGGGATTCTTCGGCATGGGATTCGCGGTGCTGCTCCTCACGCTCGCGCTCGGCCCGATGTACGGCGTCATCGCCACGGTCGACGCGCTGTGGGGCCTCGTCGCCGTGATCTCGGTCCTCATCATCACCGTCGCGCTGATCGGCTGGCGCGTGCGCGCGGTGCGAGCGACCGAGAACCAGCAGGTCGCGCGAACCACCTGGCGCAACGAGCCCGCGCCCTCGGCGTTCTCCTACGCGGCCGCGAACTCCCCGAGCGTCCCGGCCACCTCGCCGCCCCCGCCCGCGTCCGGCGCGCCGCCACCCCCCCGGAGCCCCTAGCATGGCCGCGAATCCCGTATCCCCTCCCCCTCCTCCCCCGCCTCCCGCCGCGTCGGCCGCGCTGACGTGTCCGAAGTGCGGTGCGCAGGCGCCGCCCGGGGCGCGGTTCTGCAATTCGTGCGGATCGTCGCTGTTCTCCCAGGGCGGCAGCTCGACCGGTACGGCGGCGCCGGCCGGTGCCCCGCCGGTCGATCTCCGCGAGAAGGTCGAGAGCGACCGCGGCATCCTGAAGCGACTGCAACTGCTCGTGCCCGGCTTCCGCGGGTACCGCCAGGGCGAGGACATCCGGGAGGCGGACGCGTTCCTGCGCCTGCAGGTCGCGGACCGGCTCAAGAACGCGCGCACGACCATCGAGAACGCGCGGACCTCCCTGACGAACTCGAACCAGTTCCAGCCGCTCTACGAGCTCGCGCCCCTCATCGCGGACCTCTGGCGCTTCGAGGGCGAGGTGCGCCACGCCGAGCAGGGGTACACGGGGATCTCCCCCGCCGTCCGGGTGAACCCGCAGCAGCTCGACCGGCTGTACGAGTACGACTACGGATTCGTACAGGCGGCCGACACGCTCTCCCAGACGATCGCCCCGCTCCCGTCGCTTGCCGGCGGGACCGACGCGGCGGCGACGAGCGCGCTCCTCGCCACCGCGCGCGGACAGCTGAACCAGCTCGAGCAGGCGTTCAAGGCACGGCTCCAGGTCATCGAGGGAATCCGCATCTCCTAGCACGAAGGTAGGTAGGTAGGCATGGTCACGAACAATCCGATCCCGGCGACCGGCGGCAGTCTCATCGGCGCGACGACGATCAACTGGGAGGACATCTACAAGGGCCCGAACGTGATGTGGCGCGTCCCGCGCAACATCCGCTTCAACGACAACATCGTCGTCCGCGAGGACGAGACCGCGGTCTTCTACCGCGACGGTAAGGTCCTCGCCTACCTCGACAAGCCCGACCGGTACGCCCTGACCTCGATCAACGCGCCGATCGTGGGGAAGCTCGTCCAGGCGCTCTCGGGCGTCCGGCAGGAGGCCGAGGTCTACTACCTCCAGCGCCGCCTCTTCGACGGCAAGTTCGGGAGCTCGGAGCCGTACGTCTTCCGCGACCCCGACTTCGGGCTCGTCCAGCTCCGGGTCTTCGGCAGCTATCGGTGGAACGTCGGCGCACCGGACAATTTCATCAACCAGTTCGTCGGGACCTTCGGGGCCGTCACGACCCCCGATGTCGAGGCGCGCCTGCGGGACCAGATGGTGATCCTCGTCTACAACACGCTCGGCAAGATGAAAGACCAGAACATGCGGGTCACCGACCTCGCCTCCTCGCTCGGGACGATCGAGCAGGCGATCCTCGGCTTCGCCCCGCAGCACTTCTCCCCGCTCGGCGTGGAGATCAAGCAGGTCCAGGGGCTCTCGATCAACCTTCCGCCCGACGTCCAGGAAGCGGTCAACGAGCGCTCGAAGATGGGCGTCCTGGGCGTGAACTACATGCAGTACCAGGCCGGCCAGGCGATGACGACCGCCGCGGCGAACCCCTCCGGGGGCGCCGGGGCGCTCGCGGGCGCCGGCGTCGGCCTCGGCGCGGGGCTCGGCATCGGCTACGGAATGGCGGGCCAGATGCAGGGCGCGTACGGTCCCGGTCCGGGGAGCCCGTGCCCGAAGTGCGGCACGCTCGTCCCGCCCGGCACCCGGTTCTGTCCCGGCTGCGGCAACGCGATGGGTGCGCCCGCAGCGGCACCGCCAAGCGGGGCGCCGTGCCCGAAGTGTGGCCAGCCCGCCCCCGCGGGCGTGAAGTTCTGCCCCAACTGCGGTGCCTCGCTCGCTCCCGCGCCGCCGAAGACCTGCCCGAAGTGCAACCAGCCCGTCCCGGCCGGGAACAAGTTCTGCCCGAACTGCGGCGCCCAGATGCCCGCCTAGCCCCGGTAGGAAAGTCGCGGCGGTCCCGAGGTCGAAACGTGTTCTGCACGAAGTGCGGGACCTCGTTGCCCGACGACGCGCAGTTCTGTTCGAAGTGCGGGACCCCGACCCACGGTGGCGCCGCGCCTCCGAAGACCTGCCC
>Ga0187782_10002459_pt1 | contig 13652 bp, 10 predicted proteins | sample 0715_SJ02_MP15_2_FD_132454 | JGI IMG/M metagenome (GOLD analysis project Ga0187782, IMG submission 132454) | Tropical peat soil microbial communities from peatlands in Department of Meta, Colombia - 0715_SJ02_MP15_20_MG | ecosystem: Environmental > Terrestrial > Soil > Wetlands > Peat | place...
ATGGCAGGTTGCGCTGGCGCTGGCTGCCATCGTGCTCAAGTCCGGGGCGGACATCCTCGGCCCCTACCTGACCAAGGTGGCGGTTGACAAGTATCTGGCACCCACTACCGCATGGGGAAGACATTCTGTCCTGGATCGCTGGTTGAGCCCGCAGGCGCTCACCGGCATCGCGCAGATTTCGCTGCTCTATCTCCTATTGCTGGTGGTCAGCTTCTTCCTGGAGTACGCGCAGACCTACCTGATGCAGTGGACGGGGCAGAAGGTGATGTTCGACCTGCGCAGCCAGATCTTCCGCCACCTGCAGCATATGCACGTTGGCTTCTACGACAAGAACCCGGTGGGCCGGCTGGTCACGCGCGTCACCACCGACGTGGACGCGCTGAACGAGATGTTCACCGCCGGCGTGGTCTCGATCTTCGAAGACCTGTTCGTGCTGATCGGAATTATGGCGATCATGCTGCGCATGAAGTGGTGGCTGGCGCTGATCACCTTTGCCGTGCTGCCGCTGATCTTCGTGGTCACCTCCGTTTTCCGCAAGTACGTGCGCGATTCCTACCGGCGGATCCGCATCGCCATCGCGCGCATCAACGCCTACCTGCAGGAGCACATCAGCGGGATGGTGGTGCTGCAACTGTTTAACCGCGAGCAGAAAGCGTTCGACCGCTTCAGCAAAATCAACGCCAGCCATATGGAGGCGTACAAGGACGCCATCATCGCCTATGCCATTTACTACCCGGTGGTGGAAATTCTCTCTTCGATTGCCATAGCGTGCGTGGTGTGGTTCGGCGGCAACGCCATTCTGCACGACGCGCTGGCGCGCCGGGCCGCCAGGGATGCCATGACGCTCGGCATCCTCGTGGCTTTCATCCAGTACGCGCAGCGGTTCTTCCGTCCTATTCAGGACCTGAGCGAGAAGTACAACATTCTGCAATCGGCCATGGCCTCGAGCGAGCGCGTCTTCAGACTGCTGGATACGCCTCCGGAGATCGTCGAGCCGGCGTCACCAAGGAAAAGCGAAGGCCCGGGCAGAATCGAGTTCGATCATGTGTGGTTCGCTTACCGCAACATACCTGCCGCAGGTGATGGTCAGCCGACCGACGGTAACCAGACGGCAATTGCAACACCCGCGGGCGAGGGCGCCCGCGCCACACCTGACTGGGTGCTCAAAGACGTCTCCTTCACCATCGAGCCGGGGGAGACGGTGGCCATCGTTGGGCACACCGGCGCCGGCAAGAGCACCATGATCTCCCTGCTGCTGCGCTTCTACGACGTGCAGAAGGGCGCCATACGGATCGATGGCGTGGATGTCCGCGAGATGTCGCTGGCCGGCCTGCGGCGGCGCTTCGGCGTCGTGTTGCAGGACCCGTTCCTGTTCAGCGGCACGGTGCGCGACAACATTCGCCTGGGCTCGGAGTGGATCGAGCAGCGCGCGGTGGAGCAGGCGGCGCGCGACGTGAACCTCGCCGACTTCATCGCCTCGCTGCCCCAGGGCTTTCAGGAACCGGTGCGGGAGCGCGGCAGCACGCTCTCTACCGGCCAGAAGCAGTTGATCTCGTTCGCCCGCGCCCTGGCGCACGATCCGAAAATTCTGGTGCTCGACGAAGCTACCTCCAGCGTCGACACCGAAACCGAATTCAAAGTGCGCGACGCCCTCACGCGCATGGTCGAAGGCCGGTCGTCGCTGATCGTCGCTCACCGCCTCTCCACCATCCAGCGTGCCGACAAGATCCTGGTCATGCACAAAGGGCGCCTGCGCGAGACCGGCACCCACCAGCAGTTGCTCGCCCAGCGCGGGATATACTGGAAGCTGTACCAGCTCCAGTACAAGGACCAGGAAGTGGCGGTCAGCGCCGACGATTAGGGACTTTTTTCAATTGTGCCGTCCCTGACGGGACTCGAATGGTTTTGTATGCCTACCCGGGACTCACGTCCCGGGCTGGATTCTGGCGGCCCTTTCGGGCCTCTCCGCACGAACACGTTTGATCTGCACCACCGAGAATCCGAGCGCCGCAAGCGCAGCAGAATCAAGCCCGGCAGCTAAGTGCCGGGAAAGGATGATTCGAACCCCGAGTCCCGGAGGGACGGCAGAAAATCCATGCGCGTTTTGATCTCCGCCGGCGAAGCCTCGGGCGAAATGTATGGCGCGCAGCTCCTCGAAGCCCTGCGCCGGCGCGTGCCCGGCATCGAATGCTTCGGGGTGGGCGCCGAGCGCATGCGGGCCGCGGGTTGCGAGCTCGTCGTTCAGTCGAAAGACCTGGCTGTCGTCGGCATCACGGAAATCCTCCCGCGCCTGCCGAAGATTTACGGCGAATTCCGCAAGCTGGTCCGTGCCATCGACCAGCGCAAGCCAGAGGCCGCCGTATTGATCGACTCGCCGGCATTTCACTTCAAGGTTGCTCGCGAACTCCACCGGCGTGGTATCCCGGTCATCTACTACGTCGCTCCACAGTTATGGGCATGGCGCTCAGGACGCGTGCGCCTGGTGCGGCGTTATTTCAAAAAGGCGCTCGTCATCTTTCCCTTCGAGGAAAGTTGGTATCGCGACCGGGGCGTGGATGCAGAGTTCGTCGGTCACCCGCTAGCGGATGTTGAAAGGCCGTCTGAATCTCCTGAACAGTTCATTCAGGAACAGAGGTACGAACCGAAGAAGCCGATCATCGCGATTCTTCCTGGCAGCCGCCGCAAAGAGATTCGGATGAACCTGCCGGCAATGCTGCGGACAGCCGAAATTCTCGGCTGTGATTATCAGTTTGTGTTGCCCATCGCGCCCACGATTGACCCCGGATGGCTGGACCAGCTCGTGCACAAGATCAATCCCACCCACAACTTTGTTCTCTTCACCACCACCGATACGCGCGCCCTGGCTTACGCCCGCGCCGCCGTGGTCGCCAGCGGAACCGCAACCGTCGAGGCCGCGATGATGGGCACGCCCATGGTCGTCGTATATCGCGTTTCGCCGCTGACCTGGACGCTGGGCCGGCCGCTGGTTCATGTGAAGAATTTTGCCATGGTCAATCTGATCGCGGGCGAGCAGGTGGTTCCTGAGCTGATTCAGGGAGATTTCACGCCCGAGAATGTGGCCGCCAGGCTGCGGGAAATACTTCCCGACGACCCCGCTCGTGAGAAAATAGAGCGAGATCTGGCCCAGGTCCGGGCGCGGCTGAGGTCTGGTGACGATCCCCGCTCCGCTGCCGATCGGGCTGCCGATGCGGTCCTCCGGACGCTGGCCTGAGGTTGCACGATTTCCTGTGCAAGCGCATCTTTCCGGCTTGAATTATCATCCTAGTTTTCAGCCGGTTCACTGGAGTGCTCGCGATTATGGTCCGGTCCCAAAGGCTCTTGCGGCGCGCCGCTATCGTTGTCGGCGCGCTGCTTTTGCCCGCCCTCGCTTCGTCTGCCGCGGAGAAGCCACGCCTGCGCGTGGATGACTACGAGATTACTGCGGAGATGCTTCCCAAGGCACATAAGCTTACGGCGCGCGCCCAGGTGCGGTTCACGGCGCTGGACGACATCAGCGTCGCTACCTTCGAGCTGAACAATGCGCTACGCGTAACCAGGGTGGAAGATGCCAACGGAGAGCCGCTTTCGGCCGAGCGCGTCACTCAGGACTCGACCGTGCGCGTGCCTCTGCCCGCCGGGGTCTCCAAGGGCGGCAGTTACACCCTGACTTTTTATTACGAGGGCGTGCTGCAGTCGGCGGATGAGAGTCCTGTCGAAGGGTTAAAACTGGCCTACGTCGGCGAGCCCCAGTCGTATCTCCTGTACGCCGCACGCTGGTTTCCCATGGTTGGGTATCAGACCAATCGCTTCACTGCCGCCATCCACATGACGGTGCCGACCTCGCTGATGGTAGTCGGCAGCGGAAAGCAGTCCACCGGCGTGGCGTTGGCCCAGGTCGAGGAACCCCCGGCGCAGGAAACGGTGGTGCGCAACGGCAAGCGGGTGAAGGTGGAGAAGCCGCGGCCGCCCACGAAAAAGCAGGTCGCCGGCAAAACCACCTATACCTTCATCTGGGACAAGCCCAGCTTCCCTGGAACCATCGTGGCCGGGGAGTTCCGGGTGCAGGACGTCAGACGTGGGGGCCTCACCGTCCAGACCTATGTCCTGCCGGACAAGCAGTCGGTGGCGCAGAGTTATGGTGAGACGGCGGCCAGGGAGTTCGAGTATTTCGCTTCGCTCTACGGGCCGGGACCGTCGGCCACTCTGAAGGTTGTCGAACTGCCTGATGACACCGTTCCCGCGGCGTGGGCACCGGAAATGGCCATGCTCGCGCAGCGCGCCTTCCACGGGAAAACCAACTACCGCTTGCTGGCGAACACTGTCGCTCACCAGTGGTGGGGAGCGCTGGTGAGTCCGGCGAACCGCGAGAGCTTCTGGCTGAGCGATGGCTTCGCCCGCTACTCCGAAGCACGCTACGTCGAAGAAGCTGCCGGCGAGGCCGGCTTCGAGGAAGTCACCAAGGACATGTCGGTGGGCGCGCTCGCCTACGACACTGTGCCGCTGGGCAGCAGCGGCAAACTGGACATTTTCTCGCCCGAATTCCAGTCGCTGGTCACCGACAAGGGGGGAATGATTCTGCACATGCTGCGCTGGGTCATCGGTGATAGCGCCTTCGACAAGACCATGCGCGCTTTTGCCGCCCAGTTCGCGTGGAAATCGGCCAACTCGGACGACTTCCGCGACGTTGCCGAAGCGCAGTCCGGGCAGCGGCTGAACGGATTCTTTACCCAGTGGCTGGATTCTACCGGCGCCCCCGATTTCAAGAACAAGTACACCGTTTACCGGCTGGGCAACAACAAGGGGTTCCGCGTGGCCGGCGAGGTGCAGCAGGACCTTGACCTGTTCCGCATGCCGATCGAAGTCAAGGTGGACACCGACGGCAAAACCGAAATGAAGCGGATCGAGGTGGTGGGCACAGATTCGACTTACGTGATCGACACCTTCGGGCGGCCGCGGCGGATTGTCCTCGATCCCAACAACCGCGTGCTGAAGAACTCACCGGAGCTGAAGACGCGGGCCTCGATCATGCGCGGGCAGCAACTGGTGCAGCAGGGTGATTACTCCGAGGCGCTGAAGGAGTTCAACAAGGCGCTCGACGGCAACCGTAACAGCTCGCTGGCCGCCTATCGGATCGCCGAAGTCTTCTTCCTGCAGCACAACTATCAGTCGGCGGCCAACTACTATCGCCAGGCCATGAATGGCGACGGCGAACCCAAGTGGACGGAAGTGTGGAGTTATCTGCAGTTGGGCAAGATCTTCGACATCACCGATCAGCGCGACCGCGCCGTCAATATGTACCGCCAGGCGCTGCAGACCCACGATGACACGCAGGGCGCCCTGGAAGAAGCCCGCAAGTACCTGCAGACGCCCTACAAGCGCGAGGTGGCGAAGGACAGCAGCGGACAGTAGCGGGTTGCAAGTTTCACGCCATCCAAAATCTGAGTTGCCATTCACAAGAATGTCATTCTTCCGCCGACCGAAGCGACGCGGGAGAATCTGAGAATACGGCTTGCGCCACCGTGACGGGTGGCGCAGACCCCCTATTCAGATCCTCCGCTCGGCTTCACCGCGCGAAGGATGACAGCATCAATGGTGGCTGTCACCGCGCAAAATGAAGACCTCCTAGCTGATGAGCCTTCTCCTTACCCACGCCCTTCGCCATCACCAGCACGTCAAACGTCTCGCCCATTCCCGCGGGCGTGACCAGGTGCTTGAGTTGCAGCGCCCGCTTGGCTCGTTCCTGTGGAAGCTGGGCATCCTCGAACGCCTCGGAGAACTGCGTTTCCTCGCCGATACCCATCAGGAACTGCGCCTGCGTCAGCAAGCCCAGGCAGTCGAGGCCGGCCTGCTCACCGGCGACACGCAGCGCGGTGAAGTTGACGTGCGCGGTAATGTCCTGCTCGCCGGGCGCTTCGTAGGGATTGTCGCTGGCGGAATGCTGGCGATAGCACATGATGGTCCCGCGGTGGCGTCCGGCCAGCAGTTCCTCGCGCACGTAACCATAGTCAATGACAATTACGAATCCACGACGCACGGATTGGGCGATCGTCTGCATCCAGCGCTGCGCCTCGAGGCCGGCTTCCACGCGCTCGCCTTCCTCGGGATGGATGGAATAGAGGTCCAGATATTCCATTTCGGCGGCCGATGCCGTGACGAAGCTTTCGACGAAGCGGCCGGCTTCCCATCCCACGCGCATCGAGCCGTGATCACCAAGCACCTCAACCGGCAACGCGTCGAAAAATTCGTTGGCGAAGACAATCACATTTTCTGTAGAGACGTAGCTTGCTACGTCTCCCACGACCGATGCTTTCTCTGCCGCGATGTATTCGCGCAGAGTAGAACCCAATTTTTCCCGCAGCGCCGCCGACCCTTCCACCAGCGTATAGTGCAGCGCGCGAAAAAAATCCGGAAATTTCTCCCGCGACCAATCAAGCACGTCACGCGCGAACAGACCGCGTCCGGGCCCGAGTTCCACGATCTCGATTCGCCCGGGCGTTCCCAGAGCCCGCCACATCTCCTCGAACTGGCGTGCCACGAGACGCCCGAAGAAGGCATGCACATCGCTCGACGTATAGAAATCACCCGCCTTGCCGAACTGCTCGTGGCGGCGCGCGTAATAGCCTAGCTCCGGTTCATACAGGCACAGCTCCATGTAGCGCGAGAATGGAATGGGACCGCGCAGACGGATTTCCTGCTCGATGCGCTCGCGCAGCGTCATTTCCGCTCTTTCAGGTCCTGCGGCGTGCGGATGAACATCTCGACAAAGTAATCGTGCAGGCAGTCGTAAAGCTGGCGCTGGAAGGTCCACTCGAACTGCGGATGGTCGAGGTCGCGCGGATGCAACTCGAAATAGTAGGTATGGACCTTCAGGCCTGGGTCTTTGAAGCGAATGATGACCTCAACGCCGTCACCCTTCTCGCGCGCGTCGAAGACGAGCAGCGGATGTTCGTAGAGGCGGAGTTGTTCGAGAACGCGTTCCAGGCGGGCGTTTTCCACGGCACGATTTAATCACAAGCAAGGAGGCAGGACGCAGGTGGCGGGAAGCAGGAAAAACAAAGCCAATTTTGCTGCACCCTGCCTCCTGCTTCCTGCCTCCTAGATTCTCCTGCGTCCTGCCCGCTGCGTCCTGCTTCCTTTTGCTATTCGTAGCGCAGCGATTCGATCGGATCCAGCTGCGCGGCGCGGACCGCGGGTAGCATGCCGCTGATGATTCCCACCAGGCTGAGGATAATCGTCGCCACGATCAGGCTGCTCAGGTTGATGCCCAGGTGGATGTCGCCAGCGCCGCTGTTGTCGCCGAACGCGCTCATCAGCGTGACCGAGCCGACGGTCCACGAGATCAGGTAGGCAATCGCAATTCCTGCCAGACCGCCAGCAAAGGTGATGGCCAGCGCCTCGGCCATGAATTGGAACAGGATCTGGCGCTTTTGCGCGCCCAGCGCTTTCTCCACGCCTATCTCGCGGGTGCGCTGCTGCACCGAGACCAGCATGATGTTCATCAGGCCGATGCCGCCGATGCCGAGCGTCAGGGCGCCGATAAAGCCCAACAGCACCTTGAGCGCGGCGCTGACGACCTTGAACTCGTCGAAGTCTTCTTTGATGTCGGCGATAAAGACGGCGCGGCGGTCATCAGGACGGAAGTTGTGGTGCCCTCCCAGCACGGCGCGCACGACACGCGCGATCTGGCGGTGGTCCTCGCCTTCGTAATCCATGGCCATGCCGCTGATGTACTGCGTGTCGTAAAGGTCGCCCATGGTGCTGAAGGGAATGACCACCATCTTGTTGTCGTTGTCCTCGTCGCCCTGCACCTTGTGCTGATAGACCCCGACCACCTGGAAGGTCATGCCGTTGACGCGGATGTTCTGACCCACCGCAAGTTCGCCGGAGAAAAGCCGCTTCTTGGCCACATCGCCGATCACCGCCACGCGCGCGCGGGTGTATTCATCCTGCTCGGTCAAGCCCCGTCCGGTCTCTACGTCAAAGTGCCGGATGCGCTGGTACACGGGATAAACGCCGGTCAGGAAAAGGTTGGTGAAGGTGCGGGTATCGTGCTGGATGGTAGCGCCGTCGCGCTTGTCGAACAGCGGCGTGATGCCTTTGATCATGGGCACTTCGTTGCGAACGTAGTCCACGTCGGCGAGCTGCAGCCGGACTTCGCTGCCGGCTTTCGAGCCGCCGGCCTGCAGCGACGTGCGCCCGGGGAAAACCATGATCATCTGCGTGCCAAAGGAGCTGAAGATCAGGTCGATGGCGCTCTCGAACCCCGAGCCGAAGGCGAGCAGGATCACCACGGTAGCGATCCCCCACGCCATGCCCAGCATGGTGAGCGCGGTGCGGCGGCGATTGTGCTTCATCGCGCCGTAGGCTTCTCGGAGCAGATCCGTGGTCATCGCTCACTCCTGCCGCAGGGCTTCCACCGGCTCCAGCATCGCCGCTTTCCGCGCCGGGTACAGACCGGCCACGATCCCGGCCAGGGCCAGCGACAGCACCGCCCCGATAGCGGACACGGGAACGATCTTCGGCGTATCGAAGCCGCTCGGCATCTGCACTCCTGAAAGCAGGTGGATGAATCCCATGGCGGCGCCCACGCCGACGGCCCCGCTGAGCAGCGTCAGGAACGCACCCTCGAGAAAGAACTGGAGAAGAATATTGCGATTGGTTGCGCCCAGGGCCTTGCGCAGCCCGATCTCGCGCGTGCGCTCGCTCACCGCCACCAGCATGATGTTGATGATGCCGATGGCGCCGAGAGCCAGCGTCACCAGGCCCACCCCGCCCAGGAACCAGTCCATGGCGCTGAAAATTTTGCCCATGGTCTTCTGGTTCTTCACCGTGTCCCACTCTTCCCAGATATCCGGGTTACTGGGGTCAAATCCCCCATGGTTGTGCGCGACGATCTTGTGCATCTCCGCCTTGGCTTCTTCGTTTTCGTCGAAGGTGCGCGGCTGATAGTTGATGAAGGAAATAGCGTTGCCGTCCTTGGAATTCTCGCCCTTCAGCGGGAAAAGCTCACGCATGGTATTGAAGGGGACAAAAATGCGAATGTTGGTGGCGTTCTGCTCCTCGCGGCCGATCATGGAGAGCACGCCGATCACCTGGAAGCGCACGCCATTCAGCATGATGGTGTTGCCGACGGCGGGGCGGCCGGGGAACATGTTCTTAGTCATCTCGCGGCCCAGCACGCAGACGCGGCGCCGCTCGGCGTTGTCGTCCTCGTTGATCCACCGCCCGACCTGCAGAGGAATCGTCCGCACCTGGTTGTAGATCGGCGGCACGCCTGAAACTTGCCCGTTGGTGCTGGTGTACTCGCTGACGGCCCGGATGTCGTCGCGCGCGATCAGCGGCGAAATGTTCAGCGCCAGCTTGGCCTCCCGCTTGATGTCCAGGTAATCGTCATAGGTGAGGTTGAACCACTTCATGGAACTGAAACTGCCTTCCACCGCCGGCGCGCGTCCGCCGAAGAAGAAGATGATGTTCTTGCCGAAGCTCTCCAGTTCTTTGCGGTTGCCGCTGCGAAAGCCTTCGCCCACCCCGATCAGCAGCAGCAGCGACCCCACACCCCACGCGATCCCGAACATGGTGAGGAATGAGCGCAGCTTGTGCGCCCACAGGGTGCGCAGGGTCTGGGCGAAAATATCCAGCAGCATGCGCATGACCATACTCCAATCTACGCAGGCAAGGGTGGGAAAGTTCAGTTCGCCATCCACCCCGGCCGCCAGAGGGTTGGACTGCGGGAAGCGGAAAGGGTTATCGGGATTTTCGGGCGCGGGGTGTCGAGAATCTGGAGGGGCGCCGCATCCTTTGCCAAGGATGGGGTCTTTCGGCCCCTTGTTTTTTCCTTCGTGTCCTGTAAGTTCTCGGCCGTGCCCTGGGCGCGCAACTCGCACCCATGAAGCGGCTAGGGGATACTAAGACCCATAGCCGTATGAGGAAGGTCCTGTCCAGGGTCAAGACAGTTGCCCGGACGGGCCGATATCGTTACGGGCTTTAGGAGTGCATCAGTGGACTCCGAGTTCGATTCGCAGCCCAGCCACCTCCCCACGCGCGAACGAGGCCCATCAGCCTACGTGAACTGGGCGGCGGCACGGCAGCAAAGGCCGCTCCTTCGTACCGACGAGTACCCCCTTTACACCGATGCCCACATTGTCGCCGAGGCCGAACACGGACCGTATCGCTTTCTAAATGCCATCGCGATGCCCAATGGCACCGTCAGGCCCGCGGTGATCCTTAGATACGAGTTGTACTGGGAGTTCCCGTACCCAGATTTTTCGAGAACTGACGCAGAGCGATACCATGGCGGAACGCCGCCGGATGAGATCGCTGCCTTGGCGTCGCTAGCCTTGGGGGTGCGATTCAGGGCTGGTGATTCAACACGAGAGTTCATTCCGGAGAAAGATCCCAAGGGAAGTCCCAAAGCTTGGACGACACGTGCGCTACCCGTGCTCACGCTCAGCGGCTCGTTCCATCGGTGGGTGCTGCCACGAGTCGCCAAAGGGCAACACTCACTGGAGCTCCTGCAGCCCTTGAGCATCCTGCCGGACCTGAGTCCACCGGCCGCCATGAGCCTGGTTCGCTCGGCTCGCCTTTACCAAGATCCCCTCTGGCTTGCCGAATCGGAGCCCGCACTCGCGTGGCTGCTCCTTGTGTCGGCACTTGAGACCGCTGCCCTGCATTGGCGTACGCAGCAGGAGGAGCCACTCGTCCGATTTCAAACCGCCAAACCCGACCTGTACGAAGCGTTGCACAAGCTTCAGCCGGCGATGGCGGGCTGGGTAGCAGAGGAGTTCAAGGACACATTTGGGTCGACTAGAAGGTTTCTCGACTTTGTTCTCAATTTCCGTCCCCCCGAGCCCCAAGAGCGCCCTAGGTGGGGAGGAATCGACTGGTCCGATACAGCTCTGGAGAGAATTCTCAAGACTGTATATGGCTACCGGTCCAAGGCCCTTCACGCCGGCCAGCCGTTTCCCGCGCCAATGTGCAGTGCCCCGTACACGCAACCCGACTGGCCGGCCCCCACTGAGAAACCGCATGGGGATGCCAGCATGAGTGGAGGCGTATGGCGTGAAAGTGACATTCCTATCCTGCTGCACACATTCGAGTACATCACGAGGGAAACGCTGCTGAATTGGTGGCGCGCGCAGGCACCCGAGGAGGGCGGGCGCCGAGCTTAGATCGGTGTTGGCGGCCTCCGGCCCGGGATTCGGCACCCGCGGTCTCTGCCGCAGAAGGCCAGAACCGAACGTATCGCAGACCTGAGGCCACTATTCTCGCTGGGCATCAAGCGAAGTCGCGCGCTGTCGCTGATTTTTGTTGACGGGGCTCCATCAATCCGCTATCATTATTACTGACTCTATATCATTATGAAATATAGCGAGAGCTTCTATGGAGGCCGGAGCAAGCCGTTTCCACAGCCCTGTTACCCAGAACGATAACTTGGACGAATCCATGCTCTTTGACAACAAGACCAGAATAGGCCCAAAAAGGGGCCAAAAGCGCACCTAAGTCCTTTGAAGAACTGATTTTGCGCGTAAGTCCTTTATTTCATCAGATCACCCATCAGATCGCGTCAGATCAGGCCACGTAAGTCGATGATTCCATTAGAGGGCAAGACAAGGGGGGTGGGATTGGCGCCGGAGTAAACAGAACAGGATGCGGGGGGCAGGAAGCAGGAACGCGTAGGTCTGGGCTAGTCTTTCCCGCCTCCTGCGTGCTGCGTCCTGCCGGCTGTCGGATTCACGGCTTCGGGATACTCGAAGACCCCGCGCCCGGACTTACGGCCCAGGCGGCCGGCTTTGACGTACTGCACCAGCAGCGGCGCGGGGCGGTACTTCTCGCCGAGCGTCTTGTGCAGGTATTCCAGCACGTGCAGGCGGGTATCTAGCCCGACCAAATCCACCATCTCGAACGGGCCCATGGGGTGGTTGAGGCCGAGCTTGATGGCTTTGTCGATGTCGGCGGCGCTGGCGATGCCCTCCTGCAGCATGTAGAAGGCTTCGTTGCCGATCATGGCGTTGATGCGGCTGGTGATGAAGCCCGGCGATTCCTTGATAACAACCACTTCCTTGCCCATGCGCTTGCCAACATCAACACAGGCATCGATGGTTGGCTGGTCGGTCTCCAGGCCGCGCACGATCTCCAGCAGCTTCATCTTGTGCACGGGATTGAAGAAGTGCATGCCGATGCAGCGCGGCGCGCGGTAGGTGACGGAAGAGATCTCGGTGATCGAGAGCGACGAGGTGTTCGAAGCCAGGATGGTCGGCGGCGCGCAGATCTTATCGAGCAGGGTGAAGATTTCGATCTTGGATTCCAGCTCTTCGGGAACCGCCTCGATCACGAGTTCGGCCGCGCGCGCGGCTTCGTCGATCGAGCTGGCAAACTCGATCCGCCCAAAGGCGTCGTCAGCCTGCTGACGCGAGAACTTCCCTAGTTCGACGCCCTTGTCGAGGTTGCCACGGATTTCGGTTTCGGCCCTCCGCAGGCTGGCCGGCAGGATATCTTCGAGGATGGTGCGGAAGCCGCCTAGGGCGGCGGCGTGCGCGATGCCGCGCCCCATGATCCCCGCCCCGATCACGGCAATGGTCTTGACGGCGGCCATCGCTACTTCGAGCGCTCGATGCTCTCCAGCACCTTCGTGAAATTGGGGTCGGACTTGCGCATGTAGTCCGCCAGTTGCTTCCTTTCTTCCTCGGTGAGGGTGGGAAGGCTGACGGTGATGCGGCGCAGGGTGGCGGCAATGTCGTCCACGTAGTTCATCATGCGAATGATCTCGCCGGTAGCGGGCATGCGGGCGTTCTCCTGTTGTCCCCGGGGCGACCATGGGGAAGGGCTATTGTCGTCTGCCGGTGGAATCTTTGTCCACCTCAACTTCCCAGCCTCAGCATGGCCGCGCGCAGCCGCGGATGCGACTGCAGCAGGCGGATATAACGCGCCTCGTCCGGCCCGGCTTTGGCGCGGATGATAGCTGCCAGTTTCCTTCTTTGGTCCAGCGGCCAGCGCGGAAATTCCGGAACCAGCGCCAGCACTGCGCCGAAGTTTTCCAGAGCGGCGCGCTGCGTCTGGGAAAGTCCGCCTGGGTTCATGTCCAAAGCACGCGCGAGCTTTGCGCTTGCGACCTGGCGCATCTTTTCCGCATCACCACCGAACTCTCGCGCCACATAGCGGCTCACGCGGTACCCGAGGTTGCGCACGCGAAAGCTGTCCCAGGCGCCGGCCTCGGCTTCGGGCAGCTCGTAGAACACGTGTCCGGCAGCCAGCTTGCGCAGCGTCGACGCTGGCGTGCGACAACCAGGACGAGTGGCCAGCCTTTGCTCTTCGCGCTCCAGAAGCCGGCGTACCTCCGGCCGGCCGGGACGAAACCCCAGCTTGCGATAGAACCAGAACGCGCCGGAAGCGATGGCCTCTTCATTGCGATCTCCAAGCTGGTAGGGATAAACGGAGATGCAGCGGATTCGGTGAAGCTGGCTCAACAAGCGCAGCGCCTGCGCGTAGTGCCACGCCGATTCGCCGTCGCGATATGCGTAAAACGTGTTGAAACCGACCTCCATCCACTCGAACAGCGAGATGCCCTCGATGTAGTTGATGGGAACGCCGTTCTTCAGGGTGAATCCAGCGAGGTAGGCGCGCAAGGGCAGCCGCCGCTCTGGAGGCAGGCCCCA
>Ga0187782_10002460_pt1 | contig 13652 bp, 9 predicted proteins | sample 0715_SJ02_MP15_2_FD_132454 | JGI IMG/M metagenome (GOLD analysis project Ga0187782, IMG submission 132454) | Tropical peat soil microbial communities from peatlands in Department of Meta, Colombia - 0715_SJ02_MP15_20_MG | ecosystem: Environmental > Terrestrial > Soil > Wetlands > Peat | place...
AATACACGTTTCACGGTTATCTGACTTCGACGAGCATCGCAGACGCCGTCTGCGCTCCTGCGAAAGATCTTCTTGTAAACGACCTCCACATGAAAACAGCTGTCGTCATGAGCGAAGACGCAGCGTGGACGACACCACTTGATGCCGAATACCTAAAATGCCTGCCCGAGATCGGGGTGAAGGTGCTCGACCATATCCGCGTCTCACCGGACACGACGGACTTCACGCCAATCTTCAACAAGATCGAGGGTGAGAAGCCCGACGTGATGATTACCGGCATTGCCCATGTCGGCGTGCAACCGACGGTGCAATGGAAACAGCAGGAGGTGCCGGTTCCCATGTTTGGTATCTCCGCACAGGCAACCAATTCGAGCTTCCGGAACGACACAAACGGCGCAGTCGAGGGCGTCCTTTATCAAGCTATCTCTGCGGCTGATGTTGCTGTGACAGCCAAGACCTTACCGTTCGTCGTGGCGTTCAAGGCAAAGTACGGCAACGTCCCGTCCTATTGTGGCTACACCGCCTATGACGAGGTCTATTACATTGCCGAAGCGATCAAACGTGCTGGGTCGACCGATCCCGACACGCTCGTCGACGCTCTGGAACGGACCGATTATGTCGGCACAATCGGCCGGGTACAATTCAAGGGAAAGGACACGCCCAATCCGCATGCGCTCAAAATCGGCCCCGACACCATCACTGGTCTGATGTTGCAATGGCAGGACGGCAAACAGGTCAATCTATGGCCGGCCAGAGTCGCCAACGGCAAGTTAAAATTCCCCAAGTTCATTAAGGTCGGGTCGGCCAACTAGCCAGGAGATTCCGGTCGTATCAAGCTATCTTCAACGCAAAGCCGACCCGTGAGTCGTTTTGGTAACAGTAGTCTCGCTGCGAAACCCTTCGATACTTTGCGACCTTACTCGCTTTCACAATACAGACTTTGCGGCAGGAAAAACTTCGACAGCGCGGCATTAATTGCTTCGGCAGGCAAGTTCTTTGCCAACGTCGTAGTAACCGATTCCGTGACCGACTTGGGCGAAGTTGAGCTCAGAAAAATTGCCGAAGGGACGGTAGAGCCGCAACAGTGGATAGACCTCGCGATCCCACCGCTCCTGGTCCTCATATTCCCCGAGGGCGAGGCCGGGCAGTAGCCGCCCAGCTTCCACAAACTCTTTCATCTCACCTAGGTGAAGGCGAGCGATCGGGCTATTGCGTGCGCGTTTTAAGCCTTGCCGGGCGTATTGCCAGAAGGGAGTATCCCATCGCGAGCCGCACGCATAGTGCCACGCAAGGAAAAGCGAGTCGCGGCAAACGTATGACAGCGTCGCACTATTGAAGTCATCGACTTCGTCGGGATCCGCGCTTCTGCCCCGCCCCTGCTCAACGATCCAGCGCGCCGCTGAGCGGACCTGCACTATGGCGGTTCCGATCGCCGTCGCCTCAAGCGGCTCTAAAAAACATGCCGCATTGCCCACTCGGAAGACACGGCCATCGAACGTTGTGCGGCGCAGGAAGTTTGGGAAATTGAGCATGCCACGGTTCTCCCAGGTGGATACCCCTTCCGCTTTCAGGAACACTGTGAAGTCGGCTTCGACCTCGGCATCGGAGCTAATGCTGGGATTGAAGATGTACCCGCACGAGGTCCAGTCGCGGATAGGGATCTGGAAGATCCACCCGTGCGGTCGAGCTGCGGCGCGGGTCACTCCCGATAGTGCTTGGGGAGTCAGCCGCCGCAGGATCGCTCGACCAGTGGGAATCCAGTCGAGTTGGATGAGGTCGTCGGCGGAGCCGTCGGCGCCGTTTTCAGCCCTGGGGAAGCCGCGTGCATCGAAAACATAATTGCAGAGATGAGTCGTGTCGTCGTCGAGCCGCATCCGGACACCTTTGGCGGACGTACGCAACTCCTCGACTCGCGCGTCGATCCGCTCTGCGCGAACGTGTTCTCCGAGCACCCGGACCACTTCGGCGGCATCGAAGTGATAGCCGATCAGCCGTACCGGCTGGAAGCGGTGCATGAACTTGCACCCACCGCGTCCCCATCCATCAAAGCGGGTGCCCTTCTTCAGGGTGGCACCGCAGCGCTCCGCCAAGTGGGAAAAACCAAGCCCAGTGACCTCTTCGAACCAAATCGGGAAGCGTGGAGTCGTACCTTCCCCCACGCCAATGGTTGGAATGCGTGAATCAAAGACGTGCAATAATTCCGCCTGCGGCAAATTCCGCGCGAAGTGCGCGGCGGCTATAAACCCCGCGGTACCGCCTCCGAGAACCGCAATTCTCATAATACGAGCTCCTTGAGGGTTTCAGCTGGGCGAAGTAGATGCTGCACAGCTAAAAGAGCGTGTGCGACCTCCGGGCTCAATGGGGCCGCTTCGTAGAGACGGCTAAGGTGCGTTCTATCGCGGGCAAGCAGCCGTCCGTCGGGGTCGCGGTCGCTGGCGAGTCGCCAGGGCTCGCTATTTAGGGATGCCAGCTCTTTCTGAAACACAAGGGCAGATAAATCGTCGCCGTATCGGTCCAGGTGCGCCTGCAGAAGCACCGCGCCACGCGCAGTCGCCGTCATGCCCAGTCCAAAATACGGATCGAGCGTACATACCGAGTCCCCGATGGCGACCAGTCCAGACGGCCAAGCCGGCAGACGTTCGTAGTGCATCATGCGATTGGAGGTGGCGCCATAACGAAGGATCGGGGACACCGGCCTCGCGCAAGCAAGCGCCTCTCGCAACTCCCCGTCTCCAAGACCAGCGACGAAGTCCAGGAAAGCCATGTCGTCGGAAGGGAGCGGTTCGCCAACAGGAGCCAACAGCACAACTCCCCAAAGATCCCGCTCAGCGCGCACCATCATGGCGGAGCGAAGCCCAGCGGGCGCCACAGGTGCGATGCAAAGGCAGTGCCAATTCGGTGCGTCTTCCGGTTCGATGATAAACCAGCGTGATACGTACTGCGTTCCGGACTCGACCACGGTCTTGTCCACCTTCAATCTCCCGCAGTTCGAGAGACGGGAAAGCCAACGGGGTAGCGCTGAGCCTTCGCCGCTAGCATCCACAACCAAGTTTGCCAGATGTGTTGTCTCGCGGACAGCGTCCCGCTCAATCGTATGGACGCCAATCACTCTATCGCCCAGCGGAGTGCTGGCTAGCCCCAGTACCTTCTGGTCCTCTCGTACGTGCACTGTTGACGTGTCGGCCAAACCACCGAGTAGGGTCTTCTCGAAAAGGGCCCTGGAGCAGGCATACGTGGTGATTCCCGAACGAGTTCGGTGCAGCCAGCCCGCAGGAAAGCGCAATGCAGCGTCCGCGCAAGCATCGAAGGGACCGGCGCCAAGCGCGACCAGCTGTTCGCTCCAGCGTGGCATCAATTTGTCGAATGCAAGTGCTCCCGCCGCCATCAGCAGGTGAATACAGCGACTCTGGGGCACACCCCGGCGCACCGGGGGCGCTCGCCAGATTGAATCAGCGGGATAGCGAAAGCGCTCTAGGACCGTAACGCGCTCAAACCTGCCTGCGAGGGCATGTGCGGCGAGCAGGCCAGAGATTCCTCCACCGATGATTAGACCATGACTATTTGTCCGACCGACGGAGCTCTCGCTTGTACTTCTTCGGAACATCATAGGAAATGCGCGTTAAGGTCTGCGCAACAATCCACTCGATCTCACCATTCTTTTCCACGAACGGGCCCATGATGTGTCGCTCGTTCGGGCTTATTAAGTAATGATTGTTGTACCAATCACCGCTCTTAGTCTTGAGGTGGAAATGATAGACAGCCGGACGAGTCTCGGTGCCGGTGACCTTCACGTCCCTAGACTCGCCGTGGGAATACTTGCCGTTGACCTTAAGATCAAATTCTAAGCTGACCACTTGGGCAACGGCTGCTCGATGAGCAAAGCGTTTCGATGAGTTCGACGTTTCGGGTTCGTCCTCCCGGAAATGCATGAGCTTGGGGCGGTGCTCCCAGTATACGGCGACGAAGCTCGGCGTTGAGTCCAGGTATTCACCTCTTGGGCCGTAAATAATTTTTTGCACAGTCCAGAGTCCGGCCATGATGTCATACGGCGTGGCGTAATCGAAAACGGTGTTTGAGCTCATTGAATTCCTCGAGCGGCGGGGCTTAGAATTGGATGACGAAGGGATTCAATTCTTCCTCAGAGAGTGTTCGGGCAAGCCAACCCTCTGACAGCGGCACGTCATAGAGGCGTCCGGGCCCGAAGCGGGCCCAGAAATGTCGGAGACCAGGCGCGACCACGCGTACCACTGGAAACCCGACGTCAGGCCGGGTTTGGTCAAGGACAAGGACCTCGATGCCTCGAGTCGCGGCCAGCTTCCTGCAAGTGAGAATGTCCTGGTCAAGGTCGTCGGACGCGAGATTCTTGAAGTCCTGGAGGCGGCGAGGTCCAGCTTCGAGGTTGGGCATCAAGTAACTCGCGTCTGCGGTTGTCACTGTGCGCCACCAGCGTATGGCATCCTGGCCTCCCTGATAAGTCCGGGTCGACGCCGGGCCGGTAGCGGTCGGCACTGCCTCCAACGATTGGCTCAGCTCCGTCAGCGCCCGTACCAGAGCGACGCTGGGGTCGAGATGTGCGCCGAAGCCGTAAATGATGTCTTCTTCAGCTTTGTCTACCCGCCTCGAGATCGCAGCAAAGGCAGGTATTCCGATGTCGCTTGTGACATCAAGCGCCCAAAGGTCGCGCCGAAGGTCCCCGTAGTGACGAATAAGACCTGAGACGAACGCATCGTCGACAGACTGTAGGTCTACGGCCCGCTTTCGTATTCTATTGTACCACCAAAGGGCGACGGCGTCCCGCTCGATTAACTCGAGGAGCCCTTGGAGCACGGCTTCTTCCAGGACCGCCCCGGCAGCACAACCATTGGAGTCGCCGCGGGCGAACAGGGGATCCGGGCTCCGGTATCCGTAGTAACAGAGCGAGGTCGGCAGATAGCGCGTCTCCTTGGCCGACAACGACCAGAGGGGAGTCCAGTCAATCTCAACGTCCTCCCGAAAGGGCTCCGGCACCCAATAAGCCTTGTGCCCTCGCGAGTTATGTGACTTGCGTTTCGCGTATTGCCGCTCGCTGTAACCCATGCAAGCATTCGGGTGAATCGCCGCTTTTCCAAGGTCCGCAAAGGACGCACGGATGCGCGGTTCTGTCCCGTCGAAGACGCCGCAATAGCGCTCTAGCGATTCAGCCAGCGCACTCGCACGCGCCTGCTCGATGCTCCTTCCCTTTCCGCCCGAACGTCGCCGCAGTACTTCCTGAAGGAAGAACTGGTTATCATACATGTCTGAGAAATTGTGATCAGCTGAGAAGGTAGAAGTGAGGCATCTTCCGCCGGCATTAGCTGCGGCGGTCCGCTCTCCCGGCACCAGTATGCTAACGATACCCGTGATCGGGCTGAGGTGCCGCTCAAGTTGCTCCAGCACCTCCCGATGGTCGAGGGTGCGGTGCCCTCCGTCCGAGGTGTGGGCTTTTCGGCGCCGTCGTAGACGCACTGGCCTGAGGAGGTTGCCGTTATTGGGCTCTGGAGATCCGCATGACTGACATTGGGGACGGCGGATAAGTTTATGGTGGGTCCGTTCCAGTGTGAGGATGTTCGTCGATACCACTCGGTCGAGGAGGTGCGATTGCCCCTCAGTTCCGATCCATCGGGTGATCTCCGTGGCTGCCTCTGCGAGAGCCGCATGCCGAGTCGAAGCGATGTACGCTGCGACGGGACGCGCCCGAGCATCCGTGCCTGTGCGCCGCGTGAAGTATTCTTCCAACCTGCGATGGCCCCGCAGCCGCTGCGCGAGACACTCCCAGCACGCGGTCTTCCCCGGTACGAACATTGGTCCGATCCAGGTCTCCATCCCCACGGGTTTCACCAGGAGCCAAGCCTTTGCGGAGATCAGTGACTGAGCATTCCACGCCGCAAGCTCCGGTCGCAGGTAGTCATCGGTAACGACGACAGTGACATCGCCCTCATGAATGACCCTGATCGCCTGGCGCGCGAGCAAATCTCCCAGGGGGGCGATATCAACCTCGCCGAATGCAATCGTTGACACCGTCGTGAGGTCGAGACGCGATCGCGCCAGCGAGGGGAGCACACCTATTTGCTCCCAGAAGCCCATTGTTGGACCAGCTTCTACGGCGGTATCCTCAGTGAGATATCCGCCCATCCTAAGGCGATCCAGCGCCGCGAAAACCTGCGTTACCGGAAAACTCTTAGAGAGAACTTCGAAGATCTCTTCAATCTCATGGGCACCGTTCAGCATGGGTGCCAGCGCTGCGTAGATGGGATCAGGCATCCACGCGTGTCGACCTTCAGCAAGCAAAAAGAGCCCATCATCCGAACTGATGGGCATTATGGATGACTTGAAGCGTGGACGTATCGCTCCGTTCACATGCCTAGCAACAGGATGGCGGATGCGGATGGAAGCGGGCCAATTTAGCGGGGTCCTTGGGTGCGTTCCTTGGCCGGCGTTCCACCCTGACTATTTTTTGGAAGGTCTTACCGACTTGCTTTCCGTAAGTCTTGATGGCCTTAGTCGGATCCCTCTCCAACAGTTTCCTGAATTTGGGATCGGTCCACGCCTTCGCATGGATCTTGGCCCAGTCCGCATTGGTTAAGGTAGCCACTACCGTATTCCTTCGACAGGGTTGGCGACCTTGGTCTTGTAGGCGACACCCTAAGATCGCCCGCAAGCCCCGACCGAAATCCTGACTCCGACCGAAGTTTTATTTCTCTACTCGGCCGTCCCCATTGCAGTCTGCGAGAACGAGGAGTCTCGGCTGTCCGACCGTAACCCCTTTATTTTTAAATTACGATTTGCTTATGGCTGTGTCAATAAAATGCCTTTCCGTCGAGCCTGCGCTCGAAAAACCTCGGATCCGTCGTGGATTGGGATCAACTGGAACCGACGAGCGATGAGGAGACCGATGAGGGTCATTTGGTGAAGCGCTAGGTAGCTTGCGATGCACGCGCGCCGACCAGCACCGAATGGGATGTAGAGCGATCGGGCTGTGATTTCGAGGCTTCCCTTCATGAAGCGTTCGGGAAGGAAGCGATGCGGTTCTGGAAAATTTCCCACGTCGTTGTGGAGCAATTGCGGGCTTACCCACACCGCGGCATTCCGGGAGAACTCAAACCCACCGAGTTCGAAAGAGCTCTCAACCTCTCTATAGAGAATGGGAGCTGGCGGATGACGACGCATGCTCTCTTTCAGTGCGGCTAGGCAGTAAGAGTCCAAAATGGCCGCTGAGACCGGGGCCCCATTCGCGCAAAGATGATCGGCCTCGGTAGCGATTTTCGCAGCGATATCGGTGGAGGCGATGTCCCGCCATAAATTCAGAAGAATAAATGGAATCGTGAGATGTCCGGCGTAAAGCATCTGCATGGCTTCTCCGATAATTTCGTCGCGGCTGAGCCGTTCACCGTTGGGAAGCCTTGCACGAACCAGGTCCGAGAGGACGTCTCTTCGTTCTACACCGCCTTCAATGCGCTCTTCGATGATACGAACAGTTGCGTCCATCCGGCGCGGAGCACGGGGGCGCGTCATGATCAAAGGGGCGGTAGGATCGCCGTTGGGGACACTGATATACTCTTCTCCATAAGCTTCTGCGAAGGGGACCACTCCGGAGCGGTCCTCGGTACATCCGTATCCTTCCAGTTCTGCGTCGAGGACTACCCGTAGAGCGATGCGGGCGGTGAGGACGCGCAGTTCCCTAGCCAGGTCCACCTCGCTGTCGGAAGTCCAAGTATCCAACATGTCTTTCGTGCACTGGGCCACCGCGGATAAGTAAGCCCGAATGTCCTGAGCCGCGAAGCAAGATCGCAGCGCCCGACGGCGCGTCTGCCAAGCCAATCCCTCGAGTGTCGTGAGGCCGTCTCCCCAATGGCCGCGATTGGAGTCCTTCACGAACTCCGGTTTTCGCAGGCACGCTTCGCGCTCGAAAAAAAGCTCGCGAACCTCGAGCGCTCCGTTGACAAGGATGCACGGCGAACGCCCAAGATCGAAACCGACGATATCTCCATAATGTTCGGCGAGTGTCCTCAAAAACCCGAACCTGTCGGTGCACCAAAACTCATAATTGAGTCTGCCCAAGGACTCTCCCTTGGGGCCGGGAGGTGTTGTTGCCATAATCCGACAAACCCCATTTTAGTTGACGGCTCGCTCAGGGGTCGCGGACATGCTGTGGACTTACTCGCCGCACAGCCGTACTGGCAATGCGCCGGTTCTGCGCCCAGCTTCCGTGCTGCCATCGCCCTCTGGCCCAAGGAGATCCAGCACTACCTTGGCTTGTCGCAAGTCGAATGTGTCGAAGCCTTCGGTGAACCAGCCAAGAACCGAAGCGAGAGAATCGCAGCCCTCTCGTCGCCTGCCCTGGTTGCCCCACAGCCGTGCCAGACTCATCGTCGCGCGCAATTCCCACGACCTCGACCCTTGGGCACGCGCGATCGCGAGTGCTTGACAGAAACAGGTTTCGGCTTTCGCCGCATCCGGCTGGGGAGATGAAAGTGCTATCTCACCGGCTATGCGATAGATTTCGGCTTCGTGCCACTTCTCTTTGCTCGTTTCGATACCGGCAATTGCTTCGGCAGTGCACCGTCGAGCATCATCAAATTGGCCGAGTTCGACATATGCTCTTGCAAGATACGACAGGTGCAATGGCAGCCACAATGTTGATCCGGTTGATTGCAGCGCAGTGATACTGGATATGATCATATGAATAGCGTCAGCTGGCCTACCGGTTAATACTAAAAGGCATCCGCGGACTGAAAGCCCTAACGCCTTCCAGAACTGGGCGCCTTTTTCCTCCGCCAAAGAGACAAGTTCATTTACTCCCTCGTTTGCTGCCGAGTAATTTCCGCATTCAAGGTAGATTACACAGGCGTGGACCAATGCATACATCAGAGTGGCAGCTTGGCCTATCTCGCGCGCTTCCTCGATTGCCCGGCTTGCGTCTACGAGCGCAGCATCCGGATAGCCAAGCATCCACAGTGCCCACGATCTATAAGACAACGCCGCCACCCGTACGTCTTGGCCAAAACGCGCAGCCAGTGAACGGTGCTCGCTAGGATCGTATAGCGCGATAGCGCGATCGAGATGTGCTCGCCCCTCCACGAAATCACCTCTGTGCAGTACAGAACCCATCATACGATGCCCGATCATGAGCGGAGCTGTCGCTCTTCTCTTCTCAGCGAGCGTCAGGAATTGGTTCGCTAGCTCCCGCACAGCGTCGCCATTGAACGCAACGAAGCTCGCTGTCCAGAAACTGTACAGAACGGAAAACAAAAGCAGTGGATCTTCCGGAGGTTCTCCGAGCGCTTCAGCCTGTTCGATCAGCAGACGTGCTCGCTCTGCAGCAGCCTTAGTTTCCGGGGCAGCATAACCTTTGACGTGCATGAGTGGGGTTATGATCGCGACCTGAAGCTGAATCTGCTCGCGACGCAGCGCAGGAGTAATGGGCAAAGCGCAAATTTGCGCAAGCGCACGAGTGAGGTGCTCTGCGGCTTCAACCAGCGCCGAGCGTTCCAGCGACCGCCGTCCCGCTTTACCCCAGAGAGCTGCGGCCTTCTCGATCAGGCCAGCCTCGGTGCAGTGACGCGCTAGCAATTCAGGCTCACGTTCGCCGATCTCAGGGAATCGGGTTTCGAGGCTTTCGGCGATACGGCCGTGAAGCGCGCGTCGCGGGTTGCGCAACAACGTGCTGTAGGCCACGTCCTGCACAAGGGCGTGCTTAAACAGGTAGGTCGCACCGGACGTTTCACCTTGCCGGAACAGCAAACCAGCAGCAACGAGACGATCGAGGGACGATTCTAGCTCTGCCTCCGGCTGGCGCACGACCGCAGCCAGCAGGGAATATGAAAAACCCCGTCCAAGTGCCGCACCAATCTGAGCTACCTCTTTGGCGGGGCCGAGTCGGTCGAGCCGTGCCATTAGTGATGCATGTAAGCTTGCCGGGACCGGACGCGCCGGTGGTGGAACCGCTGCAGTCACCTTTTCAGAATCAGCATCGCTCCCCGCCTCCAGCAGCGCCTTCGTCATCTCCTCAACGAAAAGAGGTATGCCATCAGTACGCTCCGCGATGTCTTGCCGGAGCGCCGATGGCAGGACCTTGTTGCCCACCACGTTGTCGATCATCGCCTCGACTTCGCGCTGCGTCAGTCTATTGAGCGTTAGGGCACTCACGTGAGGCCGTCCGATCCATGGCGCATCGAATTCCGGCCGGAACGTCACGATCAACAGCACGGGAAGCGTCACGATCTGGTCCACAGCTCGACTTAACGCTTCCAGGCTTGTGGGATCACTCCAATGCGCATCCTCAAAGACCATGAGCACCGGACCGCCACGCGTGAAGGCTTGCAATTGCAACATGAGTGCGTCCAGTACTCTTTGTCGGCGCTGCTCCCCTGTCAGTGCTAGCACCGGATAGCGTCCATCGTTCTCCAGCGACAGCATCTCGGCGAAGAGTGCCGCGTCCTCGATCGAGGTTGAGGTCCGCGCCAGCATTGCGTCGAGTTTGTCAAGCTTGTTTTGCAGGGAATCGGCGGATGCTAGTCCGGCCGCGCGTTCCAGTCGGCTAATGATCGGATGCAACGGACTGTCGACATGTTGTGGTGAGCAGAAATAGCGTAAGCGGACATGCGGTTCTTCGAAGAGTCTTTCTTGGAGTGCGGCCGTAAGCCGCGATTTTCCTATGCCAGGCTCGCCGGAGAGCAACACAACCTGGCCTTCACCTGATTGTGCCGTTAACCAACGTCGAAGAAGTAATTCAGCTTCTTCGTCTCGCCCGACCAGAGCGGTCAATCCAGTTCCGTGGAGTGCTTCGAAGCGGCTTGCTATCGCACTCACCTGCTGCACCCTCCAGACCCGGGCCGCCTGGGCGATGCCCTTGAGGTCTCTGGACCCGAGATCCTCCAGTTCAAAGAGGCTGCCGAGAAGTCTTCGCGTGCTGTCGCAAATAACGACCGTGTTCGGTTCGGCGATTGCCTGAAGACGCGCAGCCAGATTCGGCGTCTTGCCAACGATAGCGTGCATTTGTTTCGATCCGACCAAATCGCCAACTACGACCAATCCGGTGGCAATTCCGACTCGCGCTTGCAAGGTAGCGCCCACCTTTAGTCCGGCTACAGCTTCGGTCAGCTTAAGCGCTGCCCCCACAGCGCGCTCAGCATCGTCCTCATGGGATAGCGGATATCCGAAATACATCAGCACACCGTCGCCCAGATATTGGGCCACGAATCCGCCAAAGCGCTGGACGATATCGACAACGCAGTTGCGATACTCTGCCAGGACTCCACTTAGATCCTCCGGGTCCATGCGCGCGGAGAGCGCGGTTGAGTCCACCAAATCGGAGAACATCACAGTGACTTGGCGCCGCTCTGCTACATCCACAGGCGGTGTCGCGGGCGTGACTTGGATCGGCTCTGCCTCAGCATTCGGACTGATTTCCGCGATTGCTTTCAGGAGCTTAAGCCGGACACCAAGCGGAAAGCCGAGTTCGCGAAGATGATTCTCCGTGAGATCGCGTAGCACCGTCTCGTCTATAGCGTTTTCGCGGAGCACCGTCTCAAACTCTTGGAGACCAAGGCTCTGCAGCCAATTCCCGAGGTCCATGATCGCATGGTGACTCCACACTGGGGTCATGATCAATGTGTCCAGAGCACTAGAACGTAATGACCGGCAGGTGTTACCAGCGCTGCAACATCAATAGGATTTCTTATTCCGGCCGCCGGGTGCAGCCAGATGCGGGGCTTCGAAACAGTTTTCCATGCTCCGGAAATAGCTCCGTATCCTAAGGAACAGATTTTTTATGCTCCTCCTTTATTTCAATACGCCCCGATTTGGTTTCGGGCGCTAGATAGCGTCTGCGTAACGAGCCAGGATTTTGGCGTGAGGCGGTTTGTCGCAGGAGACCTTTGAATGGAAAAATACGCCTTCTGCGAAAGCGCGGCGGTCCGCATGCTCGACCGTCGCCGCTTCCCGCTGTCTTGGTCTGAAGAGACACCAGCCTGTTTTGTGGTGCGAGACCAACATTGCCAAGCGCTCACTATGTCTCCGAGCTGCTAACACGAGAAGAAGCGCGGCATATCGCCGTCAAAGTATAAAGCACAATTATGATTTCGGTTTTAGGCGCCGAGCGCGCGTTTGGCGTTCCCCTGGCCCTTGATGTCGATGTCAAGGTCGAGCGGCGAGCTCTTGCGGATCTCCGGCCTGGTTCGTCGTCAAAATAAGTGCATGCTAGTGCCTGCCTGTTGCTGTCGCGCACGACGTAACAGGCAGCTTGCTCCTCGACTTTCCGGGGTAGCGGGAAACGGCGTGCAGCCTCGTCGAGTGCATCGAGAACCGTTCATGATTAATCGCGCGCTGTCGTCGCGCCGGCCTCGTCCCCTATAGGGGCCAACCGCAGGTGTACCAATGGGTGCAGTATCCGACCGTTACGGCATGTCCCTCTGAAGCCGCGGCTGCGCGCTCTAGCGTGTCATCCGGAACATCGAATATGAGAGTTTTTTCGTCGGGCTCTGCTATATCAACATCGGCGTCGAGAATAAACATGGCGGCAGTCCCTTATGACGCTCGTCGCCAGCCCTACCAATATCATCACCCGGTCACGAATAAAATCCTGGCTTTATACGACAGATAATTGTTCTCACCTACCAAGCCCAAAAACGGGGCATCAAACGTCATCGCGAATGGCATATGCTTTCGCGTTCGGACCGGGCGACGCCCGTCACCGGTTTGACACCCGCACGATGCCGTGAGTGGATTCCACGGCACCTACGGGGGACAAGGCAAAGCCGTCGCTGTGACCCCCCGGCGGCTTTGCTGTCAGAGGGTCTTGCCAAAAGGCCGCATTTGCCGGTGATCGCTCGGGCGCTAAGCTCCTCTTGTCGGACCGCGCCTCAGCGTCTGAGGCTCGCCTGCGGTTCGGCACCCTGACGGTCTTCCTAACATGGGTCAGTCAACCGTTTCAGGGGCGACAAGGCAAAGCCGGCGGTTTTCCAATTGGCCGCCGGCTTTGCTGTTTTGAGGCGCCGCCCGCGAGAACTTGTCGACCACGGCGACGGGAGGCGGCGCCTACCGACCCGCCTGAATGTCCGCTTATGACGCAAAGCGGACATTGACCTTACGCGCTGAGGGAATGCACTCCTTCATAACCATGCACCATGCCCGCCCCCTGATTCCATCAGGGTCTCTGATACTGGGGTACAGCTCATTTAGCTCCGATCCAAGAGGAACGGCTCGATTGTTTCGACCACCGAACTGGGAAACTCCTCGTGCACCGACAGTTTGCCGAGCGGTAACATAACACTGTGAACACTTGGCACAGAGGCCAAGGCTTCCATTTCCGCGCGAGAACGTGACGGCGTTTGAACAGCGTATACCAATAGCATCGGAACAGGAGACCGCTGCGCCAGGTCGATAAATTCGCTCCGCGTTACGAGTGGATCCAGCTTTCCAGTTACAAAGCGTATGGATGAAAAGCGGGCGCCAGCCGAGCGCGTCACTGCAAGCTTTTCACGCAAACGTTCGCCGTGCAGCCAACCAGCATCGGAATAAACGTGTCCGGCTGCCATGTAACGAATGACAGGCCGATTCACATTTAATCGGTAAAGCAACGGCCCGATGATGGGCAGATCCACCAACCGGCATATGCGATCGAACCACGGTCGATG
>Ga0187782_10002461_pt1 | contig 13647 bp, 8 predicted proteins | sample 0715_SJ02_MP15_2_FD_132454 | JGI IMG/M metagenome (GOLD analysis project Ga0187782, IMG submission 132454) | Tropical peat soil microbial communities from peatlands in Department of Meta, Colombia - 0715_SJ02_MP15_20_MG | ecosystem: Environmental > Terrestrial > Soil > Wetlands > Peat | place...
CATCGCGCTCCGGAAGGCAAGGCGTTGCTTCGCTGCTTCCTGGGCGGCTCACGCGACCCGGAAGCCCTGAACCTCCCTGACGAAGAAGTGGTTTCGCTGGTTCGGCGGGAGTTGAAGGAAATCTTGAGTTTTTCATTCGAGCCGCTGTTTTGCCGCATTCACCGCTGGCCCGCCTCCATGGCGCAGTACCCAGTGGGGCATGCCGAGCGGCTAAATAGAATTCAGAGCTTGCTTGGGGATCTACCGGGCATTCACCTTGCGGGGAACGCCTATTCGGGCATAGGAATCTCAGATTGTATCCGCACAGGCAGGGCTGCTGCGCAACGCGCAATTGGCAGAGTTATGGATGCTGAATAGTAATTCGCCGTCAGCGCGCCTCAGGAATCAGTTCTCCGGGCATAGGTCGTTTGCTCATGGGGTTGAGAATTCCGATTTGGCCGGGATGGGGATAAATTGTCGCTCGGCCCGCCCCCCACGCTCCACTTGTGCCACATCTTACGATATCAACAGCGGGGGCTGTCCTAATTTGGGCGGAGCGCCGCCATCTTGGCGGCTCCAGTGCCGGCTGGAAGCCGGCGTTACGGCCCAAATTAGAACACTACCGAACAGCGACCAGATATTGTTTCATAAGCTAGGAATCCTTTTCCCCTAATTGGAATCTAAGTAATGTAAGAGTGGTCTCGGAGAAAGGGCAGGGCAAACAAAAAATGTTTACCTATTTGAGCCTCCTGTTGGGTCACTTATTGACATGGCTTGCGGTCGCAGCCGCGGCCCTTTATGTAGGGATGGTCCTGATGAGGTATCGGACGGACGGGCCACGCTACCGCCTCAACTTGGACCCTCAAGACCCCGCAAGGTCGGCTCAGCATTTGGCGGTCTGGCTGGGCGTGAAGATTTTGGAGGGCTGCGTCCGGGTTGCTAGGCCCATTTTGAACATGCTCCTAGAAGCCTCTGCTGAGGTTGGGGAATGGCTCATGCGTCGCAGCCCAGCCGTGCAGGAAAGTATCCGCTCCCGCTTCCTCGTGTGACGGGTGTCGTGGACACCGACTTTTCCCTTGAACAGCTCGAGGCGCGAATCGACGACGCCTCGCTCGACTTTGATCCCGAACTCATGCGCCGGGCCGGCTACCAGGTTGTAGACTGGATCGTCGAGCGCCTGCAAAACCTTCGCGCGAGCCCGCTCGGTCGCGAACTCGATCGCGCGGAGACGGAATCCCTGCTGCGCGAGCCCATGCCCGAGGAGGGTCGGCCCTTCGACGCAGTGTTCGCGGAATACGCGCAGAAGGTCTTCACATAACGTATGCCGGCAAGACTAGCGGAAAGCTGTGAGATGAGGGAAGAGTCCACTAATTCCTTCTCATTGCCTCAAGCTCTTCGAGGGTGCGGGGCCAGTCCTGCTTGAGCAGGCGCGAAAGCGACCTGTCCGCCAGTAGCTTGCCGCCCGTTTGGCAGCGTGCGCAGTAGTTGGTCTCGTTGTCGGCGTAACGGATGCGCTGCACTTTGGCGCCGCAGTGCAGGCAAGGCTGACCGTACCGGCCGTGAACGGCCATCCCGGCGCGAAATGCTGTCACCCTTTCCGGAAAATCGTCTCGTGCTTCGTCGCGCAATCTCTCGGTCCAGTCCCGCAACGTCGCCCGGGTGGCTTCGTAGAGGCGCGCGATCTCCCCGCCGTTCAGGCGGCTGGTCACGGTCGCGGGCGAGAGCCGGGCAGCATGGAGGATCTCATCGGAATACGCGTTGCCGATCCCGCTCATGAGATGTGGGTCGGTAAGCGCGCGCTTGAGGGTATGGTTCTCGGAAGTGAGGCGCGCCGCGAACTCCTCGAGGCGGGCCTCAAGCACTTCGAGCCCGCCCGGGTCGAAATCCTCAAGCCTCTCGGCGCCTGCTGCCACGTGAATCGAGGCTCGCCTCTTTGATCCCGCCTCGCTGAGTGTCAAGCTGCCGGAGTCAAAATCGAACGCCGCCAGGTCTCTGCGCGAGCCGAGTTTTCTCACGCGTATCCCCGAAGCTACCGCGCCGAGACCCCGCCAGTGCAGGCGTCCTGCAATCATCAAGTGCAGCACCAGCCAGTACTCCTGCTCGAAACCAATCGCGATGCGCTTTCCGATTCGCCGCAGGCTTCGGACGGTCTTCCCTTCCAGCTCCTGAATCGGCGGACTCACAGTACGCAGCAGAAAGGGGCTCGACAAGCGCACCCGGTGGAGCTTCCGATGGAGGATGCGCTGCTCGAGTGCCTCGAGATAAACGACGATGTCCGGCAATTCAGGCATGGGGCAATATCATGCAGTTGCTGAACAGGTACCGTAAAGCGATAAAGCCGGTAGAGGTTCTCAGTGAGCTTGGCGCAATCCGTTGCCAAGTGAGACTCCTTTCCGGCGATTTATTTCCCAACGGTGGCAACAATGATTGTACAACATGAGAAGCCGCCCAGGACCCCCACATGCTCGAGGCGGGAGTGTGCGAATTTTTGGGTTGACATCTTACCCAAAGTGTGGATACTTGGGTTATATGTCTACCCAAAAGGAACAAGAACGCTTAGAACTCTTGCAAGGCACCCTGGACCTGCTGATCCTACGCACGCTGATCTTCGGCCCGCAACACGGTCAGGGCGTGGCGCGCGCCATTCAGCAGACGTCCGAGGACGAACTGTTGGTTGAACATGGTGCCCTTTATCCCGCTCTGCAACGCCTGGAGGAGCGGGGTTGGATTGCGGCTGAGTGGGGGACCTCCACGAACAACCGCAAGGCGCGCTTTTACAGGCTCAGCTCGGCGGGGCGCAAGCAGCTCGTCAAGGAGACAGCCAAGTGGCGGCGGCTGGCGGCGGCCATCGGGCGGGTTCTGGGGCCCGAGGAATCTCGGTGATAGCTGTGCCGAAGGCACCTTGGACTGCGGCGGCTTGACGCCGCCTTGGGACTTTGGGGCCGCGACGCTGCGGCCCAGGACAGACCTTCGGTCCGGGATGCGCGAAGGCGGCGTCAAGCCGCCGCACTCCAAGGCGCTGCGCGCATGGAAAGGGTGAGCGATGTTCTGGCGGAAACGCAAGTCAAGTGACTTCTCAGCGGAGATCCAAGCGCATCTCGAACTCGAGACGGAGCGGCTGAAAGAGCAGGGCTTGAGTGAAGAAGAGGCGCGTGCGGCGGCGCGGCGCGCTTTTGGCAATGTCACGCAAACTCAGGAGCGCTTCTACGAATCGGGCCGCTGGCTCGTCTGGGACCACCTCGTGCAAGACCTGCGCTTCGGCCTGCGCACCCTGCGCAAGAACCCCGGCTTTGCCGCTGTCGCCGTGCTGACGCTGGCGTTGGGCATCGGGGCCAACACCGCAATATTCAGCCTGCTGAATGCCGTGCTGCTGCGGCCGTTGGCGGTCGAGAAGCCGCAAGAATTGGTGCTGCTGGGTACGGGGAGAGCCGCTGGAAGCACAGCAGATTTCGCTGATACCGAGCTCTATTCGTATGCCTTCTATCGCCAAGTGCAGCGGAAGAACCAGGTATTCTCCGACTTGAGCGTCATCCTGAGTCTTCCATTAGGGATGCACGGCCTGGTGGCGGGAAGGCCCGAAATGGAGTTGCTGCACGTTCAGTTGGTCTCGGGAACGTATTTCCGCATGCTGGGCGTCAAGCCTTGGCTGGGACGCTCGTTGACGGAGGCTGAAGATGAGCCTGCCGGCGCTCACCCCGTGGCCATGGTCAGCTACTCCTGGTGGGATCAGCGGTTTGCCCGCGACCCGGCGATCCTCGGCAAGACGGTGACCTTGGGATCGACGGTTTACACCATCGTGGGCATCTCCCCTCGAGGTTTCTTCGGAACGGCCGTCGGCCAATCGCCCGACTTATGGATTCCCCTGTCGATGGAAAAACAGATCTCGCCCGGCTGGAACGGCCTGGACGATAAATGGTTCCAGTCACTCTACATCCTCGGCCGGCTGAAGCCAGGCGTCACGATCGTGCAGGCTCGAGCTCAAGTCAACCTCTTGGCGAATCAGATCTGGCGCGATCATGCCGGGCCGACCCTTACCAAGCAGCAACAGGATGACCTTCGGCACGCTCAGATCGAATTGACTTCGATAAAACATGGACTACCGCAGATTCGCTACGGGGCCGAAACTCCCTTACAAATCCTGATGGCCGTTGTGGGACTGGTATTGCTGATCGTCTGCGCCAACCTTGCCAACCTCCTGCTGGCCCGCGCCACGACGCGCGAGCGCGAGATCGCGGTGCGTATGTCGCTCGGAGCCGGCAGGGGGCGACTGGTCCGTCAACTGCTCACCGAGAGCCTGGTGCTTGCCCTCGCAGGCGCGACATTGGGAATCGTGTTTGCCGTGTGGGCCGGTAACGTGCTCGTCGCCATGGTTCCTCACGGCGACGAACCCTTGCTGCTGAATGTTACTCCGGACGCGCGCGTGCTGGGGTTCACTCTCCTCGTGTCACTCGCCACGGCACTCCTTTGCGGGCTTGCTCCGGCCCTGCGCTCGACGCGCATCGCATTGGGCTCTTCGCTCAAGGAAGCAAGAGGCTCCGTTGCCTCGACCAGCCGCACACGGCTGACGAAGGCCTTGATCGTTTCGCAGGTGGCGCTCTCACTTGTGCTCTTAATCGGCGCCGGCCTGTTCCTTCGCACGCTGGTGAACCTCTCGAACGTCGAGACGGGATTCAACAAAGAAAACGTCCTGCTGTTCGGGATCGATCCGCCCGCGGTCAGCTACAAAGAGGACGCACGCCTGGTGGGTTTGTACCAGCAAATCGAGCAGCGGGTAAGCGCGCTTCCGGGAGTCCGCGCCGACAGCATTTCGTTTTTCACTTTTGACCAGGGCGAGTGGACCCAGAGGGTCTCGGTTCTGGGGCGTGCCCCAAGCCCCCAGGATCACATGGTGGCCACGCATAACCTTGTCGGGCCGGGCTATTTCGCGACCATGGGAATCCGGCTTCTGCTGGGTCGCGCCTTTGGGCCGCACGATACCGGCGCTTCGCCCAAAGTTGCCATCATCAATGAAACCTTCGCCCGCTGGTGTCTCCCCGGCAGTTCGCCAATTGGGAAGCACTTCGGGCTCGGGCGAGATCCTAAACACAGCAATGACATCGAAGTGGTGGGAGTGGTGAAAGACGCCAAGTACCAGGACCTAGGCGAACGCCCCTTCCCGGCCGCGTATTATCCCTACACACAACGCGTTCAATATCTGAACGATTTCGAGGTGCGTTATTCGGGAAGCCCCGACGTGATGATCGCACAGGTTCGACAGGCCATCTCCCAGGTCGACCGCAGCCTGCCGGTCGCCTATTCGGGCACCTTGGTCGAACAAGTCAACCGTTCTCTGGCAGGTCAAAGTTTGATCGCCCGGCTCTCCTCCTTCTTCGGATTACTCGCGGCCTTCCTGGCCTGCATCGGTATTTACGGACTCGCCGCCTACTCTGTGACGCGGCGCACGAATGAAATCGGCATCCGCATGGCGCTCGGAGCGGAGCCCTCCGGCGTGCTCTGGATGGTCATGCGCGAGAGTTTGACCTTGGCCGTCCTGGGTGTGGCGATAGGGATTCCCGTTTCGCTCGCCGCTGCGCGCCTGATTGAAAGTGTGCTGTATGGCCTCAAGGGAACCGATCCCACCACCATTGCTTTGGCCTCGCTGGCGATGATCGCCGTGGCCGCACTGGCCGTTTACCTGCCCGCACGCCGAGCGGCCAAAGTCGATCCGATGGTGGCGCTGAGGTATGAGTAAACAGTAGTTAGTGCTTAGTGGCTAGTGCTGAGTTGGGCCAATTGGGGATTTGTCGATGGTCCCTGGAAGGGCGGGGCTTCAGCCTCGCCGCCTCAAGAAGTCGGCTGAACGGGCCTTTAGGCCCTGAAGCCAGCGTTGCTTCAGGGGCTAAAGCCCCTGAATTCTGGCCGAATTAGCGGCGGGGCTGAAGCCCCGCCCTTCCGGTCCCGACGAAGAGTAGTCTTCTCACTCCAACTAAGCGCCTGACAGCGCACGGGGAGGATCAGCTGATGAACTGGCGGAAACGCAAGCCGAGTGACTTCGCAGCGGAGATCCAAGCCCATCTCGAACTCGAGACGGAGCGGCTGAAAGAGGAAGGCTTGAGCGAAGAAGAGGCGCGTGCGGCGGCGCGGCGCGCTTTTGGCAATGTCACGCAAGCTCAGGAGCGCTTCTACGAATCAGGCCGCTGGCTCTGGTGGGATCACCTCACGCAAGACGTTCGCTTCGGCCTGCGCACGCTACGCAAGAGCCCCTCTTTCACTGCCGTGGCGGTGCTGACGCTGGCGCTTGGCATCGGGGCCAACGCTACCATCTTCAGCTACGTGAATGCGCTGCTCCTGCGTCCGCCCTCCGGAGTGGTTGCGCCGGACAATCTGCGGGCCCTCTGGAATCGCCTCCCCAATGGCCAATACCTCCAGCACAGCTACCCGGACTATGTTTATTACCGTGATCACAATCGGGTCTTCTCCGGGCTAGCGGCTTACGATAGCGACCCGGAGCGGGTGAGCTGGAGAAGAGGCGGCGAAACCGAGCTGATCTATGGGCAACTGGTTTCCGGGAATTTCTTCTCCACTCTGGGGGTCCGACCAATTCTGGGGCGCGCGTTTCTGCCCGAAGAGGATCAAGTTCCTTTGAGAAATCCCGTCGTCGTGCTCAATCACAAATTCTGGCAGCAGCGCTTGGGCTCTGACCTCGCAGTGATCGGAAAAACTCTCACCCTAAATGGACACAGCTTTACGGTCGTGGGTGTGGCGCCCGCCGGTTTCAGCGGCATCGAAATGATCTACGAGCCGGATTTCTGGGCTGCGATGATGATGCAACGCCAAATCGCTCCCGAGATGGACCTGCTGGGCAATCGCACCGGTTATTGGCTTTTCGTCGCGGGCCGTCCCAAGCCGGGAGTCACGCCGGAACAAGTGCAAGCGGATCTGAGCATCTTGGAAAAACAGCTCGCGCAGGCCTTCCCCAAATCCAACAAGGGATGGGACGCGGCGGTTCTGCCGGTCACGGGGCTTCCGCCGGAATTCCGCGGCTTCGCCGGGCCGCTTATGGCCATTCTCATGACGGTGGTGGGTTTGGTGCTGCTCATCGCCTGCGCCAATCTGGCCAACCTGCTGCTGGCGAGGGCATCGCGGCGCACGCGTGAGATGGCCATTCGCTCCGCTCTTGGCGCCGGACGAGGCCGAATCGTCCGGCAAATGCTGACGGAGAGCGCCCTGCTCTCGGTCGCTGCGGGCGCGGTGGCGCTGGGGATTTCAGCTCTGGTTGGTCCGCTGCTGCTCAAGCTGAAGCCGCCCATGCTTTCCTTCCTGAGCGTTCAACTGCCTGCGGACTGGCGTGTGCTCGCATTCACGCTTGCGGTGTCGTTACTCACCGGCTTTGTCTTCGGCGTCGCGCCCGCGCTGCGGAGTTCCCGAGTTGACGTCGTTTCAAGACTGAAAGATGAGACCACCGGCAGCCCAGGCAGGAGCCGCCTGCGCAACGCACTTGTAACCGGGCAAGTGGCCGTCTGCACCGTTTTGCTGATCGGCGCCGGCCTGTGTTTACGCAGCCTTATGAGCGCCGGCGCTGTGGATCCGGGGTTCCGAGTCAGCAAGCGGCTGATGGTCATGCTTGATCTTGACATCCTCGGCTACTCCGAGAGCGCCGGGCGGGCGTTTTACGACCAGTTGGTTGAAGAGATGAAAGGCCTACCCGGCATCGAGTCGGCCTGCGTCGCAAGCCACCTCCCCCTGGGATTCGAACGCATAGGAACTGCCATCGACATTGATGGTTATCAGGCTCCGCCGGGCCTGCCTGGGATTCCCGTCGGCTTTGTGGGGGTGGGGCCTGGATATTTCCGCACCCTGGGAATCCCGCTCTTGCGCGGGCGTGAATTCAACCGGCAGGACAGCAACACTTCGGCTGGAGTTGCCATTATCAACGAAGCCATGGCCAAGCGCTACTGGCCGGGTCAAGACCCCATCGGAAAACAGGTCACCCTGGCGTACGGTAAGCGCCAACGGCTGGAGATTGTGGGCGTCGTCGCGACCGGCAAGTACGGCGACCTGCGAGAAGAAGCACAACCTTTCATGTTCCGACCGTTCTCTCAGGTTTACGCGTCCCACGCGGTTCTGGTGGTCGAAACGGCAGGCGACCCGAAAGCCATGCTGGGGCCGGTTGAGCGCGAGATTCATAAGCTTGATGAAAACCTGCCGGTGATTGACGCGGAGACCTTGGCTCAATACATGTCGATCCCGCTCTTTGTTCCGCGCCTCACTGGAACTCTGCTTGGGGCCTTCGGGTTACTTGCGCTATTGCTGGCGGCGGTAGGCCTGTCAGGCGTGGTGGCCTACTACGTGGGGCTGCGCACGCGCGAAATCGGCGTCCACCTGGCGCTGGGAGCCGAGCGCCGAGACGTGCTGAAGCTCGTGGTGAAGCAAGGCATGCGGCTGAGTCTCGCAGGAGTGCTGATCGGACTGGCTGCTGCTCTTGGTGTCAGTCGCGTGCTGTCGGGCCTGCTCTTCGGCATTCATCCGACAGATCCCTTTACCTATCTCGCCGTGGCGTGTGTCTTGACCGGCACGACGCTGCTCGCGTGCTACCTGCCCGCACGCCGAGCGGCCAAGGTCGATCCAATGGTGGCGCTGAGGCATGAGTGAAGCAGTGGTGAATGCCTAGCGGCGGGTGGCTTGCGTTTACTAGTTCCTCTATGCCGTGGGGAGTGAAACGGTCGACGGCCTGTCACCCTGAGCGCTGCGCAGGGTCTCTGTATTTGTTTTCTTCGGCTATCAGTATTCCGTGATCCTTCCCATCGTGACGGGGTTGACAGGGCTATGCTTGCGGAGATACTGCTCCTGGGCGGCAATCTCGTTGAGCCCCGTCCATTGGATTTGTGGAAGCCACCCTAAGTATCCGGGTCCGCCATTTCCGTCCACGGACTGGCCCAGCACGCGTTCCGTAACCGCGACACGGTAGAGCTTTTGCTGGTTCAAGCCATGTACCTCGACACGTTCCCCCTCCGGGCGCGAGCGGACGAATGCATAGGAAAAACCTGATACGGCGAGAGGTCGGCGAGTGAGCGGCCACCATCCAACAGAGAAGTTTCCTGAACGATAACTCTCGTCCAGATTACTCACGCTGTGCAAATAACGTTCGATCGCGTGCTCGAGTCCGGCGCGCAACTCGGCGCCTGTCGCTTGGAACGTGTAAATCGGGGCGAAGTTATTGGCCATGCTCAGGTCCGCCTGGGTAACCGAACCCGCGGCGAGTTCCTGGGGATAGAGATGGTCATCAACTTCGACTAAAGCGACATCCGCACGTGCCGCTTCACGCACGGCGTCGGCTCGGAAATCTCCCCAGGGACACTCGATTCCGACTCGCGAGAGAGGCATTTCCAGCCGGGCCACCACGGCACCGCGATCCTCAAGTTGCCAATGGTTGTCGAAAGTTAATGCGGCCAGGTAACGCGGGTAAAGACCCCTCGCGCGATGGTCCGTCACTATGACATCCGGTTCCGTCACCCGGGCATTCCAGCCGAAGTTCGGCGAGGGAATGGACGACAGCCCCTCCAGACCCTTGTAGGTGACTGCGGCACACACAGCCACGTACTTTTGCGGATTGAGCGGATTCGGGTAGATCAGGCGATAGCCGGTGTCTTCCCCGGAAAAGCGGCGATTGCCAACCACCACCGTTCCCCCTTCAACGCGAACGGGCAACTGGTTCTGAATACGGCTCAAAAGCAGGTTCGATTTCGACGTGCCGACCAGGAGCAAATGAAATTTCTGAATATCCGCCGCAGTCACTTCGCGGTCGCTCTTCACGGGCACGGCGTAGAAACGAACCCCACGCAGGCCCTTGGTCCGGATCGCTTCTGCCTCTTCGCGGGCAGCCTCGAGCTCCCGCTTGTCCTCTCCCTGGGTACCGTAAACCACCAAGAAGGGCTCATAAAAGATATCGCTGAGCGGTCCTGAGAGGCCGTGCTCTTTGCGAAGCCCCGAGGTCGCTTGCGATCCCACGCGCAGCTCCGCCTCCGGCATGCCTGCGAAAACCTGCTGCCCGTTTTGCTTCACCCGCACGCTGCGGCTCATGTCAAGCAGGCTGGGTGAAAGAAACAGACTGAGGGCGCGCACGTTGGTGGAAGTGATGTCGATGGTATTACCCTCGAGGCGCGCCTGCAAACTTGCGGGTTCGTAATACCGCTCGAAGGAGTCAATTCTTACCCAATAGGCACGATTGTGCCGCAGTCCGGTGCTGATCAGGGTCACCTGTTTTGGGAAACGGATGCGACGGTAAGTCCCCAGAATTCCTTCAATCTCGTCGAGCGAGCCACTCATGCGGTAGCCGACCCAATGGTCGCTCCACGGGCTCCAGACGAAGGCCCCCTCCCGGAGGCCAGCGTGATAGGGCAGACCCAGCGCGCGGTAAGCGCTCTCAGCGACGTTGGTAAAGCCGGGGCTGACTTCCGTATCGCCTAATTCGTGGAAGTTCCAGCAGGGCACATGTCGAGCATTGGCAATGAGTCCCGTATCCGTGCTGCCGGCAATGGGCATCACCGCCGCGAAGCGATCCGGGAAGCGTGTTGCCATCAGGTACGATCCCGCGCCTCCCATCGACCACCCCATGGCGTAGATGCGGTCCGAGTCCACGCGGTAGTCACGCTGGATCTCATCGAGCATTTGAAGAATGTCGACCTCAGCTATTTGCTCGTAGCCGGAGGGCCCGCGGGCCAAAGGGGCGCAGAGCAGGAAGGTCGGTTCCTGCATTTTCTCCTCGAGCGCGCCACGAAACACCGAGCGTCCGTCAAGATTGGCGGCGGCTTGCGTAATCTCCCATTGGTCGCCGCCCGAACCGTGCAAGAGCAGCAGGAGCGGCCATGCGGCTTTTCCGTCGTAGCTCTTGGGGACGAAAACAGTATATGGTTGCAGGCTGCCATCGACCTTTGAGCAAAAGGCCTTCTGGAAAAGTCCTCTCCGCCCCTGGAAGGGATCACGCCCGCCGGCGAGAGCATCAGTCCAGCCTTCGGCCTCCTCCAGCACGCGCAAGATGTACTCGACGTCGGCCGGGCGCGCATCGGCGCTCAGCTTCAGAGGCAGTTTGTTCACATCGACCGCATGCGCCGTGTTCCCCCATTCCTCGAATGCCGGTCCCAGGATAAATTTGCGGCGCGCATCTTCAGCCCGCATTTCACAACTGGCAGCCGCAGCAATGCGAGCGGCATCGCCGGAATGGCGTGCCTGCTGGGCCAGTTCGGCGCTCTTTTTCTGGGCGCGCTCGATACGCTGGGCGATGCCTTCTTCATCGATAGCCGCAAACGAAGCATTAATCGCGCGCCCCTCCGCCGCGAGTCCCAGAGAATGACTGCCGCCGGTGAGCTTTGCGGTTGGGACACGCCAGTACCGGATGTCTGCGGCGCCCGGGTCGAGTCGGTTGAGCGGGAATTCAATGCTTGGGTTGCCGTCGAGTTGTAAGCGCAGCGTCTCCGGGGGCGTATCTTTGTTGGTTTCCCCCGCCAACCGCATGGCGCGCATCTCAGTCTGCAGCGGCTCGGGCTCTCGCGCGACGCGATGCGGAATCGAGAGACTTGCAAAACCCCAAGGGAATACAAGCAGGTGCTCACCCATGTCGCGAAACACCGAAGAGAAGTTCTCGATGAGCGGCGAAAGGGCTTGGGTCATCGACCTCCGTTCGGAGTCGGGAAGGAAACACCCGTCAACACAGGCGCGTTGCACTTCGCTGGCGCATTTGATCAGGCGCATATCCCAACGGAGCGTCAACGCTTCGCCAGGTTGGCTGAGATGCCGTCGAGTATGAAGCTCCAGTTTGAACGCCCCCTCTGCGGAGCCGACAGTGCGCTCTGCCAGCAAGGGATTTGGTTGGACCGTCAAAAGCAAGGAGACGCCCTGCTCAGAATCGCTGACCATCCACCAGGAAGGTGAGAGGGAGTTGGGGCCGATCGGCAGGCTCGAGCCAAAACCCTTCTTAACCAGGCCGTCGCCATCTGGGTACACAACAAAATCCCCGCTCCCCACCGTCCCGCCGGGAGCCAAGCTGAAGACTTGCGTGAACAGAGTGCGTATCGGTATCGAGCCGATGTTCTGGTAGGAGGCCTCGAGCGCCAGGCGTGAGGATGCGGCGTCCAATCGGTATTTCTTGCTGATCCGCAAGTTGCCGAGATCCGCGTCGAATACTACTTCGAGATGGTCCGGCGCTTCCTCTACCCGGTAGGCAAAGGGATGGTTGCAGATGTTGGAGGGCGGCCAGACACCTTCCTTGTCCCAAATCCCACCGGCCTCTTCCGCCTCAAGATCGGGGTTCTCATGGAGGTGATTGACTCCCGTCAGTTGATCGACGTACCGAACCACTCTTCCCCCCGCTTGGGGAAGAAAGGTTATGCGGACCAGGTCATTCTCCAAGACCAGGAGTTTCTGGCCCCTCCACGGGGCCGCAGAACTTGTTTCATGCCAGCGAAGCCCGCTGGCTTTTGCAGCGCCTGCGGTGGCCAGGAAAAGAAACAAGCCCGAAAGGGCGAATTGCCTTGCCCACTCTAAGTCAATTCTCATAAAACCCCTACAAGGAACCTAATGCTCGAGGAGAAATCAGGTTCTCGGTTTCCGCCGCAGGCATTGATGGTTCGATGCGGTAGGCGGATCAGGCTGGCTACGGGGCTGAGATTGAAACTGTCCAACAGGCATTTAGACTGGCCAAACCCACTTGACGAACCCCACCAGGCCGAAAAGGGCACACGAAAAAGCCGCCAGCAGGAATATAACGGCCAAAGTCCGTTCCGAGGTCCGCTCCAATTTCGAGCTGTGGCCAGAGTACTTGGCTTCCTCGTGAAGGGTGGAGAAAAGCCAGCTTACGAAGCGAAGAGCCAGGGCACACAACAACCATCCCCACCACGGCAGGATAGTAAGGCTGGACGGCATGAAGTCACCTCGGCGGGTCAGACAGCGTACCCGGCTTCAAGTAATATTGAGAAGTTCAGCGCCACCCGCTTCCAGGAAGCTGGCATGCGCCTGGCTGCGTCGCAGGTCCACAGTTTGCAGCAGTTGCCAATACTCAGGCAAGGAGCGCAACGGCACCAACCACGGATCAGAGGATAGCGCTAACCCACAGAGAAATCCACTTTCGATCGCACTGGAGAGGGTCTCAAGGGCACGCTTGCGCTCATTGATTTGCGCAAGGTGCCGGGCCGTGTAGAAAAGACTCTCAGAATCTCTGCGCGTCAGGTGCTCTGCAACCTCGATGGCGTGGCGACATGCATCAAAGTCCCCCTCCAGGTAAGTTCGAAGAGATTGCATGATCGCCCGAACTGTACCCGTTGCAACTCCTGATAGTTCGCGCTCGCGGAGCTTCGCCAAGGCTTTCTCCTTCTCGCCCAGCATGACCAGGGCGGCGCAGTCCAGGTAGGCGCCCCCCTTCCTTTCGTAGCACTCAAGCGTCTTCTGGTAGTCTCCCAGCAGGAAGTAGGTGTGCGCGACACTGGTGACGACATGTGGATCGAGGTGGCGGGCGCGACGGTGGGCGGCGACTGAAGCTTCCAACTCGCCGCAATAACGGCAAGCTTGCACGAGGCCGGCGAACAGGTCCGGATCGTTTCGCCGAGAGCGCGCCCGCCCCAGCAGCCTCACCATAGCCTGCGGTGCGCGGCTCTGGTCACACTCAATTGCGGTGTACAGATTGTGTGCGAGAGCCAA
>Ga0187782_10002462_pt1 | contig 13646 bp, 10 predicted proteins | sample 0715_SJ02_MP15_2_FD_132454 | JGI IMG/M metagenome (GOLD analysis project Ga0187782, IMG submission 132454) | Tropical peat soil microbial communities from peatlands in Department of Meta, Colombia - 0715_SJ02_MP15_20_MG | ecosystem: Environmental > Terrestrial > Soil > Wetlands > Peat | place...
CATTGTCGCGGTTCACCGGTTCGTAAACATGCCACTTCGCCTGCGGATACATCGCCAGGAAGGCTCGCATCTGATCTTTCAGCGTGGGCGAAGAGATGGTCTGCGTGAGAATGCGAATGCCCGCGCCCCGTAATGCGTTCTGGACAAGGAGAGGGCCCCTGATTTCCTTCGCGAACACCGCCCAGGACTGCACATCACCGAGGTGAGTAATCGCCTGGGAGCGGTCGGGATCATACATCCCCAGGATCGAGGCCTGCGCGAAAACGTCGGTGCCCCCCAGGCTCGCCGGATGCAGCCGGTTGCCTTCAATCTTAGTGGGACGGCCCAGGTGGCTTTCGACGAGCAGCGGATTCGCATATCCGCTGAGCGTGAACGCGGTGGCGTAGTACATCGGAACGCCTGGAATGACCTGCTCGGGTTGGCGCACGTAAGGGACGATTTCCTGCAGGGGCAGCTTGGTGCACCCGCTCATGCCCGCCATGGCGAGGGAAGCGCCCATCAACTGGAGGAAGCCGCGGCGGGAGACCGAACCGAGCCACTCCGAGGCGCCCTTGGGGAATTCGCGGTGCAGCATGTCCTGGAAATCAGGCGACCCCGCGAGTTCTTCCAGGCTGCGCCAGTACTCCGGCCCCTTCGTCTCCTTTAGATGCCGCTCGACAGCGGCCCGGTCGAGCTTCTTGCCGGGACAGACGTCTTCGCGTTTTGATTTGCCGTTTTCCATCTTCGTGGCTAGCGCCTTAACTCCTGAAACTCAATCACCGGTTCCATTTTTCAATCGTGAATCGTAGTTTCTCAGCGATGACAAGTACTACAGCTCGTGATGTCCTGCACGGTACGCAGCTGGTATTTCTTCACCAGCGCTGAGCCGAGCGCGTCCTGGCCGGTGTAGCTGGTGCCGTCGACCTGTACGGGCAACGATGTGGTGGGTTGTTGGTAGCGCATGTTGAAAACCTGGTCGCGAGGGCGCAGATATTTTTCCGGCGCACGGTGGCAGTTGAGGCACCACTCCATCTGCAGCGATGCCTCCTGGTACATGAGCGGCATCTGGTCCACGGGCCCGTGGCAGTCGTTGCAGCCAACCCCCTTGGCGATGTGAATGCTGTGGTTGAAGTAAACGTAGTCCGGCAACTGATTGATGCGCGTCCACTGCAGCGACTCGCCAGTCCGGTAGCTCGCGCGGACGGGCTCAAGCATCGCAGCGTTCGTCCAAATCTGCGAGTGGCAGTTCATGCAGGTCTTGGTGGGCGGAATGCCCGCGAAGCTCGACTGTTCCACCGAAGTGTGACAGTAGCGGCAGTCGATGCCGAGCCCGGTCACGTGATGCTGGTGGCTGAAGGGCACCGGCTGCGACTTTCTCACTCCCGCATAAGTGATGTAGGGCGAGCGCTGGAGCTGTACCAGCCCCCAGAACAGGGCTGCCGCGACGAACACCGGGCCGAACAGCGAGGCCCGGGAGATTGCATTGGTGCTGCGTGGAAAAATCTGCATTATTGAAGATCGCGTCGATGGCTTCTGGGCTCGGTCTGCGCCGCTCCCGGCTGAACATGATCGTATGAATTGCGTCCCCGCCCCTGGCGACGCATGAAACAAGTGAGTATATACAGTTGAGCGATTTTTGAAAACACTCTACATGAACTTTTCTTTCTTACGCTTCGGGAATCCTGGTTGCTGGTCACGCGGTCTCGGCTTCCCGTGCGCCGGAAAGTCGTCAGCGCAAGTTCATAACCAGCAGCTTCGGCTCCGTCATCTCCTCAATCGAGTAGCGCAAGCCCTCGCGTCCAAGTCCCGAATCTTTGATGCCGCCGTAGGGCATATGGTCGATGCGAAAAGTAGGAACGTCGCCCGCGATCAAGCCTCCGACTTCGAGTTCGTCGTACGCCTGAAAAATGAGCTTGGCGTCGCGGGTGAAAATTCCGGCCTGCAGGCCATAAGCGGAATTGTTGATCTGTTTCAGCGCGGAGTCGAAAGCGTTGTAGGGCTCGACGGTCACGACCGGCGCAAGAATTTCCTGGCAATTCACTTTCATGTTGGGCTTGGTGCCGGTAAGCACCGTGGGCTCGAACAACGAACCCTTGCGGTTGCCGCCGCAGAGTAAGCGCGCACCCCCGCGAACCGCCTCCTGCACCCAGTCGTTAGCACGGATGGCGTCGCTTTCTCGGATGAGCGGGCCGAGGTCGCTTGACTCGTCGAGTGGATCGCCGACTTTCAGTTTGCTGGCCGCTCCGAGGAACAGCTCGTTGAATTTCCCGTAGATGGAGTGCTCGACTAGGATGCGATGAACGGAAATGCTGGATTGCCCGGCGTAAGCGAAGCCTCCGGTGACGCAGCGGTCCACGGCGTAAGCGAGATCGGTATCGCTGTGGACGATGACGCCGGAATTTCCTCCCAGTTCGAGAATCACTTTCTTCTTTCCCGCGTTGTTCTTGATGGCCCACCCGACCGCAGCGCTGCCCGTGAAGCTGACGAGCTTGATGCGTTCATCGGTGACCAGCAGGCCGGAATCGCCGTCGGCGAGCAAAACCGCGTTAAATCCGCCATCCGGCCATCCCGCTTGCTGGATCACTTCCGCCAGCAGCAGCGCGGAGAGCGGCGTCTCGGGCGCAGGCTTGAGGACCATGGAACAGCCGGCCGCAATGGCCGGGGCGACTTTGTGCGCGACCAGGTTCAAGGGGAAATTGAAGGGCGTGATCCCGGCGACGGGGCCGAGAGGAAAGCGTTTGACGATGCCCCAACGTCCGGCCGTCGACTGCTGCCAATCCAGCGGCAAATACTCGCCGTAGCCGCGAACGGTCTCTTCGGCGGCGATGTTGAAGGTAAAGACGGCGCGGTCAACTTCGCTGCGCGCGCTCTTGATCGGCTTGCCCGCTTCCAGCGCAATGGTGCGGGAAAATTCTTCTTTGCGTTCGTGAATGCCGATGGCGATTTGGCGCAGCACCCGCTGCCGTTCGAAGGCGGGCAGGCGCCGTGTGGTTGCGAAGGCCTTGACGGCGGCGGCAATGGCGGCTTCCGCGTGTTCGCGGCGCCCCTGGTGGACGTGCGCGATGAGGGCGCCGTCGTAAGGCGCGTGAACCTCGACGATGTCACCCGCTTGCAGCCATTTCCCGTCCAGAAAAAAACCGTGGGTTGCAACCGGGATCGCCGCTATCTGGGCCATGCCTTACCTCTTTCGATCTGCTCTCCTGCTTCGCGTCCGGTGATTTGACGCTTGATTCGCGTCTGACGATTCGCGTTTTGATTTGAGCCTGACTTGCGTCCGATTTGCGTCCAACGATTTGCGTTCAACGATTATAGAACTTCGCGGGGACCGCGCAATCTACTGCTGCGAAGCCCTCCCCAGTGACCCTTACGAAAACAAACTACAGCACTGCCGTCTCGTGAATCATCCGCCCCTCCGCGAAGCGCGAAAAGTTCAGAAGCGACGCTTCGATCAGATCGGTCTTTCCAGTCAAAATCAGGTCGCTCAGAATTTTTCCGGTTGCAGGCGAGTGCATCACTCCATGCCCGCTGAAGCCGTTGGCGAAGAAAAAACCCGGCACCTCCGGAGATTCACCAAGAATCGGGTGATGGTCGGGCGTCATTTCATAAAGCCCGGCCCAGGCCCGCTTCGGATTGACCTCAACAGTTTCGAAGACGGGCACGCGATCCGCAGCGCGGGTCAGGATCTTCTCGATGAAGCTCGGGTCGAAATCGGTTTTGTAGCCGGGCGTCTCCTCCGGGTCGTTCCACGCAAACAGGAATCCGCGCCCCTCCGGACGGAAGTGAAAACCGGTGGACATATCGACGATCATGGGCGCGGTGTGCGGAAACTGGTCGAAAGGTTCGGTCGGAACCAGCATCCGCCGCAGCGGTTCGACGGGCAAGCCAATCCCAGCCATGCGAGCGACCTCCGCTGCCCAGGCTCCGGCGCAATTCACGACCACGGGCGTGGAAACTGACTCGCGCGTGGTCGTGACCTCGAAGCTCTCACCGCGCCGCGCAATCGCCGTTACGGGCGCGTTCTTCCACAGCGTCGCGCCGTGGTCGGAAGCCCATGTCATGAAGCCGATCATCGCGCTATTCGGGTCAACAAATCCATCGGTCGAGCAGAAACTCCCGCCAATAATGTCATTGCCGCGCAGCAGCGGAAACATGCCGCGAATCTCGCCGCCCGCCACCAGTCGCACATTCTTCAGTCCCATAGCGACCTGTTTTTCGTAGTTGGCGCGCAGGTAGGCCGTGTGCTTTTCGTTGGTGGCGCAAAAAAGATATCCCTGGGGACGGTAGTCGCACGGGTAGCCAAGGCGCTCTTCGAAGCTCGCATAGAACGGAATCGAGTAGAGCGACATCTGGATGTTGACCGGCGTCGAAAACTGGGCGCGCACGCCGCCCATGCTCTTGCCCGTGGATCCCCTGCCCTGCGCGGTCTCCCGCTCAATCACCAGAACGCTTTTGCAGCCAGCCGCAACCAGATGGCAGGCGATGCTGGAGCCGACAATCCCTCCGCCGATGAGAACGACGTCTGCGGTGTGCATGTGCGCGGCCATTGTAAATGGTCGTGCCCACGTGGAGACGGGGCTCTGCTTCGTCCCGGCCGGGTGAAGCCCCGCTGCCATACAAGCTCTTATTTCAGCGCTGCTGGTTTCACGGTTGGCCCGGTCTTCTTCTCCCGCCGCATCTCTTCGGCTAGTTCCTGGATCTCCGTCAAGTCGCGCCGCATCTCGCTCCATCCGTACCAGAGCGCATAATCGGGACTGCCGTGGAAGGTGCCCTGGAACGTGCGCATGCGGTGCTCCAGGTACATGACGAAAAGCTTCTGCTCGATCACCGTGGGCGCGTCGTGGAACGTCAGCAGGTTGGGGAAGGGATAGGCATAGTTCTTCGGCTGGGCTAGAGTGCCGTCTTTATATAGACCGGCGACGATCTTGATCGCTTCGGCCATCAGGTGGTCGGCGTTCTTGATCATGTCGTCGCCCGCTTCCAGTTGCTGCTTGGCGAAGTTGCCGGAGTGGCACTGGTTGCAGGTTTTCAGCATCTTGTCGCGCTCCCCCTGCCAGTCTTCTTGAGTCAGGCGCGCGACGTCGGCAGCTTGCACCGTCGCCACCAGCGCCGTCGGCTTGCCTTCGGGATCGAGCACGCCGAGAGCTTGCAGAACCGTGGCGCGATCCGCAGCCCACTGCTTGTCTTCCGGCAGCGGCAGACGAACTGCAAGAAATCCCCAGGCCGTGCGCACGCCATGATTGCCATTCTGCATGTGGCAGGTCTGGCAGGTCGGCGCAGCCGCTTCGGCGGGCAGAACTCCGCGCTGCTTCAGATCGGTCCGAACGCCGTGCTTCGACGACGAATACATCTCCCATTGCGGATGGTCGAATCCCATGTGGCAAGTCTCGCAAGCCTGCGGCGACTTGGCCTCCTTCACCGAGAAGGTATGGCGGGTGTGGCAGGAATCGCATGAAGCAACGCCGAATTCGCTCCCCTGCTGTCGCAGCTTGGCGATTTCCTCCACCGGCTTCTCGCCGATCTTGTGACAGCCGCCGCAACCTTTCTGGCCCTCGATCAGCGCCATCGGCTGCCAGTGAATGGTCGGCATGGCGAGCATGGCCGCCCACGCTTTCGAGTGCTTGCCGTGCTTGTACTGCTCGACCTGCGTCGAGTGGCACTGGGCACAAGTTTCGGGCGTGGGAATTTTCACCTTCGAGACGTCGCTCGCCGACTGGTGCTGATCGCCGTGGCAGGCGACGCAGGTCACATCCATCTGGCTGTGCTTGCTCAACTTCCAGTCGGAGACAATGTTGGGCGTCTGCTTGTTGTGACACTCAATGCAGGAGGCAGCCGGGTTGGGGGATTGCGCATAAAGGAGCGAACCTGTGCAGGCGCACAGAACGGTGCAGAGCAACAGAAAACGACGCATAAATCCTCCGGACAGAGAACCACAGAGGCTAAATGCAGACCGAATCAGACAGCGATGACTTTTGTCACACCTTAGGAAAATATTGCCGCAATCGCGACCCTGGCCAACACCACGACTCCGAACCATCCGAACACTATGGCGAAAGCCGTCCCACCTTTGACCTTGCTGATACAAGTGATTCCGATGGCGGCCAGGATGAGCGTCCAGAGACTAAATACATCTAACGGTGTGAGCAGGGCACGCAGCACCGCAGAGCCTTGCGGATCGATGAAATATCCGGGATTGGTCGCCACGGGGTTCTGCATGTTGAATCCATCGACGTCGCGGAACCGATCAGAAGACGTAGAATATTCGTTAGCCTTTCCAGCCACTTTTGAATGTCCGTGAAGGTGAGCCGAACTTTTCCATAAACTGGCACCACCACCGCCCTGGGCAGGAAATCGCGAGCCTTGCCGGTTTTCGGATCCTTCCATCCCTCGAAAGAGATCGGACATCTAGGATCCTCGCTCGGTCGGATTATCGGAAGTCTGGCGAATGGACCTACCTGATCGTCGTGTGCATAGAACTCATCTATCCTTCGCCCAACCATTGGCAAAAATCTCTTCGGGCCGATCGTCTCTCGCGGTCCTTGCGGCACAGAACGTAGCGAGTAGCCCGTTAGGGTTACAGCGTGGAAGCCCTGTTTCTCTATTTCCACAACCATCACAACGGGAACCCCAAATCGTAGGTATCCGTAAAGCAGGGAGGCCAAGGGTGAGCTTTTGCTTACGGGAATGACCTCAGGCTCTAGTCCGACATACTTGACAGCGTTGCAGATCTGGGCGATCCGTAACCCGTGCGACGGCAGAGGGCGACGATCATCCGCGACTTGATTCGCTGCCCGCGTGATCGCCGCGGGCGTGGGGACGGAATGTTGGAAAAGCACGCCGGTTTTCTGGAAGCAGCACCAGAGCGCAACTGTGGCGCAGGCCGCCATTACCGTGTCCTGTTCTTGGTAGGCCAGGCTATCTAGCTCCAGCGGGATTCCAAACAGATTTATGGAATTGGACCTTATCGCAGTGTAAAATCTGCGACCATCGTGAGGATAAGTCCTGAGCAGGGTTCGGCCGATGATCGCGTCCGGCAGCGGTCGTGCGACCGCGAAGCCTAGGTACGATTTTGAGATTTTCTCCTCGGAACCGTCGGTCAGTTGCTTCTTCAAGACCTTTAGGAATCGGTCCTCGTCAAAGGATTGTGAGAAAAAGTGAACTCTATTGCATAAACGATCGTACGGTTTAAAGCACTTTACGTAGTAGCTTGCGAAGTCGTCCAAGTAATCGCCGTCTACATATTCATGCTCGACAACAATCGTGCGCGCCTGCATCGCGGAGAGGTAACCATCCAGATATTTTGCGTGACCCTTTTTGCAACTTGGGCCGGAGTGCAAAAGCGATTGCTCAGCGCCTGGAAAAGGTTGGCGGAAGTGTAGCCATGAACTGATAAATTTGAAGTCGGCACTGTGATGGAGCGCTAAATACTGACTTCGAGTTCAAGTAACTCTTGGGTGACTTGCTGGTCGCGTTCGAGCTTCCCGATGGCTTCCTCGGTTTCGGTCATGAGCCGACGGAGCTCTGCTTCCGCCTGCTCGAAACGCGGCGAGCGTTTTGCGGGGGCTTCGGCGAGATGACGCGCGCGGCCTGAATGCTTGGATGACATTTTGTTTCTCCGCTGCTGCCGATTCAACTTCTGGCATCCGGGCTGGCCGTCGTGGTGTACCAAGCACACCTCCAAGCCGATCGACACCTGATTTAGCCCTGTAGTGTATTTCCATCCACAGGACCCCGTCAAGCAGTTTAGATGCGGTCTGATGACCTTTAGGGTTCCCAACTGGTTACCTACTGCAGCAGCGTCCCATTCCCATTCGGCTCTTCCGGAGGAATCACCACCGCCGCCGCAACCCGATCTCCCGGCTCAACGCTCAGCAACCGCACGCCCTGGGCCGAGCGCCCCGATTCGCGGATGAACTTTGATTCGATGCGGATGATCTTGCCGTACTGCGAGATCAGCATCACCTCGGATTCCTCCGTTACCTGGGAGATGCTGACGACTTTGCCGTTGCGCGCCGTGGTCTTGACGTTGATCACGCCTTTGCCGCCGCGATTGGTCAGGCGATACTCGTCGGCGGGAGTGCGTTTGCCGTAGCCGTTCTCGGTAACAGAAAGAATGAGCGAGCCTTTCTCCGGAATCAGGTCGGCGACATCGGAAGCAAGCTCCCCTTCTTTCGCGACCGCCTGCACCTCCGGCTTGAGCGTGGTCGCCATGCCGACGATGTAATCCCCCTCGGCCAGGTTCATGCCGCGCACGCCCGTGGCGTTGCGTCCCATGGGGCGCACGTCGTTCTCGTCGAAGCGAATCGCCTGCCCATCGTGCGAGGCGAGGAAGACAATCTGGTTGCCGTCGGTCAGCGAGGCCGCGACCAATTCGTCGCCCGGCTCGATATTGATGGCGATGATGCCGCGCGACATCACGTGCGAGAAGTCTTTCACCTCGGTCTTCTTCACCGTGCCCTTGTGCGTAGCGAAAAAGACGTAACGATTTTCTTCTTCCAGATCGCGCACGGCGAGCATGGTGCGCACGGTTTCTCCCGGCTGCAAGCCGATTAGGTTGCCAATGTGTTTGCCCTTGCCGGCCGCGCCTACGTCGGGAATCTCGTACACCTTCAGCCAATACACGCGCCCGGTGTTGGTGAAAATCAGCATGTAGGCGTGGGTCGAGTCGATGAATAGATGCTCGACGAAATCTTCGTCGCGCGTCTTCATGCCGGTGCGCCCGGTGCCGCCGCGCCGCTGCATGCGGTAGGTCGAGATCGGAGTGCGCTTCATGTAGCCGGAATGGCTGACTGTGACCGCGACCTGCTCGTCGGCGATCAGGTCTTCGAGCATGATTTCCGCGGCTTCGTCTTCGATCACCGTGCGGCGCTCGTCGCCGTAAAGCTTCTTCACCTCTTCCAATTCCTTGACGATTACTTTGCGCAGCTTCGCCTCGGAAGCCAGAATCGACTCGTACTCGGCGATAGCCTCGCGCACCTGCTTCAACTCGTTCGAGATTTCGTCAATCGAGAGCTTGGTCAACCGGTGCAGTTGCAGTTCGAGGATGGCGTCGGCCTGCTTCGCGGTGAACGGCTTCTCGGGGTCGAGCTTCGGAGCGCGTCCGGTGGTGTTGATGTCGATCTTCTTGCCGCCGAAGTACGCGACTAAATTCTCTCTCGCATCGCCGCGGTTGGCGCTGCCGCGGATGATCGCGATCACGTTATCGAGGTGATCGAGCGCGGTTAGGTAGCCTTCCAAAATGTGTTCGCGATCGCGCGCCTTGGCCAGCAGATACGCCGTGCGCCGCCGCACCACATCGACACGATGGTCGATGAAGTATTTGATGGCCTGGATCAGCCCCATTTCCTTGGGCTGTCCGTTGACCACGGCCAGCAGAATCATGCTAAAGCCTTCTTGCATCGAGGTGTGCTTGAAAAGCTGGTTGAGCACGATCTGCGGTTCGGCTCCGCGCTTGAGCTCGATCACAATGCGCATGCCGTCGCGATCGCTTTCATCGCGCAGGTCGGAGATGTCGTCGATGGTTTTGTCGTTGACCAGGTCGGCGATCCGCTCGATCAAGCGCTTCTTATTCACCTGGTAGGGGATCTCGGTAACGATGATCGCCTGCTTTTCCTTGGTGAGGTTTTCGATGGCGGCGCGGGCGCGCATCATGAAACGGCCGCGGCCCGTGCGATAAGCCTCAAAGATTCCGGCGCGGCCGTGGATGATCGCCGCCGTGGGAAAGTCCGGCCCCTGCACAAACTTCAGGATTTCCGCCAGTTGCGCGTTGGGATTGTTCACCAGCGTGATGGTGGCATCGACAATCTCGGTCAAATTGTGCGGAGGAATCTTGGTGGCCATGCCGACGGCGATACCGTCCGATCCGTTGACCAGCAGGTTGGGAAAGCGCGCCGGCAAAACCGCGGGTTGCGTTTCCGTGCCGTCGTAATTGGGATAAAAATCGACCGCTTCCTTGTCGAGATCGTCGAGCAATGCGGTAGCGATCCGGGTCAAACGCGCTTCCGTATAACGGTCCGCCGCGGGCGGATCGTCATCGACCGAGCCGAAGTTGCCTTGACCAAAGACCAGCGGCGCGCGCATTGCAAACGGCTGCGCCAGCCGCACCAACGCGTCGTAAACGGCAAGGTTGCCGTGCGGGTGGTACTTGCCCATGACCTCGCCGACGATGCGGGCGCACTTGCGCGTGGGGCGGCCCGGCGTCAGGCCCATTTGCTGCATGGTGTAAAGAATGCGGCGATGCACCGGCTTCAGTCCGTCGCGCACATCGGGCAGAGCGCGGCCGATAATCACCGACAAGGAATAGTCGAGATACGACCGCTTCATCTCCTCTTCAATATTGACGGGCTGTAGGTTGAGGGCGCCCGGACCGGTAGGACCGTCGCCTCCAGAAGGAGGAGTAAGTGGAAGCTCAGGATTCTGATCGTCAGCCATGAAGTTAGCTCTCAGTTGTCAGCTCTCAGTAAAGGCTTGTGTGATCGGGGGCGAGGACGGGCGTCCCTCCATTACCAGCGGAGCGACGTTTGCCCGCTCTTTCCCCAGCGCAAATGTCGCTAAGTTCTTGCATCTACAGGCACTATCGGGCTGGACTTATAGGAAAGATTATACCACGTTCGGGGGTGATTTCTGCGATGGATCGGGTGACGGATATGGATCAGCGAAGCTCTGCGCGATTCAGCAATCGTTGAGCACGGGCGCGGGTTACGTTGATCACCGAGGGATCGGCGATGATCTGATCTAGGATCGGCTGAATGGCTGTGACCCCGATCAGTTCATTGCTGCGGGCCAACTCCTCCATACGCTTGAGTTCTTCGTCGAGGGCTAGCTTTTGATAGCGGTGATCGTACTGCAGGCGGCATCCGAATTCGAGCGTCGACGAGAGGCTTTGCATCAGGTTGGTCAGGTCTTGCACCGCCGGGTTATTGGAATAGTTGTAAGTGGACTCTCCGCTGCGCCGCGCGTCTTTGTAGCCAAGCGTCTTTTTTCCGGTAAAGGCGAGGTTCTTGTGATGGGAGTCGACGTCCTTCTGAAAATAATCGGCCTTGGCCGCGAGTTGGAAGATCTTTTGCCGCATTCCCTCGGCTACGTTGAAGTCAAGATCGAAGCTGTCGTTGTCGTGAGAATCGTTGTTTTGAGAACCTTTGTCATTGGAATCGTTGTCGCGGGAATCGGTCGCGTCGGAATCGGCGGAAAGGCGGCCGCTGGACTGGTAACGGCCCGAGCCATCCGACTGAACGCGGATTGAGTAATGCTCCGGCTGGGAGTTGGGGAAATCGAGGCTGAAGCTGACCACGGCCGGGGCTTCGGCTTGCGAATGGGCAGGGGTCGAAGAAAAGATGATCGAAGAAACGATGAGCACGCAGACAATCTGAAATGGACGGGGCATGGGCCAGTCACATGATTGGGGATGGCGGCGAGGAGTGTCAAGGGGAAGCACCTGGCAGCTCTCAGCTATCAGCGCCCAGGTGTCTTCATTCTTACCTCCTTTCAAAATTCTCCGAGACTTCGCTCTGGCGTTCTTGCGTGGCAGCGGTGTGCAAATGGCAGATGGCGATGGCGAGCGCATCGGCGGCGTCGGCCGGTTCGGGGATCTGATCGAGATTCAGAAGGCGCGTCACCATTTGCTGGACCTGATGTTTTTCGGCGCGGCCGTAGCCGACCACCGCGGATTTGATGGACAGGGGCGAGTATTCGGCGACTTCGATTCCGGCGGAAGCGGCGGCCAGCATGGCGACTCCGCGCACCTGGCCGAGCTTCAAAGCGGACTTCACGTTGGCGGCGTAGAAAACGTCTTCGATGGCGACGTGGTCGGGGCGGTGCTGGAAGATGAGTTCCTGCAGGCCGATGGAGATGCGCGAGAGGCGCGTGGGCATGGGATCGCGCGGCGAAACTTTGATAGCGCCGCAGACGATGCACACGAGGCGGTCATTCTTATTGTTCTTGCTGCGCTCGTCGGAGAGCAAGTCGACTACGCCGTATCCGGTGTATTCCGTGCCGCAGTCGATGCCGAGAACGCGCATGAGTGAAGTGTAGCAGGCGCGGCGGATGGCTTTGGCTTAGGCCTCAACAATACCTTGGTCTTTATCTTGGTCTCCAGGCTTTGGCTTGCTCGTTTTCTTGCGAGAGTTTTCCATCCTACGCACGCAGACCGCCGCAGCGTGATAACCTAATAAACATTCGGGCCCACTGAAACTTGCGCGCGCGGAGTCCATCCGCTCAGGGTGCACTCATCGTAGTACCAAGACATCATATCTAGGAGCAGGCGATGAAAATTGGGGTGTTGACGGGTGGGGGCGACTGTCCCGGGCTGAATGCAGTCATTCGGGCAGTGGTGCGTAAGGGCACGTTTCACTATGAAGACGAGTTCGTGGGTTTCATGGAGGGATGGCGAGGTTTGTTGGAAGACAAAACCGTGGAACTCGACCTCGCGACGGTGGGCGGCATTCTGCCGCGCGGCGGCACCATCCTGCGCACTTCGCGCACCAACCCGGCCAAGCGTGAGGATGGCCTGCGGCGCTGCGCCGAGAACCTCGAGAAACATGGCTGCGCAGCGCTGATTGCGATTGGCGGCGATGACACGCTGTCGGTGGCGCAGAAACTTTTCTTCGACGGAGTGAGAGTGGTGGGCGTTCCGAAGACGATCGACAACGACCTCGCCGGCACCGACTTCACCTTCGGCTTCGACACGGCCGTGAATGTGGCCACCAGCGCCATCGACCGCGTGCATACTACGGCCGAGGCCCACAATCGCGTGATCGTGGTGGAGGTGATGGGACGCAATTCGGGTTGGATCGCGGCCTATAGCGGCATCGCCGGCGGCGCCGACGTCATATTGATCCCCGAAGTTCCTTTCGATATTGAACAGGTTGCCGAACTGATTCGCCAGCGCCAAGCCCGCGGAAGATATTTCAGCATCGTGGTCGTCGCCGAAGGCGCGAAGTTTGCCGATGGCAACGAAAAGCACGGGGAATCGTCCGAGCAATCCGCGCGCGATGAGTTCGGGCATATTCGCTTGGGCGGAATCGGCTCGACGGTGGCCTACGAGATCGAAAAACGGACTGGCTTCGAGTCGCGCTCGGTGGTGCTCGGCCACATCCAGCGCGGCGGAACGCCTAGCGCTTTCGACCGCATGCTGGCCACGCGCTATGGACTGGGCGCCATCGACATGGTGCACCGCGGCGAATTCGGCCAGATGGCCGCGCTCAGAGGCAACAAGATTATTTCCATCCCGCTGGCGGAAGCCATCGCTACGAATCGCAAGGTGAGCCAGGAAATTCTTGACGTCGCGACCGGCATTCTGGACAAGCTCGACTATAAGGTTACCAAAGTTTCCTGAGCGGGCGCGGGATGAGCAAGGCGAGGGGGCTTTGGCGCTCTTCACCTTAACAATTTGACCCTCGCAATTTGAAGAAAAAAGGCGGTTTCCGATGCCAACCTTTAACGGGCGTCTGATCTCCCTGCAGGGCGCAAGAACTTACGGCCCCGCTACAGTAAAAGGTGCAACCGGAGCGGGATTTGCTTGGCTTTGCGCGGGTTTCAGGGCATACTAATTCAGCACTCCCCCTCGATCGGAATTACGATCCCGAGGAGGCTCCGTGTCCTTGTTTCAAGAAGAAATCCATCCCGAGAACCATGTGGAGCGGTCAACGCCACTCTCCTTACCACCCATGTCG
>Ga0187782_10002463_pt1 | contig 13636 bp, 9 predicted proteins | sample 0715_SJ02_MP15_2_FD_132454 | JGI IMG/M metagenome (GOLD analysis project Ga0187782, IMG submission 132454) | Tropical peat soil microbial communities from peatlands in Department of Meta, Colombia - 0715_SJ02_MP15_20_MG | ecosystem: Environmental > Terrestrial > Soil > Wetlands > Peat | place...
CGAAGCGAACTTCGGCGTGCCCCTGCGACTCGGCATTCGGCAGCGGGTCGAGAAACAATGGCGCAACAGACCGGCCCAGCAACTCCGATGGTGGCCGTTCCAGCAGTTTCTGGGCGGCGCTGTTGACCAGCGTAATCCGGCCATCGAGGCCGGTAGTGATCAATCCGCTGCTCACGGACTGAATAATGTTTTCATGCAGAATCTGGAGATCCTCGAGCGCGCCGCTGGCGTCCTTCAATTGCACGCGAGCCTGGCGGAGTTTGGCCACCAGTTGGCCTGCCAGATAAGCCACAGCGAGGAAGGCAAACAGGTTTACGAAGATGATCGCCTGGAGCGTTTTCAGCTCGGGATGGGTGGTGCAGTAGGATTTCACCACACTGTAGTAATTCAGCTCCAGGACGGTGCCGTACAGGATGAAGGCGAGCGCCGCGACCAGCTGCGCCCAGATTCTTGGCAGCAGGATGCCGGCCACGATGATTACCAGAGGGTAGAGAAAGTTCAGCGAACTATCCCAGCCTCCGGTCTCATGCACCACCAGGCTGACCATGATCAGGTCAGTCAAAACCTGAAGTGAGGCTTGCAGGCGGTGCTCCTGCCAGAACGGCATCAGGATGACGAAGAAGAACGAGAGCGTATACCACAGCAGCATCGTGCTGAGGAACAGGCGCAGGGGCAGGTGCGAAGGGCTGAACTCCGACACCAGCAACTGGATACCCAGCAGGAAGGTCAGGATCAGGATCCGGACCTTTACCAGCCAGGCCAGCCAGTTCCGTTCGTCAAACGTGGAGTGCATGGTCAATCCAGGTTTCAAAGTTTCAAGGTTGCAAAGTTTCAAAGTCTGGAGGAAGGGTTCTCTTTGAAACTTTGAAACCTCTTTTTCACCTTGAAACCTGCTTTTATCCAGCCAATTTCGCGATCATGGCGAACAGCGGCATGTAGAGCGAAATGACGATGCCGCCGATGGTAAGGCCCAGGATGCCGATGATGATCGGTTCCAGCATGGCCAGCATATTCTTGGTGGCGGCATCCACTTCCTCTTCATAGAAGTCGGCAATCTTCTGCAACATGCTGTCCATGGCGCCGGTGGCTTCGCCCACGCCGATCATCTGGGTCACCATGTTGGGAAAGACTCCGCACTCTTTCAGGGGATCGACAATGGTGCGGCCTTCCTCGATGGCTTTGCGGACCTTCATCAAAGCCTCTTCCAGCACGGCGTTGCCGGAAGTTCGGGCGGTAATTGCCAATCCTTCCAGAATGGGAACGCCCGAGGTAATCAAGGTACCCAGCGTGCGGGTAAAGCGGCCGACCGCGATCTTGCGCAGAAGAGTACCGATCACCGGCGTATGCAGGAGGATTTTGTCGAAATAATAACGGCCGCGCGGGTGTTTGCGAATCTGTTTCAAGCCAAAGACCACCCCGATGGCGGCTGCGATAAAGACCCACCAGAAACTCGCGACGAAGGCGCTCAGGCCCATGACCATGCGGGTGGGCAGAGGCAGAGCCACGCCCAGGCCGGCAAAAAGGTTGGCGAAGATGGGCACCACCCACTTGAGCAGGGCGCCGACGATCAGGGTGGCGATGCAAACTACGGCGACGGGATAAATCAAGGCCGATTTCACTGCCGCTTTCAGGCGCACAGCCTTTTCCACATACGTCGCCAGGCGTTGCAGGATGATGTCGAGAATACCGCCGGTTTCACCCGCCTCAATCATGTTGGTGGTAAGGTCGTCGAAGACATTGGGATACTGGCGCATGGCGTTGGCCAGAGTTGAGCCGCCCTCCACGGTGGTGCGCACGCCGTTCAGCGTCTTTTGGAACGCCTGACTTTCCTGATTGGCCGCAAGGATTTCCAGACACTGCACCAGAGGCAGGCCGGCATCGATCATGACCGAGAACTGGCGGAAGAAGATCGCGATCTCCTTGACCTTGACCTTGCCCGATCCGAAGGTGGGCATGACGAACTCTTTGCCCTTTTCCCGGACTGCGCTCGGGGTGATGCGTTCGCGCCGCAACTGCTGGGTGACAGCCTGTTTGTTGGGCGCCACCCGCTCGCCGGAGATTTTCTGTCCGGAAGCGTCTTTGCCGGAAAATGTGAATACTGGCATAGTGTTAAGTCTCCTCGCTGTCCTGTGTGACTCCTCAAACCGGCGGCTGAATTCGCCTTCTCATTGCCCATCGCGAGCCGCCCTTCGCGATGAGGGGGAAATGCCTAACGCTTGGCCGGAGCTGCCCCTTTGGCCATCATGGAGCCGGCCGTCGTGGGCCGGTTCAACAAGCTGGCGCCACGATTGATCATTTCCTGGAGCTCATCCTGATTGCTGGAACGCTGGAGGGCCATTTCCAGAGAAATCTGCTTTTGGAAGTAGGCCGTCGCCAGCGCCTGATTGAAGGTTTGCATGCCGAATTTGTCTTGTCCCGACTGCATGGCGGAATAAATCTGATGGATCTTGTCCTCGCGGATCAGGTTGCGCACCGCGGGATTGGGAACAAGAACCTCCATGATCATGCAGCGGCCCTTGCCGCTGATGGTGGGCAGCAGGCTTTGGCACATGATGCCCTCGAGCACCAGGGAAAGCTGGGCGCGAATCTGCGGCTGCTGGTGAGCGGGAAAGACGTCGATGATGCGGTTGATGGTGGAAGTCGCCGAATTGGTGTGCAACGTGCCGAAGGTCAAGTGACCGGTTTCGGCGATGCGCAGCGCGGATTCGATGGTCTCGAGATCGCGCATTTCGCCGATCAGCACCACATCGGGGTCTTCACGCAGAGCGGCGCGGAGGGCGTCAGCGAAGCTCTTGGTATCCGCGTGCAGTTCGCGCTGGTTGACCACGCAGTTCTTGTTCATGTGCACGAACTCGATCGGATCCTCGATGGTGAGGATGTGATCGTGGCGCTCGCTGTTGATTTTGTCGATCATGGCCGCGAGGGTGGTCGATTTGCCCGAGCCCGTCGGCCCCGTCACCAACACCAAACCGCGCGGCTTATCGCACAGCTTGCTGACGACGGGGGGTAGACCGAGCTGATTGAACGACTTGATCTCGAAGGGAATCAGACGAAACACGGCCGCGGTGGCGCCGCGCTGGTTGAATACATTGGCGCGGAAGCGGGCCAAACCCTTCAAGCCGAAAGAAAAGTCGAGCTCCAGGCTTTCCTCGAAGCGGTGCTTCTGTGAGTCGGTCATGACGCTGTAGGCCAGCTGCTTGGTCTCGGCCGGCGTCATCTGCGGCAGATCGAGGGGAACCAGATGTCCGTGAACCCGGATTTGGGGCGGCGAATTGGTGGTAATGTGAAGATCGCTGCCGTTCATTTCCAACATTCTTTTCAACAAATCACTTAGCGACAGACCCATGTTCGTGTCCCTTCTTTAGCTTCTAGCTGCTAGCTTCTAGCTGCTAGCTTCCTCAACGACGGTTTTCGCATCTTCAGAACTCTGTGTTTCTCCGACCTTAATGAATCGTTTCGCGGGCGACTTCTTCCAGGGTGGTGATACCCGCAGCCACCTTGATCAATCCACTGCGGCGCAGCGTGATCATGCCGCACTCAATGGCTTTCTTTTTCAGTTCCACCGCCGAAGCTCCGACCAGCACCAGTTCTTTGATCTCGTCATCGACCTCCATGACCTCGTAGAGGCCGGCGCGGCCCTTGTAGCCGGTGTTGTTGCATACGGCGCAACCCTTGCCCTTCTGAATCTTCACCGTCTTGGCTTCCTCCGGCGAAAAGCCCTCCTCAATCAGCGTCTGCACGGGAACTTCAACCGGCTCAATGCAGTCCTTGCAAATGCGCCGAACCAGGCGTTGCGCGCAGATCAGGTGAACCGAGGTGGCCACCAGAAAAGGCTCGATGCCCATATTCATCAAACGGGTAATGGTTTCGGGCGCACCGTTTGTGTGTAGTGTCGAAAGGACCAGGTGGCCGGTGAGTGCGGCCTTAATGGCGATTTCCGCCGTCTCAAAATCGCGGATTTCGCCGACCAGAATGATGTTTGGGTCCTGGCGCAGAAAAGAACGCAGGGCGGCGGCAAAGTTCAATCCGATCTGCTCCTTCATCTGCACCTGGTTAACGCCAGCCAGTTGGAATTCCACCGGGTCTTCGGCCGTCATGATGTTGGTATCGGGCTGGTTAAGCCGCGCGATCGAGGAATACAGTGTGTTGGTTTTTCCGGATCCGGTAGGACCGGTTACCAGCACCATGCCGTAGGGCTTGAGAATGGCTTTCTCGAACTTGACCAGAGACTCCGGCTCAAAGCCGAGCTTGGTCATATCCAGGCGCAGATTCTCCTTGTCGAGCAAGCGCAGCACGATTTTTTCGCCCCACAGCGTGGGCAAGGTGCTGACGCGGAAGTCGAGCTGCTTCTTGCGTCCGCCAATGTTCATTTTCAGCATGATGCGGCCGTCCTGCGGCAGACGCTTTTCGCTGATGTCGAGCTTGGCCATGATTTTCAGGCGGGAGGTGATTGCGTCCTTGAGCTTCATGGGCGGCGACATGATCGACTGCAACACGCCGTCAATGCGGAAGCGCACGCGGAATTCTTTTTCGTAAGGCTCGATGTGGATGTCGCTGGCGCCGCGCTTGACCGCGTCAGTGAGCACAAGATTCACCAGTTTGACCACGGGCGCTTCGTCGGCGGCCTTCTCCAACTGCGAAAGCTCGAGTTCCTGTTCTTCCGCCTGCAATTCGATGTCGCTCTCGCTCATCTCCGACATCGACTGCATGACGGTCTCGAGGTCTTCTTCCTTGGTGTTGCCGTAAGCCTTGTCGATTCCCTCCAGGATGGAGCTTTCGGAGGCGACCACCGGCTCGATGTTGAAGCCGGTCATGAACTTGATGTCATCCATCGCGAAGACGTTGGTGGGATCGACCATGGCGATGGTGAGCGAGGCGCCGACGCGGCTAAGCGGAAGAATCTGGTAGCGCTTGGCGGTTTCGAACGGGATCAGCTTGACTACAGCGGGATCGATTTCAAAATAAGAAAGATTGATTGCGGGAACGCCGTACTGCCGGGAAAGAAAATTGGTGACGTCTTCGTCAGTGAGGAAGCCGAGCTTGACCAAGGCAGAGCCCAGGCGGCAGTTCTGCTCTTTCTGGGCTTTCATCGCTTGTTCCAACTGCTCTGGGGTAATGATCTTCTCTTTAACGAGAAGATCACCCAGCCGTTGAGACATAGATCGATCTCCTAACCACGTGGTCGAAAAGTGCTCGCAAAGACCTGCAGCGCCTCAAGCCTTCGACACCGGGCTGAAGCTCAGGTTTTTTGCGGTGACATAAATTGTCACAGTAAGCCGATTACCGTACCAGTTACCGTGGTACTTGGACTGGCTGCTCTCCAGGAACACACGGGGCGCAGGAATACAGAACCCACGCCAGATGAGCGTTTCTAATGGCGGGAGCGGTTTTCGAGACGCAGGTACATGAACTTCGGTAAGCCGGACAAGACGCTGCGTTATTCCTGGGGCGCCACCGGCGAGCAGGGTACACTGCAATCAAAAGGGGTTCCTTATTTTGCACATTAATGGAGAACAGCAGATTCGGGCTTACTACCGCGTTCTGTTTCAAACGTGGGGACCGCAACACTGGTGGCCGGCCCAGTCGCCATTTGAAGTAATTGTGGGCGCTTATTTGACGCAGAACACTGCCTGGTTAAATGTAGAAAAAGCCATAGCCAACCTTCGGCAAGCCCGGCTGCTGAGTGTGAGCGGAATCCGCCGGACGCCGATTCGTAAGCTCGAGCGCCTGATTCGGCCGGCTGGTTATTTTCGGCAAAAAGCCAGGCGGCTCAAAATGTTTGTCGGGTTTCTTGACGAACGGTATGCAGGATCTCTGGCGAAAATGTTTGCCCGGCCCACCGCGGAGCTTCGCCAAGAGTTGCTCAACCTGAATGGCATCGGCCCGGAAACAGCTGATTCGATTTTGCTCTATGCGGGAAATCATCCCGTATTTGTCGTGGATGCGTACACGCGGCGGATTCTTGCGCGGCACGAAATCCTGCCCGAATCATCACCCTACGAAGAAATTCGTGGATTGTTCGAGCGAGCGCTGGCGCCGGTCGCAGAGTCATCCGCTGAATCCGAACAAGCCGGAGTGCGCCAATTGGAGGCAGGCTTCCGTGGCACCGCACATCCTCCCTCGTTGATGAGCACCGCTGAGCGGACGGCTTTGGTTCAGGTCTACAACGAGATGCATGGCCTGATCGTCGGAGTGGGAAAAAATTATTGCAGAAAATCACAGGCTCGATGTGACGAGTGCCCTTTACGGGCGTTTCTGCCTAGGGTGTAACTTCTACTTGAACGAAGAAGTTCAGTTCCTGGAGATGGCTCGTTGAAGTGTTCCTGGTGGTGCGCAATACTCGCGGTGGCGATTGGTTCTCCGTGTCACGCGCAAACGCTGCGGCAGGAGGCCGAGAAAGCGGGTGTGCTTATAGGCACGGCAGTGCGGCCAGCGCAACTTTCGGAAGCTGCCTACGCATTCACGCTGGCTCGCGAGTACAACCTGGTCGAGCCGGAAGACGCGATGAAATGGTGGGTGCTGCGGCCCGATGATCGCACCTATGACTTTCGCCCGGGCGACCAACTGGTCCGCTTCGCGCGCGATCATCAAATGAAAATCCGCGGCCATTGCCTGGTCTGGGGCCGCAACAATCCCGACTGGCTGATGCAGGGCGATTTTACGGCGCGCCAGCTTTCCCGCTTTCTACGACGGCACATCAGCCGCGTGATGCAGCACTACTCGGGACAGGTGTTTGCCTGGGATGTGGTGAATGAAGCGCTTGATGAGAAGGGCAACGTGCGCGATTCCATCTGGTACAACCAGCCTGGGATTGGAATGTCGGGCAAAGGAACCGCCTACATCGAGCAGGTTTTTCGTTGGGCGCATGAGGCCGATCCCCATGCGTTGCTCTTCTATAACGAGGCGGAGGGCGAAGCGCTGAATCGCAAATCGGACGCCATTTACGAGATGGTCAAGGATTTCAAACGCCGCCATGTTCCTATCGACGGGGTTGGCTTACAGATGCACATCTCGGCGCTCGACGCCGACGCCGCCAGGAATCTGGCCGCCGACCTTTCGGCGAACATTGCCCGGCTGGCAGCACTTGGATTGCAAGTCCATATCACCGAGCTGGATATTTCACTGCCGATGGATTCTTCTGGGCAACCGCGGACGGACGACCTGGAAAACCAGGCCACTCTATATCGCAGTATCGTGCGGGCGTGCCTGGAGAATCCGGGCTGCACGGCGATTCAGACCTGGGGTTTCACCGACAAATACTCCTGGATAGGATCACATTCCCATGGGACACGCGGACAGGCGCTTCCTTTCGATCGCTTCTACGAGCCGAAACCGGCCTACCACGCGATTCTGGAAGAACTGGCACGAGGACGCTCCGTGCCGCAGTGACCGCAGGACGGGCGATTAAGATCAAACTTCGATAAGAGCCTCGGGGCGCGGCTGCATCTATAATGAGTTCCGGTTCACTCACCACGGGCCGCCAAACACGAGCGGCCGCGTTTCGCGTGCAGCAGACGGAGCTAACCCGGCCTCCCAAGACGCCCAACCGGCGGCAGGTCATCATTCTGCTCGCCGTCTCGGTTTTTCTGCTGCTCGCCATTCTGGTGTCGCAGACGGCCTTCGATCTCACCCAGGTGCGCGCCGGTAACAACCAACAGATTGTGGTGTTCTACGCGCTTTCGTTATTGATCTCGCTGCTGTTTGTTGCCTTGAGCTTTGTACTGGCGCGGAACCTGCTGAAACTGGCCGCCGAGCGCCGCCTGGGAGTGCTGGGCTCGAAGTTCCGGACGCGCATGGTGGCGGGAGCTTTGCTGCTTTCGTTTGTGCCCGTCATGGTCATGTACTGGTTCGCCTACGGGTTGATGAACCGCTCGATCGACAAGTGGTTTTCCACGCCGGTGGAGCAGGTTCGCTCCGACACTCACGCCATGGAGTCGCTGCTGGCTGACTACGCGGCACAAAATGCGCGCGCCGAAGCTCTTTCGATTGCCTCGGCCGCCGATACGCAGCGCAGCTTTGCGGGGCATGGCTTCTCCGGGGTCATGGGTGAATTTCAAAAACACGAACTCACTCTGCAAGGCGGATTTGCCGTGGCTGTGCGGGATGGCAACGCCGAGGCCAGCTTCAATGCTCCCGCCCAGTGGCCGCTGCTGAAATCCAAGCTGCCCTTCGTACAGGCCGCCGCGGGCGAGCCCGCACAGTTCGCCTGGGATCAAACGGAATACGTCCTGGGCAGCGCGAAAGTGGGGAACAATGGCGCAATTCTGGTGGCCATACCGTTGCCGAGAGAATTTTCGCGCACGGTGCAGCATGTGGAAGAAAGCCAGCGCCGTTATATCGAACTGGCGCATGAACGCAGACTGGTGCGCCGCACCTACATGGGCCTGTTGTTATTGCTGACCATGATGGTTCTGTTCGTGACCACGTGGCTGGCGTTGTTTCTCTCGAAACTGGTGACCCGCCCGCTGGCTGCTTTGGCGGAAGCGACACAGGAAATTTCTCGCGGACATCTCGACTATCGCGTCGACGTGAGCGCGGCGGACGAAATTGGCGACCTGGTGCGCTCCTTCAATCGCATGGCGGAAGAACTGGAGGCCGGCCGGCGACAGATCGAAGCTTCCAGCCAGGATGCCCGCGCCGCCAACGCAGAACTGGATCAGCGCCGCCGCCAGATGGAAACCATTCTCGAGAGCATTCCCACCGGCGTGCTTTCCCTCGATGCCTCCCGCCGCGTCACCCATGCCAACCAGGCGCTGTTGCGCATGTTTCATCCGGATTCCGGTGATGGCCAACTCATGATGCGCGGGGCAAGCCTGGCGGACATATTTGCGCCCGAAGTGCTCCAGGATCTGGAACCGCTGTTGCGCCGCGCCGATCGCATGGGTATGACTGTCAGCCAAATGGAACTGCCGCTTCCACGCGCGAGTCTGCATGTGGCCGTTACAGTGGCGACCTTACGGCATCAGGAGCAGCGGTCAGGATACGTGATCGTGTTCGAGGATCTTTCCGACCTCCTGAAGGCGCAGCGCCAGGCCGCCTGGCGCGAGGTGGCGAGGCGGGTTGCGCACGAGATCAAAAACCCGCTCACTCCGATCGCGCTTTCCGCCCAACGCATTCAACGTCATCTGGAGCGCGGCACGCCTCCCGATAAAGCGTCGCTCGACATTTTGCGTAGCTGTGCGCAGACCATTGCCGGCGCCGTCGAAACCGTGCGCCGGCTGGTGGACGATTTCTCGACGCTGGCACGATTCCCCGCTTCCAATCCACAGCCGGCCGATATCAATCAGGTCATCGAGAGCGCGCTTGCCATGTTCAATGGCAGGCTGGATGGCATACGCCTTCACAAATCGCTGGCTGCCGATCTGCCCAAGGTTATGGCCGACGCGGAGGCGATCAAGCGGGCGGTCGCCAACCTGGTGGATAACGCGGCCGAGGCCATGCAGAATTCGATGGTGCGGGAAATCGAAATTTCGACTGCGCTCGTTGCCAGCCGGGAAGCCGTCGAAATCACGGTGGCAGATACCGGCCACGGCGTAACCCGCGAATTGAAGGAGCGGCTCTTTCTGCCATATTTTTCCACACGCAAGCGCGGAACCGGGCTGGGGTTGGCCATCGTAAGCCGCGTCATCGAAGAACACCACGGATCGATTCGAGTCGAGGAAAACGAACCAGTGGGAGCGCGCTTCATTGTCGAACTGCCGGTGGTCTCGGAACCCGCCCTTACCGCATCCACACCTCATGCCTAAACTTCTCATCGTCGACGACGAAACCGGCATCCGCGAATCCCTGGAGGGAGTGCTGGCCGACGAAGGCTACGATGCCGCTGCCGTGGAAAACGGGGAAGAATGCCTCAAGCTCTTGCGCCGCGATCACAGTTATGACGTAGTACTGCTCGACATCTGGCTGCCGGGCATCGACGGCCTGGAGACACTGGGAAAAATTCGCGAGCTCGATAATCCGCCCGAAGTGATCATGATCTCCGGCCATGGCACCATCGAGACTGCCGTGCGCGCCACCAAGCTGGGAGCCTATGACTTCCTGGAGAAGCCGCTGTCCATCGATAGGACACTTATTCTGGTCAAGAATGCAATCGAATCGAAGAAACTCCGGCACGAGAACCTGGACCTGAAGAAACAGCTTCTGGCCAAGAGTGTGATCGTGGGTGACAGCATTCCCATGAAGGCGCTGCGCCAACAGATTGGCCTGATGGCCCCGACCAACGGACGGGTGCTGATCTATGGCGAATCCGGCACAGGGAAGGAACTGGTCGCGCACGCCATCCATGCCCAAAGCCTGCGCAAGGACGAAACCTTTGTTGAAGTGAACTGTGCGGCGATTCCGGAAGATCTCATTGAAAGCGAGCTGTTCGGCCACTACAAAGGATCGTTTCCTGGGGCCACCACCGACAAGGAGGGCAAGTTCCAAAAAGCAAACGGAGGGACGCTGTTTCTCGATGAAGTGGGCGACATGAGCCTGAAGACGCAAGCCAAGGTTCTCCGCACCCTGGATGAGCAGCGGGTCGCGCCCCTGGGCAGCGAGGCAACCATCGTGGTGGATGCGCGCATTATCGCCTCCACTAACAAAGATCTGGAAGAAGAAATCTCGCGGGGAAACTTCCGCGAAGATCTGTTTTACCGGCTGAACGTAATTCCTTTCTTCGTGCCGCCACTGCGCGACCGGAAAGAAGATATCCCCCTGTTCGCGCGGCACTTTCTGAAAGATCTGGCGGTGACTTATGGGCGGCGTCCGCGCGAAATTTCCGACGACGCTATCGAGGTGTTGATGCGCTATTCCTGGCCGGGAAACGTGCGCGAACTACGCAACGTGATCGAACGGATCGTGATTATGAATCCCATGACCACGAAATTCGACCGCAGACATTTGCCTCCCCTGGTCTACCGCGACGGCCACCGGCGCACGGTGCGCAGCGACTTCTCGACGCTGCACCAGGCGCGCGACGCTTATGAGCGGGACTTCATTCTGAAGAAGCTGGATGAAAACCACGGCAACGTCACCCGCGCTGCGGAAGTGTTGGGTCTGGAGCGAAGCCACCTGTACCGCAAGATGAAGGCTCTGGGAATTACGGCCAAGGAATAGACGGTAACCTGTGACACACGGCTGACGCTGAACCGCGCTAGCGCTTGATCATGCGGATTTCGGTGCCATTCTTGTGGAACTCGACCACATCCATGAGTTGGTTAATCAGGAAAATACCCCGCCCGTGGTTGGAGAAGACGTTTTCTCCTACCGTGCAACTGGGAATGTCTTCCAGGCGAAATCCTTCGCCCGGATCGCGCACAATGATGAGCACACTACGTTCCTCATCCTGGCTCACAATGCACTCGATGGTTTTGGACGGGTCCTCCTTGGCGCCGTGAATCACGGCATTGGCCAGGGCCTCCTGAAGCGCCAGCTCTATATCATCCTCCTTGCCGTTCACGCCTTTGGTGCGGCGGAGCAGAGCCATGATCTCCTGCACTACGGGATCGACCGTGTTGCGATCGGCGGCGAGCGTCACCCGCAAAAGCAAATGCAGCTTTACGGGATCGAAGTCTTTCTCCGGAAGATGTTCCTCTGGCGCGTCCACGGGCATGTTCAGGCTCGTATGGGCAATGCGAATGATTTTAACCGCGCAGGGCAAAAACAACAATCTGGCAGGATCTCGGGGTGGTGGTGCGGTTTGAATGCCCCCGCACCCTAGGCGTCTTCCCGAAGCCCCGCGCCTTCGCCGTCCGGCTCAGGGCAGGCTCTTCGCTCCGCCTGAAACACGGCTTCGCTCAGAATGACCCAAAGGCCACGTGCAGATTTCGACCTGCACCACCACCCAATCGCGCAGAGGAGCGGCGCCTAAACCGTCCGGCTCCGCCTTCCTTGCTTTACAGGTGCGTGAGGGAGTTCGGTCTGGCTTCCCAGCAAATTTTCCAACTGCCTCCTCCAGTCGAGCTCTTCCACGAACTCGCGCGACTCGCGCCAGTTGGGGTGCACTTTGACGTAAAGCTCGAGAAAAACCCTGGTTCCCAACATGCGCTCGATTTGCAGCCGGGCCGAGGCGCCGATGCGTTTGATCATTTGACCTTTCTTGCCGATCAGAATGCCCTTCTGCCCTTCCCGTTCGCAGTAGATGGTGGCAGAAATGCGGGTCAGCCCATCGCCTTCTTCAAAACTATCAACGATTACCGTCGTGGCATAGGGCAACTCCTCTTCGGTTTCTGCCAGGACGCGCTCGCGAATGATCTCCGCCGCCATGAAACGTGCCGGTTGATCGGTGATTTGGTCTTCCGGGAAATAAGCCGGACCGGACGGAAGTGCAGCTTTTACCCGCTTCAGCAATAAGTCGATCCCATCCCGCTTCAATGCGGAAACTGGGATGATCTCGTCGAATGAATGAAGCTTCCTGTACTCTTCGATCAATGGCAGCAGCTTTTCCTTCTTTCCAGTGAGAAGATCAATCTTGTTCAGAACCAGGTAAACCTTCGCCGGCGAGTTCTTCAGCATTCGCAAGGCGAATTCGTCACGCTGATCCAGCTTACGCGTAGCGTCCATGAGAAGCAGAGTGAGGTCGCAATCTTCCAGAGCCTCGCGCACTTCGACCATCATTTTGCGCCCCAAAGAGCTGTCTGGCCTATGCACACCGGGAGTGTCGATCAGAACGACCTGGGCAGCGTGCTCTCCTTTGCCTGGGGGCAGGTTGACGATGCCCAGAATTCGATTGCGCGTGGTTTGAGGCTTGGGCGAGATGATGGCAAGTTTTTCGCCCACAAGGGCATTGAGCAGCGTGGACTTGCCGGCATTGGGGCGGCCGAGAATGCAAACAAAACCTGAGCGCATGAGAATCAGCTTCTAGCTGCTAGCTTCTAGCTACTAGCCAAGCACGGAGGCGTTGCAAGCAACGCCTCCACGCAAGCAGAGAGTATGACACGGGGACTAAAGTGGTGAAATAGCTGCGGGGTGTTGGGGTAGCCAGGAGCTGGCAGCTAGAAGCTCGCAGCTACTGCTTCATATCAGCTTCAATTGGCGTGGCTGCACAGCGCTGATGCGCACACGCTCGACTTTGCGATCGGTCGACTCCAACACCTCGAAACGCAGGCCGTCGTCGTCGACGGTTTCGCCGCGCTGCGGGATGTGCCCAGCCAACTCGCTCACCAGTCCCGCGACCGTGGCTGATTCTCTTCCTTCCGGTCGGCTGCCGAACAGTTCGGCCAGGCGGTCCACGTCCATGCCGCCGGGCACGATGTAGGACTGGTCGTTTTCGCGCACGACCTCCGGCTTCTCGTGCTCGTCGCGAATCTCGCCCACGATTTCTTCCACGAGATCCTCGATCGTCACCAGGCCGGCCACACCGCCGTACTCATCCACCACGATGGCCATGCGAATGTTGTTTTTCTGCATCTCCCGCAGCAAATCGCTGCCCAATTTGCTCTCGGGAACGAAATACACGTCGCGCCGCATCAGCGTATCGAGAGTGCGGGTGGGAGCTTCACTATCTGGCACCTGTAACACGTCCTGCGCGTAAACGATGCCCTTGATGTTGTGGATCGTCCCTTCATACACGGGCACACGCGAGAAGTGCTTTTCCCCCAGCATCTGAACGAACCGCTCGACGGTGGTTTCCACCGGAACGGCAAACATATCGGGA
>Ga0187782_10002466_pt1 | contig 13621 bp, 12 predicted proteins | sample 0715_SJ02_MP15_2_FD_132454 | JGI IMG/M metagenome (GOLD analysis project Ga0187782, IMG submission 132454) | Tropical peat soil microbial communities from peatlands in Department of Meta, Colombia - 0715_SJ02_MP15_20_MG | ecosystem: Environmental > Terrestrial > Soil > Wetlands > Peat | place...
CTGGGCGGCGCAAAGCGTCCAGAAGGAGAAGGTCAAATATGGCAGCAGAAACAAGATCTTCATCACCTCGAAGGGATCGGGCTCGGTCGAAATGCTGATCGTGACCGTCGCCTCTTCCGTCTCTGCGCGCTTGCGCGCGGCCTTGGACGCCGGCGCTTGGGCGTCCGCGAGCTGATAGACCCAGCGGTCGGCCGCCGTCTCCCCCTGCGCGTCGGGCGCCGCCGGCTCCCGGGCCGCGGCCGCACGGGCTCTTTTCGTCGGACTTCCGAAGGTGATGGTCTTCCTGCTCATGCGGCCTGCTTGCTCAGATCGGGAAACACGAGCGCCGCAAGCCGTCTCAGCTCCTTGGCGGCCTCGCTGCGTGGCGCCGCCTCGATCACGGAGAGGCCGCGCGCCGCGCTTTCGGCGTAGATCACGCGCTGCACGAGCGCGGCGCCCATGACCGGCGTCTCCGGATATTCCCCGAGCGCGGCGAGCGCGTCCCGACCGATCGCGGTGTTGGCGATCATGCGGTTGATGACGAAAGCCGCCCGCAGGCTTTCCTTGTAGAGGCGCGCCTCGCGCACGAGCTCCACCGTTTCGGACGCGGCCCAGACGTCGTAGGGCGAGGGCTGGACCGGGATCAGCACGAGGTCGCTCGCGAGAATCGCCGCGCGGCCGAGCTCGTTCACGCGCGGGGCGCCGTCGATCACCACGAGATCGTAATGCTGCGCCAGCGCCGGCAGCTCGCGATGCAGAGTCGGTTTGGCCATGCCCACCACGACGAACATCGGTTCGGCCTGCCGCGCGCCGGACCAGGCGAGGGCGCTGCCTTGCGGATCGGCGTCGATGAGGAGAACCCGCCGCCCGGCGTGGCTGAACAGAGCGGCGAGATTGACGGCGATCGTCGTCTTGCCGACCCCGCCCTTCTGATTCAGCAGGCTGATGATCATCGGAGTCTCCATCCCCGAGAGCCAGCGGATTCGGCTGATCGCCTTCGATTCGAATCGGGTTGCTGCGACGCAAAAGTTCTCATCAAAGAGTGTGGATTGCAAGCTCGGCCGCGAACGGCTCGACCACGCCGCAGCTTGGAACGCTTTGACGGCCCACCCCTGCGCTTTTCGGGTAGTAGGTCAGTTTGAAATCTAGCGGGGTTGACGGGCATGGAAATGATCGCTTCCCCATGCCATATTGGAAGCATGACGACAGAGGATCTCAGCACTGGATGGATGGTCGAGGTGACCACTCCACTCGACCTGAAGCGCTACTTTATAGTGGCGGAGCCTGATTCGGATAAGGCCGTTGAGCTAGCTAAGAAAAAGATACCGGTCCATTTGGGTGAGACTGTCAAACTTGGTGGCGCAGTTGCGAAGAATGAATTGATCGGGCAGGGCATGCGCCTAGGGGACGTGAAGCAACATGTCTAAGCTTCCCAAGCGCCCCCGCGACACAAACCAGCTCGCGAAATTCGTCATTGACATGGCGACAGCGGAAGATCGTGGCGAGCCCGACGCGCCAAAGGTGGCGCGGGCAAAGAAAGCGGGAGCTGTAGGTGGCCCAGCGCGAGCCAGAGCGCTTACGCCAGAGCAACGATCAAATATCGCTCACGCAGCAGCAAACGCGCGCTGGAAAAAAAGCTAAGCAGCTTCGTCCGCGTCTCCCATGCCCGCAAGTTTCAACTCAACGTCAAACTCCATGTCCGCAGGAAGCAGATCGACCTGCCGATCTGAAGGGTGAGTGCCGTTCCAGTGAAGCTGATCGAGCCGCAATTGAACTACGTCGCCAACCGTTTGCTCGCGTCTAAGAATGCAGGCCTTCTGAAAGACGGCGGGCTTAGTCTTCGGATTGTCGATGTCGATGTATGAGAAATGGAGCTGCCCGCCAGCTCCATGCTTCGGGAACGCATGGTAGCCGCGATATGGGCGGCCGGTTTTGCGATCATGCCGAATGTCTTGTCGCGCCGCATCCTTGAACTGTTGAGCGAGACGTTCGACTTCTGTGATAGGCGGAGGAGCTTTCCAGCCCATCTTGATCGCCATTGCGGCGACGGCATCCATATCAATTTCAGTTTCGCCGGTGGTATCCATCCAATATCGGATGAACTTTTGTCGTTCGGTTGTTTTAGACATGAGACCTCACGCGTCTAGAGGATAGATGTCGCCCCATCCATCGACGGCGACGGTCGAGCCAAGATGAGAGCGAATGTTTTTCAAGTGCTGCCTGAATCGATCATATCTGCCTGTGCGATATTGGAGTTGTCCAGCAACAATACCTGGGTGAACATGCAATAGCTTCGCGAATGAGATTAGATCGGCCTCTGAAAATAAGGGGGCCTTTCTGATTACGAAGGCATCCATTTTTGATGCCGGCACACAAAATTCTTGTGCAGCTTTGTTGGCAATTCTCTCTTCTTCGGGGACATCAGGACCGTGACCAGCCCTTTCTCCCTCAAGTTCTGCATCCATCATAGCCGCCTGTCGCCCATGACCTTGGCGCACATGCTCAAGCTCATGCCGTAGCACAAACCAGAAATTGTCAATGCGATCGTGACGTAGCGAAAGCCCGATAACTGGCGAAACATCGTCGAGCCAGAAACATACACCGTCAATCTTCGCAGTGGGTAAGCTTTCGACGATAACAAATCTAATACCGCACTCGGCAAGTATACGAGCAACGTTACGCGTTTCTTCAGGAGCAACCGTCAGCGCATGCAATTTACGAATAGACGCATCTAACGCAGACGGTAAATATTTTTGAACAAGCAACTCTTCTGCAATAGCTCTTACACGGTATAGCCAAGCGATCTGCGCAAATGATGGCGGTGACGTTTCCGCTGTTTTTTTGGCGGCGTGTGGAAGCACGATTATTTCATCAAGCGTTTCGACGCCGAAAAAAGCTCTTAGCCCAATCTCAACTGCTTGAATATTTTTCGGGTCTTCTGTCGCAAGCCACCCCCGTTTACACATTGCGGCAATGGGCAAATCACCAAAGAGTGCCGCTCGGGTTGCTCTGCCGGTATCGGATTTTTTTGCGAGCCGCGCGACCGCCAGGTCATATTTTTTTTGTAGATCGAGAAATCGCTCTGCTGGCGTGCCGAACAGCTCTTCGAGCGCCAATGCGGTCTCAGTCGTCACAGTGCCCTTACCCGACACGATCTTATTGATCGTGCTCTCATCCTTTTCCAGCACGGTAGCTAAGGAGCGCTGCGTCCAACCACGCTCGTCTAGCAGTTCGGAAATCAGTTGGCCGGGGGTCGCGTATTCTTTCATGAAAAAGGGATACGCGAAACAGCCGAGCTGATCAAGGGAAACTTGCGCAGAAACTCAAACTGACTCAAAATGCTTGACTTGTGATGTGGGAGGTGTAGGTTGAATCTATGAACAAGCTCCAAGCCGCAGCCCGCGCCCACATCCTTCACCTGCTCTGCGAAGGCCAGAGCATTCGTGCCATTACGCGCATCACAGGCGTGAGCAAGAACACGGTGACGAAGCTTCTTGTTGACGCGGGTGGGCCGTGCTGGGCCTATCACGATGCGAAGGTGCGCAACGTGAAGGCGAAGCGGGTCCAGGTGGACGAAATATGGTCGTTCACTTACGCCAAGCAGAAGAACGTTTCGACGGCGAAGGCGGCACCGGAAAATGCGGGTGATACATGGACTTGGACAGCCATCGACGCCGATAGCAAGCTCATCGTCTCCTATTTCGCAGGCGGACGCGACGGCGAATGCGCCATGTGGTTCATTGATGACCTTCGAGCTCGTCTCGCGGACCGCATTCAGCTCACCAGCGATGGCCACAAGGCTTACCTTGAGGCCGTTGAAGGCGCGTTCGGCTGCGATGTGGAATATGCGCAGCTTGTAAAGATTTACGGCTCGGCGCCCGAAAATGCGAAAGGCCGCTATAGTCCTGCGGACTGCACGGGGATCAAGAAGACCAAGATCGAGGGAAACCCCGACATGGCGCACGTCTCGACTTCCTATATCGAGCGTCAGAACCTCACCATTCGGATGCACATGCGCCGCTTCACCCGCCTGACGAATGCCTTCTCGAAAAAGGTCGAGAACCACGCGCACGCGGTCGCTCTCCACATGATGTATTACAACTTCGTCCGCGTTCATTCGAAGCTGCGCATGTCGCCGGCGATGGCGGCAGGCGTGTCTGACCGGCTTTGGGAAGTCGCAGACATCGTGGCGCTTGTCGAAGCGGAAGAGGCGAAGACGGTCATGAAACGCGGGCATTACAATAGGAGGAATGCATGAGCCATGTGGCTGATTGGATAAACATCGCTGCTGCGGCATTTGCCGCTCTCTTTTGGCTGCTTTCCGCTCTCGTTCGCGTTCCAGATCTATTGGAAACGAAACTTTCAGGAGAGGGCTCAGTTACAGGCATCATGCGAAAGCAGTCCGCTCTTAGCGCCATCGCCGCCGTCTTTGCCGCGATATCTGTCGCGGCGCAGATTTGGCCGAAAATTTCAAACTGACCCACTACCGCTTTTCGGCGTCTCTTGACAATGGGAGCCGAGCAATCACGGCCTTTGTGATCGTCATTCTGGCGTCGCGCTTCTTCGTGCTCAGCCACAAGGAACGCCTTGGGCAGCTCGCGTGGGTCGCCTGCGCCCTCGCTGGCGCCGCCGCCCGCCGCTGCACGGCTCTTTCGACCCAGCCGATAGGCGATCACGGACGATGAGCTGCTCAGCGAACGTCCGATCGGTTCGCGGCTTTTGCTATCGCAAGAAATCCGAGCGGCGGAGGCGCTTCCTTCGTTCGCTCTCGGGCTTTGCGGCTTTCTGGTCCAGTTCGGAGGCTATTTCGGCCTCTGTCGTCTCTCAAAATTAGGACGCGTAGTCGAGCATAGCGTCACCAAGATGTCGCACTGACTGCGCTTGATTCTCATCAGGCTGCGCATAAGATGCGAGCTCCTCGTCAGCCCCGACGACCCGACGGCCTTCGAAGAGGCGTTGCGCACCCGACAGTCTGGCGCTGGCGGCGGCCCATAAGCGAAAGCTTTCCCATTGAAAGCGCTTCGGATTGAAGTTTTAGGCGCGCTGACCGCCCTCGGCGTCGCCATGGGCCCGGCCGCTCCGTCCGCCGGCATCGACACCCCGGACGTCGTCTTCTTCAACGGCAAGATTCTCACCCTCGACTCGGCGGGGTCCATCGCAAGCGCCGTAGCGGTGAAGAACGGCAAATTCGAGAGCGTCGGCGCGTCGGACGAGCTGCGCAAGCTCGCCGGAGCCTCGACAAAGCTCGTGGACTTGAACGGCAGGCTCGTCGTCCCCGGATTTATCGACGCTCACACCCATCCGGCGGAGACGATCCTGATGAAGGAGAGCTGGGTCGACGCGCGCTTTCCCGACACGGCGTCGATGAGGCAGGCGCTGGGCAAGATAAGAGATCGGCTCTCCCGCACGCCGAAGGGAGACTGGGTGTTCGTCGCCTGCGTTTCCGCGAGCCAGAACAAGTTCGCCGAGAAGCGCCTTCCGACAAAGGCGGAGCTGGACGCGGTCTCGCCCGACAATCCCGTGGTTCTGGCCAACGGAACGCACATGTTCGTGGCGAACTCGGCGGCGCTCCGGGCGCTTGGCGTCACGAAGAACAATACCGCGCTCAAGGGCGGCGGCCGCGCGCTGCTCGGCAAGAGTGGGAAGCCGAATGGAGCGCTCATCGACGGCGCGAGCGCGCTTCCCATCACGCCGACAGCCGATCAGGTCGAGCAATACTATGCCAAAGAAATCCCCGATTTCTGGAACGCCAATGGATTCACCTCGATCCTGGCGGTCACGCCGGCGGCGGCCGTGCCGGTGCTGCAAGCGGTCGCGCAAAAAATCCAGCCGGACATCCGCTACTCAATCTCCGTCTGGACGGCGCTGAACGGGGAGAATCTGCCCGACAAGCTCGACGTCTATAAGATGCCGCAGGGCGTCGATCCCGCCTATTATCGATTCGCCGCGATCAAGGTTTGGATGGACGGCGAGAACGACGCCCGCACGGGACTCATGTACGAGCGTTACAGAGGGCGTCGCGAAACCGACCCGCCCGGTGGAAGAGGATCGCTGACGACGCCGCCCGATCAGCTCGCCCGCTTTCTCGACGTCGCCAATAAGAACGGCGCCATCGCCATGATTCATTGTTCCGGCGACAAGGCGACCGACCTGTGCCTGAACGCCATTGAACATGAGGCCGCGACTGGAGGCGAAACATCGATCATGCGCATCGAGCATTTCGGCATGTTTCAATTGTCCGAAACGCAGCTGAAGCGCGCCGTCGCTTTGAAGAAGAAGCGGTTTTTCATTTCGATTCAACCTGCTTGGCTGCTCAATCTCGCGAGGGCCAACGTGACGAACATGGGAAGCAGGCGCGCCAGGACGGGCTTTTCTTTTCGTTCGCTGATCGACGCGGGCCTCGAACCGGCGGCGGGAACCGACGTGACCGGGATATACCTGACCAATGTCAATCCTTTGCTTGGAATATACGCGGCGGTGACCCGCAATTCCGACCTGGGCGTCTTCGAGCCGAAGCAGGCCGTGTCCGTGATCGAAGCGCTGAAGATGTGGACGATCTGGGCCGCCAAGGCGATGGGGGAGGAGGCCGCCAAGGGTTCGATCGAGCCCGGCAAATACGCCGACATGGCGGTGCTCTCAGACGACGTTCTTACGTTGCCGACAGAGAAGTTGAAGGAGGTCAGGGTCGTGAGGACCGTTCTTGGCGGACGAACCGTCTATGAGGCCGAATGACGCGCGCGTTGGAGACTAAGGGCCAGGGTTTTCCTGGAGGCTCCGGCTCCAAAGCGCGCTGCCGCGCCGCAGCCCGGGACGCGTCGACGGACCCCGCCCCTTGTTCCAGCCACGAAGGTCGCGTAGGGTTTTTGGGCAGCAGCGCGCGAAAAGCCGTTCTGGCCGCGAAATTCGCCGTCGAAGGGGCCTTCTTCTTGCGAAGAAGCGAGGGGGGACAGTGGATGTATAATAAAGCCAATATTTTAGTCACGGGAGGCGCCTCATTCATCGGCAGCCATCTTGCTGAAGCGCTGCTGAAGGCCGGCGCCAAGGTCACGATCGTCGACGATCTGTCGAGCGGAGAAATCGAGAACATCCAGCCCATTCTGGGAGAAATTCGCTTCCTTCGCGCCGATCTGCGGGACAGCCGCGTCGCGATCGACTCCTGCGACGGACAGGACTTCGTTTTCCATCTGGCGAATATTCACGGCGGGCGCGGCTTCATCGAGACGCACCCGGGCGAGATCGTGCAAAATCTCGCGATCGACGGGAACGTCTTCAGAGCGGCGCAGCTCGCAGGGGTGAAGCGCGTCTGTTTCGCGAGCTCGGCTTGCGCCTATCCGACCACATTGCAGACCGCCGACAAGAGCACGCTGCAGCGCTATCTGTCCGAGGAGATGGCCGATCCGTTTCGGGAGGGCTGCGCGCTTGCCGACGGCGAATACGGCTGGGCCAAGCTGATGGGCGAGATGGCGCTCGGCGCCTATCACAAGCAGTTCGGACTGCAGGGCGTGTCCTGCCGGCTGTTCACCGTCTATGGTCCGCGCGAGAACGAAACCCACGCCATCATCGCCTTCGTCGCGAAAGCGTTGATCCGGCAGGATCCGTTCGAAATATGGGGAAGCGGCGAGCAGGACAGGAATTTCACCTATGTCAGCGACATTGTCGAAGGGCTGATGCTCGCGACGGAAAAGATCTCGGACTGCAGCCCCATCAACATCGGGACCGACGAGATCGTGAAGATCATCGACGCCGCCAAGACCGTGTGCGACATCGTTGGTCATCGCCCGTCCCGATTCTTCTGCGACGCCTCGAAGCCGGAGGGCGTGCATGCCCGCGCAGCCAGCACGCAGCTGCAGGAAAAGCGGCTCGGCTGGCGCCCGCGGGTCGCTTTCCGCGAGGGGATCGAGAAGACGATCGACTGGTTCTCCAGCTCCCGCGACGTCGCTGCGCTTCGGGAGAACTTTGAGCAGCTGCTTTTCGAGAGAAAGGCCTCGCCGGGTCTCGTTTCGTCCCTCGTTTCGTCGTGATCGGCGAAGCTCGGATTCGCTGATGCTCCGGATCGCGGACCTATCGCCAGGGCTATCGCAGATTCATCAGCGCTGCCTCGTCGATGAAATCGTCGCGTCGCTGCCGAAAGAGGCGACGAAGGTCGCCGGCGACGCCGAGGCGGACGCCTATTTTCTCGAGCCTGAGCAATCCTGGCACCGGGACTGGCTCGCGCGATGCAACGCCGAGCGGAACGGCATCAGATATTTTCTGGACGCGCTTCCGGAACATGTCGTCGCCCGGATCAGGGAACGGAAATCCACGCTCGTCGTCAACGGATCCGGCGAGGGCGGCGTGCCCTGGTTCCCCGACAATTTTTATACTTTTCATGAAGAAATAAGGCAGGCCGAGCTTCCGTTCGACGGCGTTATTGTCGTCACGGGAAACAGTCGCATCCAGGCTGCATATAAAAACTATTTCAGCGAGCCTCCCGACGTCATCAGCGTTCTCTATCATAATGTGTATTTTACGAAGGGAGTGCGGGTTCTTTCTGAGGCTTTTGCTCCGAATTATCAGGAATTGCGGGACATTGCGCGCCGCCGGACGGAAGCGGGCGCCGGACTGCGGGATTTTCTCTGTTTTAATCTGGCCCCGCGCCCGCATCGCGTCATGCTGGTCGCGAGCCTGGCCGCCGACGACCTCCTCGACAGAGGTCTCGTGTCGTTTCCCGACCTGAACGGCTCGTCTCCCAAAGGCCTGGATAGCGCGAACGACTATCTCGCGACCGCCTTGAGGACGGATTTCGACGCCGGGGAAAACGTCATGTCCGCGCTCGATCGGCTGAGAGCCTTGGGCCGCATGTCGATCGACGAGGAGTCCGTCGATCACATCTCGAAGGAGTACAAGATCCCGTTCGACGCCTTTGCGAGAACCTGGTTTTCCGTGGTCACGGAAACCGGGATGACCGGGGACGACGTCGGCTGGATCACCGAAAAATGCCTCAAGCCGCTGGTCGGATTTCATCCGTTCGTCGTTTTGGGGTCGCCCCACACCTTGTCGGACCTGCGCCAGCTCGGCTTTCAGACGTTCCAGTCGGTCTTCGACGAAAGCTACGACTCGATCGTCGAGCCGAAGAAGCGGTTTCGGGCCGCTTACGCGCTTGTGAAAGACTTGGCGCAACGCGAGGACAAAACGCGGCTCATCGGCGAATTGGCGGAGACAGCCGAATTCAACGCGCATCATGCATTGTTCAACGCCATGGAGGCGATCCGACAGCAATGGACGCTGCCGCTGGCGGACGCGATCGCGCGGCGCTCGCGCGCGTGACGGCGTGGCGCCGAGGCCCGTGTGAGGCCCACGAAGAAGCGGTTGGCGGCGGAGCGCTTCCCGACTATGTTGCGGGCCCTCGCGGCCGCCTGCGGCCACGTCACCTGGAGCACGTCACCTGGAGCTTGCAATGAGAAAACTCGCGCTTCCGGCGCTGGTCGCCGCCGCGCTCGTCGCCATCGCGCAAAGCCCGGTCTTCGCGCAAACGCCGCAGCCCGTCACGCCGGCGCCCGCCGCGCCGCCTCCAGCCATGGCGATGAAGCCGCTTCCGGGGAAAGCCGGCCCCCTGATCGACATCAATTCGGCAAGCGCCGAAGAGCTCGATGCGCTGCCGGGGGTCGGGCCCGCGCGCGCCGCGGCGATCATCGGCGGACGGCCTTACAAGGGGAAGGACGAACTCCTGCAGAAGGGCATTCTGCCGAAGGGCGTCTATGAAGTGATCAAGAATCGCATCATCGCCAAGCAGCAGTGACGCGGCGCTTCGCCTGGTCCCTGCCGATCGATCCGGTGCTGCCGCGGCTCGATGCGGCGCTTGAAGCTGGGCGAAATCTGGTCCTCGTGGCGCCGCCGGGCGCGGGCAAGACGACGCGCGTTCCGCTCGCAATCCTCGACGCGGGCTGGCGCGCCGACCGCAAGATCATCCTGCTCGAGCCGCGCCGCCTCGCCGCGCGCGCGGCCGCCGGCCGCCTCGCGCAGACGCTCGGTGAAGCAGTCGGCGAGACGGTCGGACTGCGCATGCGGCTGGAGACAAGAATCTCCGCCAGGACCCGGATCGAAGTCGTCACGGAGGGCGTCTTCGCGCGGCTGATTCTCGACGACCCCGAGCTTTCGGGCGTCGCCTGCGTGCTCTTCGACGAGTTCCATGAACGCTCCCTCGACGCCGACCTCGGCCTGGCGCTCGCGCTCGACGCGCAGTCGGCGCTGCGCGAGGATCTGCGTCTCATTGCAATGTCCGCGACGATCGACGGCGCGCGCGTCGCAAGTCTTCTCGGCGATGCGACGCCCGTCATCGAGAGCGAGGGCCGCGCTTTTCCCGTCGAGACTCGCTATCTCGGGCGCGACCCGAGCCTGCGCCTCGAAGAGGCCGTCGCACGCGCGATCTTCCGGGCGCTTCGCGAGGAAACGGGCTCGATCCTCGTCTTTTTGCCGGGCCAGGCCGAGATCCTGCGCGTCGCCGCGCTCTTGGCCGAAGGCGGTCTGCCCGCGGCCGTCGACGTCGCGCCGCTCTATGGCGCGCTCGAGCGAGCCGAGCAGGAGCGCGCCGTCGCGCCCGCGCCGCAGGGTCGGCGCAAGATCGTCCTCGCCACCGCCATCGCCGAGACCTCGCTCACGATCGAGGGCGTGCGCGTCGTGATCGACAGCGGCCTGTCGCGCGTCCCGAAGTTCGAGCCCGATCTGGGGCTCACACGGCTCGAAACCGAGCGCGCCTCGCGCGCGAATGTCGAGCAGCGGCGCGGGCGCGCCGGGCGCGTCGAGCCCGGCGTCTGCTATCGTCTTTGGGAGGAGGCCGCGACGCTGGCGCTTCCAGCCTTTGCGACGCCCGAAATCCTCGCCGCCGATCTCGCCGGCCTCGCGCTCGACCTCGCGCATTGGGGCGTGCGCGATCCGTCCAGCCTCGCCTTTCTCGACCCGCCGCCGCACGCCGCCTTCAGCGAGGCCGTTTCGCTTTGCCGCGACCTCGGGGCCCTCGACGACGAGGGACGGCTGACGCGAAAGGGACAGGCCATGCGCGCTCTGCCGCTCGAGCCGCGCCTCTCCGCCATGGTCGTCGACGCTGCGCGCGTCGGCGAAGCGTTGCACGCCTGTCGTCTGGCGCTGCTGCTATCCGAGCGCGGCCTCGGCGGCGCCGACCCGGATCTGGCGCATCGCTTCGAGCGCTTCGAGTCTGACGGCGGCGCGCGGGCGCGTGACGCGCGTCGGCTCGCAGGAAGCTGGGCGAAGCTCTGCGCCGCGACGCCGGATGAGCCGGCGCGCTTGTCCCTGGGCGCGCTCACGGCGCTGGCCTTCCCGGACCGCATCGCCAAGGCTCGGGGCGGCGGCGACTTCACCATGGCCAACGGCCGCGCAGCCTCGCTGCCGCCCGAGCATCCCTTGGCGCGCGAGAGCTTCCTGGCTGTGGCGGAGATCGCCGGCCGCGCCTCGCGCGCAAAAATTCTCGCCGCCGCGTCGCTGACCCTCGAAGAGATCGACCGGCTCGCGGGCGCGCGCATCGAGACGCGCGACGAGACGAGTTTCGACGCCCCGAGCGCGTCGCTACGCCGCCGTCGCCTCCGTCGTCTCGGCGCGATCCGCCTCGCGGAGCAAAACCTCGCCGTCGAGCCGACGCAGCAGAATGCCGAGATTCTCGCTCGGGGACTGGCTGGTCTCGGCGTCGCGCGCTTGCCCTGGACCAAAACGCAGCAGCAGCTGCGCGACCGCGTGGGGTTCCTGCGTCGCGCCGGCGAGGCGGACTGGCCGGACCTCTCCGACGCGGCGCTGACGACGAGCGCCGCCGATTGGCTCGCGCCCTTCATCATCGGGCGCACGAGCCTCGCTGGGATGGAGCCCGGAGATCTCGATGCGGCGCTGACGTCGCTCCTGCCATACGATCTCATGCGCCGGCTCGACGCGGAGGCGCCTGCGCAATTCGAGACGCCCGCCGGCTCGCGCCTCGCGCTCGACTATGCGGCCCCGAACGGGCCGCTCCTTTCTGCCCGCGTGCAGGAGTTTTACGGCCTCTCGGCGCATCCGACGCTCGCCGGCGGGCGCGCGCCGGTCACGCTCGAGCTGCTCTCGCCGGCCCATCGCCCGATCCAGACCACCCGCGATCTTCCCGGCTTCTGGGCAGGCTCCTGGAGCGAGGTCAAGAAGGAGATGAAGGGCCGCTACCCTCGCCATCCCTGGCCGGACGACCCCGCGCACGCGGTTCCCACCACGCGCGCGCTGCGGCGCGGGCCGTAGGCCCTCTCTCGCACGCGGCCGACCGTCACGCCGCCATCGCAAGCGCCGCCTCGCGCAAATCGAAATCTGCGGTCGCGGGCTTCGGCAGCTGGCGCCACGACGCCGTCTCGTAGCCCCGGGCGACGAGCTCTCCGGCGCCCGCAGCCGACATTTCGACGGCGAGCCGCGTCGTTGGGTTGAGCACGGGCGGCGCGACCCAGCGGAAGCTCGGGCCGCCGGGCGGGACGCCGCCGACCGCCGCGCGCCGCGCCTGATTATTGGCGTGGCCCATGCGTCCGTTCCACCCGGCGCGACGCTCCTGCCAGTCATTGGCGACGATGAGAGGGCCGCGCAGCACGCGCGCCTCGCGCTCCGTGCGCTCGACCACGGCGAGCTCGCCCGGCGCCGCGCCGGCGAGCGTGAAGATCGCCGGGCGCGCGAGCGGCTCCCGGCTGAGCAACGCGATGGCGGCCTCGAAGTCGGCGCAGGTCTCGAAAGCGTTGCGCAGCAGATGGTCCGGCGGCCAGCCGTCCTCGCGCAGCAACGCCTTGGAGATGTTGATCGCTGCGTCGATGGGCATCAGCGCGAGCGTCGGCAGGCGTCGGCGCATCGGCGCCTGGTTGATGACCGCGCAGAAGCGCCCCGGAGCCATGGCGGTCAGCACGCCGACCGCCCCCGGCCAGGTGACGTTGTAGAACTCGCCCGCCGGACCGGACTGCCAGGCGACGCCGACGCAACGGCCGAGCCCGCCGAACGGCCAGTCGAGCGTTCGCCTCAGCGTCGGGGCGCCGTCCGGACGCGCCGACGCCGAAGTCGTGCAGGCGAAGAGATAGGACATGTTGAGCGTCGGCGCGCCCGGAAAGCCCAGAATCTCCGAGATGCACTCGAGATCTTCGGCATAGACGGAGACGGAGCTGCGCAGCCAGCCGCCGGCGATGCGGTCGACAGACTGCAGCAGGAAATCCCGGCCCCAGCGCGGCGTGGGCCCAAGGCATGCGTCGCGCAAAGCGGCAGCCGCATCGAGCCGCGCGAGGGTATGGGCGACAGGGCCGCCCTGCCGCACGTCGACCAGCGGAATCGAGTTCATCCAGGCCTCCTCGGCGCGAAGCCTCACGCCGACGAGTTATTTGTCACATATTTTTGTCATGATACAGAAAAAAGACTGTCATAATTGGCTGCAACGCCATTACATTCCGCGAGCTTTCGCCGCAGCGCAGCGAGGGCGGTGCGCTCAGGCCAGGAAGGCGCGCAGCGCCTCGAAGTCCGAGGGCGCGCCGACGCTGACGCCCGAGACGCCGGGCGCGATGCGCTTCAGCAGGCCCGACAGCACCTTGCCGGCGCCGCATTCGACGAAATTCGTCACGCCGGCGCCCGCCATATAGGCGATGCTCTCGCGCCAGCGCACCGCGCCCGTGAC
>Ga0187782_10002467_pt1 | contig 13611 bp, 10 predicted proteins | sample 0715_SJ02_MP15_2_FD_132454 | JGI IMG/M metagenome (GOLD analysis project Ga0187782, IMG submission 132454) | Tropical peat soil microbial communities from peatlands in Department of Meta, Colombia - 0715_SJ02_MP15_20_MG | ecosystem: Environmental > Terrestrial > Soil > Wetlands > Peat | place...
AGGCGGCACCGGAGTCCGGGATACGGTTCTGCTTGAACACGTTGACGGCGTAGGACACCAGGATCATCGAGTAGAGCAGGCGCAGCAGCCTTTCGGCGTCCTCGGGCAAGTCGTTGATGTCGAGCTCGTTGAGGTAGGCGATCGCCCGCTCGGCCCGAGGCGCGATCGCGTCGTAGAACGTGACGAGTTCGTCGTACGGCTTCTTCAGCCGCGCCTCGTAGCGTTGCGCCCGCGCCGGCAATGCCCACTCGGCCACAAACGGTTCCAGCTCGGAGAATCCTTGCGGCAGTGCTGAATTAGTCATGACGGCTCTCCAGACCGGTAGGCGGCCACCGTATCGCGGATGACGGTGTGGAACTGGCGGATGAGCAGTTCCTGGTCGCTGAGATGGAAGATGCTCTGTGCCCGTGTCTTGAGCGCCGAGTGGGTGGCCTCGATGGTGTTCACGTCCTGCATCGCGAACTCAATCGTGCTGTCGACCACCAGCTCCTGCGCCAAACGCTCTTGCGCATTGGCGGGCGGCACGAAATACATGTCGATCTCGTAGATGTGCGAGTCGACGGTCTCCGGCCAGTAGGTGTAGGTGATGTAGTAGCCGCGCGCCCAGATCTGGATCGATATGTTCGGGAAGACCCAGAACTGGTCGTTGCCCCACGATGCGATGTTGCCGCGGTTCAGGAACTCGGGTATAGGACCGATATCCGGAACATCGTCGGGACCGAACAGCCCGGCGCGGAACAGCTTGTAGACCCAACGTTGGTCCTGGCGGGGCGGCCCCGCGGTGCCCGGTTCGCGGGGCGGCAGCGGCGGCGGTCCGGGAACCGAGGTGAGCATGTGCGGCCGGAACAGTTCGTAGTGGTAGGCGTCGACCGGCGGCACCATCTTCTCGGCTTTCGAGACGTCAGGGTCGATGAAGCGACCGTGCACATACGGCGGGTGATACCACTCGCATACCGAGTCGACGGCCAGCTTCCAGTTCCCGTTGATCCGGGTGGAGAACCCGTAACGCTGCGTCATCTTCTCGAACGGATAAGTCTCGATGGCTAACAGCCCGTCGCCGAGGAAATCCCGCAGCGGCACCGGGACTCCTTCCCGTTCGGAGGCGAGGTGCACGAAGATGAAGCCCGCCCACACCTCGCAGTGCACCGGCGGCATCCGCAGTGTGCTCTTGTCCAAATCGAAAAATTCACCTTCGTTGGTGATGTGGTTGACCCTGCCGTCCAAGCCGTATCGCCAGCCGTGGTACTTGCAGGCGAACGCGCGACACGTTCCCGAGGACTCTCGTCCGGGGTGCTCCTGCCAGACCACCTTGTTGCCGCGGTGGGCGCAGACGTTGTGGAACGCGTGCACGGTGTCATCCAGATCGCGAGCGATGACGATCGAGGCGAGGCCACCGGGCAGGTCGCGGGTGAAGTACGAACCCTTGCGCGGCAGTCGCTCAATTCGTCCGACGCACAACCAGTTTCGTTCGAACACCGCCTTGCGCTCGGCCGCGAAGAATTCCTCGGAGATCGAATCCTCGTAGCTGACCGGGCCGGTACCGAGTTCGGGGTAGTCGGTGGTGAACTTGCCCCGGCCGGTGGACAGCCGCTGCTGGATGCTGGTCATGACCGGACTCCGTCGTTCGTCGGTGTGGGCACGGAATTTGACCAAGGTTCGTCATCCCATGCCCTGTCCAGCGGAGCCATTTCACCGCCGAACGGGAAGAAGGCCCGCTGTGCGTAGGTTTCCCGGGCCAGGCCGTGGCCGAGTTCGTCGATGAAAGCCCGCTTGAGCGGGTTGGTGAACAGCTGGCGTGAGTAACGCAGCGTCAGCGGCGGACGCTTGACCAGTTCGCGAGCCAACTCCCACGCCCGGTCCAGCAACTGATCTTTCGGCAGCACCTCGTTGACCACACCCCACTCCTTGGCTTCGGCCGCGCCGAGTTTCATCCCGGTCAGCAGGAAATAGCGGGCGCGGGTGTGGCCGGCCAAAAAGCTCCAGATGACGTGCTGACCGTCGCCGGGCACCTGGCCGCGGGGAAAATGCGATGCGTCCTGGAAGTAGGCGTCCTCGGAAGCCAGCACGATATCGCCGAGCAGCGGCACCTCGGAGTGCATGTTGCACGGGCCGTTGACGGCGCTGATCATCGGAACGTCGACATCGAGCACGTTGGTGATTAGATGCCTTGCATACCAGGCTTTTTCGTCGAGCTTGTGCAGACCACGGGTGCCGGGCATCAGCAGGTACTCGGGCCTTTCGACGGGGTCGCCGTTGGGCATGCGTCCCCAATTGGCGTTGTAGTTCTCGCCGGTGCCGGTGTGGATAAGCACCTTGATCTCGCGGTCGCCGGCGATATCGGCGAACGCGTCTGACATGTCGTCGTGTGCGCGCCAGTCCCACACCAGGCTGCCGCCGTTGGTGTGGCACTGCATGAACAGGATTCCGTCGTCGGTGAGCTCGAGTCGATAGTTCGGGTACCGGTCGCGGTACTCGCTGTATCTGGTCCGTTTTGCCATGGAGTTAACTCATTCTCTTGTGCACCCTTGAGCGATCGCCCAAACACGCAGGCCCCATGGTCGCACTTCGATGTCGTGGGGGTCAAGGTTCAGCGTCCGTGCAGCCGGGCCACCACCGGCGCGAAGGATTCGATCTGGGACTGCTGGACCGTGACGTAGTTGATGCCAAGCCTTTCGCGGCGCGAACACAACGCTTCTACAACGCTTTCCACCGAGCCGACCAGGACGTTGGGATGGTCGCGCAGCAACTCGATGGCGATCCCGGTCGACTTTGCCAGACCAGCCAGGCTGGCCTGGGCCGTCTCGGGATCGTCGGTGATCTGGGTGAAGTACGGCGAGCTCTCGACGTCCAAACCACCGAAGCGCTCGCCGGCAGCGTCACGCACGAAGCCGATCCGACGCCCCGCGACCGCCCGCGGATCGAGGCCGTCGGCGTCGTGCGCCACGAAGGGCACGCTGGAAATGCTGACGATGTCGGCTTCGCGACCGGCGAGCGAGAGGACCCGCTGTCCGCCCCCGCCGATCATGATCGGCGGATGCGGGCGTTGCACCGGGCGGGGCCGTCCCGCATATCCGTGCACCTCAACGAAGTCGCCTGACCAGTTCAGCTCGTCGCCCTGCCAATGCGCCTTGAGGAACGAAACGACCTCGGCGAGCTTGGCGATTCGTCGGCCCGGCAGCTCGAAGTCAAGTCCCATCGCGGTGTACTCGACCTCGCTCCACCCGGCCCCGATACCCATCTCGAGGCGACCGTCAGACAGCAGATCAAGTGTCGCCGCTTCCTTGGCCAATACCGCCGGCGCGTGATAGTCGATGCAGAACACCCGGCACCCGATGCGCAGCGTCTTGCTGACCGCGGCTGCTGAAGCCATCGCCGCGATGGGAGCCAGGTCTTGGCGAGGGGTGTGTGCGGCTCGCTGCGCGGGGCCCGGTCCCAGGTAGTGATCAGCCAGGAAAAGCGTTGAGTATCCGAGGTCTTCGACTTTGCGAACGGTGTCGTGCCACTCGCGACTCCCGGCGGCGTTGGCCGCCTGCACTGCGAAACGAAATGGGGGCCGGTCCATCAACGGACCCTAACCCTTCACTTGACCGCCGTCGACGGGGAGTGATAGGCATGTTTGGGCGGTCGCTCAGGAAGGTGGGATTGGGCGTGAAGACGGCGGTCGTGACCGGCGGTGCGTCAGGGATTGGCCGTGCGGTCGCCCAACGGTTGCGCAGCGACGGATTCCAGGTCGCCGTCATTGACCTGTCGCCGACCGACGACGGGTTCGGCCACGTCGCCGACGTCAGTGACCGCGCCCAGGTCGCCGCCGCGATCGCGGCGATCCGCGAACAGTTCGGCCCGATCCTGGTGCTGGTCAACGCGGCCGGGGTGGAAGGCTTCAAGAAGTTTTCGCATATGTCCTTCTCGGAATGGTCCAAGGTGATCGATGTCAACCTGAACGGCGTATTCCACACCATCCAGGCCGTGCTGCCCGACATGGTCGAGGCCGGGTGGGGACGCATCGTCAACATCTCGTCGTCCAGCACGCACTCCGGGCAACCGTTCATGGCTCACTACGTGGCGGCGAAATCCGCGGTGAACGGCCTGACCAAATCGCTTGCCTTCGAATACGGACCGTGCGGGATCACCGTCAACGCCGTACCGCCGGGGTTCGTCGACACACCGATGCTGCGCAGCGCCGAGAGCCGGCATCTGCTCGGCGGCTCGGTGGAGGACCACATCAATCGCACCCCGGTGCGCCGGGTGGGCCGGCCCGAGGATATCGCCGCCGCGTGTTCGTTTTTCGTGTCCGAGGAGGCCAGCTACATCACCGGACAGATCCTCGGCGTCAACGGCGGTCGCAACACCTGAGAGGCATTGATGTACGAGAGGGATCAACTCTTCATCGACGGAAAATGGCGGGCGCCGGACTCCGACGCCGTCATCACCGTGGTATCGCCGCACAGCGAGGCGGTCATCGGTCATGCGGCCTGTGCCGGACCCGCGGACGTGAATCGGGCTGTCGAAGCCGCTCGCGCGGCGTTCGACACCGGGCCGTGGCCGCGCATGCAACCCGCCGAACGGATCGAGGCGCTCACCCGGCTGGCCGGCATTTACAAAGAGCGCCGAGCCGACATGGCGGCGCTGATCTCGGCCGAGATCGGCGCTCCGATCAGTTTCGCCAAACGGGCACAGGTGGCGCTGCCGCTCACGATGATCTCGGCGTTTTGTGGATTCGCGGGAAGCTACGAATGGCAGCAGGCACGTCCGGGGTTGTACGGCAAGGACATTCGAATTCGCAAGCTTCCGGTCGGAGTCGTTGCCGCGGTGGTGCCGTGGAACATGCCGCAGTTTCTCACCGTCACCAAGGTGGTACCCGCGCTGCTGGCCGGCTGTTCGGTAGTGCTCAAACCGGCACCCGAGTCGGTGCTCGACGCGCAGTTGCTCGCCGATTTGGTTGCGGAAGCTGACCTTCCGCCCGGTGTGCTGAACGTGGTGCCCGGCGGGCGGGTGGTCGGCGAGCTGCTGGTGGGCCACCCAGGCGTCGACAAGGTCTCGTTCACCGGGTCCACGGCGACCGGCCGCCAAGTGGCCCTTGCCTGCGCCGCGGGACTGAAGCAGGTCAGCCTCGAACTGGGCGGCAAGTCGGCGGCCATCGTGCTCGAAGACGCCGACCCATCGGCGGTCGCCACCGCGATTCAGATGGCCAGCCTGGCCAACAGCGGCCAGGTGTGCAACGCGCTGAGCCGGATCCTGGTGCCCGCTGCGCGCAACGACGAGTTCGTCGACGCGTTGGCGGCGGCGATGGAATCGATGACGGTCGGCGACCCCGCCGATCCCAACACCCAGATCGGCCCGCTGGTGGCACAGCGTCAGCAGGAACGGGTCCGCGGCTACATCGAATCGGGCAAAAGCGAAGGGGCGTGCCTGGTCACCGGCGGCGCCGCCATGCCCGACGGTCTGGACACCGGCTGGTATGTGCGGCCCACGCTTTTCAGCGAGGCGAGCAACGACATGCGGATTGCCCGCGAAGAGATCTTCGGCCCGGTGCTGACCGTCATCTCCTACCGGGACGAAGACGAGGCGATCCGGATCGCCAACGACTCCCAGTACGGGCTGGCCGGCTCGGTGTTCACCACCGATGTCAACCGCGGATACGGCGTGGCGGCCCGGGTACGGTCGGGCACTTTCGGCGTCAACGAGGGTTACATCATGGATCCGGCGGCCCCGTTCGGCGGTGTCAAGAACAGCGGCTACGGTCGCGAACTCGGCACCGAAGGAATCGACAGTTACACCGTGAGCCAATCGATTTCGGCTGCGGCGCCGGCGAACTGACGGCTAGGACGGCGACGATGCAGTGCGGGCACACCCAGCCGCGCAGCGGCGAAGGGGAACGCGCAGCGCGATGAGGTGGGGGTGCGCCCCTCGCCGCTGGGCGGCTGGGGGTACCCCCACCCGCTTGCGGTGGAGAGCCGGACATGGCCGACGAGGTGGCGTGCGTCCCCACGCCGTCCGACCACCAAATCGTTAGCTTCTCGAGATCCACCGGAGGACTAGCGCTAGATTCGACGCCGATGAAAGGGGCCAAGCCATGGCGAACTCCCGCAAACTGCTGTTCGACCCGAACACATACGACCCGTCGCACTTCGACCCCGAAACGCGGCGCCAACTCCGCGCGGTGATCGACTGGTTCGAAGGGCGCGGCAAGGCGAAGCTGCTCCGCGACGATCTCGAAGCGGCGTGGGTGTCGGACTTCCTCGACTTCATCAAGCGCGAACGGATCTTCGCGACCTTCCTCACCCCGTCGGAGTACGGCGGCGGCGACCCGAACAAGCGGTGGGACACCTCGCGCAATGCCGTGCTGAGCGAGATCTTCGGGTTCTACGGGCTCTCGTACTGGTACGCCGAGCAGGTGACGATCCTGGGCCTCGGGCCGATCTGGCAGAGCGACAACATCAAGGCCAAGGAACGCGCCGCCGCCCAACTCGAGGCGGGCGGCGTGATGGCGTTCGCGCTCTCCGAGCGCGAGCACGGCGCCGACATCTACAACACCGACATGCTGCTGACGCCCGCTCGCGACGACGACGAGGGCGTGATCTTTCGTGCATCGGGGGAGAAGTACTACATCGGCAACGGCAACGTGGCGGGCATGGTGTCGGTGTTCTCCCGCCGCACCGACGTCGACGGCGCCGACGGTTACGTGTGGTTCGTCGCCGACAGCGGCCACCAGAACTACGAACTGATCGGCAACGTGGTGCACGGCCAGATGTATGTCAGCAACTTCCGGCTCAACGACTATCCGGTGCACGAGGAGGACATCCTGTGCACCGGCCCGGACGCGTTCTCGGCCGCACTCAACACCGTCAATGTCGGCAAGTTCAATCTGTGCAGCGGCTCGATCGGGATGTGCGAGCACGCCTTCTACGAGGCGATCACGCATGCCAACAACCGCATCCTGTACGGCAACCCGGTCACCGACTTCCCCCACGTACGTGCCAGCTTCGTCGAGGCCTACGCCAGATTGCTCGCGATGAAACTGTTCAGCGACCGCGCGATCGACTACTTCCGTAGCGCCAGCCTCGATGACCGTCGATACCTGCTGTTCAACCCGGTGACCAAGTCCAAAGTCACCTCCGAGGGCGAGACCGTCGTCACACTGCTCTGGGATGTGTTGGCTGCCAAAGGCTTCGAGAAGAACACCTACTTCTGCGAAGTGGCGCGGCTGATCGGCGCCTTGCCGCGGCTGGAAGGCACCGTGCACGTCAACGTCGCGCAGATCCTGAAGTTCATGCCCAACTACATGTTCAACCCGGCGGCTTACCCGGAGATCGGCACTCGCAACGACCCTGCCGATGACGTGTTCTTCTGGGCGCAGGGTCCGGCTCGGGGCGCGTCCAAGGTGCAATTCGCCGATTGGACCGCAGTTTACGAAAAGCACCTGGATATACCGAATGTGGCGCTTTTCTACCGGCAGGCCCGCGCGCTCAAGGAGCTGCTGGCCACCGCCGCCCCGGATGCAGACCAAATGCGCGACCTCGACTTCCTGCTCGTCGTCGGCCACCTGTTCACTCTGGTCGTCTACGGCCAGTTGATTCTCGAGCAAGCCGGCCTGACTGGACTGGACGCCGACCTGGTGGACCAGATCTTCAACGTCCAGATACGCGATTTCTCCCAACATGCCGTTGCGTTGCATGGCAAGTCGAGTTCCACTGCTGCGCAGCAAGACTGGGCTATCTCAGCGGTGCGCAAGCCGGTTGTCGATGCGGACCGCTTCGATCGGGTCTGGCAGCAGGTCAAGGCCTACGACGGCGCCTACGAGATGCGGCCGTAGCGCCGGGCTTACGATCAGCTCATGCGCGGTTCGAAGATCCTGATCACCGGCCCGACCGGACAGGTTGCCAGTCCCATTGCCCAGGCCTTGGCGGTCGATAACGAAGTCTGGGGTATTGCCCGGTTCACCGACGCGGCGGCGCGTGAGGCCCTGGAGAAGTCGGGGGTGCGGTGCGAGACCGTCAACCTGGCCGCCGGGGAGTTTGACGGCCTGCCGTCCGACTTTGATTACGTGCTCAACTTCGCGGTGGCCAAGAGCGGAAACTGGGAAAAAGATCTCGCGGCCAATGCAGAGTCGGTCGGGCTGCTGATGGCCCACTGCCGCAACGCAAGAGCGTTCCTTCATTGCTCCTCAGGCGCCGTCTATGACCCGCCGGACGACGAACCACGAACCGAGCGTGCCGCCTTGGGCGACAACCACAAACCTTTGTTTCCAACCTATTCCATCTCCAAGATCGCCGGCGAGGTCGTCGCTCGGACGATGGCCCGCGCGCTCGGCGTGCCCACCACCATCGCCCGACTCAACGTCCCCTACGGCGACAACGGCGGTTGGCCGTTCTATCACATGGAGATGGTGCTGGCCGGCATCCCGATCCCGGTGCCGCCCGGCGGTCCGGCCCGCTACAACCCGATCCACGAGGACGACATCATCGCGACCATCCCGAAATTGCTCGAGGTGGCATCGGTCCCGGCGACCACGCTCAATTGGTGTGGAGAGCAGACCGTCAGCCTCCAGGAGTGGTGTGGCTACCTTGGCTCGCTGGTTGGCAAGGAGCCGGTCTTCCAGGAAAGCGAGCAGGCGTTGCGCGGTAATCCGACCGACCCGAGCCTGATGCGCGAACTCGTTGGCGTCGCCACGGTCGACTGGCACGACGGAATACGCCGGATGGCAGCCAAGTTCCACCCGGAGCTGGTCGGCTCAAGCAGCGGCTAATCCTCCTTGCGAATCAGCCGCTTCAGCGCCTCGCGATCGGGCGCGAGCAGCTCCTCGATGCGCGGATGGTTCACTTCGGCCACGATGATCTCGCCGACCTCCTGGTGGACGTCGCTGAAGATGCCGTGCGACTTCATCTTCTCGGTCTGATAGAGGTTGTCCTCGGTGGGCGAGACGTAGTACACCGCTTCCGCCTTGAAGCGGTGTACCAGCCAGAGGTGGATCAGCGTCATCAGGCGCTTCTTGCGCAGCCTCTCGGAGAAGGTGTTCTGGTCGCGCACTTGCAGCATGCTGCGGCCGTGCCGATCCTTGATCGGATCGACGACGACGTTGGCTAGCTGCTCCTCGTCGTCGCCGTAGATCCCGAGTTCGAGCACGTCCGAGCCGGCCCGCCGCGGCCGCAGTTGCACGCGCAGCTTCTCGCCCAGCTGGTAGTGCTCGCTCCAAAGCGCCAGCCATTCCTCCAGGAGCTTCTTGGGCACCTCGGTCTGCACCAGATGCTGGTGCTGGGTGGAGCCCTCGCCCATGGCCTTGGTGGTCGCCGTGCGGCCCGAGGAGGCGGTCAGGGCGGCATCGCTGCGCGGGCCACCGACCAGGGTTTGCGGCGTGCGATACGGCGACTCGACAAGGCGCATCTTGCGTTGCAAACGGGCCAGCGCCAGCATGCCGTCCTGGCGCAGCGCGGTGGCGAACTCCTCGGCGGCGACGCCGTCGATCTGGTGTCCGCCGTAGGTGATGAAGTTGAAAACGAAGCCCATCTTGCCGAGTTCCTCGGGGAACGCCCGCATCTCCTCGTCGGTCATACCGGTGGTGTCCCAATTGAACGAGGGCGAGAGGTTGTAGGCCAGCATCTGGTCGGGGAACACCGCATGGATCGCATCGGCGAACTGCCCGGCGTCGGCGAGATCGGCGGTCTTCGTCTCCATCCAGAGGATGTCGGCGAACGGCGCCGCGGCCAGCGACTTGGCGATCGCATACGGTATGCCGCCGCGGATCTGGTAATAGCCTTCCGGCGTCTTCGCCCGCTCGCAGTCCCACCCGACGTCGGCCCCCAACTCCTGAGCCTTTTCCCGGGCGGTGTGCAGCGACGCACGCTCCGCGAACTGCCGCCACTCCGCGGTGCTCATATCCAGCGGTTCGCCCTCGCTCTCGCGGAATGCGAGCAGATCCGCCACGGCCTCGCTGTAGGTATCCAGCCCGGCATCCTGCTCCCAGGCGCCGACAAACCGCGACTCGACCTTGTCGAAGAGAGCGTCGATCGATTGCCGCCCGTCCTGACGCCAGGCCGCGACCGCCTCGGCGACCAGGCCCAGAATGCCTTGGCGCTCTAGCCATGCTTCAGCAGCGGCGTACTCGCCGTCGGGAAATGCGTACAGCAGATGACCGTTCAGCTCAGTGACTCCCAGGTTGTAGAAGCGCCGCACCATCGCCAGGAAACAGCCCTTATAGGACGGGATCTTCAGGTTGGTAGTGCCGAGTATGAACGGCTGGTCACGCTCGTCGGCGCGGCTGTCGATCAGGTTTGCCGCCTCCGCATCCGTGCGCGCGACGATGATGCCGGGCACCCGCATGATGTCGAGCTGGAATCGGGCGGTGTTGAGACGCTTGATCTGTTCGTCCGAAGGCACCAGAACCTTGCCACCCTGATGCCCACACTTCTTGGTGCCTGGGCGCTGGTCCTCGATGTGGTATCCCGGCACCCCGGCCTCGACGAACCGACGGATCAGGTTGCGCACATGCGGATCGCCGCCGTGGCCGGTGTCGGCGTCGGCGATGATGAACGGCCGGTAGTCGACCGCCGGCGTTCTTTCCCGTTGCTCGCCGGTCATCCGCAAGCGCAGGTATTGCTGGTTGCGGTCGGCGGTCAGCAGGGCGCGGACCAGCCCGGCGGCCTCGTCGGGCACCTGGCTCAACGGATAGCTGGCCAGGTCGGGCCCGGGGTCTTCGGTGATCGAGCCCTTGGCGGAAGTCGCCCATCCGCCTAGATAGATGCCCTCGATGCCCATCCGCTTCATCGTCACTGCCTGGCCCGGCGAGTACGGGCCGAAGGTGGTAATGCTCTTGCGCTGGGCGAAGAGCTCGCGCAGCCGAGGGTGAAAAGCCTCCGCCGCCTCGCGTGCCACGGTGTGGTCGGTGGGGATCGTGCCGCGCTGCTCTACGACTTGGCGTGCGGAGTAGAGGCGAGTGATTCCGTCGAACCGCGGGCTGTCGAAGTATCGCTGCATGGCAGCGACGTCCTTGTCGAAGTCGTCCTCGAGTGTTGTGCGTGCCTCGGTGCCCGCATCAATGGCCATGATCGTTCGCTCCTCTTTCAGCCCACTTCCCCCGATGATGAGAGTCTATTGGCTGCCGTGTGGCCTGAAGTTTCAAATTTGGATCTCGTGGCCAGGACGGTGACTGCCATCCACATTTTGGCCGTTCGGGGTAGTCGATTCGGATACACTCGCCAGGCGGCGACGGGGCCGCATCGGAGGGAGCTACCATGAGTTCTCGGCGATCGGCCCACAAGCTGGCCTCCCTACCTGCGGCATTGCCGCCCAGCCGGACAATCCCCGTCCGCGCTCCCGATGGCACCCGCCTGCACACCGAGGTATTCGGGCCCGAGAACGGCTATCCGATCGTGCTGGCACATGGGATCACGTGTGCCATCCGGGTGTGGGCTTACCAGATCGCCGAACTGGCCGCCGAGTACCGGGTGATCGCGTACGACCATCGCGGCCACGGCCGCAGCGGGATCCCCCGGCGCGGCGGATATAGCCTTGCGCACCTCGCATCGGACCTCGATGCGGTGCTCGAGGCAACGCTGGCACCCGGCGAACGTGCCGTCATCGCCGGACACTCAATGGGCGGGATGGCCGTCGCCGCCTGGTCGGACCGGTACCGCCACAAGGTCGAGGCGCGCGCCGACGCCGTCGCCATGATCAACACCACCACCGGCGACCTGCTGCGCGAGGTGAGGTTGTTGCCGGTTCCGGCGCCGTTCGCGGCGGTCCGGGTTTTTGGGGGGCGTGCCCTGATCAACATCTTCGGCTCGTTCACCGTGCCTCCCGCGGTGCGCCGCGCCACCCGCGAAATGATCTCGATGCTGGCGGTCGGCGCCGATGCCGCGCCCGAAATCGGCGCTCTGATCTACGACCTTTTCAACGGCACATCGCCGGCCGGACGCGGTGGCTGCGGCAAGGCGCTCGCCGACGCGCTGCAGCGTAGGCACATCAGCCTTGCCGGTCTGACAGTCCCGACACTGGTCATCGGCAGCGAACGCGACCGGCTGACGCCGCCGGTCCAGTCCCGGCGGATCGCCGCGGCCGCGCCTAACCTGCTGGGGCTCGTCGTGCTGCCCGGTGGGCATTGCGCAATGCTGGAACGCCCCGCTGAGGTCAACCGGGAGCTGCGCGCGCTCGCCGAATCGTTCACCGGCAGACGACGTATCAGTTCATAGCCGCGCGTATAGGCGCGCAGCCACCTCGGCGGCGGCTCGTTGACCGGAGCGCACCGCCCCGTCGAGGAAGCCGGTCCACTCATCGGCGGTCTCGGTGCCGGCCCAGTGGATGGGTCCGACGGGACGGCGTAACCAGGGCCCATAACGCGTCCACGAGCCGGGTGGTACCGCGGCGGTCGGGCCGCCCGCCGCGAAAGCTTCTGCGCCCCAACAATGATCGACGTAGTCGAGCGGCTTCAGCGCTTCGTCGCCGAACAGCGATGCGAAGCATTCCAGCGCGCGCTGCCGACGCTGCTCAGCGGGTAGCTCGTCGAAGGTGCGGGCGTCGACGAACCCCAGCAGGATGCCGGGTCCGTCGGGCTGCGGGCTGACGTCGAAGGTGATGAACACCGGGCCTTCATCGGACAGCGCTTCGCCGGAGGATCCGTTGCTGCGCCAGAACGGGGTGGCATAGGCGGCATACGCCTTGCTGAGCCGGCCCTGCGGCCAACGCTCGGCGAGTTGGTCGTATTCGGCAGGCAGCGGGGGAGTGAACTCGATGGCCCTCCGATGCGCCGGCGGGATCGCGAGGACGACGAAACGGGCGTCGGCGCGGCCCTTCTCACAGGTGATGCTCACCCCTCCACCGTGGTGATCGATGCGTCGCACGGCGGCCTCCAGCACCACCCGGTCGCCGAGTTCAGCTGCCGACATGTTGGCGATCTGTTGCGTGCCGGCCGAGAAACGATCCTGCTGGGCACCATTTTCCACGTCGAGCAGCCGGTCCAGGCCACCGGCCGCCCGCAGGTAGCGCGCGGCGTGCAGCATCGACACGTCGTCGGGTTCGCACCCCCAGGTCACCCGCGCCATGATGGCCAGCAGATCGCGTGCGGTCGCGCCGGCGTGCACCGACCGCAACCAGTCGCCCAGCGACTGGCCGTCGAGTCGGGCGGCGCGCCGGGCCTTCCACGGCTCGGTCAGCGGAACGGTCTGGGCGATCCGCTCGAATTGCCAACGCACCCGGCCGATGTCGATGAGGCCCCCCAGCGAGAGCCTCGGAATGGTGCCACTGTACGAGCGGACCATGCCTCGCCATCGAATCAGGTTGGCGCCATCGTGGTAGGTCGGGACCGTGGCGATGTCGAACTCGTCGGCCAGCGCCAGCACAGCGTCTTGCGTCGGGCCGACGAACGTGCCGCCCAGATCAACCGGGATGCCGGCGACATGGCCGGTATGCGAGCGTCCGCCCACCCGGTCGCGGCCCTCGAGCACCAGCACATCGTGTCCGAGTCGCATCAGCTCGCGGGCAGCGGTGAGCCCGGCGAAACCCGCGCCTACTACTACGACATCGGCGGTCCAAGTCGCGTCGGGCATGCCGCTCAGTTAACCGCATGACGACAACCCTCGCCGACGCAATGCTGGCCGCGATCATCGATGAGACAAGTCG
>Ga0187782_10002468_pt1 | contig 13610 bp, 13 predicted proteins | sample 0715_SJ02_MP15_2_FD_132454 | JGI IMG/M metagenome (GOLD analysis project Ga0187782, IMG submission 132454) | Tropical peat soil microbial communities from peatlands in Department of Meta, Colombia - 0715_SJ02_MP15_20_MG | ecosystem: Environmental > Terrestrial > Soil > Wetlands > Peat | place...
GACGGCTTTACCTCGCTCCTGCGAATCGCTGAGCTGACCGTCCGGCGAAAGGTGCCGATTCGGCGGCAGAGGAATCTGATTCACGTAAGTGACAAGATCCTCCAACTCGCGGGTGTTAAAGCCTTCTGAACGGAACAAGTACTTGGCGATGCGTGGGCCACACTGCGTGGCCAAATCTGGGTTTTTGCCGTTCCACTTAAAGGGCGCGGTATCCTTGATGCCGCGAAGCGTGCGGTTGGCCACCCGGTCGCGTCCCAGTTGTGGGGTTTCCAGGTTCCATGACAGGCCGTCTAAATGGCTGTTGGGGTGGCAAGTGGCGCAGGCAAACTGGCCCTCGAAGCAGTACTTCGCAGCGTTGAAAAGCCGCTCGCCCCTGCGGACGGGAGTCAGTTCTTTAGGTCCGCCGAGGTCCAAGGTCGAAGCGACCTGGAGTTTTGCCAGATCGACAACCGTAAGTGTATCCTCCAGGTGATTGGCGACGTAAGCGAACCGGCCATCCGGCGAAATCACTACGGATTGCGGATTAGCGCCGGTCTCGAGCCGCCGCGCGACGAAAGTTCCCGCCGAATCGAGGCGATAGGGGAGCTGATCTGCCGAGACTTCGCGCAGCCGCCGCGCCAGTCGAGCGGTGTCGATCACGGTAAGTGTGTTGGCCTCAGAGGCTGTCAGCAGTGCATAGCGCCCATCCGGCGTGAAGGCCGCGCCGTTCTCTCCGGCGAAATAGTAGTCAATGTCGTCGAGAACCACCTGCACAACTTGGTTCGGGTGTGATGCCGGGGCTCTCAGCGGCTGTGCCGCCTGCCTTGCGGAAAGGCTATGCCTTTCCGGCCCGCCTGCTTCCAGCGCCAGCGCGTCCGGCCGGATGATGGCCATCCCATGCGTCATCACCCAGCCTTGCGTCACGCCGATAAGGGGGCCGAGGTTCTTGGGCCTTATTTCCGGCACGAGAAGGTAATCGCCCAGTGGACTCGGGGCCTCCGCGATGTGGCGCAGTTCGATGGCGCCCGGGACGAGAACGCGTCCTTCGATGATCTGTTTCCGCGCGTCGATAATCAGCAATTCCGAGACAGGCGGCTGATCGTAGGGACCGAAGTGCGGCAGGATATTCGAGACGTAGACGCGCCTTCCGTCGCGCGAGAGGAGGATCTGTTCGGGGTAGCGCTGAGTCATGAAGCGCTTAAGCTCTGCGCCCGAAGTGAGATCAATCAGCGAAACGTCATTGCCAACGCTGTTCGCGACGTACAGAAACTTGCCGCTCCGGTCAGTAGTGAGCCCAACGGGTCCCCAACCGGCTTTAAGAGTGCGCCGGATTTCGAATGATTGAGCGGCAATTTCGCTGACCGTATCGCTCCACGAACTGGAGACGTAAATCGTCTTGCCATCCGGAGAAATCGCTATTCCTCTCGGTTTCACGCCCACACGGGCGTGCGCCACGACCTGCCGTGTGCGAGTATCGACCGCCAGCAGCGAACCATTGCCTTCACACACAACATATAGACGCTGAGCATCGGGCGAGAGCTTGAGTTCAACGGGCGACAGGTACTCCGGTTCGGCCTCGGCAGCGTGTGGTGAGCTATCAGCGTAGGAGAAAACTCGGTGACCGAAACCGGATAGCGCAAGCACCCCAAATGCGAGCACCAAGCCGGCCGACCCCCTCACCCGTCCCGCCCCGGCTGATGAAAGCGCCGGCTGCGGTCCACCCTCTCCCCCAAGGGGGAGAGGGATGGGCTTCGGGTGCCGAGTTTCTAATTCACTAATCACCATTCACCATTCCGCGTACTGCCCACCGCCTACTGCCTTCTCGCCACGGCCCAATTCCTACTGCCCGCTTGCGACCTACCACTCCCTGCTTGCCCGATGCCTAATGCCCAGTGCCCACAGGTTCTTTGACCGTCAAAAACTGGTCGGCTTTGATGTGATCAAGTTCCTGTTCAATTCCGCTTGGCCAGTGGACGAGGAGCTTATCCACTTCCGTGTGTTTGCCGAGGCCGAAATGCGGGCGAGGGTCGCCCTGCGAGAGATAGCCATTCTCTGCGCTCGCCTCGATGTACTGGTGAAGGTCTCCGGCGATGGCCTCGAGGCGGGTTCCGAAGCCGTCGCGGTTGCTCTTCGTCCCCACCAGTTTAATGGTCAGCCAGTGATTGCGAACCCCCACGGGCGGGGGATTGTTGTGAAGCAGAATCCCTTTGCCTCCCAAAACCATGATAAAAGCATCGATGTAGCCATCATTGTCATAGTCGGCAAAACAGGCGCCCCGCCCCACCTTCTTGAACTTGAAGTAGCTCCCCAACTCTGACGAGACGTCGGTGAAGGTCGAGTTGCCGTTATTGCGCAGCACGGAGTCTTCCATGGGAATAAGCCAGTGCAGGCCGCCATTGACAATGAAAAGGTCCTTCCAGCCGTCGTTATCGAAATCGAAGAAACCGTCACCCCAAGCCACGTACTGGCCGGAGACGCTGGCCACCCCGGTCTCGACGGTCGTGTCGAGCCAGAACCCCTTGGCGCCCGGATGGTGGAAGAGGCGATGGTAGCGCATGTCGGAAACGAAAATGTCCTGCCAGCCGTCGTTGTCGTAATCTCCGAAGATGGGATTCATGGCGGAGGTCGCTTCACCATTCGCGCCAAAAGCCACATTCACATCCTGCGCCACATTGGTAAACGTTCCGTCATGGTTGTTGCGGTAGAGATAGCTGTCCATCGTGTCGTTGGCGATGTAGATGTCCGGCCAGCCATCATTATCGTAATCGCCCGCGGTCAGACCCATGGCGCGTCCCAACGGGTTATCGATGCCGGCTTTGTGGGACACGTCCGTAAACGTGCCGTCACCATTGTTGTGGAAGAGGCGGTCGGCGTCGCCTTCGTAATCGAGAGGCCCGGGGAATGCCTCGGCGCTGAAGTATTCGCGCTTGGCGTTAGGATCGAACTTCAGATAATTCCCGACAAAGAGATCGAGTTTCCCGTCGCGGTCGTAGTCGATCCACGTTGCACCCGTCCCGAAATGGGGATTCTCAACACCTGCGCTCGCCGTGACGTCGGTAAACGTTCCGTTTCCGTTGTTATGGTAGAGAATGGCGGAATTCCAGTTGGTGACGTAAATGTCTTCGTAGCCATCGTTGTCATAATCGCCGACGGTCACGCCCATCCCAAAGCCTTTGCCACCCACGCCGGCCTGCTCGGTGACGTCCGTGAATGTGCCATCGCCATTGTTGCGATAGAGGTGGTTCGTAGCCTCCACACCGTCGGGCTTCGAGAACTTGGTGACCCCGTCCACATAGCGCCCGCTCACCACATAGAGATCCAAGAGGCCATCGTTGTTGTAATCGATCCAGGCGCAGCCGGAACCGGTGGCCTCCATGATGGAACTCAGTTTTTGCTCGCCAAAGGAATGCTTAAAGTTGATACCCGATTTTTCGGTGACGTCTTCGAAGGTAGGGAGTGGGGAGGTCGTGGCAGCCTGGCGCGCGGCGCCGCGTCCCGAATCCGCCGCTGTGCTCGCGCGCTTGGGCATCGCAGTCGGTGCGGTTCGCGCCGGATTCTGCGCCAGGAGTCTCAGCCCAAGTGCCAGAAGGCTCCCCGCCACCACCATCATCACGATATGTCGTGCTCGAACTTGCATTATCAAATTCCCCTATAGAGCCGGCCGTTGTAGCCCCTCCGCGCAACCGCGTGGCTCGCCCCCACCTCGTCAGTGACTTGCGGCCAGGGGCGACTGAACACCCAGAGACGTAGGCGCATCAAAGCGCCGCAGCGCCAGCGGCCAGCGGTTCTCTGGAGTGACTGCACGGTCTTCGTGGCACCCCACGCAGCCATGTTCCTCGCCGGGCCGGGCCCACACCCAACTCTGCTGCCTCCGCATCAGTTTCCCTGCGGCATCCAGCAATTCAAACCGCACCGGGCGGTCAGGCGGAACGGCAATGTAGAAGGAACCGTCGCTCTCGATAGGCGCCACGCCGAGGTTGTTCTCCTTGTTCGTGCCTGGGTCAAGAGCAAGCACGCGAACCCCGGCCGGGAACTGCGCCAGGCGACCTTGGGGAGAATCATCGGACAGCGCGGCGTTCAGGCAAATGAAATAGCCCGCTTTTATCTCCGGACGCAGGGTGCTCCAGTACCAGCGGGGCGCCGGATGTGCGGCGACTGGGACGGGCTCAATGCTGGAAAACTGGGGATCCTGGTAAATCGGGGCCTGTAATTTTGCGTGCGCATAGTCAAAGGCGTACAGATCGAACTTGCCCGCCGACTGAGGCGCGGAGGCTCGGCGTGCCACTATCAACCGCTCGGGCTCGAGTTGCCGTGGTGACCAGATTAAGCTATTCGAGGGGCCGAGAATTGAATTGTGCGTGGCGCCCCGCCGGACGGCCGCCAAGTCGCCGCCAGGTACTGCCTCGAGAGCTTTGTTTTTGACGAATACTACGGAGCCGTCTTCCAACTCTTCCGCCTGACTGCGAATCGCCGGCGCTTCGTGGTCGCAGCGAAACGCCGCAAGCCCGCTGCCGTCGGGTCGCAGCGTGTAGAGGTTGCGCGAATTATCCGCCTTCCCTCGCGGTTCCAGCGGCGAGCGTGCCGAAGCCAGGATTAATCCATTCTGCAGCACCGTCTCTAGTTCGTAGTCACCCGGGCCGAAAGTAATCGGGTGCACGTCACTCCCATCCAAATTGCCGAAAAAAACCTGATAAGACCGGCTTCCGTCACTTGCCAGGACCTGTCCGGAAAAGGCGATAGCATCTCGCGGCAGATACGCCGGGGCCAGGCAATTGCCGTCCGAGTGGGTCACCTGGCGCTGCCCGCTTCCGTCGGTATTCATTTCCCAGATCTGCCAAGTGGACGCTGCGTCTTTCTTGCCCGCAAAGAGCACCCTCGAGCCATCGAAAGAGACGCGCGGGTCCGCTGCGCCAACAAAGTGCGGCGTGAGATTCGTGGGCTTCCGGGAACCTCTCTCGAGAAGAACGATCCGACTACCCAAGGGGAATCTCTCTGACAAATCGCCTTCTTTGACAGACGCAGCCTGAACGAACACGATCGCGGGCTTATTTGGGGCCTGGGCCGTCGAGGAGAGTTGGGTCGCCTGCGCCAGCGCAGGCATCGAAATCAGTGCCATCGCGCCCAGAAGGGCTAGCACCCCCAGACGGGCAATTGTGTCAGCGGGCGTCCCTCCTCGGCCAAGGAAGCCGCCGGCGAACACCGGACTGATGGGTCGAGCACGCAACGGGCACAGGTCTGCCGCCGAAAGCGGAGCGCGATTGATGGCACCAAGCATCATAGCGACTTTTCGGGCACTTCGGAGCGAATAAGAGCACGCTAACAGCCGTTGAGAGGGGCTGTCGATGGCAAACATCACAATTGTACATGACCTACGTCAATCTAGCGGGAGTAGTTTTATTATTTACGCAGCCTAGTCCCTTAACCGTGCCGGTCGCTATAAATGCTTTAACCTCTTTCTGTTAGGCTGCTCGGCAGTGTTCAATTGTAGGGAGAGTCTGACCAAGCAGGACGCTCAGCGGCGCGCTGCCGCCTTCAGTCCTTCGAGGTTTTGGATCGTCAAATGCCGGCCACGCGCGAGGATCAACTCTTGTTTTCGGAAGACAGCCAACGTGCGACTAATTGTCTCTGGCGAAAGTTCCAGAACCTCGCTGATTTCTTGCCTGGAAAGGGGCAAGGTGAGCACTGTATGGCCGTTTGCGGGCTGCGGGTCAGAGGCGACAAGTGAGAGGAGGAAGGTCGCGACTTTCATTTTGGCGTCCTTGAAACTCATGTCCGTGACCTGACTGCGGACCCGTCCCACTTCGTGAACCAGGAATCGCACCATACCCAGGGATATTTCAGGGTTCGATTGGAGGAAGGTCACGACCTCGTCCCGCGAGGCGGCACAAATCTCGCTTTCCCGCAGAGTCACCGCCGAAAGCGGGTACGTAGGGTCGGAAAGAGCTTCCAGTCCAAACAGTTGACCTGGGAACAAGACGCCCGTAATGCGGTCCTTCCCATTCTCTAGAGACTTGAATAGTTTGACCAAGCCTGCGTGCAGGGCGAACAAGTGCTGGGCAATACCCCCCTCAAAGAAGAGGATCTGGTTCTTATGGTATCGGGCGGGCCGGAAAACACACCCCAAACGCGCAACTTGTTCGCTGGAAAGGCTGCTGAAGAGCGAGGTTTTCAAAACAGGACAATTTGTGCAGTTGGGACCCATGCGATTCTCGCTTTCTTGGAGGAGTACGCAATTCGACAAACCTCGGATTGATGAGGCAATCCGCCTGCCAGAAATCGTCATAATTGCGTCGGCAAGGGATGAGGCAGGGAGGCACCGAAAACGACACTCTGTCACTACAACTCCTCGATTTCCGTTGGCCTCTCGATTCGCAGGGCGTACCTGCCCGAAACTGGTGCGCTGCACTGGCTTGGCGTTGAGAGATTCAACACATGATAGGCGCGTGTTTTTTCTCTGTTTCCAGTCAAGTGTGGAATAATGGCACGGATGCCTTAAATCTCGAGGGAGGTCGCCTGTGACCAATCCGTTTCAAGGGTTTACAGCAGAGTCCTTCGCGTTCTTTCAGGAGCTATCCCAACACAACAATAAGGCCTGGTTTGACCAAAACCGTGAGCGCTACGAAAAGCACGTCAGTGGCGCGCTTCGCGCCTTGCTCGAGACTCTCACCCCTTTTCTTCTCAGCCTCAACCCCCATTTCGAAGTCTCCGGCAGGACTAACGGCAACTTCTCGCGCATCAACCGTGACATCAGGTTCAGCAAAGATAAGACCCCTTACCATACGAACTTTTACTTGTACGTGTACGATGGTCGTCACGACCGCGGGCATGCCGGGCGCCTCTACGTGGGCCTCTCGGCGGAATGTTTGACGGTGGGGTTTTCGATCTACGATACCTGGCGTGGGCCTAAGGGCGCGCTCCAGACCGTCTTTCGAAAGAAGCTTGTGACGGACCGCAAGCTCTTCGACAGGCTGCTCGAAAGAACGGTGCGGGGCAAACGGTACCAGACGTACTGGCACCGTCACGAAGACGGCGAGTGGGCGCAGCACGCCGGTCTGCCGCGCCGCGACGAGGACTGGCAAACCCTAAATGCGTGGATCGTCCGTAAGCTCTACCTGGCAAACTCGCGCGCCGTCGCGACTCCGGGTTTTGCGGGCCAAGTCGAACGAATCTTCAAGGAGCTGTACCCACTTTACGTTTTCACTTCCGTTTGAGTTGAGCGATTCGATAAACTGGCGCCAGTCTTCTGGGAACGGCATCGCTCTCCTTCTGGGTCATGGACCGAAGTTGAAACAGAATCTCCAGCCTGTCCGCCGGCGAAAGGCTCTGGTAATAAGCGCGGTTGGCCTCTTCAGCCTCACGGAATGTTCGAAACTTGGCGACGACGGGCTTCATACCTTTATTTTACCACGCAGCGTTCTGCCCTGGGGCCGGCTTGACAAGCTTGGTGATCCTATCTAGATTATGAGTCTAGATGCAAGGAGGTTGAACGATGCAAAGGTTAGGGCTCTTCGAGGCCAAAAACCGCTTGTCAGAGTTGGTGGACCGGGCTGCACAAGGTGAGGAGATCGGCATTACAAGGCGTGGCAAACTGGCGGCTTTGATCGTTCCCCCACGCCCTTCAATCAGTCTTAAGGAGGTCTTCCACCAGGTCGAAGGCATTCGGAAGCGCGCAAGGCTGCCGGCTGGCGTGACGGTGTCCGAACTGATTAAGGAGGGAAGAGTTTGACGCGTTTTGTGCTGGACGCCTCGGTTGCCCTTCGCTGGTTTCTCTCGAATCCCCTTCCGGCTTATGCTCGCCAAGTCAGGCGACTCATGCTCGACGGGGCGCGAGCCAGGGTTCCCGCGCTTTGGCATCTCGAGATGGCGAACGGTTTGGCTGTGGCCGAACGGCGGGGAGTGTTGGCGGCTGCCGACGTTGAGGCGTCCTTAAGCGAGATTGAGCGCTTGCTCGGACAGGCGATTGAGACCGACCCCGCGCTCGTATCAGCCCGGCAGGCCCTAGCCACGGCTCGCGCGTTTCGCTTGTCGGGCTACGACGCTGTCTACCTGGAACTCGCCCGGCGGGAGCATTTGCCGCTTGCTACCCTGGACGACGAACTTCGCGCCGCAGCGCTTCGGGCGGGTGTTGTGCGCCTCCAATCTTCTCTGCAACTGGGCTCATGAGCGAGCAGAAATCCATCCTCGTTGCGGCCGGCATCGTAATAAAGGGCGGCCGCGTTCTGATCTGCCAGCGCCATCATTCCGACCCGTACGGATTGCAATGGGAGTTTCCGGGGGGCAAGGTCAACGCGGGCGAAGACCTGAAGACCGCGCTGCACCGCGAATTGGCCGAGGAGCTCTCAATTGAAGCCGAGGTTGGCACTGAGGTTTTTCGACTCGAGCATACCTACCCGGATCGTAAGGTGGAAGTGGTATTCTTCGTGGTGCGGCGTTTTCAGGGGACGGTCCAGAACCAGGTGTTCGAAGCCGTCGCCTGGACGGAACGAACCCGACTGACGGAATTCAACTTTCTTGAGGCCGACCGTGAACTGGTGCGCCGCATTGCACATGACGAAATCGCTTTGTGACTCGAAAGGCGGCGATGAACTTCGTTGCAGTCGTTTACGCTCGGCGCCCGAGGGTCGTTTAGGGACTTGAAAATGCCAGGCCTCGCGCGTAGGGGCAACCCTTGTGGTTGCCCGTGGGCGGACACAAGGGCCGCCCATATATCAATTAATCCCATAGCTACCGGCGGACGAGCAGCGGCGGGGGCAATTCGCAATCTACTTTGCGCCTTCTGCCTGCTGCAGTCTTTTGTCACCTATGCCCAGGTCGAAAGCGTCGAGAGCTCGACGCCCGTCCGGTATGTATGGGTCAGCGGTGGGCGCATCGAAGGGCACCTGGCGCTGAACTATTCTCCAGCCGGTGATTTTTCTCCAGACAGCTCAACGATCGCGGTCGCTAGCGAAGAAAAGGTTGTCTTGCTGGGCGTGCGCGACGGCAACATTCAAAAGGTACTTAAAGTTCACATACCGGAGATCGCGGCTCTCGACATTCACTCGGCGAACTTTCTGGCGATGAACCAACTGCTGATGCTCGCGAACGGAGTGGTCTCCGTCAAGGGTAAAGGACCGGGCGGCACGACGCCGCTTTTGGCGTTTCAATGGGACACGATCGAGGACCGGCTGTCGGGCAAGCTAAGCGCCGTGGGGGAAGGCGGGGGGTTCGGGCCGATCCTCTACTTCCCTCGTGGGCAATTCCTAGTGCTTTACAAGGCCAGCAATTTTGACATGTGGGATCCTCGTTCCGGGCGTGCGGGCAGACTCACGATCTCCGACTTGACTCAGACTCCCAATGTATTCGCCATCTCGCCCAACGGCCACTGGCTTCTGCTGGCGCAGATTGCCATGAGCACAAACCCGGATCCGGCGGTGATCGAGGCCAAGGAGCACCGGTTTGTCGACAGCCTGCGCGGACATCAGGGGACCGTACTCTCCATATCCTTTTCTCGGGATAGCTCCAAGGTTGTTACGACGTGCGAAGACGGCAAAGTTCGAATCTTTTCTGTGCCCGACTGGAAACTCCTCCAAACGCTCGTGGGACATCACGGGCCGGTGCACTGGGCGGAGTTTTCTCCCGACGGAAGGTGGGTAGCTTCCGTGGGTGAAGACAAGACAGCACGAGTGTGGTCAGTGGAAGATGGCAAACTCCAGCAAACCTTCGAGGAAAGCCGGGAGCCCTTGCTTACCGTCAGCTTTTCTCCGAACGGCGAGTCATTCGCAGCGTCCTCCGAAAAAGAGGTGTTCCTTTGGAAACGGACCGTCACTGGTCCGTAGTCAGTGGTCCGTGGTCAGTCGCCGGGTGACCCTGGGCCGTGACGAATGCTTGCTGAGTGGGTGTCCGCCGGCTGGCCAACCCGCACGCGGAGCGACTGACAACGGACTACGGACAACTCACAACCGACGCAGTCTCCGAATTGTGCTAAGATTTGAAGGGCGGGCTAGTGGGTCTCGCGCGGACGTAATCATACTTATGACTAAAGTTGGAATGGTGAGCCTCGGGTGTCCGAAGAACCTTGTCGACAGCGAGGTGATGTTGGGAATGCTGGCTCGGAAGGGTTACGAGTTGACGCCGCGCGCTGAGGAAGCCGACGTCATCGTTGTTAACACCTGTGCCTTCATCGCGCCTGCGCAACGAGAATCCATCGACACCATCCTGGAAATGGCCGAATACAAGAAATCCGGCGCCGCCAAAAAGTTGGTGGTGGCGGGCTGCCTGGTAGAGCGGTACCGCCAGGAGATCCTGAGAGAGATCCCGGAAGTTGATTTCGTCATCGGGACCAACGAGCTGGAGCGAGTCCTGGAAGCTTGCGGCGAGAATACGGAGAACCGCGGGCAAGAGCGGAGCCCCGAACCTTACCTGTATCACGACCTGACGCCCCGTGTCCTCGCCACGCCATCCTATTCCGCCTATTTGAAGATCGCTGAAGGTTGCGACCACCCGTGCTCGTTCTGCGTGATTCCACAGATGCGGGGCAAGTTTCGTTCCCGGCGATTTGCCTCGGTGATACGAGAAGCGGAAAACCTGGCGCGCCAGGGCGTCACCGAACTGACTATCGTCGGCCAGGACACCACGAGTTACGGCGAGGATTTGGGGCTGCGTGACGGCCTCGCGTCTCTTCTGCGCGAGCTTGGCAAGATCGCTGAACTCGTTTGGGTGCGGTTCCTTTACTGCTATCCGAATCGAGTGAGCGACGCCCTGATTGCGGCAGTCGCGGATACCCCGAAGCTGGCGAAGTACCTTGACATCCCTCTCCAGCACGCCAGCGCTAACGTGCTGAAGTTGATGCGACGCGGTTCCAGCGGCGACCACTTCTTGCGGCTGATTGGGAAAATTCGCTCCGCCATACCCGACCTGACTCTGCGAACGTCTTTTATTGTGGGCTTTCCGGGTGAGACGGAAGAGGACTTTCAGAGGTTGCTGAACTTTGTCGAAGCCGCCCAATTCGATCACCTGGGCGTCTTCCTTTATTCCAATGAAGAAAGCAGTTTGAGTTATGGGTTGCCGGGTCAAGTCCCGGCGTCGCTGGCCGGTCGTCGCAGGCAAAAGCTCATGGCTTTGCAGCGTAGAATTTCGCGTCGCAAGCTGCGGCAGCGGGTCGGGCACTCCTTTCCGGTTCTAGTGGAGGGCCGCTCGGAGGAAACGGAATTGCTCTTTCAGGGAAGGCTGGAATCGCAAGCGCCCGGCATTGATGTCCAGGTGTTGATCAATGATTTCGAAGGCGCAGAACCCGCGCCCGGAGAATTCCGCTGGGCTACCGTTACCGCCGCAGGTGACTACGATCTGGTTTGCCGGCTCGAGGCGCGGAGCTTTCGAGAGCGGACGATTTCGAAGCCACGGCCTCCGGTTGGATCGGCACTCGTCCAAATTCAGCCGGCATCAATCTCGATCGTGTAGGGGCGGCCTTTGGGGGCGCCTTGAGTGGGGACGACACCGGTCGCGAGACCGTATTTGGCTATGCGATGTCCGATCTGCCATCGGGAAGTGCTTTGGGCGGGCAATGCTTTTCGACCCTTTTGCAGCGAGCGTTGCCAACTGATTGACCTCGATCATTGGCTCTCGGAGCGCTACCGGATTTCGACCCTCCCGGAACCCGAGGATAAGAACTGCGCCGCCGAAGAGATCGGACCGGAGGACAAGGGGCGTAGTGGTTAACGAGCGTCGCAGTCTGAGCCTTTGGATCGCGACGGGTCTGGGGGCGGGCTACTTCCCTGTGGCGCCGGGAACCGCGGGTTCAGCCGTGGGCCTGCTTGCGGTCCTCGCGCTTCGCCAGACCTCACTTCCGCCTTTTGAATTGGGCTTATGCCTGGCGGCTCTGGCGGGTTTCTTCTTCTTGCTGGGAGTCTGGTCGGCGGGCAAAGCGGAAGCGTTCTTCGGGCGGGTCGATCCCGGCCAGGTAGTGATCGACGAGGTCGTAGGGCAGATCATTGCCTTCATTGCTACACCGCGAGCCGCCTGGTGGTGGCTGATTGCAGGGTTTGTCGTGTTCCGAGTTTTCGATGTCATAAAGCCCTCTCCGGCGCGACAAGCCGAGCGATTTCCGGGCGGCTGGGGTATCATGTTAGATGATGTCGTCGCGGGCCTTTACACCCTGATCGTAATTCTGATTCTTGGACGCTGGGTCAAATGAGTTTGTGGAAGAAGTCCGAAAAACCCGATCTTCCTGCTGCCAAGAAAGGACCAGCTACGAATAAGCCTCTAATCGAACGCGTGACTCCTCGCGCCGCCATTCCGGGCGGGGAAATCAGTATTTCAGGCCGGGGACTCACTCAAAACGGACGCGGCAGGCCGCAAGTGCGCTTTGGCGACCAGCCCGGAAGTCTGCTTCTGAGCTCACCAAACCGGCTGGTTGTGCGAGTGCCCGATGGAGTGTCGAGCGGCATCGTAACGGTGGACACGGGCGCTGGGGTAAGCGCGCCCGCGTCGGTTGCGGTGGGAATTACTATCGCCGAGAATCTTCATCCCGTGGCCAACCCTGCTATCGATGCTGCCGGAAACACTTTCACGACCTTCAGTGGCAGTCGTGGGCAGAAGGTTCCCGTCTCGGTCTTCAAAGTTGACCGGCAACAGTCCGTACGCCCTTTCCTCCACGACCTGCTGAACCCGACGGGGTTGGCCTTCGATCGCGCCGGTTATCTTTACATTTCCAGCCGCATGGAGGGCACCGTTTACAAAGTGAGCCCGGACGGCCGTCGCGAGATTTACGCTGAAGGTATGGGTGTGGCCACGGGAATCGCCTTCGATGCCGAGGAGAACTTGTACGTTGGTGACCGGACGGGCACGGTGTTCAAAATCAATCGTGATCGGCAGATTTTCGTTTTCGCTACTATCGAGCCCAGCATAGCCGCGTATCATCTGGCGTTTGGACTCGACCGCCACCTTTACCTGACCGGGCCCACCATTTCCAGCTTCGACCACGTGTTCCGCATCTCCCCCAGCGGCGAGGTGGCCTCATTTTTCCGCGGCCTGGGGCGACCGCAAGGGTTAGCTTTCGACAGCGAGGGCAATCTTTACGTTGCGGCCTCGCTGGCCGGGGAGCGCGGAATTGTGCGCATTACGCCCGAGGCTTTCGTGGAACGCGTTGTGTCCGGCTACGGCATCGTGGGGGTTGCCTTCACACGACAGCAGTCCATGGTGGTGGCCACCAGTAATGCCTTGATCGAACTGCCCGTCGGCATCAAGGGCAAGCCGCTGCTTCAGTGACGCTTCTGCTTTCTGATTTTCCAAATGGACGCTGAGATCATCGCCGTTGGCTCGGAGTTGTTGACTCCCTTCTATCAGGACACCAATTCTCTCTTCCTGACTGGGCGCCTGAACGCGCTGGGCATTGAAGTGCGTTTCAAGTCCGTGGTGGGAGACCATACGCAAGATCTGGCCACCGTCTTCAGGGAAGCACTCTCTCGCACTCAACTGATCATCCTCACCGGGGGCCTGGGGCCTACTGAAGATGATCTCACTCGACCGGTAGTGGCGGAAGTGCTGGGCCGAGCTTTGCATGAGGATCCCGCCATCCGCGAGAAGATTAAGGAACGCCTGTCGCGCTTCGGAAGGCCGATGGCCGAAAACAACCTGCGCCAGGCGATGCTACCCGA
>Ga0187782_10002469_pt1 | contig 13609 bp, 12 predicted proteins | sample 0715_SJ02_MP15_2_FD_132454 | JGI IMG/M metagenome (GOLD analysis project Ga0187782, IMG submission 132454) | Tropical peat soil microbial communities from peatlands in Department of Meta, Colombia - 0715_SJ02_MP15_20_MG | ecosystem: Environmental > Terrestrial > Soil > Wetlands > Peat | place...
GATTCCTGAGATCGATGGGGTTGCGTTCGCGCCGCCGCCCCGATGTTACCAGGCGGGATTAGAGAACGACACGGGGTTTGAGAAACACTGGCGGGCAGCCGTCACGCAGGTGCGCGCCAGCGACGACACGATGACGCATACTGTGCGCCAGGCGGCCGAGGACCTCGTCTCCCTGTTGATGAAGGGCCAGAATCCCGGGACGCCCTGCGTAGTCGCCGCCGGTGCACCGTACTTTGTGGCTCTGTTTGGTCGCGACAGCATCATCACCGGGCTGCAGACGCTGAGCATGGACCGATCGTTCAGCCTCGGAGCCTTGGAGGCGCTGGCCGCGTACCAGGCGACGACCGCGGACGACTTTCGCGACGCCGACCCCGGCAAGATCCTTCACGAGCTGAGGGTCGGTGAGCTGGCTCGATTTGGGCAGATCCCGCACACCCCATACTACGGGAGCGCGGATGCCACGCTCCTCTACCCGATTCTGCTGCACGAGACCTACTTGTGGACCGGGGACCGCACGCTGCTGGACACGTATCTGCCGGTAGCGGAGCGCTGTCTGGAATGGATGGACCGCTACGGCGACCGTGACGGCGACGGGTTTCAAGAATACCGAACGCGATCTCTCCGCGGCATCAAGCACCAGGGATGGAAAGATTCCGGTGATGGTATCGTGGATGGTGACGGACGCCCCGTCGAACCGCCCATCGCGCTGTGCGAGCTTCAAGGCTACGTCTACGACGCCAAGCGGCGGATGGCAGCCCTATTTGCATCCGTGGGGGAGAAGGCACGCGCCGCGCAGCTGTGCACCGAAGCCGATGCCCTGTTCGAGCGGTTCAACGAGGCGTTTTGGATGGAGAATGAAGGGACGTACGCGTTTGGCCTCGACGCCCACAAGCAGCGCATCGCGAGCGTGGTCAGCAATGCCGGCCACTGCCTGTGGTCGGGGATCGTCCCCTCCTCCCGAGCGGGGCGCGTGGTGGCCCGACTTCTGGCCGAGGACATGTGGAGCGGCTGGGGCGTCCGGACGCTCAGTGCCTCCCATCCGGCGTTCAACCCCTTCGCCTACCAACGAGGCGCCGTGTGGCCGCACGACAATGCCCTCATCGCCGCAGGCTGCAAGCGCTACGGGTACGACGCCGCAGTTGGCCAGATCGCGCGTGGCATTTTTGCCGCCGCCAGCCTGTTCCAAGGGTACCGGCTGCCCGAGCTCATGTCCGGGCATCAGCGAAAAGCGCTCGGGTTCCCCGTACAGTACCTCGGTGTCAATATTCCCCAGGCGTGGGCATCCGGAAGCGCGTTCCTGCTGTTGCAGGCCATCCTCGGCCTCCGCGCCGACTCCCCCCAGGAGCGTCTCTACCTTGCGCCCACCCTGCCGCCCTGGTTGACCTCAGTTGACGTGGAACAGCTTCAGGTGGGACGTGCCCGTGTCTCGTTTCGCTGCTGGCGTGAAGGGCAGGTCTCCCGGTTCGAGATCCGGCACGTGGAGGGGCCGTTGATCGTCATGCCCCACAGCGAATAGCCTGATGGCGTCGCCGCACGAGCACGCCGGACCAGGCGGCCGACAGCAGAGAGGAGACATGACCTATCGACGAGCACTATCCGGCAACCGAAGGTCGGCACGCCGATGTGCGCGCGCGCGTGCGGGGCTTGATGGGTCCGTCAGTGTCAATCCTCTGCTTCCGAACCAGGACCGGCAACAGACCACGCCACGCGACGGTCCCGGACCACCACTGGAGGTCCGAAGGGCCAACGTCTCACAGCACCTGATGGTCCTCCGGGTCAAGGACGTGGTGGTGGCGCGGCGGGAGGGACAGAATGTCTCCTACATGGCCTGAATCACGCGGTCGTGGTCCGCCGGTGACGCACGTGGCGATTCGGGCGGCGTCGTCGCTTCGCCACTCCGATGTTCGCCCCTGACCGCCGCGCCGTCCGCGCGAACCCGTGTAGGCACACCATACCCCACAGTGGTGGCACGGCCGGCTGCGCACGGGCGGGCCTGAACCGTGGACCGGAGTACCCGCGAGCGCGCCCACAGTCCGAGGAAGAAGGCCCTGAGCCGAGGCTCGTCATCGGGACGGACCGGCCGGATCCGGATCGCCGTGCCGTCGTGGAGGACCGCGTCGGCCTCGCGGTCGGTGAGATAGACAGCTTGCAGCGATTCATTCGTCATGTCTCGTCACTCTCTGCGCCGTACGGTGGTGCCGAAGCCGTTACGGCTCGATCAGGCCCTTGCGGACCGCGTAGCGGACGAGCTGGGTCCGGTCGTGAAGCCCGAGTTTCCCCATGACATGGGCGCGGTGGGTCTGGACCGTCTTCACGCTGATGAACAGGCGCTCGGCGATCTCCTGGTTGGAAGCGCCTTCCGACACAAGTGTAAGGATTTCCTTCTCGCGCTCCGTCAGCCCGTCGTACGCTTCACGTCCCTCGCCGGCCTCAACGCGCTTGAGGTAGTCCTGGATGACCGCCTTGGCGACGGACGGATAGAGAAACGCTTCGCCCCGCCGGGCCGCGCGGACCGCTTGCACGAGATCCGCGGCCGCAGCCCGCTTCAGCACGTAGCCGGACGCTCCCGCCTGGAGGAGTTGGAAGACGTACGCGTCGTCGTCGTGCATGGTGAGGGCCAAGGTCTGGGTGGCCGGAAGGGCGGCCTTGATCTCCCGCGTCGCCTCGACCCCATTGAGGCGCGGCATGCTGATGTCGAGCACGGCCACGTCCGGCTTGAGCCGGCGGGCCAGAGCGACCGCCTCCAGGCCGTCCTCGGCCTCGCCCACCACCTCGATGTCGGACTCGGCGGTCAGGATCATCTTCACCCCCTCACGGACGATCGCATGATCGTCTGCGAGGAGCACGCGGATCTTGGGAGCGGGAGATGCCGGCGCGTCCGTCACGGTGTGTGTAGATTTGGGGTTGCGCATGCGGCTCCTTGTGGTTCTCTTGGTGTCGTGCACCGACGACTTGCGCTTGTGCGACATAAACTTACCATAAGCTCGGCTTCTCGCGCCGCTTCGGAGGCTGCGCGCGCCTCGAGCGCGCGCACCTGCTCTCCAGCCTGGACCCGAATGTGCTCAGCCTCCCACTGAGCCTGCTCGACGCACCGGGTGGTGTCACCCTGGTCATCAAGGGGCTCGAAGGTCTGCTCGTCGGACTCCTCGGGGCGCGATGGTTGCCTCAAGGTCCTCAACGCACGCCCGTTCGCGTCGCCGTGCTGACCGGGACCGTCATCATCGGTGGCGCCGAAATGATCGGCGGGTGCTTCGTGACGGAAGCGTACCTGCTGCACCTGGGGATCGGAGCCGCCGCGTCGGAGGTCCCCGGCAACATCGCCCAAGGGCTGGGCAGGCTGATCGTGGCCCTCGCGATTGCGCCCGCGCTCGGACGTGTCGTGTCGAGGCCCCTGACGCCCGGATGAGAGGATCGTTGTAGGTAACGAAACAGTGGCATGATGTACGACGGTTGTGTGCGTCCAGCCACGGGCGCCGGATTGCGCGCCGCCGGCCGGGCCCATGGACGAACCCTTCCATACCGGGCTCGACGGGTCCGCGTGACGTTAGCCACCTCCGTGGGGCGTGAGCGTCGCCCCTCCGTGGGGCACGTGAAAGATGATCACCGGACACGGGGCCGTGTTCAACAGTACGGTTACCGTCGCACTCACCAGGAAGTGCCCAGCGGCCCCGGGCGATTTCGAAACCGCACGAATAGCGCGCCACTCCCCGCGCGGCGTGCCTCCTCGACCAGGGCTTCACCGACGGACCGTCCGCGCAGCACCACGGTCTCGACCGGGATGCCATACGCGGTCACCATCTCGCGGGCGCGGTCGAGCAGCGCGGACGCCCGAGCCTCAGCGTCAGGCATCGGCGCATTGACAGGAGCTGTCATCGGCGCGGGGAGCACGTGCACGATCCGAAGTCGCACGTGGTCCGCAGCGATCAGCGTGCAAAGGTACGCCAACGCCCGCTCGTCTTCCGGCAGTCCTTCGGTCCCGACAAGGATCTCGCGAGGACCGAAGACATCCCTAACCTTACGCACCTGCCCTGCGCTATCTCCGACCGCGCCTTGCTGGCACGCGCTCTCTAGCCGACCCCGAGCGCCTTGGCAGCCCGCTTCACATCAGCCGGCTTCACCCAGAGAATTGCGCCAAACCGACCAGCTCCGGCCGCGATCGCGCTGGTTGCGGTCACGTTGATGTTCGCCTCGCCCAGCTTCGCGAAATAGTCGACCACGGCCCCGGGCCGGTCCTCCCCTTCGATCACAAACGCCCGCTTCGGCCCAGTGAGCTGCCATTTCGCCATCCTGCTGGCGGCCTTGAACGTCGCTGGATCTGACGGCACGAAGTCGAGCTGGGCGCGCCGGCCATGCGGAAACGCGTGGAACGCCACGAGATTAACGCCCGCCTCCTTCAGGACGCCGAGCGCGCGGGCACCCTCGCCGGGCCGATCGCTCAGCTCGATGTAGAAGTACGCCACCTGCCGGATCGTGTCAGCCATGTGTCCCTCCCCCGTCCTATTGTGGAAACGCGTTATCGTTGCCGAGAAAGCGAACCGTGTCCGGGCCATCGACGTTCGAGGCGTTCCATTCGACCAGAAGAGAAGAGGGACAAAGACAACACAGACCCGCCCGGATGGGTTGGCACAATGCAGTCGGCGCTCCCGCAGGCGGGATTCACGCGGCTCGAAGCCGACGCCCTGACGCCCCAGGATTTCAGACTGCTCACCTGGTTACTTGGGCCGGTGCTCTCAACCCACCCGGGCAGTTCCTACGATAGCCGTTCCCGGACGTGGTGACAATTCGATCCAGTGTTCGCGCCGCGTCCGGAATAGTCCGCAGCTCGCGGCGACGGTGGCTTGCCGGCGTCAACACCGTCCATGCCGCGCCCGGCCCTAATCTGGCAGAGAAGATCGTTGACGCGCTCAGCACCTACTGCTCGATTCAGCGCGACGTCATCTACGGGACGGAGTGGGGCCGGGAGTACGCACGGCGGCAAGTGCTGGTCTACCTCAGAGAGGCCGGCCTTGAAGTGGACTCGGGCGAGGCATGATGACTCGCAAGGGGTTCCACCACGTCACTCCTGAGCAGACTCGTGCTCAACTGATCGATACACTGCGGCACCTTCGAGACTCGGCAATTCGCATGGCCAAGGCTAGGCTCGAGGCCGGCGAGTGGCGGATGGCGCTTACGTGTCTTGGGAAAGCGGCCATGTATGATGAAAAGACCAGCGCGGTGGAGCGCGGGGACGAGATCCCGCCTGGTTACTGAGTAGTGAGTAGGTTTGGACAGAAGCTCCTCTCACCGCGACAGGAGCACCGCTTGAATTGCCTTCCGGCGGCGCTCTTTGGCGAGCTTGTTCCGGCGAGTCTTGCCCGACGCCTTCCGCTTCCTGATCCGTCGAACACGCCTCATAGCTCCACCTTCCCCGAAAGTCGTACGTCTCGCGGTTGCTTGTCCGTGCGTATAGCCTTCAACGAGGGATGCCGCAAGCCATCTGCGAGGCGCTCCCGGTACTCGACGTCGACGACGAGCGTCGGCTTCACCCAATGCGGCGGTAGATCAGTCCGCAGCCCGCCCCAATGGTCCCGAAGTATCGGGACGGGCGTGAACTGGCATTTGTCGGTCTGGGCTGCCTTCAGCTCTTCGAGAATGACTCTGCGGGTATCGAGAGGGAGCCCGCTGCCGGCCAGGCCCGCGTAGATCAGCTTCCCCTTACCATCGTACTGGCCTAGGATCAACGTGCTCAGGCGGTTCGGCGCCGACGCGAGATAGCCACCGACCACGAACTCCTCGCGCCGGCGGAACGCGATCTTGCGCCAGTCCTTCGAGCGCACGCCGGGCCGGTACTTGCTCGCGAGCCGCTTCGCCACAACTCCCTCGAGCCCTTGACGCTGACATTCCTGAAAGACGGTCATGCCCATGTCGCCAGAGAAGGGTTCGGACACGCGGACGACCTCGCTGTTGAGGACCGGCCTCAAGGCGCTGAGAACTACTTGCCGTTCTCCCAGCGGCCGATCCTTGAGGCCGTGGCCGTTGACGTAAACACAATCAAAGATGATATAGGACACATGGCCGACGCGCGGTTGCCTCCCTGGGCGGAGCCATTGTTGGAGCGTGGCGAAATCGGGACGGCCCTCTGCGCTGAGCGCGACAACCTCACCGTCCGCTACGATCGGCACCCCCACCGCCGTGAGGGATTCTGCGATCGGCGCGAACAGTCCGGTGAAGTTCTGCAGGTTGCGGGAGAGTAAGCGGACCCGATCCCCGTTGACGTAGGCGATGAGCCTCACGCCGTCCCACTTGGGCTCATAGGTCCAGGTAGGATCGCTAAATGGCGCTTTGGCGGACTCCGCCAGCATCGGGCGAAACGGCCTGGGGAACCGGGCGGGGCCGGGCTTCTCAAGGCCCAACCGGGTAAGGGCCCGCCGGGAGACGGTCGACAGCTTCACCGGTGAGATCGGCACGATATGAGGTAGGACGGCGGACGTGGTGATCCCTTTCCGCAACGGTCCGCGCCTCATCCTGACGCGACGCTCCAGGCCCCGCTACACGCGGCCCATGCTGCAATGTCGTTCGCTTGGGCACCATCTCAGTTGGGAGACTCGATGAAATAGAGAAGGGAAACCCACGACGAAAGTATGCTGGCCCATTCATCGGAAACACTGAGGCTGTTCTTCTTTAGCGACTGGCGCATCGCCCCGTTGAGCCTGGCCGAAGCCAGGCTCCGCGCCGCCGGCCCGGTTGATCTGATCGTCTATGGCGGCGACGACGTCGCCCGGTTCGCGCCAGCCACCGCCGTCGACAACGCCGTCCTGGAGGCCCTCCAGCAATACTGCCACAAGCTGGCCCGGCGGAAGTACGGCCGGATGTCCACCCAACATATCCGCCAACTCCTCCCCACAGGATCCGATGATCTTGTTTGGCCACTATCCGATGGGCAAGTGTGGCTTGGAGATCCGGATCCACTCATCGAGCACGCTCGTTGGTTACTCCGACGTCCCCCCTCCTATCAGCCCGCGTCTCTTGACGGGCTCTGGACACCCGAGCGTGTCCTTCGCCTATTTGCTTCGAAACACGGGAAGACGTGGCTTGAGCGGATCGCCCCACTTGCGACACACGGTGTCGCCGCCATTATCGGGAACGACTGCTACCCGGAGGACCGCCATCTTCTCCGCGGTCCACGCGTTCACGATCTCCACCGTGCCCCTCTTCGGCTGGGCGCCTGGGGCTTCGTTGGTATCGAAGGTGCCATCGTGTCAACCGAGCCCCTGCAGGGCTCGCCGGTGAACAACGTTGGTTATGTCCTTCATCCAGACCGTAAGATAGAGGAGCATTTGCAGCTCGCTCTGACCTCCCTGGGCACAGCTCCCGACCGCACGGTCATTGTCTCCCACACCCCACCGCGAGGCGCCCTAGACATCGGGATCCGCTTCGGGCTGGAGCAACTCGGTTCGCCGTCGCTGGCGAGATTCGTCAGGCGCTATCGGCCGCCGTTGGTGTTGTGCGGTCACGTCCACAGTCATGGAGGCAAGATCGAGCACATCGGATCAACCGTGGTGGTCAACGCGGCATGTGATGATACAAGCGCCAAGAAGGTCCGCGCCGCCCTGATAGAGTTGGCGCCAGGAGCCGCGCTGCGCGTGAACTGGCTCGACCCGACCCAGCACAGTGTCCTCTACTATCCTGGCACTGGGCCCGTGATGGCCGAACGGCTTCGGAAAGTCGGGATCCGCCGGCGCGATGAGCTACTGCAGGCGAATGACGCGGTCCTCAAGCGCGCCGGCTTCGGGCCTGACCGGCTCAAGCGGTTTCGTGCATACCAGACTGCCTTTGGCGGCAACGTCCACGTATGGCTGAGAAAGCGGCCCCTCGAACTGCCGGACAAATTTGTGTTCTACGATGTTGAAACAGGGCTGGGCTTCTTCCACGGATCTTCTATCCCCTGGATGGTAGCGGCGATGGTAGAGTCCGGGACGCGGGTCGAGCAATGGACGGCGCCTACGAGCGGCAAGCGCGAGATGTTCCGGGACTTCCTGGCGTTCGTCAAGGATCACCCCGGGGCAACTCTGTGCTCATGGAGCGGCACTCGGTTTGATGATCGGGCAATCCAAGCGGGGCTGGAGTCGATGGCCTCGAAACTATGTCCTCTCTGGACCGACGTTCCGAAATTGGATTTGCTCACCCTCATCCGACGCCATGTGATCATACCGACCGTTAGCTGGACACTCGGCCTTGTCGCTACCTTCTGCGGGTTCCCGAACGATCCCGACGATACGTTGGACGGCTTCATGGTCGGTCTCAAGTACGAGTGTTTTCGGAAGTGGGGCCACCGTTTGCCCATCAAGGCTATTCAGCGACGCAACGTGAACGATGTCCGGCGCTTGGCGCACATCGCGAAATGGCTCCGAGCACAGAATTCACTTCTCGCCAACGGAGTGGTCAAGCCCGATCGACGGTGTTAAGTCCGCCGCACCCGATCGATCGCCTCTCGGATCGCCGCCTCGATCCTCGCGCCTCGCCGTTTGAAACCCAGCTTCCGCACCGTTGCGTCTACGATCTCATCATCCGTCAGGAGGCCTGAACGAGATATCACCGTTCGCACCGCCGCGTCGAGTTCTTGAGGCGTATAGTCCTCGATCCCGCCGTTGTGGGGGACTAGAGTGACCAAGGGCACTCTCCCGGCGCCGTTACCGTCGGCCGCAGCCCCCCCTTCCACAGGTACGCGCCGTCTCGTCGACGTCTTGCCACTGCCCAGTTTCGGATCCTGACCGGCGATCGCCGCACCATAGGCGCGCGCTGCCCGTTCAATCTCTTCCGGACGCCTCGCAAACCAGTCGGTTGACCAGATCCGGTGGAATCGCCACCCAAGCGCCTCAAGGTGTTGCTGCCTTAGACGATCCCGCTCGCGCGCGGCGTAGGACGAGTGGTAACCGGCGCCATCACACTCGATCGCTAGCACGAAGCGACCCGGCTCATGAGGGTGCTGCGCCACGAGGTCGATCCGGTATCGTGACGCGCCCCACTGCCCCTTGAGCCCGATCCCCCTGGCGGTTAGCGCGTCATACACGTCCTGTTCGAAATCGTTGAGTTCCGCCTCCGCAGCCTCCCCGTCTCCCAGGCGATGGCCTCCAGTTGCCGCGTATTCCAAGTAGCGGCGAAGCAATTCAACCCCGCGGGCGTTCGAACGCCCTGGATCCATATCGAGATGGCTGAACGACGAGACGAGGGTCAGACGCATCCTGGCCCGTGTCACAGCCACGTTGAGCCGCCGCTCGCCGCCCTCGTACAGGAGAGGCCCAAACCGATAGAGGAGCCTTCCGGTGCGGTCCTTCCCGTACCCGATGGTCAGGATGATCGCGTCGCGTTCGTCTCCTTGGACGCGCTCCAGATTCTTCACGAAGAACCGCTCCGGGTGCTTCTGATCGAAGAACTCGTCCAGCTCAGGGCGATCTCTCCGCGCTTGTTCAATCGTCGCTTCCACGCGCCGCGCGTGCTTGATGCCCATCGCGATCACGCCGAGCGTTTCCTGCGGGTGCGAGCTCGCATGTGCGATGACGAGCTCCACAACCCGCTGCACCTCGGCGGCCGCACTCTCTTCTTGACCGTCTTGGTCCGGCAGACTGGGGACCAATACGTGGGAGATTACCGGAGGGCCGCCCGGGCCTGGGAACGTAACCAGCCGATCGCTGTAGACGTGCCGGTTCGAGAACGCGATCAGCGCTTCGTCTCGGCTCCTATAGTGCCAGTCCAAGAGCCACGGCTCGACAAAACCCTGCATGAGATCCAACACGCTCTCGAAACCGGCCACTTCCGAGGCGGCGTCGCCGTCTTCCTCGTCGTCTTCACCGGCGACGAAGAACGTCGTGGGCGGCAGCTGATGCCGATCCCCGGCCACGACTGCCTGCGACGCCCGCAAGACCGCGGGCACCGCGTCCTCCGGCAGGACTTGGCTTGCCTCGTCGAAGATCACGACGTCGAAATAACGGCGGTCGGCGCCCAGCAATTGGCTCACTGACAGCGGGCTCGCCATCCAGCAGGGACGTAGGGCTGTCAGGACGTCCGGGGCCTCTGCCAAGAGCTTCCGAACCGGCACATGGCGCGTCTTCTTAGCCGCCTCATGCTTGACCAGGGTATCTTGCTCGGGGTGTTGGTTCCGCACCTCAATGGCGTGCTCCGCAAACGCCCGACGGACGCGCGCCGCGGCCAGGCGTATGTGATCGCGGTCCAGCTCCCGGAACTCCGCCACAACGCTGTCGTGGGTCCGGCCGTCGAAGGCCCCGAGGACGTCGGATTCGGCGCGCGCGCGGTCCAGACACGACGTGAGCCACGCATACTCGAACAACTGCCCCCAATATCGAGGCTCAGGGCGATGCTCCCGTAGTTCCGCCAGGAACGCGCCCAGCCCCAGGGTTTCGAGGTCCTGCTTGACGCGCAGCAGACGCGGGAGACGGAACGGTGTGATGGAGTCTTCGGCGAGTGCCACGAGCGCGTGCTCAAGCGACGACAGCGGCAAGTTGCCGAATCCGAAGTCGGGGACATACCGCCCCAGCGCTGCAAGGTCGTCAAGGAGCTCTTGCAGCACGCGAGCTGCAACGTCCACTCCGGCAACGACCGACGGCGTCGGAGTCGGGGCGCCCCTCGACTTCCACTGCTGCCGCTGGTCCCTCGCGTTCGCAGCCTCCGCGTAGAGTTGCCGGCGCGACACCCGCTTCTCGCGTCGAATCGCCCGGACCGTGCGCACCGCCTTCCTGAACGCACGGCGCGTACACCACGCCCAGCAGGACACGAGCATTCCCCGGCGCGCCGGCGCGAGCGCAGCCGATAGTGTTTCCAAGTCCATCTCGAACAGCGCGGCGTCGTACTGCGAGAGCGTCTCGTTCACCTGGGCGAGGACCGAGACGAGCTTCCCCGCGTCGTCCAGCGTCTCCGGCAGCCGAAGCCCGCTCTCCTTGGACAGCGCGACCAACGCGGCCCGAAATCGAGGCCAGCGCTCCCGCGCCAGGCGGTGCGCCAGCTCCACCGCCTGCTCCACTGCGCCGGCGTCGCCCAGTTGTGCCGGCGCCCAGGGAGATGGATCGGTTCCGAAGAACCACGCCGGGAACCCGCTCGCCTCACGCAAGAGTTCCCGAACAGTCTCGGCGGTTTCCAAGTCCAGGCGGTCGAGCGCCGCCCCGCGCCAGCGGCTCACGGAGTGCGCCTCTTGAGGCAGACGCAATAGCCGACCTTGGATTCTGTAGACGGAAAGCCCGGATGGAGCCCGCGCCGCGTGCAACTCCGTAACGTACTGGTTCAGGCGGTTTCGCCGATCGTGGAGTTGGCGGTGTAGTTGGGCAACATCCACGGACGGCGCCTCTCGGACCAGAGCCAGGCTTTCCGCAATCTGCTGCATCACCGCGCGGCGCGAAATATCCGCACCGTGCAGATCAAGGACCAGACACCCGAGGTCGACCCTCTGTAATCGGTCCTTCACGACGTCGAGTGCCGCGCGTTTCTCCGCCACGAATAGCACACGTCGGCCCTTCGCCGCCAGCGTCGCGATCAAGTTGGCGATGGTCTGGCTCTTCCCGGTCCCCGGCGGCCCGTGAATCACGCCGTCGTGCCCAGCCACCACCTCTGCGACAACCCGATGCTGGCTTGAGTCCGCGTCGAAGACGAGGTACTCGTCATCGAGAGGAGGAGCCGCCACGGTCGCTTCGTCCACGGGTTCCCGCGATCCGGCAACCGTCGCAGCCGCCTGTGCGTCGCCTGCCATCGCGGCGATGAGGTCGTGGGCCACCAACTCCGCCAGCCGTTCGCGGAGATCCTTGACCATTGCCATCTTTTGAAATGAGAAGTTGCTCAACACTGCGCAGTTGTCGATGGAAAACTGCGGCACGTCCGGGCAGGCGTGACGCAGCCTTCCGAACACTCGGTCCGGCTCGACCTCCGCCTCCTCGCCTCCTCCGCCTGCGTTAAGCAACGCATCTGCGGAAACGGTACAGCCATAATCGCTTTCCAATAGATGGAGCAATACAAGGTTGGCCTGGACGTCGCCGGTACGATGAAGGGTCAGGGCTCTCCCCTCTCGACCCTTCGACTCGATCGCCACCGGCAGCAGGATCACCGGAGCGGCCGCGGGACGGCCTTCGTCTCCCGGCTTCCACGACGCCATCCCTACAGCAACGAACAACGTCTCGAGGCCCTTCTCCTCAAGGTTGGCCAGAGCCCGCCGCCGGATTTCTTGCACCTTCCCAAGCACCCGAACCTCATCGGCGCGAGGGAGCAGCTCCCACAGCGAGACAGATTGCCCCTTCAACAGTGCCGTCATTATCCGGGGATCGTGCTCGGCGAGATTCAGGGTGCCAAGTTTGAGCTCTCGAAAGTACAGGAGGTTGTTCCGGCGCGAGAGATCGATAAGTCGCGCGATCCAGGCCTGCCGCGCGCGGTCCACCAGTTGGGTGCGCGCGTCTGAGGCGCCGCCGCCCCCCGATACGCCCACCCTCACCATCTCAGCCAACCTGCACCTGCACGCGCGACCCTTCGTCTCGCCGTTCCACCACGATCCGGCACGGCAGACGATCTGCCAGCTCTCGGATGTGCGTAATGATCCCCACCATCCGTCCTCCGCCCTCCAGCGACTCGACGGCAGACGCCGCACCGTCCAGCGCCCCCTCATCCAGGCTCCCGAAACCCTCGTCGATGAACAGGCTCTCCAGGGAGACGGCACCGGCAGCCTGCTGGATCTGCTCGCTTAGTTCAAGCGCCAGCGCCAGAGACGCGAGGAACGTCTCCCCGCCGCTGAGCGTGTCGGCACTCCGAGTTTCATCGGCATTATCGTGATCTACCACAAGGATGTTGCCGTCCTCATATGTAAGCGCATAGCGCCCCGTCAGCTCGCCGAGCCGTTGGGACGCACCGTGCGCCAGGTCCTGGAAGGACTCCTCGAGGACGAACTCCTGGAACCGATCAGTTCTCAGGCCATCAGCGAGTTCGCTGCGGAACACGCCGTGCTCCGCAGCGAACTTCTCGTGCTCTGCCGCCAACTCCGCTCGCCGATCGACCCGGCTCCGGGTGATCCCGATCTGCGTTCTCAGAGTCGCCACACTGTCCACGGCCGCCGTGTGCGCTTGCTGTCCTGCCGCGTATGCCGTTCTTGCTTCCTCTACCTCGGCCGCGGAGACAGTCACTCCGCCCAGTTCCTCGTTGAGTGCAGCGATTCGGCGCTCGGTCGCCTCTCGATCCACACGGTATTGGTCAACCCGTTTCCGCAGTCCCGGGACTTGCGCTTGTGCGATCACGGCCGCCTTGGCATCTGCGAGCGATGGGAAGTCGGCCTTTGCGATGGACGCCTCCGCCGTCCGACGCAGCTCTGTGGCCCGCTCAGCCGCCGTTCCGGCTCGCTCCTCTGAAGTGGCCACCCCGGCCTTCGCGGTCGAGCGCAAAGTCATGATAAATAAGGCCCAGAGAAGGAGCGCCGCAGGCTCATAACCGGCGGATCTAGGTTCGAGACCTGGCGGGCCCAGTCAATCAAGACTTCCTATGTCAAGGGCCGCACGGAATCGATGTTGTTGAACATGAGCGCCACCCTGCCCAGACCCACGCCGGTCTGTTTTGGAAAGACTTATGATGCCCGCTCCCGCAGCCGTCA
>Ga0187782_10002470_pt1 | contig 13608 bp, 9 predicted proteins | sample 0715_SJ02_MP15_2_FD_132454 | JGI IMG/M metagenome (GOLD analysis project Ga0187782, IMG submission 132454) | Tropical peat soil microbial communities from peatlands in Department of Meta, Colombia - 0715_SJ02_MP15_20_MG | ecosystem: Environmental > Terrestrial > Soil > Wetlands > Peat | place...
CCCGCTTCCTGATAGTCCATGAGATAGGGAAGCTTTTTCCAGCGTTCCAAGTTGGCTTGCGGGTCATCGACGAGGCGACAGACGATGCTTTCGGCGCCGACCGGCGTTAGTTCGGCGGTTGCTGGCGCGCGATGAAATGTGTTCTTTTTGTTGGGAAGCACCACGGGCAACAGGTCCACTAAGTTCGATCCGCCCCAGATCCCATCGGCAAGTGAAGAATGCCCTCCGAGCCACAGCAGCCCGCCTCCCCGCCGGTCGACAAACTCCCGAAGCAAGTCCTGTTGGGCCGCCGTGAAATAACCGGCTTCCACCGAGCCGATGATGATTCCCTGGTAGCCAAAAAGATCCTCCGCGCGCGTGGGAAAGCCGTCGGCCAGCTCGTTCGGATCGCTGATGCCCTGGCGATAGATTTTGTTTTCTGTCGTGCGGAGCATGGAAACGATTTGGATGAGTTGGTCATCGTCTACGGCGCGCCGGATGAACTTATATTCCCAACGAGGCTCTCCTTCCACGTAGAGCACACGACGCTTCTCTGCGTCCACATTGAGCAGACGGGTGACGCTGTTGTTCAGCCGGTTCTTCTCACCGGGCAGCGGCTCGATGGAGAATTGGATCGCTTTGGCCCCGGCTACGCCGGCATTGAACAGGAGTTTCTCGCTCTGCATTTTGCCGTCTCCGCCAAAGGTGATCGGGCGAGAGGCCAGAATCTTGGTACCCTCGGTGGCTGTCAACGTGCCCTTCTGCCCCGTGTATCCGGTCTGGTGAAAGCTGATCGTTGCCGATACGCGCGATGCGGCAAGAGCTCGGGGCGAAAGTAACGCGTCGCTGATCTCGACGTCGGGCGAGATCACTTCTTCTCCGAAGCCGACGGTGTGCACGGGAAGGTGCCTGTTGCGGAGAGCGGCAATGGTCAGCAGGTCGATCCCTCCAGAATTGTCCGAACCATCACTCAGCAAGACCACTGCGCCGATCGGCAAATCGCTGGTGTCGGCGACCAGCTGCTTCAAGCTGTCTCCGATGTGGGTGGCAGGCGCCAGCGGCTCGGTGAGGTCCTGCAAACTCGAGATGCGAGTCAAGTGGCTGTCCAGCCGGTACAAGCGCGTTTGGAACCTTTCGTTGAGCTGCGCGAGCACGCCGTTCTGAAGAGCGGCCGTGGCTTCTTCCTCACGAGTGCCGGAGCCACCCTCGCGAATCCCCATGCTCCGAGAATCATCGATCAAGATCGCCACGATGTTCTGTTGAGGTTTCAGCTCAGCGACCACGATGGCCGGTCGCCAGAGCAGGAGCAGAAGCAGGCTGACCGAGAGTGACTCGAGAAGCCAGATGGTGACGGCTTGCCAGGCCTGTAAGGAACGGGAATTGCGTGCCAGGCGTGAATACGTGCGCCAGCCCAAGCCGGCGAGTGCCACAACGAGCAAAACGCACAGGACCCATTTGGGCCACGCGCCGAGCAGTGCAAATCTGCCCTTGGAGAAAACCGCGGCCGGATACTTGAAAAGAAGTTCAAACATCATTCGCACAACCGCGAGCCCCGATCGCGGTCCCAAGCCCGCTGTTAGTGCGTCATGCCATACATGATGTAGTCAAGACCCACGCGAAACGCCATGGATGCAAACCGCTCGGGATACTCCGGCATGTCAGCCCACTCCCATGCATCTCCGAGGTGCATGTTGTGGCAGATCGCCACCATGATCCGCCCCTTGTCGTCTCGAATCGCCCGCCACTTGGGCACATACCCATCCTTCTCGTAGGTTCTGCCTGTGACGACGTATTGTTCGCCCGGCACCTGGAAGCGCTGGCCGATGTCATAGAGCACATGGAAAATCTCGTCGTTGTCTTTCAGATCCTCGATGGGGCGGTCCGGAAAGACCATGCGCATGCCGGTCATGAACCGATCCCAATCAGCAGTCCCGTGGAAGTCGTCCACCATCAGAAAGCCGCCTTTCAGAAGATATTCCCGAAGACGTTGGGCTTCCTCATCCGTGAAGCTCCAATTCGCCACCTGGACCGCATAGACCCAGGGATAATCGAAGATTTGGTCGCTGTCCAGGTCCACCACCTGTTCGGTCGATCTTGCCTGAATGCGGGTCAGTCGGCGCAGGGCCATGAGAAATTGCCGATCGGCCTTCGGGTAGTCCCGCTCCCAACTACCATAGCCGTATCCGTAGCCGAAACCTCCGCCGCCATAACTGTCGGTCCTCGCGCTGTAGTGCAAGCGAGACCAGTAGAACTCGGCACGCTCCTTGCTGTTCGAGGGTCCGTAATCATATGAATAGGAAGGTCTTTCTCGCTGGAACCAGGGAGATCCACCGCTCTGAAAGGCAAGCACACCGCTGGCTAAAACCAAGGGCAAAGCCGGCGCTGCGGCGCGTCGAAGAGATCTCATCTGATCGATCCCTTTGAGAGCGTAACAGATTGGAATCCTCGTCTTCAACACGATGCCGACAGTCTCCAGATTCGGCCCCGCGCTGACGCGCTCGGTGCTTGCGTGCCCATAGGAGCGGGCCCTAGAATCGAGCCGCGGTCGCTCAAACGTTAGACGATTGAACCTGGTTGGCTGGGTGCAGTGGGAGGAACTGTGAAACGCCGTGAGCTGATCGGGCTAGGAGGTGCCTCACTGCTATGGGCCGCGAGCGGCCAACCCGTGTTGGGACAGGGGCAGCCAGCGATGTCGATGCCCGCTCAAGCACCGCCGCAGGGTCGTGCTCCGGCACCCGAAGCAACTCCCGCTGATTTCACCCTGCGCATCGCCCCCATCGCTCTGGAACTTGCTCCCAGCCGCTTCATCAGCACGATCGGATACAATGGCACCTCTCCTGGTCCGGTCCTTCGTGTGGGTGAGGGCAAGCCTGTCATCGTCGATGTGATCAATGACACGGACACCGCCGAGCTGGTTCACTGGCACGGCCTGTTCGTCTCGCCGGAGGTTGACGGGTCAGAAGAGGAGGGGACCCCGCCGGTCCCTCCCGGGGCGCGTCGCCGCTACCAATTCACGCCTCGCCCCGCAGGAACGCGCTGGTATCACTCCCACGCCATGGCTGGTGCCGATCTCCACCGTGGCACGTACACCGGCCAGTACGGTTTTCTGATGATCGATTCAGGTGACGACCCGGGACACTATGACCAGGAGATCTTTTTAGCGCTCCGGGATTGGGAGCCGTTTTTCACCGATCAAATGGAGAACGAGGCGGCCGAAGGTGGAGGATGGGGGCCTCAACCTGAGAAGCCCGCGGTTCTGGATACCCGTCCGAACGGCTTGGAAGTCACGTCGCAGCTGTTTTCCATCAACGACAAAGCTCTAGGAGCCGGGGAGCCGATCCGCGTGCGCTCCGGCGAACGGCTTCTCGTTCACCTACTCAATGCGAGCGCCATCGAAAACCGCACCATAGCGCTCGCCGGACATCAGTTTCGGGTCCTGGCCATGGACGGCAATAAGCTTCCCTCGCCGCAGTCGGTCGAAGTTGTCATGCTTGGCCCCGGCGAGCGCGTGGATGCGTTCATTGAGATGAATCAGCCAGGCGTCTGGATCTTAGGTTCCACCGACGACAGCACCCGCAATTCGGGATTGGGCGTTGTGGTGGAGTACGCAAATTTGCACCGAGAACCGCAGTGGGTAGCGCCTGATAAGCCTATCTGGGACTACACCATCTTTGGTCACAATTCCACTGCGGCTGCTCCCGAGCACACGATCGACATGGTCTTTGAAAAGATTCCGAGCGGCGCAGGGCAATTCAACGTTTGGCACGTCAACGGAAAGCCTTACCCTCACGATCGCGAGTTTCTTCTTCAGGAAGGAGCACGCTACCGACTGATTTTCCGCAACCGCACCGACGATGCCCATCCGGTTCACTTACATCGTCATCTCTTTGAACTCGTAGACGTAAATGGAAAGCCGACCGCCGGAATTCTGAAGGACACCGTCATCGTTCCTCTTTACGGGCGAGTTTCCGTTGACTTGATAGCCAATCAGCCGGGGCTTTCGCTGTTCCACTGCCACATCCAGCAACACATGGACTTCGGCTTTAAGGCCTTGTTCCGTTACACATAGCCGAGGATGGCTCGGGTGTCTGGAACCTTCTTACCAACAGGTTCGCAACTCCAGGATTTTCATTCGAAAGTAAGTGATCCCAATTATGTGGGTTTGCTGAAGCTCGCCCTGAGAAGTGTGATGTCGTCGCTATGGCTCTCACCCGTCTCCAACTGAGCCCAATGCCCCAGTTTCTCAAGGAGCTGCTCGACAAACTGATTCCCGCCGAGGCGGGAGTTTTCTGCTAGGAACTCCTTCAGCCGATCGATCCCAAACTCTTCCGAGGATGAATTTCGCGCCTCGACGACCCCATCGGTGTAGAGTAGGCAGCAATCGCCCGCACCGATGTCGACTTTCACCGAATCGTATGTGGCTTCGGGAAACTGCCCGAGCACGAGCCCATTTTCACAGACCTCCTGGGCTTTCGAACAGGATCTGCTCCACAGCAGCAGAGGGGGATGTCCAGCGCCGGCGTAGTGAAGGATCCGTTTTTCCAGATCCACAAAGGCGTAGGCAGCCGTGACAAAGTTGCTCTGAAACTTGCCGCACAGAGCCTGATTCAGCCCCGAGAGGACTTTTCCAGGCTTGGAAGCATGGCTGTATTGGGCGGTAAGCGCGACTTGCAGCATCGAAGCAATCAGAGCCGCTGGCAGGCCGTGGCCGGAAACGTCTGCAACAAGAATCCCGACGTGCTGAGGGTCTACCACGATGAAATCGTAGAAGTCCCCGGCCACAGAACTCATCGGGACGTAACGGGCGCAAATCTCGAGGCCCTCGAGCTTCGGAGCCTCGCGGGGCAAAATGGACAACTGAATCTGCCGGGCCATTTCGAGTTCTGAGTTCAGTGCCAAGAGTTGCCTGGCTAGTTGCTCGCGGGCTTCTCGAAGCATCAGATGAGTTGCCACGCGTGCCTTTACAACCGGTGGCGAGAAGGGCTTGTGGATGTAGTCCACAGCGCCCACCTGAAATCCTCGCGTCTCATCCTCCGCTTCTATTTTTCCAGTGAGGAAAATTACGGGAATATCGCGTGTGTGCGGGGTTGCTTTCAAGCGCGTACAGACTTCGTAGCCATCCATCTCTGGCATCATGATGTCCAGAAGGATCAGATCGGGGGCGGGGGAACTGTTCGCGACTTCCAGGGCCTTCGCGCCGCTCGTGGCAATTCGGATCCTGTAGTCGTCCTTTAGGATGGAATTCACAACTTGAATGTTGGCAGGAGCGTCGTCCACCAATAGCACGACCCTTTTTTCTTCCCTTTTCACGCTGCATCTCCGATGCCCAAACCGTAGTCCTTGCTGATCTCGCGAAGGTTCTGAAGCGCCCGTTCAAAGTCAAATTCGTTGATGGCTCGACCGAGGTCGTCCAACCTCGGTTGGGCGACTGTGCCTGCCAAAGCGCCTGCCAAACCGACGAAGGCTTCCCCCGCTTCGCCATCGCTTGCTTTCAGCAGGACTGTCAGCTTTTTGGCCAGCGTGGAGGCCTCCCCAGCGTTGAAAGGAGCTTTCGGGCCAGCATCCGGTTCGAGCGGCCGGCCTTTGCCCAGCCCCTGCTGAATCGCGTCGATCTGGCCGCGGAGCGCGATTCGGAACTCTTCCAGTGATGGCGCGACGGCCCCATGCGGTTCAGCGATCGCTTTTTCCAACTTGGCGGCCACAGAGGAAACCGAAACCATTCCGATATTCGCAGCGACCCCCTTCACGGTGTGAGCCAGACGTTCAGCCAATTTGCGGTCGCCGCTTTTGAGTGCGCTTGAAACTTCATCGGCCGCTCCCGACTCTTTGGCAGCGAATTGGGTCAGCAAATCCCGCAAAAGACGCTGGTTGCCGCCCACCCGCTTGAGCGCGCCTTCCTGGTCGAGACCTTTGACCTCGGGGAGAACCGCTTCGCTGCTTGCACTCCTAGCACTTTCTCTTGGCGCCTCCACCGGTCGCGGTCTCACCCAACGGGCAAGAGTGGCAAAAAGCTGATCCGGATCGATGGGCTTGGCGATGTGGTCGTTCATTCCGGCTTCCAAGCACTTCTGGCGGTCGCTGACCATTGCATTGGCGGTCATGGCCACGATTGGCAAGTCGTGAAACCTCGGATTGGCTCGGATAGCCTTTGTGGCGGCGAGTCCATCCATCACGGGCATCTGCATATCCATCAAAACGATATCGTATTCATGTCCTCCGACCATTCGGACCGCCTGCTCTCCATTGCTAGCCAGATCGATAGCCACCTGGGCCGTCTCCAACAGTCCCACACCCACCTCCCGGTTGATTTCGTTGTCATCTACCAGAAGGACGCGTGCACCGCGGATGCGATCGAGTTGCTGCGAGACCAGGGGCTCTACTTCGGCTTCCTCCTCTGAGCGCTCGGCATCGCCACCGATGGCTCGAAGACTCGCGTCGAACAGCATGGAGGGGTTTACCGGCTTGATGAGAACGCTCTCGAAACCGTTGTCCTCGGCTTGTTTCAGCACCTCTTCGCGGCCATAGGCAGTGACCATCACCAGATGCGGCGGAACAACAGCCCTCGCGAGCGCGCGAATCCGCTTGCCCGTTTCAATCCCGTCGAGTTGGGGCATTTGCCAGTCCACGAAAATAATTTCGTAGGGCTCGCCGGCCTCGGCGGCGCGGCGCACCATTTCGATGCCTTCCAGCCCGGAGGGCGCCTGATGCGCGACGAAGCTCATGCCCGTGAGCATCTCGGACAAGACGGTGCGAGCTTGAGAGTTGTCGTCAATAATGAGGACTCGGCGCCCGCGCAAATCGGGCTTCGGAAGGCGACGCCGCGCTTTGGCCATGCTTTTGCCCAACCGGGCGGTAAACCAGAAGGTGCTCCCTTTTCCCGCCTCGCTGTTAACTCCCACCTCCCCTCCCATGAGCTCAGCCAGTCGTTTGGAAATCGCCAGACCCAACCCAGTGCCGCCATACTCTCGAGTCGTTGAGGCATCGGCCTGCTCGAACGCCCGAAACAACCGGCCCATCTGCTCTTTGCTCAAACCGATGCCCGTGTCGCTCACCGAAAAGCAAACCAGAAGCCCGCTTTGGTCTTGCTCCTGAATGCGAGCCTTCACAACAATCTCTCCCGTGTCTGTGAACTTCACGGCATTGTTGCAGAAGTTGATCAGAATCTGCCCCAACCGCAAAGGGTCGCCCTTGAGATGAGTTGAAAGAGCCGGCTCGATGTCGAAGATGAGCTCCAGTCCTTTCGCCGCGGCTTTTTCCGAAATCAGGTTGCTGACGTTCTCCAAAACATTCTCCAGGTCGAAGTCGATCGTTTCGACCGACAGCTTGCCCGCCTCAATCTTGGAAAAGTCGAGAATGTCATTGATGATGCCGAGCAGGTGCTGCCCGGACTGTTGAATTTTTCTGACGTAGTCCCGCTGCCGAGGATTGAGCGAGGTCGTGAGAGCCAAGTGGGACATGCCGATGATGGCATTCATGGGCGTCCGGATTTCGTGACTCATTCTTGCCAAAAAGTCCGACTTCACCTGGGTGGCTTCTTCAGCAACTTCCTTGGCGCGCCGCAGCCCCTCTTCGGAAGCTGCCAGCGCCAAGTTGGCCGCCTCCAATTCCTCTTTGCGGGCGGTCAGCTGGCGCTCGGAAATGGCAAGACTTTCAGCTTGGGCCCGCGTCTGCTCCAACAGGGACCTTGTTTCGATGTTGGCGGCCAAGATTTCGATATTCGCGGCCAGGATGGGTACAAGAGCCTCGAGCAGGCTTCGCTGCCGATCCGAAAGGGGAGAGAGGAGTGCCAGCTCGATGACGGAGGTAACCCGGTGCGGACCGGTAACGGGAACGAACAGCAGGTGGTGGGGCTCGATGTCTCCGACTCCTGCGCGGATACGAAAGGACGGAGCTTCGGGGTTCGCGTGAATCTCCAAAAGGCGCCGCTCCACCGCCGCCTGGCCCACCAGCCCTTCGCCAGAAGCAAACTCCCGCGTTTTTTCCGCGGCATCCATCGCAAACCCGCCTACCAATGAAAAACGCATCCCGAGGTCGTCGGCCAAATAGAACGCGCCATACAGCAAAGGGATCGCTTCGGACAATCGCGATAGCAACTGACGCGCGAAACTCCGGAAATCTTCCGCAGCCTTCACCTTCTCCATGGTTGCTGCGACTTCGGCCTTGATCCAGGCCTGCATTTCGCGCTCGCGCGCGGCGCCTTGGAGAGTCTTCAAGGCTCGGCTCATATCGCCGATCTCGCTCCTGTACTGTGCATAGGGGATGGGCCGGTCCAGCAAGCCGTGGGCCAGAGCCTGGATGCTGTCATTCAGGGTGCGGAGCTGCTCGACAACTTCCTTCTGGATCATGGCAACCGTAACCACGACCGACAGGGCCAGTCCCAAACCGATCGCGAACCAAGAGATTAGAATCGTGCGGTGTGTAGTTCGGGTGAGTTTGTCAGATTCTCGATCAATCGAGGCCTTGAGATTGTCATTGAGCGGTTCGAGAGCATCCCGGGCCTGCTGCAGCTCCGGGTCGACCGTAGATCGCATCAGAGCCATGGCCTTCGTGTTATCGCCTTGGAAAGTCGCTTCGCGCACGGGGTAGGAGTCGGTCACGGCACGATCAAAGAGCGCTTCGGCAGAGCGAAGCTCCCCTGAGCTGAAAGCGCCGTACCGCTCGACTTCTCTGATACTGGCGTTAAAGTCCGAGTAGCTCTTGTCCAGATCTGCTTGAACGGCCCGCATCCTGGCAGCATCGGGCTCGGCGATAACCTTATAGAGAAACTGACCGAACAGATTCTCCTTGGCACGCGCATAGGTCAAATTTGATAGCGCGTGCTCGTCGTTGGTAATGAGGTCGCTATACCTGGTGTCGATCGCCTTGCTTTCGATCGAGGAGTAGAGGGCCGCGACAACGGCCATGAGCGCCAACGGCGCGAGTGCGATCAGCAGTTTCGGACGAATCTTCAGATTTGAAAGGAAGCCCATGGGTTTGCCCCCAATCGAAACGCTTGAGCAAGCCTGGGGACAGATTTGTTCTACCACAAAAAGGTTGGGTACGGCTGGTTAGAGGCTATCAGCAAGCGTAAGGAATCCTCCGCCAGAGCAGGTCTCAACCGGCTCGGGAGAAATAGGATCTTTTTCGCACGTTGCCACATATGAGGGGTGTATAGTTAGGGCCGTTTTAAACCCTCAAAAGGGGACTTCGAGATAGCTACATTCCTCGAGCAAATGGCCAATCACTTTTAAATCTGGAAAGGATGATCGCATGAAAAACAAGACTGCAGCGCTCGCTCTGCTGTTGGCGCTCGCTCTTCCGGCATTTGCCCAGACCAAGGAAGAGCAACGCCTGGATAACTCCGCCAAGGTGTTTCAGGATATTCTCTCCAACAACGGCCTGCCCAAGAGCGTTCTGGACAAGGCCGAATGCGTGCTCATCTTTCCCAGCGTCAAGAAGGTAGCTGTCGGTATCGGTAGCAGCTACGGACGCGGCGCGCTGGTTTGCCGTAAGGGCGCTACGATGAACGGAAGCTGGGGCGCTCCAGCCATGTACAAGCTTGATCAAGGAAGCATTGGCGTCCAGCTTGGCTCCACCGCTACGGATTTTGTGCTCCTCGTGATGAATCAAAAAGGGGCGGAACAAATCTTGAACGGCAAGACGAAGCTCGGAAGCAATGCCAGTGCCGCCGCGGGCCCAGGTGCGCAAGCCACTTCGTATAACGCCGAGGCAATGAACGCGGACGTGTTGACGTATTCCCGCTCCAAGGGCCTGTTTGCCGGCGTTTCGCTGGAGGGTGCCTCCATGGACGGGGACTCCGACGCCAACAAGGCGCTCTACGGCAAGGATTTAACGGTGAAAGAAATCATCACGGGCGGTACTGCCGCTCCGGCCGGTGCAAAGTCACTGATCGACGTTCTGGATGGGGCTTCGCCCGCACGCAAGTAGTTGAACTGCTGGTTTTTGCAAAACAGACGGCCCAGGCTTTGTGCCAACATCCTCGTTCGGCGCGAGTCTGGGCCGATTCTGGGAATTCTCGTCGTGCAATGACGCGGGCTTGGAAGCAAATCTGCCGTGGCGACGTCGGATGGAAAGCTCTGAAATCCGTCAGCTGCCTGGTTCGCTGACCTACCACCGTAGGAATATTCAACCTTGGCTGGGTTCGCTAAGCATCCCGCATGGGGTAGTGGAACCAAGAGGCTTACGTGAGAACCTCACGATTGAGTCTATCGTGGCTGGCGCTACTTCTGGTTTGGGTGAGCAACGTCTGCGCTCGGGCCACACCACAACTCACCGCGACCGCCCTCAGCGGCACATCCTGGCAGCTCGTGAAGTTCCAGGGCGGCGACGAGAAAGCGCTGATCCCTGGGGAGAGGGCAAAGTACACAATTGCGTTTGGAGGTGACGGCGGCGTAAGCGTGCGAATCGATTGCAACCGCGGACATGGCACTTGGAAATCCGGAGGACCGAATCAACTTGCGTTTGGGCCGCTGGCGCTCACGCGCGCGATGTGTCCGCCCGCACCGCTCAACGATCGCATCCCAAAGGACTGGGCGTATGTGCGCTCTTACACCATCAAAGACGGCCATCTCTTTCTTTCGCTGATGGCCGAGGGGGGTGTTTACGAGTTCGAACCCCTCAGCCAAGCGGAAAAGCTGGCAGGTTCGCCTGCCGCTGCGGGTCGCAACTCTGTCGCATCGCTCGAAAACACCTATTGGAAGTTGACACGCCTGGGTAAAGTAGCGGTCTCGATGGCTCCCCAGCAAAGCGAACCCCATTTGGTCCTTACCTCCGAGTCTCATCGGGTCAGTGGATCCGGCGGCTGCAACAGGTTGATGGGCAGCTATCAACTGCATGGAGATGAACTTACATTCAGTCACATGGCTAGCACGATGATGGCTTGTCCAGAAGGCATGGACACCGAGAAGGCATTGCTGAACGCGCTCGAAGAGGTGAAGACATGGAAGGTAACACAGCGAAAGCTAGAGCTGTTTGACATCGACGGCAACGCCGTTGCCAGCTTGGAAGCACGTTGAGTGAAGTGAGTGAACGCCCAGTTCTTCAATATCCAGACCACCGTCAGATCCGGCTGATGGGCCTCAGGAACAGGAATCCCCTCTACCGGGCCAGGTGCAACGAGCTCAGTGCGTCATGGCGTAAACGATATAGTTGATTCCGATACGGAAGCCAAGATCTGAAAACCGCTCCGGATACACTGGCCGGTCCGACCATTCCCATGAGTCGCCGACATCGGAATTGAACGAGATGGCCACCATGATGCGGCCCTTATCGTCGTAGATGGCGCGCCAGTGCGCTCCCTTTCCGTCGTCGGGTCCCTGCGAATAATCCGGCACCTTGTAGCCAAGCTCCAAATGGGCGGCACCGGGTATCTGATAGCGGTCGTCGAGATCGAACACGGTGTGAAATATCGGGTCGTTATTGGGGATTTCGACGATCGGACGATCCGGGAAAACCATTCGGATGCGGTTCAGAAACATCTGCCACTCATAGGCGCCGTGAAAATCATCCGCCATAAAAAAGCCGCCGCGCAGCAAATATTCACGCAAGACATCGGCCTGATGCTGAGTAATGCCCCACTCGCCCACCTGCACGGCGTAGAGCCACGGCCAGTTGTAAACCTCGTCTCCGTCATCGAGATTCACGTCCTGCTCGACCGAGCGTGCGTCGATGCGAGTGAGGCGCCGGGCCGCTGCGGCAAGAGCGCGATCGGCAGGTGGCCCATCCTGCGTCCACAGCGACAAGCCTTGGCGCCAATCGCCATCGAAACGCCCTCGGTAACCGTCGTTGGGGCCGGGCGGATACATCAGACGAGCAAAGGCCCATTCGCCTGGCCGCTGCCAGTCTGGCGGCAGCGGTGTGGAGTCCCCATATTCTACGGACGGATACTGCCGGAAAGGGCGCTGGGCAAAGATCGCGCCAACGAGGCAAAGGGCGCAGCAAAAAGGCAAGAGAACTTTCAACAGGCGGCCCCGATGGGTCTCTCGCATCCTGACTCTCCTTCCTCCCAGGAAGCGTGGTAGCTGACGTGTGCCTCCGCCTGTTTGTTTCTAGCACTAAAATAACCGCCCGGCAAACCTCCCCGACCCTGGCTGTCCCGAGGGTCAGGCCTTTGCGGGTGACCGAAACCTGCACCGTTGGGTGATTGCCTACGCTCTAAAGCACCCGTAGTGTGGTGTTGGCCGCTTGAGGCCGAAGGAGGCGCCATGTGGACCAAGTCGGAGGAAGGCGCATTAGACAACACCCCCATACAGGACAAAGGATCTTTGACACCGCCTTCCGGCGCAACTGCCCACGCCCGTGGCTTTGCGTCAAATAATGCGGCGTCTATCGGGTCAAGCCTGGAAATCCGCGGCAACATCACAGGGAAAGAGGACTTACAGGTCGACGGAAAGGTGGATGGCCCGATTTCGCTCGAGGGTCAAGCACTCACGGTGGGACGAACCGGCCGGGTGAGTTCGAACGTCACGGCTCGAGAGGTGATCGTCTACGGCATCATTACCGGCAATCTCGTTGTGCGGGACCGAGTCGAGATCAAAAAGGGTGCCTCGGTAACTGGCGACATTGCGACGGCGCGGATCGGCATCGAGGACGGCGCTCATTTTAAGGGAAGGATTGAGATCGATCGAGCGAGACCCCTGGCTCCCGTAGAACTCCAGAGCGTTAGTGCTGCAAGCGTCACTGAAGCGAACTGAACCGTTCTACGTACTCGCACGCGAACTTCGTCGTATGCGCATCGCCCCGCCGTCGGTTGCCAACAGCCCGGATCGACTGTCCGAACGGCCAGCTATTTCTTTGGGCAGGCCACCCACGCGAAGATTCCCCCCTCGCCCATTTAGTTGCGTACGATGGAATCCCACGGTCAAAAATCACCGGGAGGTGTTCAACCATGGTCACTGCGCCGTCCTACCCCGAGCAGCAAGTCATCGCTCGGGAAAAAGGGCTTCTCGAGAACTTGATGGATTTTTCTTTCGAGCAGATGGTGACGCCGCGCTTGCTGAAGACGTTATACGGCGTACATTTGTTGCTGGGCTTGATCGCGGCGATTTGGTTCGTTTTCAGTCAGTTCCAGACGTCCGTACCGAATGGATTGCTGGCACTGATTCTCAGCTTTGGGGGGATGGCGGTTTGGATCGTCTACTGCCGTGTAATTGTGGAATTGCTGGCGGTGGCGTTCCGCGCCGCACAGGTCATCGCCAGTTCACAGAACTGACCGCGAGATCCACTGCTGAGAAAGTAGGAATAGAACTTCGATCTCTGTGTGACGAGCGGTTTCGCTGGCAGCAGATCCTTCTATTTCGATAGAACCAACCTACAAGGTAAGCGACCTGTTAGGGCCTGCGATCTTCTTCCGCCACGGTAGGCTCTGGCCTCCATTGGTAAAGTAAGCGTGCGCCACCATCGGTCTAGTCGTGTCGTCAGTTGCAAGCAAGCCATTGGCCCTCCCACAGAGACGTCACTGCACAATTGAGGTAGGTATAGACTGAAGGAGGCAGGCAGGCTTGCTAGGAGGTTCACGGACGCGACGCAGACGCGATGGTGCCGCTCGATCTCCGAATCTTTATGTGTAAGTGTGGAAAGTGCCTCAGGCCCCTTCGACGGGGAATCACGTGTGCGGTCCTTGTCATGGCC
>Ga0187782_10002472_pt1 | contig 13603 bp, 13 predicted proteins | sample 0715_SJ02_MP15_2_FD_132454 | JGI IMG/M metagenome (GOLD analysis project Ga0187782, IMG submission 132454) | Tropical peat soil microbial communities from peatlands in Department of Meta, Colombia - 0715_SJ02_MP15_20_MG | ecosystem: Environmental > Terrestrial > Soil > Wetlands > Peat | place...
CGCGGCGGTGGCGTACGTCGAGCGCCAGCGGGCCGCCGGCGCGATCGTCACGGGCCTGCTGTATCTCGATCCCGAGCCGCGCGACCTTCACGCGCGCCTGCAGACCGTCGATGAGCCGCTCGCACACCTCGACGACGCGGCGCTCTGCCCGGGCGCGGCAGCCCTGGCCGAGTTCACCCGGGCGTTTCGCTAGCCGGTCCCGGCTCCGTGGGCCGTGGGGGCGTGTCCATGGATGTCAGCCGGGCATAGCGTTGGACAGAGACGGTGAGCAGCGGATCCCGAGTCGATTCCGCCGCTCGCTACGATGCGCGGGCGCCGGTTGCTTGCAGCACTTCGTCCTTGAGCACCCCGATGAACGGGAGATGCCGGTATCGCTCATGGTAGTCGAGGCCGTACCCGACGACGAACCGGTCCGGGATCTCGAATCCCCGGTACGCGATCTCGAGCGTGTCGAGGATGCGCCGGTACGGGCGGTCGAGGAGGGTGCAAATACGAAGCGTCGCCGGGGAGCGGGCGTGAAGCAGGCGGACCAGATACCCCGCGGTGAGACCGGTGTCGATCACGTCTTCGACCAGCAACACGTCCCGCCCGGTGATCTCGACATCGAGATCCTTGATCAACCTCACGACGCCACTTTGCGCCCGCGCCGCGCCGTACGAGGTGATCGCCATGAAGTCGACTTCGGCTTGGCCCTGAATGGCTCGGCTCAGATCGGTCAGGAAGTATACGGCGCCCTTCAGTACCGACACGAGAAGCGGGACCCGTCCAGCGTAGTCGCGGGAGATCTCGAGGCCGAGGTCCCGTACCCGCGCCGCGATCTCGTCGCGGGTGAGCAGGATCTCGTGGACGTCTTCGGCTGCGTCCTTCATCGGCCGGCCGTCACGGGTTCCAGCCCATATTTCAGCGCCAACTGCCGAAAGTCACGGCCGTAGAAGATCTTGATGTTAATCCCTGGATAAAGCTCTCGAAGACGCCTGATCTTGCGGTTTTTCTTTGTCACCAGGCTCTGTTTGAGCGTCGTGAGCTCGATGAAGAGGTCCTGGTCCGGCAGGTAGAAGTCGGGGCTGAAACTCTCAAGAACCCGCCCCTGGTCATCCCATCGGAGGGGGAACGTCCGGGGCTCGTATTCCCATCGGATCCCATAGAAGTCGAGGATCCTGGCGAGCTCGGCCTCGCTCTTGTGTGCGAACGTCACGAGGCCCGCCGGGGATGTTTCGGAGCCTTTCACTATGCGATTGGTTCCTCCGCAGTGTTATTCTGGAGCTAAGTATAGGCGGGAAGATACGAAGAATCAAGTAACCGGGGGCGAGTGGGACGAGCACGTCCACCGTCGTTATCATCGGAATCAAGGAGAGGTTCTGCCGAGCGGCGAACGTCTGGGTGGTGCAAGGAGGCGTGTATCCATGACCACCACACCGACCCCGGCCCGGCCGGAGACACCCGGGTCTGAGCACGAACTTGATCGGTTTGTGCAGCAGCTGCGGAGTACCGATGTGACGCTGCGGAGCGATGCGGCACACGCGCTGGGAAAGTTGGGAGACGAGCGCGCGGTGCCTGCCTTGGCCGAGGCGTTGCACGACCAGGACGAGTACGTGCGAAAGAGCGCCGTGATGGCGCTGCGGCGGATCGGCGGGCACCGGGCGATGGAAGCGATGCGCGCTGCTCTTGCCGACCGCTCCGAGCAGGTGTGCGTGCAGGCGGTCAAGGGGCTCGGTGAGCTTCGCGACGCGGGCGCCGTGGAGGCCTTGGTCAAGGTGCTCGCTCGGCGTGAGCGGTCACTGGTATCCGCTGCGACGGAGGCGCTGTCGCGGATCGGTCCCGAGGCCGTGCCCGCGCTGATGGAGGCGTTCAAGGACCGTTACCTGCGGCGGCGCATCGGGCCCCAGGTGTGGAGGATTCTCACCGAGATGGGGCCGCGCATCGTTGAGCCGCTGCTCTCCGTGCTCGGCGACGAGAATTACTACGTGAAGCTGACCGCCCTCACGATCCTCGGCCGCGTCGGTGACCGGCGCGTCGTCACTCCGATGGTGCAGACGTTTCTGGAGGACCCTCGGCTGCAGGAGACCGTCGTTGGGACCATCGGGCGGCTCGAGGAGCGCGGCGTGCTGGCGATGCCGGCGGGCGACCGAGACGCGTTGTTGCCGACCGAAGTGGTGCAGGCGTTTGCGCAAGGCGATCGCGAGACCGTCGTGTCGGCCCTCCGCGGGGCCATGGAGAACCCGAGCGGCAAGGTCCGCAGATTCGCGCTCAAGGCGATGTACGGGCTGCTCGGCGACGCGGCGTTCGAACCCCTATTGCGCTACTTTGCGGACGACGATCCAGACGTCAAGCGCCTCTCGATCCGCCTGCTCAGCAAGCTACGGGACAAACGTGTCATCGAACCGCTGGTCGATCTGCTGCTTCGAGACGGGGGACAAGTCGAGGAGGCGATCTGGGACGCGCTCAAGATGCTCACCAGCCTCCATGAATACGAAGAATTGCGGAAGCGGGTTGCGCGCGAAAAGGCCGGGACGCGGCCGGTCGTGAAGACATACAAGAAGAAGGACGTATCACCGGACTGGTGGCGGGATCAGGACTGAACGCGGCGGCTGCACGCTCGTGGCCTCCGCCGTCGGAGCCTGCGGCACCACAGTGACGGCCGTGTCTATACGTGGCGAGCGACAGATCGGGTCTGCGCGCGTCAGGATCGTTCAGGAGGACCTCACACTTCTGGCGGTCGACGCGATCGTCAACGCGGCAAATGATCGGCTCTGGATGGGCGGGGGTGTCGCGGGCGCCATCAAGCGACGCGGCGGCGCCGAGATCGAGCGGGAGGCGGTCGCGCTCGGGCCCATCCCTCTTGGTGATGCGGTGGCCACGATGGCGGGCCGGCTCGCCGCGCGGTATGTCATTCACGCGGTGACAATGGGACAAGACCTGGTGACGGGCGAGGATCTCATCCGGAGAGCCACCAGGAGCGCGCTCCGGGTGGCCGACTCGCTCGGCGCAAGGTCCGTTGCGCTTCCGGCGCTCGGGACCGGCGTCGGAGGGTTCTCGCCCGTTCGGGCCGCCGCGGTGATGCTGGAGGAAACGGCGGCGTACCTGCGTGCCGGGAGCTCTCTCGACGAGGTGGTGTTTGCGCTCTACGATGCCAGCACCCGCGATGCCTTCGCGGCTGCGCTCGAAGCCCTCGCGTGATGTCACGGTGACTCCGGGTACGGGATGCCGATGCGCGCGCTGCTGACCAACGACGACGGCATAAGCTCCCCGGGTCTCGTCGCGCTGGCGCACGCGATGAGCCAGGTGGCGGAGACGTTTGTCGTGGCTCCCGAGCACGAGCGTAGCGCGGCCAGCCACGCCATCACGCTGCACAAACCGCTGCGGGCCACACGGGTCAGGGTAGCCGGCGCAGACGTGCCCGCGTGGGCGACGAACGGCACGCCGGCCGACTGCGTCGTGCTCGCGGTATTGGACCTTCTGGATGGGCCTCCCGACGTCGTGGTATCCGGCATCAACGTGGGCGCCAACCTCGGCATGGACCTCATCTACTCTGGGACCGTGTCGGGCGCGGTGGAGGCCGCGCTGTTCGGGATCCCTGCCGTCGCGATCTCGGTCGCGGCGTTTCGGGACATCCACTGGAGTCCGGCCGCGGCCTTTGCCGCATCGCTCGCGCAGGAGCTCGCTCGACGTGGATTGCCCCGCGACACGTTCCTGAACGTCAACGTGCCCAATGCCGCCGCGCGCGAGCTTCGAGGAGTGGAAATTACGCGGCAGGGTACGCGCCGCTACGTCAACAGGCTGGAGAAGCGTTCCGACCCCCGTGGCCGCGACTACTACTGGCTCACGGGCTCGGCAGGCGAAGACGAGAGCGAGACGGGCACGGACGAGCGCGCGGTCGCGGACGGTAGGATCTCCGTGACGCCGCTTCGATTGGACATGACCGATGTTGAGTTCGATGCGGTCCTTCGTTCGTGGAACCTGACCATCCCAGCGATGTGAGCTCGCCCGGGATACCCCGGTCGAGGGACGACGGGCCGGCGACTCGGGAGCGAGCCCCCGCCGCACTCGAGGAGAAGACGGGTGTCGCGGCCGGAGATCGGGGTGAGGCGGCCGCCGGAGAACGAGCGTCCTCATCCCGATTGCCCGCGGGCACCGGCGGTGACGGCATCGTGGTGGGTGCGGCGTCCACCGACGGCGCACCGTTGCGTGAGGCCGGCCAAAGTCCCTCGCCGCACCGGACGCCGATGCCCTTCCCCGGGGTCGCTGCCGTCGAGTTCGACCGCGTGACGAAGACATACCCCGGCGGCGTGACGGCCATCCGCGACGTCTCCCTGCGCATCGCGCCCGAGGAGTTCGTGTTCGTCGTCGGTGCGACGGGCACCGGCAAGTCCACGTTGATGAAGATGATCTACCGCGAGGTGCTGCCTACATCCGGCCGCGTACTCGTGGACGGCAGGGACGTCACACGCATGCCGGCGCGCCAGGTGCCGTTTTTGCGGCGCCGCGTGGGCATCGTGTTTCAGGACTTCAAGCTGTTGCCGCGGAAGACCGCACACGAAAACGTCGCGTTTGCGCTGGAAGTGACCGGCGTCCCCTCCCGGGAGGTGACCCGCCGCGTCATGGAGGTGCTCGAGGTCGTCGGGCTCGCCGCCCGCGCCCACGCGCTTCCCGGTCAGATGTCCGCGGGGGAACAGCAGCGCATCAGTATCGCCCGAGCGCTTGTGCATCGCCCACCGTTGTTGCTCGCAGACGAGCCGACGGGGAATCTCGATCCCGACACCTCCTGGGAGATCATGCAGCTCCTGTCCCAGATCAACCTCCGCGCCACCACGGTCGTGGTCACCACTCACGACAAGATGATCGTGGACGTGTTGCGCCGCCGGGTCATCGCACTCGACGGTGGCGCCGTGGTGCGAGACGAGGCACGCGGGCGATACGGCGGATGACGCGCCCGGTTCGTGCGTCGCCGCGCGGCGTGCGATATTTCCTCTCGGAAGGGGCCCAGGCGTTTCGTCGCAACGGCCTGATGAGCCTCGCCGCGGTTACGGTCACCGTCGTGACGCTTGTCGCGCTTGGTGCGGCGCTGGTCGTGGCGGGCGCGCTGGACTACGTTGCGCACCGGCTCGAATCGCAGGTGCAAGCCGTCGTGTACGTGAAGGACGGCCTCCCAGATGCCGCACTCACGGAGTTGCACGCGCAGCTCGAGTCCCTGCCCGGGGTGACGGGCGTCACCTACGTGTCCAAGGGGGAGGCGCTCAACCGGCTTCGCAAGGCGATCGGCAGCCGCGCGCAGTTTCAGGACCTGCTGGCGCGAAACCCGCTGCCGGCGTCCTTCGTCGTGGAAGCGGACCATCCGGATCGGCTCGACGCGATTGCCGCGGCCGCTCGGCGCCTGCCAGGCGTGGAGACCGCGAGCTACGGCGAGGACACCGTGGGGCGCCTGCTCGCGCTGACCCGGGTTGTGCGGTTATCCGGCGCGGTGGTGGGCGGCGCGCTCGCGCTGGTCGCCTTGGTCATCATCGCCAGTACGATCCGGCTGACCGTGTTCGCCCGGCGGGCCGAGATCGAGGTGATGCGGCTCGTTGGGGCGACGGCGTGGTTCATCCGGTGGCCGTTCGTCGTCGAAGGCGCCATCACCGGCGCGTGCGGGGCGGTCCTGGCGTTTGCTGCCGTCGCCGGGTTGTATGTGATCGTCGCCCACGGCGCGCGGGACTCGCTCCCCTTTCTGCCGCTGCCGGCTCCCGAGGAGGTCGTGCTCGGTCTATTCTGGAAACTCTTGACGTGGGGTGTCGTGATCGGCGTCGTGGGGAGCCTCCTTGCGGTAAGGAGGTACCTGCGGGTTTGATCGCGTGACGCCGAGGACCAGGAGGGCTCTGGGCAGTACACTGAAGCGGTCGAGCCGGCGGGGTTGTCGGGAGCGGTAGGATCGCGTCACCTGGAGGGAGATGCGAATGGTGCTCAACGCGGCAAACACGACGTTGCGGGACGCCCCCTGGCAGGCGGTTCTCCAGCGATTCGCTTTGGCGGCGGACTTGCTGTCTCTCAAGCGCGGCGTGCGCGAGGTCCTCGTGCACCCGAAGCGCGAGTTGACGGTGCACTTCCCGGTGCAGCGCGAGGATGGATCGGTCCAGGTGTTCACCGGGTATCGGGTGCACCACAGCACCGTATTGGGCCCGACGAAAGGCGGGATCCGCTATCATCCCAGCGTGACCCTCGAAGAGACTCGTGCATTCGCCATGCTGATGACCTGGAAGTGCGCGCTCGTGGGGTTGCCATACGGCGGCGCCAAGGGCGGGGTCGTCTGTAATCCGAAAGTGCTGTCCCAAACGGAACTCGAGCGCCTGACCCGCCGCTACGCCACCGAGATCGGGATCTTGCTCGGGCCGGAGAGCGACGTCCCCGCGCCCGACATGGGAACGACGCCCCAGGTTATGGCCTGGATCATGGACACGTACAGCATGCACCACGGATATTCCGTACCGGCCGTCGTGACGGGGAAGCCGATCTCGATCGGCGGATCCGCCGGACGCATGGAGGCCACCGGGCGCGGCGTGGCGATCGTCGCGCGGGAGACGGCCCGGCACCTCGGGATGCAACTCGCTGGCGCCCGCGTGGCGGTGCAGGGGTTTGGTAACGTCGGCGCCAACGCAGCGAAAACGCTGCGGGCCGAGGGGTGTCGGATCGTCGGGGTGAGCGACAGCCGCGGCGGCGTGCACCAAGAGAAGGGCCTCGACCCGGACGATGTGTTCCGCCACAAGCAGCAGACGGGCAGCGTCGCCGGCTACCGCGGCGGCGACGCCGTCACCAACGAGGAGTTGCTGGAACTTCCGTGCGACATCCTGGTGCCGGCCGCCATCGAGGGGCAGCTTACCGCGGACAATGCGCCGCGCATCAAGGCGCGAATCGTCGTCGAAGGAGCAAACGGCCCCACGACGCCCGCGGCCGATCTGATCCTGCGGGACCGCAAGGTGTTCGTCGTGCCGGACATCCTGGCGAACGCCGGCGGCGTGATCGTGTCGTACTTCGAGTGGGTGCAAGACCTTCAGTCCTTCTTCTGGTCCGAGGAAGAGATCAACGAGCGACTCGAGCGGATCATGGTGCGGAGCTTCCGCGACGTGCTCGCGCTGTCTCAGGAGAAACAGGTCGACCTGCGGTCGGGCGCGCTCGTCCGCGCGATCGGCCGCGTCGCCGAGGCGCTCCTAACGCACGGGATTTACCCCTAGCGCCCTCCGTGGGATCGACCGTCCGCCTTCCGCACGGACCGGTCGACCGCAAGGAGCGGACGTCCTTTCGTACCGCTCCTTCCTTCGATCCGGCCTCCACCCGAACTCTTGCTCGGATAGAGCGCTGCTCGACCGGATCTATTGCGTCCGCCCCCGCCTCCTTGGGTAGGCCGGCGGATTCCGGCCCGGGCAGGAAAATATCGCCGGCCGGAGGGAACTTTCCCCCCGAGCGCGAACGTAAGGTTCCCTAAACCGGGCGGGCTTGCGAACTGCAGGGGTTCAACGGCCCGCTGTGGCTATAGGGACGAGGATCTATCTTAGGGGGAGAGGGAGGGACAATATGGGGGATCGTGAGGCAAGGGAGCTTCTGCAAGCGTTCGAGGCGGGCAAGATCTCGCGCCGTGACCTGCTCGCACGGGCAGCGGCGCTTGGACTGTCTCTAGGGGTGCTCGGCGGCCTAGGACTCCGGCCGGCGGGCGCCGCCGGGATGACGGAAGTGAAAATCGGTGTTGATCTTCCGATGTCCGGCGGCGAGGCGCCGAACGGCGTGCCGACCAACAACGGCGTGACCATGGCGATCGAGGAGACCAACAAGCTCGGCGGGTCGTACCACTTCTCCGAGTCCTTGAAGGACGACGCGGTGAACGGTGTCCACGATCCGGCGCAGGGCGCCAAGAACATGCAGGAGCTGATCTCCGATACCGCCGTCGTCGGAATCGTCGGAAACTTCAACAGCAACGTCGCCCAGGCGTGCATCCCGCTCACATCCGCAGCAGGCATCGTCCAGATCAGCCCGGCCCAGACGAACCCCGGCCTCACGAAACCAGCTTTTGGCGCGCTCAAGCTGTACCCGAACGGCCAGCGGCCGAAGATCACGTACTTCCGCGTGTGCGCGACGGACGACCTGCAGGGACCGGTCGCCGCGGACTATGCGTACCGGAAGCTCAACGCCCACAAGCTCGCGATCCTGGATGACCAGGAGACGTATGGCAAGGGCATCGCCGATCAGGTTGAGATGGAGTTCAAGAAGATCGGCGGGCAGGTGTTGAGCCACGACGGCATCCCCAAGGGGACCCAAGATTTCCACGCGATCCTCACCAAGATCAAGGCGGAGGGGCCCGACGCGGTCTTCTTCGGCGGCGTGACGACGACGGGCGGCGGCCTGATCCGGAAGCAGATGCCCGATGTCGGCCTGTCGATTCCGCTCGTGGGCGGCGACGGCATCGTCGAGGACGAGTTCCTCAAGGTCGCCGGAGACGCGGCGAATGGCGCGTACGGCACGGTGGCCGCGATCGATGCGACAAAGGTCCCCACGGCGCAGGCATTCATCACGGCCTACAAGGCGCGGTTCAACGACGATCCGGGCGCGTACAGTGCCAACGGGTACGTGTGCGCCAAGATCATCCTCGATGCGGTCAGGGCGGTTGGCGCCGATCGGGAGAAGGTCCGTGCGCATATCGCCGCCCTCAGGAACTACCCCAGCATTCTGGGGACGTTCTCGTTCGATCAGAACGGGGATACAACGAACCGGATCATTACCGTCTACGCGGTCAAGGACAACAAGTGGACCTGGGCCGACCAGGTCAACTTTAGCGCGTAGCCGGCGCGATCACGCGCGAGGGGAGGGACAGGGGCGGCCGCGGCGCCGCCCCTTGTCCCGCCAGCCGTGAACGGGATCCTGTTCGTCCAGCAGCTCATCAACGGCCTGTCCCTCGGGGCCATCTACGCAGTTATCGCCCTCGGCTACACGATGGTCTATGGGATCGTCGAACTGATCAACTTCGCCCACGGCGATGTCTACACGGCCGGCTCGTTCGTCGCACTCGCGCTTCTGACCGTGCTCGGTGCAACCGGCCACAGCCTCGCCGCCGGCGTCGTCTTCGCGCTGATCCTCGCGCTCGTGGTGACGATGTTCGTCATGGGGACGACTGGCATCGTCATCGAGCGGTTCGCGTACCGCCCGCTGCGAGGGAAACCGCGCCTCGCACCGTTGCTCACCGCGATTGGCGTGTCCTTCAGCATCGAGAACCTCCTTCAACTATGGTATGGGCCGTCTCCGGTGCCGTTCCCGCAGCTCGTGCCGAACCCGTTCTTCTCAATCGGCCCGGTGAGCATCGGACAGATGCAGCTCGTCGTGATCCTCTCGTCGCTTATCATGATGGTCGCGCTGCATTTCTTCGTGCAGACAACGAGGCTGGGGAGGGCGATGCGCGCGACCGCCCAGGACTGGATGGCCGCGGAGATCATGGGCATCGACATCAACAAGACGATCGCGCTCACGTTCTTCGTCGGATCGCTCCTGGCTGGCGCGGCCGGTGTCATCACGGGGCTGTACTACGGGAACGTCTGGTTCATCAATGGGTTCCGGGCCGGGTTGATCGCCTTTACCGCGGCCGTGCTCGGCGGGATCGGCAACACCACTGGAGCGGCGCTCGGAGGCTTCGTGATCGGGTTCGTCGAGGTGATGACCGCGCAGTACGTCGGGTTCCAGTGGGCGGAAGTGACGATCTTCTCCGTGCTGATCCTCGTGCTGGTCTTCCGGCCGACGGGGATCCTGGGGCAGCAGCTCTCGGAGCGGGCGTAGCAGCCGATGGCAGGGGGCGGCGGTGCGACGTGGCTCGGCGGGGTTTTGCGGTACCGGTATGCGTTCGCGATCCTGAGCGTGTTCTTGATCTATCCGTTCGTCGATCGCAACGCCGGGCACGTGAACTCGCTGGCCGATGCGGCGGTGTTCGTTCTCCTCGCGCTCGGCCTCAACATCGTCGTCGGATTTGCGGGGCTTCTCGACCTCGGGTACGCGGCGTTCTTCGCGATCGGCTCCTATACGTACGCGCTGGCAGCGTCACCGTTCTACGGCCTGCACCTGCCGTTTTGGCCGATGCTGCCCACCGCGGCGATCATCGCCGCCATTTTCGGCGCCTTGCTCGGCTTTCCGACTCTCCGGCTCCGGGGTGATTATCTGGCTATCGTGACGCTTGGCTTTGGCGAGATCGTACCCACCGTGTTCTTGAACCTGCCGAAGTACACCGGCGGCACGAACGGCGTCGTCGGCATCTACCAGCCGACGCTGTTGGGGTACCACTTCGGATTCAACCCGAAGCCGTACTACTATACGCTCATCCTGGTCATCGTGCTCTCGGTGATCGCGATCCTCCGCCTCAGAGACTCCCGGCTTGGGCGCGCGTGGCTGGCGATTCGGGAAGACGAGGTTGCAGCGGCCTCGATGGGGATCAACCTCACGACGACGAAGCTCCTTGCGTTTTCGTTTGGCGCGTTCTTCTCGGGATTTGCCGGCGCCCTGTACGTCTCCAAGCTCGGAATCGTCAGCCCCGAGCAGTTCAACTTCACGGTGTCGTTCACGGTGCTCGCGATGGTCGTCCTCGGGGGAATGGGTAACGTCTTCGGCGTGATTGCCGGGGCGGGCATCCTGTACGAATTCCAGACGTTGTTTCTCACGGACCTGACGCAATGGTCGCACAGTCTCGGGGAGGCGTGGCGGATCCCGCTTCTCACGACGCTGGACTTCGTCAACTTGAAGTTCCTGCTGTACGGCCTCGGGCTCATCCTCCTCATGCTCCTGCGTCCCGAGGGGCTCTTCCCCGCAGGCCGGATCCGGGCGATCATCAAGGAGCCCGCGCACGAGGAGCTCGCCGTCGGCGAACTCGTGAGTGCGCCGGTGGCGGCGCCTCCGGCCGAGGACGCGCCATGAGCACCGAGCGCGTCCTGCGTGCGGTGATGGTCCATGATGTCGGCACGGAACCCGACCGTCCTCTCCTCGACGCTAGGGACGTGTCGAAGACGTTCGGGGGACTCGTTGCCGTGAACCGGGTGACGTTCACCGTGCCCGAGCAGAGCATCGTCAGCCTGATCGGGCCAAACGGCGCAGGCAAGACGACATTCTTCAACGTCGTCGCCGGGCTGTACCGGCCGAGCGGTGGGACGATCACGTTCATGGGGCACGATATCACGGGACGGAGGCCGCACGAGATCGCGCGCCTGGGGGTCGCCCGGACGTTCCAGAACATCCGGACCTTTGCCAACATGACCACGCTGGAGAACGTGCTCATCGGGATGCACAGCCGTCTTACGGCGGATCCCCTTCGCATCGTGTTCGGGACCGCCGGGGTCGCCCGTGAGGAGGAAGGGGCCCACCGGCTCGCGCACGACTTGCTGGGGTTTGTGGGGTTGGGGGGACGCGACGACGAGCTGGCAAAGAACCTGCCGTACGGCGATCAGCGGCGTTTGGAGATCGCGCGGGCGCTGGCCTTGCGTCCGCGGCTTCTCCTGCTCGACGAGCCGGCGGCCGGCATGAACCCGCAGGAGGCGGGACATCTGATGGATTTCATCCGCCGCCTGCGGTCGGAGCTGCACCTGAGCGTGCTGCTCATCGAGCACCAGATGCGGGTGGTGATGGGTGTGGCCGACCGCGTGACCGTGCTCGACCACGGGGAGAAGATCGCCGAGGGGACCCCGGACGAGATCCGGCGCGACACGCGGGTCATCGAGGCGTACCTGGGCAAGGCGGCGGTCTTGTAGCGATGGCCACGCTTGCCGCGGAGGGAATCCACGCATACTACGGGCACATCCACGCGCTCCACGGGGTGTCCGTGACCGTGGACGACGGGGAGATCGTCACGCTCATCGGCGCGAACGGTGCCGGCAAGAGCACGACGCTCAAGACGATCGCCGGATTCCTGCACCCGCGCCCCGGGTCGGTGCGGCTCGACGGGACGGTCATCCACGGCCTTCCGCCGCACGAGATCACGCGCCGGGGCGTCTGTCTCGTCCCGGAGGGGCGCCGGATCTTCCCACGGATGACCGTACTCGACAACCTGAAGATGGGCGCGTTCACGCGGTCGGATGGCCGGGCGATCCAGGAGGATCTGGACCGGGTCTGCGTGCTGTTCCCGCGGCTTCAGGAGCGACTCGCCCAAATCGCCGGCACCCTGTCCGGCGGTGAGCAGCAGATGCTCGCGATCGGCCGGGGGCTGATGGCCAAGCCCAAGATCATGCTGCTGGACGAGCCCTCGATGGGGCTGGCTCCGGTGCTCGTCGAGCTGATCTTTCAGACGATTCAGGAGATTAACGCGCAGGGCGTGACCATCCTTCTCGTGGAGCAGAACGCCCTCATGGCGCTGCAAATTGCAAGGCGCGGCTACGTCCTCGAAACTGGCCGTGTGGTGCTCGCCGACACCGCCGACAAGTTGCGAGAGAACGATCTCGTCCGGAAGAGCTACCTCGGCGAGCTCTAGGCGCCGGAGCCGGCTGGACCGGGCCGCGTGCTGGCCCCGCTATTCGCGTCGTCACCCCCGGCGTGAGCGACGAGGGGCGTCCGCGAGGCAGGTGGTTCGTCTGCGTCACATCTGGCCGCATCGTGTGACCCCGTGAACGTGTCTTCCAAGGTTGTGTCGCCGGCTGCGAAGGCGGGGGCACTTGGGTCGCGGGCCACAGTTGGGTCGATCGGCATGCTCGTGCTCCTCTCGGTGATCTGGGGTGGCAGCGTGCCGTTGACCAAGCTCGGGCTACGAGATTTCCCGCCGCTCACTCTGACGGCCCTCCGGTACGTGGTCGCCGCTCCGTTTTTCGTGCTGTTTCTCAGGGGGCGGCAGGTTCCTCCTCCGCGGGTCCTCACCGCGGCCGTCGGTCTCGGCCTGCTCGGCATCGTGTGCGGACAGGTGTCCCAGACGCTCGGCGTCCGACAGACGTCCGCCTCCGTTGCCACGGTGATTTCCGCCCTCATCCCGGTGTTCGTCGTGATCCTGGCGGCCGCACGCCTCCATCAGCCGGTAAGGTTTCGGCAGGCGGTTGGGCTGGTGCTGGCGTTCGTGGGGGTGGCGCTGGTGGCGACCGGGGACCCGCGCCATTTGGCCGCGGTCGTGAGAACGGGAAGCGCGGGTGGGGACGGGCTCATGGTCGTGTCCGCGATCGCCGTCGCGCTCTACTATGTGCTCAGCGTGCCGCTAGTTCGCGAGTACTCGGTGCTCACTGTGGCCGCGTTGACATCGCTCGCCGGGGCCTGCGGGCTCGTGCCGATATCGGCGTGGGAACTACGCCACGCGCCGATGCATCCCACGGCTCAGGGCATCGCTGTGGTGGCCTATCTGGCGCTGCTCGTGACCGTGTTCGGGTTATGGGTCTGGTTCGGGGCGCTTCATCGCCTGCCGGCTCGGATCGCCGCAACGCTACAGTACCTGCAACCTCTCGTTGGCGTTGCCGCGTCCGCGGCGCTGTTCGGTGACCGGCTGGGGGCATGGTTCTGGGCCGGCACGGTGCTGGTTCTAGCGGGGATCGCCGGCAGCACCGCCGACGCGTCGACGACCGGTCCGATGACAGCGGTGCCGGCTCCGGCGGGTCTGCCTCGCGGACGCCCCTCGTCGCTCACGCCGGGGGTGACGACGCGA
>Ga0187782_10002473_pt1 | contig 13602 bp, 9 predicted proteins | sample 0715_SJ02_MP15_2_FD_132454 | JGI IMG/M metagenome (GOLD analysis project Ga0187782, IMG submission 132454) | Tropical peat soil microbial communities from peatlands in Department of Meta, Colombia - 0715_SJ02_MP15_20_MG | ecosystem: Environmental > Terrestrial > Soil > Wetlands > Peat | place...
GAACAGCTTTCCGGAAGTGTCCGGGCGTTTGGACTCGGCGACGTCGGCCATCGTGTGCCTCGCCAAGGCACTCAGGAAGTGCGCCAGTTGAGCACGGCCTTCGCCAACATGCGGTCGGAAATCCAGAAGGCCAACCAGGCAGTGCTTGAGTCCGAGCGCCTGGCAACCATTGGGCGAATGGCGAGTTCGGTCTCTCACGATTTGCGCCACTATCTGGCGGCGATTTACGCTAATGCAGAGTTTCTATCTTCGGATCGATTCTCCGCAAAGGAGCGCGCCGAGATTTTCCAGGAGATTCGCGCTGCGGTCAGCGGCACAACGGAGATGCTCGAGTCGTTGCTGATCTTCAGCCGCACGGGCGCAAGCATAAGACGACAGCATGAGTTATTGTCCACGCTTGTCGAACGGGCGACAGCTCTGGTCCGCACGCATCCGGATGGAGAAGGCGTTATGCTCACGCTGAATTGCGGCGATGCCGCTCAAACTGCGGTTGAAGCGGACGGAAAGCAGATCGAAAGAGCCATTTCCAATCTGCTCCTCAATGCCTGCCAATCGGCCCGTTCCATTGGGCCGGCTGCCAGCGTCGCGGTCACCTTGGAGACAGATGAGCGGCAGGTTACTGTCAATATTAGCGACAACGGCCCTGGCGTCCCCAGAAACATTCGCAAGCGTTTGTTCGAACCATTTGTCAGCGAAGGAAAGCAAAAGGGCACGGGACTGGGTTTGACTCTTGCCCGCTGCATTGCCCTGGAACACGGCGGAGACGTCAACTTGCTTAGGAGCCGCCCCGGTGAAACGATTTTTCAGATGAAGGTGGCGCGCGGGCATCCGGCGCAGGGCCTTGCGGATGCGTCGGAGTCTGAACGTCACGAACAGGTGATCTCAGATGAGAATGTCCCGACTTAACCGGACTTGGTATCGTCGTGCGAGCCATGGCTGCAGATGGAGCGTCGGATTTTCACTGGTAGTGGTCCTTGCTTCTTTGGGGGTTCCGGCGCATGCACAAGCACCCTCCGGGCAAGAGCTTTCACAGCAAATCCGGGAACTTACCGCTGCAATTGCCCGAACCCAGGCGCGGCTCGATGAATCGCAGCGCGAATTAGACGAGATGCGAAAGCAACTCGCCGATTTGCAGCGCCAAACGGCGCCTAATGCGGCGCCTGCGGAGACGTCTTCGCCTTCCGGGCCAGGTCACGATTCCTCTTCTGCACCTGTCGCGGACACCGCCGAGTCCCTGGCTTCGGCAATTCAAGATATTCGCGAGCGCCAATCCGTTCAGGAGTCTCAGATCGCGACCCATGAGCAATCCAAAGTGGAAAGCGAATCGAAGTATCCCATAAAGGTCACCGGCATGTTGCTGATGAACGCGTTCGTCAACACAGGCGCGGTCGATACCGCTGCGACCCCGTCCGTTGCTCTTCCCGGTTCAGGGAGCGCGGGTGCTACAGTTCGCCAGACCATCCTGGGTTTTGACGCGCGCGGCCCTCATCTGTTCGGCTCTCGCAGCTTTGCCGATCTGCGCATGGATTTCTACGGGAGCTCAGCCGCAGCTTCCCAGACTACAAGCTATTCCGGCTACTACAATTCGAATACCGCACTGGCTCGGCTTCGCACCCTTCACGCCGGACTCGATTGGAACCAGACGCAGGCTTACTTTTCGCTCGATCGTCCGATCGTTAGTCCTGAAGTCCCAACCTCGCTAACCGCCGTAGCCGAGCCCGCGCTGGCCTGGTCGGGCGATCTCTGGACCTGGAATCCCCAGGCGGGCATCACGCAGAATTTTTGGCCGTCCGATTCTTACGGGTTCGAATTGCAGGCCGCCCTGATCGATGTGGGCGACGCTCCGCTCTCCCAACCGCCCGCTTCGTCTGGCAGCCTGGTCGTGGCCGCGCCGCCGAGCAGCGCAGAACTTAGCTCTCGGCCGGGCGTTGAGGCGCGCATCGCCATGCTCAAATCGGGCCAGGACCAGGATCGCGATCGTTTCGGCATTGGTGGATACTTTGCCACGCACCAATTGTCGCCCGGCCAATCCTTCGATTCCTGGGCGGCGACGCTCGACACACACCTTACCTTCTTTTCGCATCTTCAACTCTCCGGCAACGCCTATCGCGGTCTGGGTCTAGGCGGCCTCGGCGGAGGGGCCTACAAGGACTTGGTTTACTTTGAGCCCGAATTAGGCTCTTACTATTTCCGCGTTCTCGATGACGTAGGCGGTTGGGCGCAACTTAAAGGGAAAGTAAGCCAGCGGCTTGAATTCAACGCCGCGTTCGGGATGGATAACGTCTTCGCCGGCCAGTTACGGCCTTATTCCACATACACGGCGCCGGTACTGCAGAATCTCGCCATAAACCGCACCTATACTGGAAATGTGATTTACAGCCCCAGCGCCTATCTCTTGCTTTCTCTCGAATACCGGCGCCTTGGCAGCTCTCCAGTCCTTGGCCCTCCCGCCGAAAGCAATATCATAGGGCTTGGTGCGGGGTATAGATTCTGATGCTGGTGCGAACGATTACCAGTTGGGCGATCTACAGCGTTCTGATTGCGACAGGATCCCTCTGCGCGCAAGAGCATCCTCAAGAAAAATTGCCGGCGGAGTTGCGCCTCAGTGTGGTTTCTTCCCTTCCGGGACGCCATCGTGCCGTTCCCGCCGTCCTCTGGCTGGAGCCCTCGCCGGGCGCGCACGTTCCTCCATTCGTTCCTCGAGACCACTACACTCTCTTGCAAAAGAATCGGACCTTTATTCCCCATTTGCAGGTCATTCCCGTCGGCAGCGCGGTTCAGTTCCCCAATGCCGACCCTTTTTTTCACAATGTTTTTTCGCTCTTCGAAGGAAAGCGCTTCGATCTGGGCCTTTATGAAGCCGGCTCCAGTAAGTCAGTCACCTTTTCTCGTGAGGGAGTATCCTACATCTTTTGCGATATCCATCCTGAAATGAGCGCCGTCGTTATCGCCCTCTCGACCCAGCTGTTTGCCATCGCCGACGGCAATGACTCATTCGTTTTGCGCGACATCCCGCCGGGCGACTATGAGCTTCATCTGTGGATCGAGGGAGTGCCCAAGGACTTTCTCCAGGGCTTGCGCCGGCCAGTCCATTTGTCGTCTCATCGAGTGGATCTCGGAACCGTTAGCGCTCCAATAGCCGGCCCCGGCAACCTTACGCATTCCGACAAATTCGGCAATCCCTACGATACCGATCCTCACTCGCAATACTGATGTCCTCCGGCGAACGCTCACCCTCGGCGGCATCGCTTGCCTGTTTCCCGTCTTGCCCGCTACATTGAACCCCAGGGCTTTTTCCCGCTCGTGCGCCGCATCGCGTGCCTGCCCACGCTGCTTCCCCAAAGGATCCTGCATGTCCTCAACGCCAGTTGCCGCCGCCAACACCGATATCGACTCCACGTTGCGCGAGGATCGCATCTTTCCTCCGTCCGCCGAATTCAGCGCCAAGGCCCGCATCAAGAGCCTCGCCGAATACGAAGCCCTTTACAAGCAATCCATCGAGGATCCCGAAAAATTCTGGGCCGGTGTCGCCCGCGAGCTCCACTGGTTCAAGCCCTGGGACAAAGTCCTCGAGTGGAACCTGCCTTGGGCCAAATGGTTCGTCGGCGGCCGGCTCAATCTCAGCTATAACTGCCTCGACCGCCACGTGGGAGGCGGCCTTGCGCAAAAAACCGCCATCGTGTGGGAAGGCGAACCGGGCGAAATCCGCCGTCTGACTTACGCCGAACTCCACGCCGAAGTCCAACGCTTCTCGGACGCCCTCAAATCCCTCGGCATCCGGAAAGGCGACCGCGTGGCCATTTACATGGGCATGACGCCCGAGCTTGCCGTCGCTCTTCTTGCCTGCGCCCGCATCGGCGCGGTCCACTCCGTCATTTTCGGCGGGTTTGCCGCTAACGCCATCGCCGACCGCGTCAACGACGCCGGCTGCGTGGCCATCGTCACCCAGGACTCGAGCTATCGCCGCGGCAACGAAATCCAGCTCAAGCGCACCGTCGACGAGGCCGTGCCTGGATGTCCTTCCGTCAAGCACGTGGTCGTCTACCGCCGCACGGGCTCGCCCGTCAGTATGGCCTCGGGCCGCGATCACTGGTGGCACGATCTCGTCGCTGCGGCCGCGCCCACTTGCCCCGCCGAACCCATGGACTCCGAAGATCCGCTCTACATCCTCTACACCTCCGGCTCAACCGGCAAACCCAAAGGTCTCCTTCACACCACTGGCGGCTACGCCGTTCAAACCTACCTCACCTCGCGTTACATTTTCGATCTCCGCGACGACGACATCTACTGGTGTACGGCCGATATCGGCTGGGTCACCGGCCATTCCTACGTCGTCTACGGCCCGCTACAAAACGGCGCTACGGTCCTCATGTACGAGGGCGCACCCAATTGGCCCAACTTCTCGCGCTTCTGGAAAATCATCGACGACCATCGCGTCACCGTTTTCTATACCGCGCCCACTGCAATCCGAGCGTTCATCAAGTGGGGCGACGAGCACGTCCAAAAGCATTCACTCGCCTCGCTCCGCCTTCTCGGCACCGTCGGCGAGCCCATCAACCCTGAAGCCTGGATGTGGTACCGCGAAAAAATCGGCCGCAATCGTTGCCCCATCGTCGACACCTGGTGGCAAACCGAAACCGGGGCCATCATGATCTCGCCTGTCCCCGGCGCCATTGCCGCCAAGCCCGGCTCAGCCACGCGTCCGTTCTTCGGCATCGAGCCACAGGTCGTCACGCGGCCCGATTCGGAAGGCCGCTTCCACCAGGTTCCGCCGGGCAGCGGCGGGCTACTCGTAATCAAGAAGCCCTGGCCTTCCATGGCGCGCACCGTCTACGGCGATCCCGAGCGCTACAAGAAAACCTATTGGTCCGACGTTCCCGGCTGCTACTTCACCGGCGATGGCGCCCGCCAGGACGCCGACGGCTACTTCTGGCTCATGGGCCGCGTCGACGACGTCATTAACGTCAGCGGCCATCGCCTCGGCACCATGGAAGTCGAGTCCGCGCTCGTCGCCCATCCCAAAGTCGCCGAAGCCGCAGTGGTCGGCCGCCCCGACGATCTCAAGGGCCAGGCCATCGCCGCATTCGTCACACTCGAATCCGGCAATCAGCCCTCCGTCGAGCTCAAAGACGAACTCCGCAAATGGGTCGCGAAAGAAATTGGCTCACTCGCCCGCCCCGACGACATCCGCTTCACTGAAGCTCTTCCCAAAACCCGCTCCGGAAAAATCATGCGCCGCCTTCTTCGCGAACTCGCCACCCACGGAGAAATCAAGGGCGACGTCACCACCCTCGAAGACTTCACCGTCATCGCCCGCCTCCGCGAATCCGAAGAAGGGTGAGTCAGACGTCGAAATATTGAGGAGTAAATGCAAGGGGCGGCGTGATCCCCAAAGCGGTAATCCCACGCCCCCACTTCCCGTCCACTCTAGGTGGGTACCGCGTCGCATGCCCGTTTTCGTTGCCCGTGCTGCGGATACAGAACCCTCAACGCGCCTGCTGCCATGGTTCTATGCCCGGTCTGCTGGTGGGAAGACGACGGCCAGGACGACGACGATGCCTCGGAAGTTCGCCTCACGGTCAATGGCCAACTCAGCCTCGACGAGGCGCGCGATTACTACATTCAATGCGGCGCAGCGCATCCCCGCTTTATCTCTTACGTTCGTAAACCCCAACCCGCCGAACGCTGATCCCGCCTTTCTTTCACACCGTCGCTGGCGTGTTCTCCTGTTCGCTGATCCCTGTTCCCTGTTTTCCCCGGTTTGACCCCTGCCCGCGCGCCCCCGTACCATGGGACAAGATGCTCCAGGCCAAACGGTGTATTTGTCAGCCCATGGCCGTGGGCAGTCCTATCGTCATAAACGCCTAGAAGGTTCAACGTTGAGTTCCTCGAGCACCCTCCCAAACAATTCGGAAGAGACTCACTCCCAAGACACTCACGCCGAAGATAGCCACTCGCACTCTCACGGGCCGGTTTTCAACCCTGAGTGCACGCGCGAATTGGTGATCGATGTTCCCGCCGCCGAAGTTGCCGCCGCCTATCGCAGCGTCGCCGCAAATTATCGCAAGTACGCCAAGATTCCCGGTTTCCGCCCCGGCAAGGTGCCTGACAATGTCGTCCGCCGCCGCTTCTCGGCAGACATCCGCAAAGAAGTTATCGACACTTTGCTGCCCCAGCGATTCAACAAATCCGTCGCCGAGCTCGGCATTCGCCCCATCGGCCAGCCACAGGTTCTCGAACTCACCGTTGAAGACGGTGCTCCGCTTCACGTCAAGGCGGCCTTCGAATTCATCCCTCCGTTTTCCATCGAAGGCTACCAAAAAGTCACCGTTGAAAAGCCGTCCGACCAGATCACCGAGGAAGAATTCCAGCACGAGGTCGAGCAGCTCCGCGAATCCCGCGCCACCATCGAGCCGGTAGAAGAAGACCGCGCGCTCAAAACCGGAGACTGGGCGCAGATCAGCTACAAGGGCGAAATCCAGAGCGACCCCTCTACGCCCGATTCCGCATCCCCTCTCGATTCCTCCACGGCCGCTCCTGAATCCACCGCACCCGAGCCTCAAGATCCCCCATCCAGCCCGCAAACCCTCACCGGCGAAGACACTGTGGTCGAAATCGGCGGCAAAGACACCGTCGAAGCCTTCACCACGGCCCTGCACGGCTCCAAGCCCGGCCAGGAGCTCAAAGTCGAAGTCATTTATCCGGCCGGCTATTCCGATACGCGCCTCGCAGGGAAAACCGTGGCCTACCAAGTCGAAGTTAAAGCCATCAAAAAACGCACCCTCCCCGAGCTCAACGACGATTTTGCCAAGGAACTCGGCCATTACGAAAGTTATGCCGACCTGGTGTCCCGGGTTCGTGAATACCTGGCCAATCGCAAGCGCCGCGCCGTTGAGTCTCAAACCAAAGATCGCCTCTTTGCCGCCCTCGCCGAGCACTACACTTTTGCGGTTCCCGAATCGCTGGTCCAGGAACAGGTCGATAACCGCCTGGAACGCGGCCTACGCGCACTTGCCGCCCAGGGCATGCCCGCCGACCAGATGCGCAAGCTCGACTTCACCAGGCTGCGCGCGGCCCAAAGGGATGGCGCCCTTACTGAAGCCAAGACCAACATCCTCCTGGACCGTATCGCCGGTGAAGAAAATATCACCATCACAGACGAGGAATTGGACCGCGAATTGCAGCTAGCCGCCGTTCAGTCTCGAGAGCCCCTCGATTCCCTGAAAGTGCGATTGCAAAAGGACGGTGGACTGGCTAGGCTTAGGGAGCAGTTGCGGCGAGATAAGACTGCATCGATTTTGTACGATCGTTTGCCCGTTTAGGTTCAGCACCCAGTTTTCCACTGGCCTGGAGTGAGGAAAAGCACAACCGGACACGCCTGAAACAAGGATAATAAGCTGATAGCGATGGGCCGGAGACGGGAGCCGGCAGCTCAAAACTGGAAGCAGAACTCAGAGGCCTAGGAGCCGGCAGTTCATGGCATTAGTTCCCATGGTGGTTGAGCAGACGAGTCGGGGCGAGCGCGCCTACGACATCTACTCGCGTCTGCTGCGCGACAATATTATCTTTCTTGGTACTCCTATTGACGATCTGGTCGCCAACCTTGTCGTCGCTCAAATGCTCTTCCTCCAGGGTGAGGACCCCGAGAAAGACGTCTCTCTCTACATCAACTCTCCCGGCGGCTCCATCACCGCCGGTCTCGCCATCTACGACACCATGCAGTTCATTAAGAACAACGTCGTCACCTACTGCATCGGCCAGGCAGCCAGCATGGGCGCGTTTCTTCTTCTGGCCGGAAACAAGGGAAAGCGCTTTGCTCTGCCCAATTCGCGCATTCTCATTCATCAGCCGTCGATGGGGGGCTTGAGCGGCCAGGCCACCGACATCGATATTCATGCCCGCGAAATCCTGCGCATCCGTGAAATCACCAACAATTTAATCGCCCGCCACACCGGCCAGCCCCTCGAACGCATCGAGCGTGACGTCGAACGCGACTTTATCATGAACGCGCAACAAGCCAAGGAGTACGGGATTGTGGACGAGATCATCGACAGGCCTCGCACGTAGCCCCAAAATCGGAATTGGATTAAACTCGTCCATAGGGAGCCATAACAATGAAAACGCGGACTGGGCCGGAAGAGGCGTTGCGCTGTTCCTTCTGCCATAAGTCGCAGGACTCTGTCGCCAAATTAATCTCGTCGCCCAGCGATTATCCGCGGGCTTATATTTGCGACGAGTGCGTGGCTGTTTGCAATTCCATTCTCGACGACGATCGCAACGACGCCACTCCTGCCACTACCGCCGGCCACCTCCCTAAGCCGACGGAAGTGAAAACCTTCCTTGACGATTACGTCATTGGCCAGGACCAGACCAAGAAAAAACTTGCCGTTGCCGTTTACAACCATTACAAGCGCATCCAGTTGAACCGCGGGCGCTCGAACGATGTCGAGCTCGCCAAGTCGAACATCCTCCTCATCGGCCCCACCGGCTCCGGCAAAACCCTTCTGGCCCACACTCTCGCTAAAATGCTCGACGTGCCCTTCGCCATCGTCGACGCCACCACTCTTACCGAAGCCGGCTACGTCGGCGAGGATGTCGAGAACATTATCCTCAAGCTCCTCCAGGCCGCCGAAGGCGACGTCAACCGCACCCAGCAGGGCATCATCTACATCGACGAAATCGACAAAATCGGCCGCAAAGACGAGAATCCCTCCATCACCCGCGATGTCTCCGGCGAAGGCGTCCAGCAGGCCCTGCTCAAGATCCTCGAAGGCACCGTGGCCAACGTTCCTCCGCAGGGCGGCCGCAAGCATCCGCACCAGGAGTTCACCGCCGTCGACACCACCAACATTCTCTTCATCTGCGGCGGAGCCTTCGTCGGCCTCGAACGCATTGTCGGCCGGCGCGTCGGCAAAAAAGCCCTCGGATTCCGCACCATCGATGCCGACGGCGATCAGGCCACGACTCGCTCGCATCGCGACACCGAGCTGCTGCGCAAAACCGAGCCCCAGGATCTTATCAAGTACGGCCTCATCCCCGAGTTCGTTGGCCGCCTTCCCGTCGTCGGCGTCCTCGACGAACTCGATGAGCCCGCGCTCATCGAAATCCTCACCAAGCCGCGCAACGCTATCCTCAAGCAGTACCAGCGCCTCTTCGAATTCGAGAACGTCCGCCTCCACTTTACGCAGGATGCGGCCTGCGCCATCGCCCGCGAAGCCATGGCCCGCAAAGTCGGCGCTCGCGGCCTGCGCATGATTCTCGAAGAGCTCATGCTCGACCTCATGTACAACCTGCCCTCTAACAAGCGCGTGCGCGACATCGAAATCACTCGCGATATGGTCGAGCGGCGCGATCTGTCGCTCTGCCTGCTCGAAAAAGCCGGATAAAGTCTGGCAATTCCCATCCTCGCTAAGAAAAGGCTGCGCATCGCGCGGCCTTTTCCGTCAATCGATAGCTCCTTGCCTGCGTGTCGTTCCCGAATTGAACTGGAATCCGTTTTATCGATCGACGGCAGTACCTTCGTACCTCACTCCCTCGCTCCCACCATTCCCCGCCCGCGCCATTCCCTTGCCACATCCTTCGCTGTACAATCCCAACATGCCGCTTAACCGCTCCGCCTCCCCGAGCGGCCATAGGGGCTAATTCGCCAAGGTGATCCAATGACCGCGCCACGCGACAAAAACGAGCCACGCAAGCTCCCCATGATGCCTCTCCGCGACATGGTCATCTTCCCCTACATGATGACCCCCTTCGTCGTGGGCCGTGAATCCAGCGTCCGCGCCCTCGAAGAAGCCCTCAACGGCGACCGCAAAATCTTTCTCGCCACGCAGCACGATGCCTCCACCGACGAGCCCAAGGCCAAGGACATCTACCAGGTCGGCTCTATCTGCAACATCGTGCAGAGCGTCAAAATGCCCGACGGCAACATCAAGGTCCTCGTCGAAGGCGTCGAGCGCGCCAAATCCATCGACGTCACCGACCGCGACGGCTTTTTCGTCGCCACCGTCCGCACCGGCAAACGCGAATTCGAAATGACGCCCGCCGTTGAACAACTCATGCAGCGCGTCACGTCGCTTTTTGAAAACTACGTTAAGCTTCAGCAGTCGCTCAATTACGAAACCATCATCGCCAACGTGCGCATGGACGAGCCCGCCAAGCTTTCCGACACCATCGCCGCCAATCTGCAAATCGGCATCGAAGAAAAACAAGAACTCCTCGCCATCTTCGATCCCGCGGCGCGACTTGCCCGCCTCGCCGACATCCTCGATGTCGAAATCGAAAAGCTCGACCTCGACCGCAATATCCAGTCTCGCGTCAAGCGCCAAATGGAGCGCGCGCAAAAAGAGTACTACCTGAACGAAAAAATCAAGGCCATCCAAAAAGAGCTGGGCCGCGGCGAAAAATCCGAGTTCGACGAGCTGCGCAAAAAGATCGAATCCGCCGGCATGCCCAAAGATGTCCTCGAAAAAACCATTCAGGAGCTCAAGAAGCTCGAAGCCATGCCGCCCATGTCGGCCGAGTCAACCGTCAGCCGCAATTACATCGATTGGCTTCTCGCCGTCCCCTGGAAAAAGAGATCCAAGGAAACCCGCTCCATCGATTACGCCGAAAAAGTCCTCAACACCGACCACTACGGCCTCGAAAAAATCAAGGAGCGCATCCTCGAGTTCCTCGCCGTCCGGCAGCTCGTCAAGAATCCCAAGGGCTCCATCCTCTGTTTCGTCGGACCTCCCGGAGTGGGTAAAACTTCGCTCGGCATGTCCATCGCCAAATCCACCGGCCGTAAATTCGTCCGCCTCTCTCTCGGCGGCGTGCGCGACGAAGCCGAAATCCGCGGCCATCGCCGTACCTACATCGGCGCCATGCCCGGCCAGATCATCCAGCACATGAAGCGCGCCGGCACCAAAAACCCCGTCTTCCTCCTCGACGAAGTCGACAAGATTTCTTCCGACTTCCGCGGCGATCCCGCCTCCGCGCTCCTCGAAGTTCTCGACCCCGAGCAAAACGTCACCTTCCAGGACCACTACCTCGACGTCGACTACGACCTTTCGCAGGTTCTATTCGTCGCCACCGCCAACGTCCTCCACACCATTCCGCCCGCCCTGCAGGACCGCATGGAAATTCTCCGCCTGCAAGGCTACACTGAGCAGGAAAAGCTCGAAATCGCGCGTCAGTACCTTATCAAAAAGCAGCGCGAGCAAACCGGCCTTAGCGACAAAAACATCGTCTTCAAAGACGACGCCATCCTCGAAATCATCCGCTACTACACACGCGAAGCCGGCGTCCGCAACCTCGAGCGCGAAATCGGCAACGTCTGCCGCAAAGTCGCCCGCAAAGTCGTCAAGGCCGGCCAAAAGCACAAAGAAGAAATCTCCGCGCAAAACATCGTCGAATTTCTCGGCGTGCCTAAATTCCGCGACTCCGAAGCCCACGAGAAGAGCGAAGTCGGCCTCGTCACCGGCCTCGCGTGGACTGAAGTCGGCGGCTCCATTCTCACCACTGAAGTCCAAGTCCTCGACGGCAAGGGCAAGCTCACCATCACCGGCCAGCTCGGCGACGTCATGCAAGAATCAGCCCAAGCCGCCCTCGCCTACACGCGCAGCAAAGCGGCGGCGCTTGGCCTTTCGCGCGAGTTCTACCGCAACATCGATATCCATCTCCATGTGCCCGAGGGCGCCATCCCCAAAGACGGCCCTTCGGCCGGCATCACCATGGCCACTGCCCTCGCCAGCGCGCTCGCCAAAATTCCTGTCCGCCGCGACATTGCCATGACCGGCGAAATCACCCTCCGTGGCAAGGTCCTCGCCATCGGGGGCCTCAAAGAAAAACTCCTCGCCGCCCTCCGCGCCGGAATTTTCGAGGCCATTCTGCCCCGCTCCAACGAGAAAGATCTCTCCGAGCTGCCCGACAACATCAAGAACGCCATGAAGCTCCACTTCGTCGACACCATGGACGAAGTCCTCGCCCTCGCCCTCGAACAGCCGCTTCCCACGCCGCTTCCCGAAGAAGCCAAAACCCTCGCCGCCGTCCCCCCACCCGGCGTCGCCACCAACCTCCCCACCCCGCAGTAGTCATTCGTCCTTTTTCCCTTCTTAACCACGCCAGAGCAAAGCGGTGGCCTGACGGAGCGGAGACGCACATGATCGTACTGCATGTCCGTATGCAGCTGGCCCTATCCTTCCTCGCCATTTACTGGTTGCCTGCGCCGGCACAGCAGTTGCCCGTCAAGCTCCTCGACGGAACGAAAATCGAGCCCGCGCAAATCGAGGTCGCTGTCAAGACATCCATGCGTGCCGCTGGCGTGACTGGCGCGGGCATAGCCATCGTCAACGGCGGCAAGATTGTTTATTTAAAAGCCTTCGGTCTTCGAGACACCCGGAAACGCCTGCCGCTAACTCCCGATTCCGTCATGACGGCCGCATCCTTATCCAAATCGGCCTTCGCCATCATGGTGATGACTCTCGTCCATGACCGCATCGTCGAGCTCGATAAACCCATCTACGAATACCTGCCCAAGCCCTTGCCTGAATATCCCGGCTACCGCGACCTCGCCCGCGACCCACGCTACAAATTGCTCACCATGCGCATGCTGCTCGACCACACGAGCGGCTTTCCCAACTGGCGTCGCTTCATGCCCGACGGCAAGCTCCGGATCTACTTCCCGCCCGGTTCACGCTTTGCTTACTCCGGCGAAGGCATCGCGCTGGCGCAAATGATCGTGGAAATAGCCACCGGAGAGAGCACGGCGCAATTGATGAATGAACGCCTGTTTCGCCCGGTTGGCATGATTCACACAAGCATGGTTTGGGAGCCGCGCTTTGAGAGCGACTTCGCCAACGGCTACGACGAGCGCGGAGAATCGCTCGGCCCGCAGCGCCGCCGGCTTGCAGATGCGGCCGGCGGAATGCAGACCACCCTGCGTGACTACGCGCTATTCGTTCAGGCCGTCCTCAGCGGTAAGATTCCCGACTCCCATTCGCGCGAATCGATGCTCAGCCCGCAGATTCAGATTAGCTCGGCGCACGAATTCCCATCTCTCGCCGAAGAGACGAACGCCGGCCCCGACCGGGCTATTCGCCTCAGCTATGGTCTCGGCTGGGGACTCTTCTGGACGCCGTATGGCAAAGCCTTCTTCAAGGAAGGGCATGACGACGGTTGGCGGCATTACGTCGTCTGCTTCGACGAGCCCAAATCGAGCCTGCTCATCATGACCAACAGCTCAAATGGCGAAGACATTTACGACCCTCTGCTTCGCACGCTTCTAGGCGATACGTTCACTCCGCTTGCCTGGGAGGGGTTCCATCCTGCTAGTTAATCGGCTGCCCTCTGTCCCAGCTTCTCCAGCGCATCGCACGCCGTCTTCACCCCATCCTCTTCGGCCACTTCCTCCGCCACGCCCCGCGCCCGCTCGTCGAACTCCGGCTCCGCCAGCATCGCCTTCGCCTTGCGCGCCACGCGCCACGGTTTGTAACTCGACCGCTGTATCACCCTCGCTACGCCCATCCTCCGCATGCGCCGTGCATTGTCCGGCTGGTCGTGCGAGTAGGGCATAATCAGCATCGGTCTTCCTGCGCGCAAACACTGCGCCGTCGTCCCCACGCC